>Ga0066710_100000120_pt1 | contig 35824 bp, 30 predicted proteins | sample GraSoiAngelo_159_FD_79666 | JGI IMG/M metagenome (GOLD analysis project Ga0066710, IMG submission 79666) | Grasslands soil microbial communities from the Angelo Coastal Reserve, California, USA - 14_1009_16_40cm | ecosystem: Environmental > Terrestrial > Soil > Grasslands | place: USA... | reverse complement strand
CTGGAGCTCGAGCGGCAATCGTGCGGCGTGCGCGGCGGTTGCCGTGAGCACGGTGGCTAGTGCGATTGCGAGTACGTTCGTGCGCTTCATCTTCTCGTCTCCTTTGTGACGTGGTGCTCGTTCGAGTCCTCGTTCACCTTTGTGATGGTGGTGTCCGGTCAAACGCTTCATTCAGCAGCCATCGTGCCAAACACGAACGGAACGGAATCATTGAGGACGCGCTCGCCGCCGGGCCGTCGCCGGTTCCAACCCAGAACCTCCGTGTTCACGATGAAACCGTTCCGGATTGGAACGATGTTCTGAAGTGGAACATGCACACGTCGAGATCTCACGATTCCACGCGGACGCTCGCGTGGCATGCGATTTGCCCCTCAGCGTAGACTCATTGACTGGAGGAGATGTGATGCCGGCGCCGCTCATTCTGACGTTCGTCTCGACGGTCGCGTTCGCGATCCAGCTGCTGATCTTCGCGTACCTCTATTCGTCGCACCGCGTGCGCTTCTTCCAGTACCTGCTGCTGGCGTGGGGGGCCTACACCCTGTCCAAGGGGCTCAAGCTCGTGGACGTGCTCGTCCTGGACATCGATCACGCGAGCTTCGCCACCGAAGTGTCCACCGTCGCCGCCGTCGGCCTCACGCTGGCCGCGGCCTTCGCGCACCGCTGGGACTATCGACTACGCGGGCGCGACGTCCTGGTGGGAGCCGGGGTCGCGGCGCTCCTGGCGCTGGCGAGCGTGGGAGGCGGCGACGAGAGTCAGCGCGTCGTCGGGCTGGGCCTCGGCGCGGCCCAGATGGCGGCCGGCGTGTTGTTCTGGCCTTCGCGAGGTCGCGTCAGAGGATTCCGGGGCGAACGACTCCTGGCCGGCCTGCTGACGCTCTGGGGCGTCCATCGCATCGCGACCCAGTTCGTGAGCACGCCACCCGGCTCGACCGGATACCTGGCGGTGCACGCGGTGTTCATCACGCTCTACTTCCTCTCGACCTTCGCCGTGATCATCATGGTCCTCGAGCGGGCGCGCAGCGAGAGCGAGCGGCTCCACGCGCGCCTGCGTGAGGCCGAGCGCCTGGCGACCGCGGGCGAGCTCGCCGCCGGGATGGCCCACGAGATCCGCAACCCGCTCGCGGCCATCGTCAACGCCACCGCGCTGCTCACCGATGAGGCGGGGCTCACCCCCGACGAGCGGGCGACGACGCTCGCGGCGATCCGCACCGAGGCGCGACGGCTCAACCGTATCCTCTCCGATTTCCTGCGCTTCGCGCGCCCCCGCGAGGCGCACCGGGCCTCCGGCGATATTCGCGAGGTGGTTCAGCACGTGGGCGCGCTGATCCGCGACGACCGCTCGCGCGCCCCGCGCGTCGACGTGCGGGTGGCGGTCGACCCGGCGGTCCCGCGCTTCGCCTTCGACCGCGACCAGGTCATCCAGGTGCTCTGGAACGTCGCCCTCAACGGCGTCGAGGCGATGAACGGGCGCGGCCGCCTGTCCCTCGAGGTCGCCCGACAGAACGGCGACGTCGCGCTCGCGGTCAGCGACACCGGGCCCGGAATCCCCCGTGACCGCTTGCCTCGCGTGTTCGAGCCGTTCTATTCGGGCAAGCCGAACGGCAGCGGACTCGGTCTCACCATCGCCGAGCGCATCGTCGTCGCGCACGGGGGTCGGATCGAGATCGACTCCGAGCCCGGCCGCGGGACGCGCGTGACGTTGCTGTTCCCGCTCGAGGCCGCCTGACGATGGCCCACCTCCTGGTCGTCGACGACGAGCTTTCGGCGCGGAGCACGCTGGCCCTGTTGCTGCGCAAGCGAGGCCACCGCGTGCTCGAAGCCGACGGCGTCACCGCGGCCACGAAGCTCCTCGCCGAGGAAGTGTTCGACCTCGTCGTCACGGATCTGCGAATGCCGGACGGCGACGGGCTCGACGTGTTGCGGGCGGCCAAGGCTCACGCCCCCGCGACCGAGGTGATCCTCCTCACCGCCTACGCCGAGTGGAAGTCGGCCAAGGAGGCGATCCGCCTCGGCGCCCTCGACTACTTCGAGAAGGGCCAGGAGCCGGACGAGCTCTACCATCGCATCGACAAGGCGCTGGCCGGTCGCGCGCTGCGTCGCGAAAACGAGAACCTCCGCGCCCAGCTCCGGGAGCGCTACGGCCTGCCCGGCCTGATCGCGAAGTCCCCGGCCATGCAGACCGTCCTGGACCTCGTGGAGCGCGTGGCGCCGACCGACGCCACGCTCTTGATCCAGGGCGAATCCGGCACCGGCAAGGAAGTCATTGCCAAAGCCGTCCACCACGCCAGCGCGCGCGCGGCGCGCCCGTTCGTGGCCGTGAATTGCGGCGCGGTGCCCGAGACGTTGCTCGAGTCCGAGCTCTTCGGCTACATGCGGGGGGCCTTCACCGGCGCCGCGGTCAGCAAGCTCGGCCTCTTCGAGGAGGCCGACGGCGGGACGCTGTTCCTGGACGAGATCGCCGAGATGGGGGCCGCGCTCCAGGTCAAGCTGCTCCGCGCGCTCCAGAGCGGCGAGGTGCGGCGGCTCGGCGCGACGCAGCCCGCGACCATCGACGTGCGCGTGATCGCGGCCACCCACGGCGACCTCGCCGCGCTGATCGGCCAGGGGAGCTTCCGCGAGGACCTCTTCTATCGTCTCAACGTCATCCAGATCGTCCTGCCGCCGCTTCGGGATCGACGCGAGGACATTCCGGCGCTGGCCGAGCACTTCCTCGCGCGGTCGGCCGGCAAGCTGGGCCGCACGCTCCGCCTGTCGCCCGAGGCTCTCGAGCGCTTCCTTCGCTACCCGTGGCCGGGGAACGTGCGCGAGCTGGAAAATGCGATCGAGCGTGCTGCCATCCTGGCGCGGGGCGATACCGTCGACCCCGAGGACTTGCCCCCGCACGTGTCCGCCGGCCTCCAGCTGGGCCCCTCGCCGATGTTGCCCCGGCAGATCAGCCTCGCCGAGGCCGAGCGCGTTCATATCCTCCAGACGCTCGAGCGCTTCGGCCGCAACCACTCGGGCGCCGCCGAGGCGCTCGGCATCGGCCGCACGACCCTCTGGCGCAAGCTCAAGGAATACGGGATCGACCGCTAGCGCCGGCGATGGAGCGCGGCGCCAATGAATTACGGAGCCTGAGCGGCAGCAGCGCGCTCGATGGACGTCGCGATGACGCGGGAGTCGGTGTCGGTGATCACACCGCTGATGACGACTCGCTCGCCCCAGGTCAGCGCGGCGTACTCGTCCTGAGGGACACGGGCGAGCTCGACGCTGACGCTCGGACCGGTGTCCAGCTGCACGACCATCCGCTGGCCGGCCACCCACTGGACCCGTCCGTCGAAGCGCACGGCTCGATCCTGAGCCCCGGCCGGCGCCGGCGCGCCCATCGAGAGGATCGAGACCATCAGGGCCACGGCCAGCACTGGCTTCGCCATCGTCGTGAGCCTCCAGTCCTAGGACGACCGCGGAGCAGCGCGGGTTTCACCGCCAATGCACGGGCGCCGTTTCGTGTCGAAACTCCGCGTTCCGTTTCGAAACGCGCGCGCAGTGGCACGTGTCTCAATGGCTCGGAAACGCAGGGCTCGGCGATGGCACGGAAGTTGACAGTCCATCGGACGTCATGATGACCAACCCCGAGCTCTTCAAGAAAGACTCGCGTCGTCGCATCGATCGCGTGATCGACTACTTCGGTGAGGCGCGGACCTCCGCGATCAGGCGTCACATGAGAATCCTTCGGCGATGCGCCAGCGTCGCAACGGTGGTCGAAATCCATGCGAACGTTTGCGCTCACGATCCTGGTTCTGCTCTTCCTGGCGCTGGCGGGCCTGGAGCTGGCCGCTTCCCGGCTGGCGCCGATGGTCGAGCCGCCCGAACGGGGAGCCGCCGCTCCGGTCACCCTGAGACCGTGAGGGCCTGACCCGCGCGCCTATGAAGAGAGGAGTCGGACCGGGAGCGCCTTCTCCCTGATCGACGCGCCCTCTGCGGCGACCCGATAGACGCCGACCGTCGGCCGAGAGACGACGCACGCGGCGAGCGCGGTATCGACGAAATGCAGCGCCGCGCCGTCGTCCGCGGCATAGCCGGCCGGGAACCCGGCGTGGACGAGCCGATGGTAGGTCGGTCGCCGGTCCTTCTCGCCGTCGTAGTGAGGACAGGCGCTGCCGGGGAGAAAGCCGAGGCCGTCGCGCAACGCGGCCAGCGGCCCGAAGGAGTCCGTCACCCCGGCTTCGAACCAGCAGATCATCCCGGCGCTGACGCCGGTGAGGATCACGCCCCGCTCCCACGCGTCGGCCAGCATGCGATCGACCCCGTGCACCCGCCACACCGCGAGCATGTTCGCGGTGTTCCCGCCGCCGACGTAGATGATGTCCTGGCTCGTGAGCACCGACGCCATGTCGGTCCGCGGCCGACCGAAGAGGCCGACGTGACACGCCTCGGCTCGATCGCCGAACGCCTCGTAGAACTTCGTGATGTACATCGCCGAGTCGCCGCTCGCCGTCGGCACGAAACAGATCTTGGGGCGGGGTTTTGCCGACAGACCGAGGACGTACGCATCCAGCAGCGATTCCTCCGGCTCGACGCTGAAGCTCCCGCCGCCCATCACGACGATCTGCTTGGGCACGGCCCGGCCCCGCTACGTCCGCGCCGGCTGATGGCCGATCGTGCCGGCGTACTTGTCCAGCTCTTCGGGCGGCAGGTACTGCGCCTCCCACGCGCGGATGCGATCGAAGCCGGCGAAGGTGTGCAGGTCGCCGAGCGGGTGGCGCTTGAACCGCTCGGCGAAGCGCTCCTCGGCCAGCGGGCCCTCGTCGCGCAGCGCGACGGCCAGGTCGTAGACCGCCTCGATCGTCGCCCGGAACGTGGCACCAGGGACGATCGTCACCGCGATACCGAGCGCCTGCATCTCGGGGAGGGTGAACCGGGGCGACACGCCGGTCTGGTTGTAGAAGATCGGCCCCTTCACCTCCTGACAGACGCGGCGGACCTCCTCGACGCTCGTCGGTCCCTCGACGAACGCCAGATCGGCACCTGCTTCGAGATACGCGTTGGCGCGGCCGATGGCCTCGTCGAGCGAGCCGCCGTGTGCGCCGCGCGCGTCGGTGCGGGCGATGAGGACGAAGTCCGGGTCGAGCTCGCGGCGCACGGCGTCGGCCGCCCGGTACTTGCCGACCGCCTCGTCGATCGGGATCACGCGGCGCCCGGCCACGTGACCACAGCGCTTGGGGATCGCCTGATCCTCGATGTGGATCCCAGCCACGCCGGTGCCGATGTACTCGCGCACCGTGCGCATCACGTTGATCGCGTTGCCGTAGCCGTTGTCGGCGTCGGCGATCACTGGCACCGGCACGGCGCCGGCGATGTAGCGTGCGTTCAGGTGCATCTCGGTCATCGTCGCGAGCCCGGCGTCGGGCATCCCGAGCAGCGCCAGCGAGGTGCCGTAGCCGGTCATGTAGATGGCCGGGAATCCGACCTCGGCGAGGATCCTGGCGCTGAGCGCGTTGTAGCAGCCGGGCACGAACAGCGTCTGGCCTGACTTCAAGAGCTGGCGGAGCTGCGAGGTCGCACGCATGCTGTCCTCCCCTTCGGCTCGGAGTCGTCGGTCGGTACGACGGGTGTGATACGCGGCGGGCCCGTGGGTGTCAAGGCCGCCCACCGTCAAGGCCGCCCCGCCTTGACAGAACCTCACCGGCGCGCCTACTGTCCCGAAATCATGTCTCGCGGCATACTCCCCGGGACCCGGAGGACGCTATGAAGACCCGTCGCGAATTCTTGACCCTGACTGCGAGCGTCGCCGCGGGCGCGGCCCTTGGTCCGAGGCGCGCCGCGGCCGCCCCCAAGGCGATGACCGTCGTCCGCGAGAGCTCGTTCATCAAGGCCTTCGACGACTACTTCGCCAAGACCCTGCTGCCGGAGTACGAGAAGCTCACCGGGATCAAGATGAGCTACGAAGCCGTGAGCGTCGGCGGCATGCTCACGCGGCTAACCACCATCGCGGAGACGAAGTCGGGGCCGGAGATCGCGATGACAGCCATCAACTGGCCCCATCTCTTCGACTCGAGCCTGGTCGACGTCACCGACCTCGCGACCGAGATCGGCAAGAAGATCGGCCCCTGGCACGACAACATCTTCGATGCGGCGGTCGTGAACAAGAAATGGAAGGCGTTGCCCTGGGGCAACATCGGCCAGCTCGAGGTGTACCGCACCGACTGGTTCAAGGAGGCCGGCGTCAGCAAGTTCCCCGACAGCTGGGAGGACCTGCTCGCCGCCGGCCGCCTGCTCAAGAAGGCGGGCCACCCGTTCGGCTTCGAGCTGGGCCACGGCTTCGGCGACAACCACGGCTGGCTCTATCCGCTCCTGTGGTCCTACGGCGGCCGCGAGGTCGACAAGGACGGCAAGACGGTCCTGATCGACTCCGACGAGACCGCCAAGGCGGTCGACTTCTGCCGGCGTTTCTACAGGGAGACGATGTTCGAGGACGTGCTCGGCTGGACCGACGTCAACAACAACAAATCCTTCCTCGGTGAGCAGATCTCCTGCACCAACAACGCCTCGTCGATCCTCGTCGTGGCCAAGCGCGATTTCCCGGAGATCGCCAAGGTCACCGACCACGGCCTCAACCCGCAGGGGCCGAAGGGCCGCTTCCACATCATCAACGCGGTGTCTCACGCCATCGTGAACCACGCCCCCGATCCGGCCGCCGCCAAGGCGTTCCTGCGCTGGCTCTACGACGACAAGCAGATGTCGCGTTGGCTCGCTTCCGGGGACGCGTACTATGCGCCGTTCCTCCACGGGTACGACAACCACCCGATGTGGAACCCGGAGCCACGCTATCTGCCCTACAAGGAGTCGCTCAAGACGGCGCGGCTCCACGGGTGGCCGGGACCGGCCAGCCACGCTCTGTCGGAGAGCGTCGCCAAGTACGTCCTCGTCGACATGTTCGCCAAGGCGTGCCGGGGCGATTCGACCAAGGACGTCATCGCCAGCGCCGCGGCGCAGCTGAAACAGATCTACAAAGCGAAGTAGAGCGAGATGGCCGTCCGGCCGGCGACCCTGGCGCGCCCGGCTCCCCTCGCCGGCCGGCGGTCCACGCTGCGCGGCGTCCTCGAGCGCGAAGGGGTGTTCAGCTGGCTCATGCTGGGCCCCGGCGTCCTCTTCCTGCTCGCGTTCGTCGCCTATCCGTTCTTCTACGGCATCTTCCTCAGCCTGGAGGATCGTCGGGTCGCCAGCCCGGGCATCTTCGTCGGCCTTGCCAACTTCGCGACGCTCGCCCACGACGCCGTCTTCTGGCAGGTCACCCGCAACACGTTCGTCTACGTCGCGATCACGACGGTGCTGAAGCTGACGGGCGGGCTCGGCATGGCGCTGGTGATGAACCAGGCCTTCCGCGGCCGAAATCTGGCCCGGGCGTTCCTGCTGCTGCCCTTCATCGTCCCGACCGCGCTGTCGACGATCGCCTGGATGTGGATCCTCGATCCCACCTTCAGCGTCGTCAACTGGCTCCTCGTCCGCGCCGGCGTCATCGCCAGCGGCTACTCGTTCCTCGGCAACGCCACCCTGGCCATGGGATCGCTGATCGTCGTCAACACCTGGCGCGGCATGCCGTTCTACGGCATCACGCTGCTGGCCGGTCTCCAGACGATCTCGTCGGACCTCTACGAGGCGGCTGCCATCGACGGCGCTACCAGTGTGCAACGCTTCCGCTACGTCACCCTGCCCGTCATCAAGCCCGTGCTGATCATCGTGACGATGTTCTCGGTCATCTTCACGTTCGGCGACTTCCAGCTCATCTACGCGCTGACCCACGGCGGGCCGGCCAACGCGACCCACGTCTTCTCGACCTGGGCGTTCGACATCGGTATGCTGGCCGGCCAACTCGGCATGGGCGCCGCGGTCGCGCTGGCCATCCTGCCGGCGCTGGCCGTGCTGATCGTCGGGCTGACGTTCTATCTCAGACGGGAATGACCATAATGACCACCAGGCTCATGTCCGCCCGAACGTCGAGCGCCGGAGGCCCGGCGAAGGCGCTCCGACGGCCAATCTAATGGTCGCTGGCCGCGGACTCGGCTCGCGCGCGCTCCGGCTCTATCTGCCGCTGGCGCTGTTCCTGGTCGGGATGCTGTTCCCGTTCTACTGGATGCTGATCACGTCGATCAAGCCCAACCGCGAGCTCTACAACGCCCGGATCATGCCGCTGATCGTCCACCAACCCACCCTCAAGCACTACGTCGACCTGTTGTACGAGACGAACTTCCTCACCTGGACGTACAATACGATGCTGGTGGCCGTCGTCACCACGGTCGTGTCGGTGGTCCTCGGGACGATGATGGCGTATCCACTGGCGCGCATGCGATTCCCCGGCGCCGCCGTCGTCGCCATCGGCGTCGCCGCCACGTACCTCGTGCCGCAGCCGCTGCTGTTCATCCCGATGTCGGACATCATCAACCGGCTCGAGCTCGGGAACACGCTGACGGCGGTCATGCTGACGTACCCCACGCTCTTGATCCCGTTCTGCGCCTGGCTCCTGATGGGCTATTTCAAGAGCGTGCCCCGCGAGCTGGAGGACGCCGCGCGGATCGACGGCGCCAGTCGTCTCCAGGCGATGACGCGTATCGTGCTGCCGCTCTGCACGCCCGGTCTCCTGTCGGCCGGCATCTTCGCCTTCACGCTGGCCCAGAACGAGTTCCTGTACGCGCTGATCTTCCTGGCCAAGAGCGACGTCCGGACGGTGCCCGTCGGCGCCATCACCGAGCTGATCCGCGGCGACGTCTTCTACTGGGGCCAGCTCATGGCGGCGGCGCTGCTCGGCTCGGTACCGGTCGCCGTCATCTACTCGTTCTTCGTGGAGTACTACGTGGCAGGCCTCACGGCCGGCTCGGTGAAGGGCTGACCACACGTGCCTCAGACCGCGGATCTGGGAGGAACGCGATGAAGATCATCCGGGCGGGCACGCTGATCGACGGCACCGGGGCTCCCCCCGTTCGCAACGCGATCGTGCAGATCGACAACGGCCGGATCGACGCGGTGACGACGGCCGGGCCGGGTATCGGCTGGCCGGCCGGCGTCGAGGTGATCGACGCCTCGAGCCTCACGGTGCTGCCCGGCCTCATCGATTGCCACGATCATCTCGCCTTCCACGGCTACGAGTTGGTCAAGCGCTGGGGGCTCGACGAGCCGCGGAGCACCTGGCATCTGCGGACGGCCGGCGTCGCGCGTCAGATCCTCGAGTCGGGCTACACGGCGATCCGGGATGCCGGCGGGCTCGACGCGGGATTCCGGCTCGCGATCCAGGAAGGGCTGATCGCGGGACCCCGCCTGCTTCTGTCTCTCGCGATCATCTCGCCGACGGGTGGGCTCGGCGACCGCGTGAGCCCCTCCGGTCACACGGCGCCGGCGGGCCAGGATCCGAGCCTGCCGCCGAGCGTCGCCGACGGCGTCGAGGCCGTGCGGACGACGGTCCGCACTATGGTCCGGGCGGGCGCGGACGTGATCAAGTGCGCCACGACGGGAGGCGCCAGCTCGCGCGCCGGCCACGGCCCGAAAGACTCCGAGTTCTCGCTCGAGGAGATGAAGGCGCTGGTCGACGAGGCCCACTCGCTCGGGCGCCGGGTCATGTGCCACGCGGTCGGCGGACCGGGCCTGCGGGTGGCGATCGAGGCGGGTGTCGATTCCATCGAGCACGGCTGTTACCTCGACGAGGATCGCGAGCTCATCCCGATGATGGCGGAACGTAGCATTTTCTTCGTCCCGACCCTGACCGTCTACGAGTATCATCGCGAGTCGATCGCCCCGCACGTGCGCGAGCGCGCACACGCGCTGCGCGCGCACCACCTCGAGAGCGTCGGACAGGCACTCGCGGCGGGGGTCACGGTCGTCGCCGGCACCGACGCCGGCGGCCACGGTCATCCGAACAACGCGCTCGAGATCGCGCACCTGGTCGGGGCCGGGATGACGCCGATGCAAGCGCTCCAGGCCGCGACGAGCCGCGCGGCCGAGTGTCTCGGGCTCGCGGGAGAGATCGGCACGATCGAGAAGGGGAAGTGGGCGGATCTGGTTCTCGTCGAGGGCGATCCGCTCCGAGACGTCACGGTGCTTCAGGATCGGCGCCGCATCAGGCGAGTGGTCAAGGGCGGCGTGACCGTGACCGCGCGCAACTGAGGAAGACCAAAGATCGGGCAGCCGCGCTCGGCGGGTGCCCGTCTCCCGGGCATCGGGCCCAGGCGCGCACTCAGCAAATGCACGCCGCCGCGGTCGCCCCCCCGGGCACGTCTCTTGCGTGAAGCCGTGCGGCAGCACTCGGGAGGAGATCGATGACCATGAGCCCGATCGGGCCACGCCCGCACGTGACCCCGGTGACGCCCCGGCAGGCTCTCCCCTACGACGCGCTCGGTTCGGACGCCGAGTCGCTCAAGACGGCGATCCTCGGACACCTCGAGTACACGCTCGCGGAGCTGCCGACCCACGTCGACAGCCAGTGGGAGCCCTACCTCGCCGTGGCCCTCGCGGTGCGCGACCGGATGATCCAGCGCTGGATCCGCACCCAGGACACCTACTACGCGCGAGACGCCAAGCGCGTGTACTACCTCTCGCTCGAGTACCTGATGGGGCGCACGCTGGGCAACAGCCTGGTCAACATGGGCTTGCTCGGTGAATGCGCGAAGGCCCTGTACGAGCTCGGCTATCGTCTCGAAGACCTGCGCGACGCCGAGTGGGACGCCGGGCTCGGCAACGGCGGTCTCGGGCGGCTGGCGGCGTGCTTCCTCGACTCGCTGGCCACGCTCGGCTACCCGGCCTACGGATACGGCCTGCGCTACGACTACGGCATCTTCCACCAGCGCATCATCGATGGCGCGCAGGTCGAGGTCGCGGACGGCTGGCTGCGGTACGGCAACCCGTGGGAGATCGCCCGGAACGGGGACCGGTTCCGCATCCAGTTCTACGGGCGCGTCGTGACCTCCGTGAACGCCTGGGGCCGGCTCACCAAGGCGTGGGTCGACACGCGCGATGTGCTGGCGACGCCGTACGACACCCCGGTGCCCGGCTACGGCACGGAGACGGTGAACACGCTCCGGCTCTGGGGCGCCCGCGCGGTCCGCGAGTTCGACCTCGACGAGTTCAACTCGGGCGACTACATCGGCGCCATCGAATCGCGAGCGCGGTCCGAGAACATCTGCCGGGTCCTCTACCCGAGCGATCACGTCGCCGCCGGCCAGGAGCTCCGCTTGGCCCAGGAGTACTTCTTCGTCTCGGCGACCCTTCGAGACATCATCCGGCGCTACAAGAAGCGGTACCGCATGTTCGACGAGCCGCACGGGCTCGCGACCTTCGACCGCTTCGGCGAGAAGGTGGCCATCCAGCTCAACGACACGCATCCGGCCCTTGCGATCCCGGAGCTCATGCGACTCCTCGTGGACGTCGAGGAGCTCGACTGGGACGCGGCCTGGGCGATCGTGTCGGCGACGTTCGGGTTCACGAATCACACGGTCATGCCCGAGGCGCTCGAGCGATGGCCGGTGAAGCTCATCGCCACCATGCTTCCCCGGCACCTGGAGATCATCTACGAGATCAACCGCCGGTTCCTGGAGGACGTCGGCCGGCGCCTCGGGCCCGACGATGCGCGGGCGCGGCGGATGTCCCTCATCGACGAGGACGGCGAGCCCGGCGTGCGCATGGCCGCGCTGGCGATCGTGGGCAGCCACAGCGTGAACGGCGTGGCCGCACTGCACACGGAGATCCTCAAGACGCGCGTCTTCCGCGACTTCGCCGAGCTCTCACCGGAGAAGTTCAACAACAAGACGAACGGCGTCACGCAGCGGCGATGGCTGCTCAAGAGCAATCCGTCCCTCGCCCAGCTCATCAGCGACAAGATCGGGACGGCCTGGGTAACCGACCTGCGCCACCTCGATCGGCTCGTCCCGCTGGCCGACGATCCCGAGTTCGGCGCCGCGTGGCGGGCGGTCAGGCGCGTCAACAAGATCCGCCTGACCGAGACCATCCGCCGCCAGTACCAGCGCCGGCGCGTCGAGCTCGCCGTCGATCCCGATTCGCTCTTCGACGTCCAGGTCAAACGCATCCACGAGTACAAGCGCCAGCTCCTCAACGTCCTCCACGTCGTCACCCTCTACAACCGGATCAAGGACGATCCGCGGCGCGTCGTGGCCCCGCGCACCATCATCTTCGGCGGCAAGGCGGCGCCCAGCTACGTGACGGCCAAGCTGATCATCCGGCTGATCAACGCCGTGGGCGACCTCGTCAACAACGACCCCACCGTCCGCGACTGGCTCACCGTCGTCTTCCTCGCGGACTATCGCGTGTCGCTGGCCGAAGAGGTCTTCCCGGCCGCGGACCTGTCCGAGCAGATCTCGACGGCGGGGACCGAGGCGTCCGGCACGAGCAACATGAAGTTCGCCCTGAACGGCGCCGTGACGATCGGCACGATGGACGGGGCCACCATCGAGATCCGCGAGGAGGTGGGCGACGACAACATCTTCGTCTTCGGCCTCACCGCCGCCGAGGTGGCGGCGCTTCGTCCGCGGTACGATCCGCGCGCGTTCTACGGCGCGAACGTCGAGCTCCGGCGCACGCTGGACATGATCCGCGACGGCGCCTTCAGCCCCGGCGAGCCCGGCCTCTTCCAGCCCCTCGTGGGCGCGCTCCTGGACGGCGGCGATCCCTTCTTCGTGCTCGCCGACTACGCGTCGTACGTCGCCTGCCAGGAGCGGGTCGCCGAGACCTATCGGGACCAGCGCGTCTGGACGCGAACGTCGATCCTCAACGTGGCGCGCATCGGCAAGTTCTCCAGCGACCGCGCGATCCAGCAGTACGCCGAGGAGATCTGGAACATCACGCCCGTGCCGATCTGAGCGTCGTCAGGCGCGCCGGCCGAGCGTAAATTGGGGCCATGGACCTCTCGACGACCATCCACCTGCTCGGCGAGACGCTCGGCGACGTGCTCCGGACGCAGGAGTCGGTCGCGCTCTTCGAGGTCGAAGAGCGGATCCGAACCCTCGCCAAGACCCGCCGCGGCGGCGACCCCGCGGCCGGCGCGCGCCTGGCGGCCGAGGTGGCCAGGCTCCCGGACGATGGCGCGCGGGTGACCGCGTCGGCCTTTGCCGTCTACTTCGACCTGGTGAACCTCGCCGAGGAGGCGCACCGCATCGCGGCCCTCCGCGAACGCGAGCGAGCCCGGCATCCGGCGCCGAGCGCGGAGTCGATCCGGGAGGCGGTGGGGCTTCTCGCCCAGCGGGGCGTGACACCCGCGCAGATGTCGGCGCTGCTCGGAACGCTCCGCGTCGAGCTGGTGCTGACCGCCCACCCGACCGAGGCCAAGCGCCGGACGGTGCTGTCGAAGCTCCAGCGGATCGCCGAGACGCTGCACCGCCTCGGCGATCCCGGCCTCCTGCCGCGCGAGCGTGAGGCCGCGACGTTGTCGCTCAGGGCCGAAGTCGCCACCCTCTGGCTGACCGACCGGGCGCGCACGGCACGCCCCGCGGTGACCGACGAGGTGCGCACGGGCCTCTATTTCGTGGACGCCATCTTCTGGGACGCGCTGCCGCGCATCGCGGCGGACCTCGAGGGCGCGCTGCGCGAGCACTACCCCACGCTCGCCGCACCGCCGGGGTGGCTCGGCCTCGCGTCGTGGATCGGTGGCGACCGCGACGGCAATTCCTCGGTCACGGCGGCCGTGACCGCCGAGACGCTCCGACTACACCGCGGCCTGGCCGTGGAGCGACATCGGCGCTCCCTTCAAGAGCTGGCGCGTCGCGTGAGCGTGAGCGGCCGCCGCTGCCCGCCGCCGCCGCTGCTCGCGGCCTGGCTCGAGACCCGGCGACCGCTGCCGGCCCGAATGGCCTATCTCGAGCAGCGCTACGCGGACGAGCCGTACCGTCTCGTGCTCTCGCTCCTGGCCGCGGACCTCGAGGCCGCGTCCGAGGACGACATGACGGCGCGGCTGCTGGAGGACACGCAGCACCGGGCGCGGGTCACGACGGACGAGCTCCGCCTGGTCCTCGACCTCGTGGCGGACGCCGTCCCGGCCGCGCTGACCGACGATGGCCTGCGAAGGGTTCGGCGCCAGCTCGAGATTTTCGGGCTACAGGCTGCGCGGCTCGATCTCCGCGAGGATTCCGGTCGCCTGGCGGCGACGGTGGGCAGGATGCTCGCCGCGCTCGGCAGCATCACGGATTTCGAGCAGGGCGACGACGCGCAGCGTACGGTGTTCTTACTGAGTCTCTTGAAGGACGATCCGCCGGCGGCGGCGACCTTGACGGCGGCCGCCGGCGCGCACGAGGCGAGCGACGAGACCTGGCGACTGTTCCGCCTTCTCGCCCGCGCCGGGCGCGTGTATGGCGAAGAATCGCTCGGCCCCTTCGTCGTCTCGATGGCCCATGGCGCCGCCGACGTCCTCGCCGTCCTCCTGCTGGCGCGCTGGGCGGGGTGCGCACCCGGGCTCGCCGTCGCCCCGCTCTTCGAGACGCTGGACGACCTCGACCGCGCCCCGGGAGTGATGGCCTCGCTCCTGGCCCTCGACGTCTATCGCGCTCACGTCGCCGCCGGTGGCGGCGAGCAGATGGTGATGATCGGCTACTCCGACAGCAACAAGGACTGCGGCTATCTGGCGGCGAACTGGGCGCTCTACCGGGCGCAGCAGTCGATCGCGCGCGTGTGCGACGAGCACAGCGTCGCACTCACGCTCTTCCACGGGCGGGGCGGCAGCGTCGCGCGCGGGGGCGGACCGGCTGCACGCGCGATCCGCGCGCAGCCCCGGGGGACCCTGCGGGGGCGGTTCCGCGTCACCGAGCAGGGCGAGACCATCGCCTCGCGCTACGCCGATCACGACCTCGCCCACCGCCACCTCGAGCAGATCGTGAGCGCCGTCCTTCTTTCGTCGGCGCAGACGGCGACCGACGACGTTCCGGCGAGCTGGCGCTCCGCGATGGAAACCATGGCGGCGGCCGCGCGCGACGCGTACCTCGGACTCGTGGAACGCACGCCGGGGTTCCTCGACTACTGGCGGGCCGCGACACCGATCGAGGAGATCAGCCGGCTTCGGCTCGGCTCGCGCCCGGCCGCGCGCGGGCACGGCACGCTCACGCGCCGTGACGTCCGCGCGATCCCCTGGGTGTTCTCGTGGATGCAGAGCCGCTTCAACCTGCCGGGCTGGTACGGGCTCGGCAGTGGGCTCGGAACCGTGGACGCCGGACGGCTCCGCGAGATGTACGGGGGCTGGCCGTTCTTTTGCGCTCTGCTCGACAACGCCGAGATGTCGCTGCTCAAGGCCGACCTCGGCATCGCTGCGCTCTACTCGGACCTGGTGCCAGATCGGCGGCTGGCGGCGGCCGTGTCCGCCGCGGTCGAGGCCGAGTACGCGAGGACACGCGACGCGATCCTGGACGCGGCCGGCCACGCCGAGCTGATGGACGGTGACCCCGTCATCCAGCGCTCGGTGCAGCTCCGTAACCCGTATGTCGATCCGCTCAACTATTTGCAGGTGGAGATGCTCCGGCGACTCCGATCGCTCGAGGATCCGGACGGGCCCGAGGCGGAGCGCTACCGGGAGGTCGTCGTGCTCACGATCAACGGGATCGCTGCCGGGCTCAGGAACACGGGGTGAGCGCCCGCGTGCGTGCTACACGACCGCGAGGGCCTCGACCTCGATCAGATAGTCCGGGTGCGAGAGCGAGGCGACCTGCACCATCGTCGAGGCCGGACCCTTGGCGCCGAAGACCTCGTCGCGCACGGCGCGGAAGTCGAGACGGTACCGGACGTCGGTGACGTAGGTCGTGATCTTCACGACGCTGGCCAGGCTCCCGCCCCCCGCCTCGACGAGCGCCTTGACCGCCGCGAACACCGCGCGCGCCTGGCCCCGGAAGTCGCCGCGGTGCTTCACGGTCCCGTCCATCTCGTAGGGCACCTGCCCGGCGAGGAAGAGGATCGTCTGGACGCCCGTCACCTTGATGGCCTGGCTGTATCCCGGCGGGTCGTAGACACCCGGCGCACAGTACTTCTCGATCTTCGCCATGATCTGTCCTCCCTCTGGATGACGACCGCGTGGATCTGGATGACGACTGTGTGAACGGCGACCGACCCGTTCAGAGCTGTCCGGAGTCTCCCCACCCGGCAAGGAGTGTCTCGTACGCCGGATCGTCGTAGCGGGACAAGAGGAACGCCGGCGCATAGGCTGGGAGCGCGCGGCCGGTGATGTGGTCGGCGAGAAGGTCGGCGGCGCCGTTCGAGGACATCTGCCCGTAGCCGGAGAGCGCGCCCAGCACGTAGGCTCCCTCGAGGGGCAGCGGGCCCGCGAGCAGGCGGTTCTCGCGCGTCTTCGTGTAGTAGCCGCCGTCGATGAAGACTCTCGGCAGGCGCGTCAGATACGGCGCCAGCGCCGGCATCATCCGCGACATGCCCCGCAGGCAGATCTCGCCGTAGGAGGCATCGACGTCGATGGGGAATGTGGGCTCCACGGGCGCGACGTCGTACGTCCAGATCAACAGGACCACGGGGCTCTCGCCTGCCCCCTCGGGCCGGCCATGCACGCCGCCCGGGAATTCCTCGACCAGGCGCTTGTGCTCCGCCGACGCGGCCAGCTCGGCCCGCTCCTCGTCGGTCCAGGCCAGCCGGACCGGATCGGTCCAGATCGTCAGCGGCGCCGAGCGCGGCACCGCGCGCAGAACGTCATTGAACGCGACCTTCGTGTGGCGCTCGCAGAACACCGGCAGGTCGACGCCGAGCAGACGCCCCACGCGCCCGACGAAGGGCCCGGCCGCGTTCACGAACCGGGGCGTCGCCATCGTCACATCCTCGCCGCGCGCGCTCACCCGGACGCCGCGGACCCGTCCGCCGGTCGTATCGATCCGCTCCACGCGGCCTTCGAGGAATTGCACGCCGTGTTCTCGTGCGCGCTCGAGCAGGTACATGCCGAGCTGCTGAGCGCTGAACCACCCGCAGCGACGTGCGTGCAGCACGGCGAGCGTGTCGTCCGCCAGGTACGGGAAGTGCCGTCGCACCAGCGCGGGCTCGGTGATGACGTCGACGCCGGCGGGCTGATCGGCGAAGCCGTCGGCGGGGGCGGGCCGATAGTCGCTCCCCGCACCGGTGTGAATGCGAGCGGGGCCGACGCCGCGAGTCGCCGCCTCCCGCGCCCGCTCGACGAACAGGGAAACCTGCGCCGGGTCGGCCGTCGCGAAGAGGTAGCCGCGACGATTGAGCCGGAACGCGTTGCCGCTCTCGCGCGCCAGCTCCTCGAGCAGATCGATGCTCCGGGTCATGAGCGCGACCATGTCGTCGCCGGGCCCGGGCCACCAGTTCCGATAACACTCCATCGACTTGTCGCTCGTCAGCGAGAGCGGCGACCGCTCGTCCACCAGCACGACCCCCCTGACGCCGCGGCGCACCGCCAGGTGATAGGCGGCGGCAATGCCGGCGATACCGGCGCCGCAGATCACGACGTCCGCGCTGCGCGCGCTCATCCCGGATCCGCTTGCGGATCCATCAGAGCCGCTGGCGGACGCGCGGGTCGAGCATGTCGCGCAACCCGTCGCCGAGCATGTTGACGGCCAGGACGGTCGCCGCCAGGAAGACGCCGGGGAACAGGATGTTGTGCGGGAAGACACGGAAGAGCGCGCGGCCCTCGGCCATGATGTTGCCCCAGGTCGGCGTCTCCGGAGGAATGCCGACGCCGAGGAACGAAAGGATCGCCTCGACCAGGATCGCCGAGGCACAGACGAACGTCGCCTGCACGATCAACGGCGCCACGGTGTTCGGCAGCACGTGGCGCACGAGCAGCATCGGAGTCCGGGCGCCGAGCGCGACGGCCGCCTCGACGTAGGGCTCCTCGCGGATCGACAGCACGACCGAGCGCACGAGCCGCACCACGCGCGGCACCTCCGGGATGACGATGGCCAGCACGACCGTGCGCAGCCCGGCCCGCGACACCGACACGAGCCCGATGGCGAGCAGGATGGCGGGGATCGACATGAGCCCGTCCATCACGCGCATGACGACGCCGTCGAGCCAGCGGAGGTAGCCGGCGAGGAGGCCGATCGTGAGCCCGATCGCGGCGCTGATCAGCGCGACCGTCACGCCCACGATCAGCGACACGCGCGCGCCGTAGAGGACGCGGCTGTAGACGTCGCGCCCGAGGCTGTCGGTGCCCATCCAGGACGTGCGCTTCGTCTCGCTCCCGTCGGCGCTCGGGACGACGCGCTCGGCGCCGGGCCGGCGGTTGCGGAAGCCGGGATCGATCTGCGCCGGATCCCGCGTGCCGAGCCACGGGGCGAGGACCGCGACGACGACGACGAGCGCGAGGATCGCGCCCCCGATGGTGACGCTCCGGTGGCGGGCCAGCCCGCGCGCCACACCGCCGTGGGCGGTGGCCGCGGACCCGAAGTCGATCGCCAGCGCGCGATCCGCGACGGCTTTCAATAGCGGATCCGGGGATCGAGGAAGGTGTAGGTCAGGTCGACGACGAGGTTGATCAGCACGTAGACGACCGAGAACAACAGGATCACGGCCTGGACCGTCGGATAGTCGCGGGCGAGCACCGCGTCGACGGTCAACCGCCCGAGCCCGGGGATGCTGTAGACGGACTCCGTGACGACGACGCCGCCGATGAGCAGCGCCACGCCGAGCCCGATGACGGTCACGATGGGCACGGCGGCGTTGCGCAGGACGTGCCGCAGCAGGACGGGCAGCTCGGCGAGGCCCTTGGCCCGCGCCGTCCGGACGTGATCCGCGTTCAACACCTCGAGCATGCTCGCGCGCGTGATCCGCGCGATGAGGGCCACGTAGATCACCGCGAGGGTCACGCTCGGCAGGATCAGGTGCGTGAGGAACCCGCCGATTCCGTCACGCAGCCGCTGGTATCCCTGCACCGGGAGCCAGGCGAAGTGGATCGCGAAGAGGTAGATCAGCGCGTAGCCGATCACGAAGACCGGCACCGAGAAGCCCAGCACCGAGAGTCCCATCACGGCGCGATCGATCCAGGTGGCGCGCCGGTAGGCCGCGAGCGCGCCGAGCGGCACCGCCGCGGTCACGGCCAGGACGAGCGTGAAGATCGAGAGCGCCAGCGTGGGCTCGAGCCGATCGAGGATCAGGTCGGCGACTTGCTTCTTGAAGAAGAACGACTCGCCGAAGTCGCCGCGCAGGACGTTGCCGAGCCAGATGACGAACTGCTGGGCGATCGGTCGGTCGAGGCCGAGCCGGCCGCGGATCTCCTCGACCTGCTGGGTGGTCGCGTTGTCGCCCGCGATGATCGCGGCCGGATCGCCGGCCGTGAGTCGCAGGAGCAGGAACACGACGACCGCCACGACCCCCATGACGGGGACCGTCGCCAGGAGCCGCCGGGTGATGTAGCCGAGGACGGCTCAGCGCCCCTTCTTGTCGACGTTCCAGAACACCGGCACCGGCGCCGTGACGATCCCCTCGACGCTCTTGCGGGCGGCGATCGGCTGATACCACTGTCCGAGATGGATATGGGTCGGGTACTGCGTGAGGCGCACCTGCGCCGCCTCGGCGATCGCCTTCTGCTTCTTCGGGTCGGTCTCGCGCGCGAACTGGTCGCGCCGCTTCTCCATCTCGGCGTCGCACGGCCAGCCGAACATGGCCTTGTCACAGCCCGCGTTCAGGAACCCGGTCATGACCGGGTTCAGCATGTCGGCGGCCACCCACCCCGTGAGGAACGCGTTCCACCCGCCCTGCGCCGGCGGGTCCTTCTTCGCACGGCGGGAGACCAGGGTCTGCCAGTCCATCGACTGCATGTCCACCTTGAAGCCCGCCTTCTCCATGAGCGACTTGGCCACCGGCGCCAGGTTCGTCAGCACCGCGATGTCCGTCGACTGCATGAGCACGACCGGTGTGCCATCGTAGCCGGCCTCTTTCAGCAGCGCTTTGGCTTTGTCGAAGTTCGAGTCGAGCAGCCCGTCCATCCCCTTCGTCGACTCGAGGGGCGAGCCGCACGGGAAGAGGGACTTGCAGATCTTGTAGTACTTGGCGTCGCCGATCACCGCCTCGAGGAAGTCCTTCTGATTGAACGCGTAGAGCACCGCCTGCCGGATCTTCGCGTTGTCGAAGGGCTTGTGGAGCGTGTTGAAGCGGAACGTGTACTGGAAGCCGAGCGGGTTGTAGTCGACGAGCTTGACGTTGGCGTCCTGTCGCAACACCGGCAGGAGATCGTGCGGTGGCGACTCGATGTAGTCGATCTCGCCGGCCAGCAGCGCGTTGATCGCCGTCTGGTGGTCGGCGATGGCGCGCCACTCGACCCGGTCGAGCTTCACCACCTTGCCCCCGGCGAGCCCGGACGGCGCCTCGCTCCGCGGCTTGTACTGCGGGTTCTTCACGTAGACCGCTTTGTCGCCGGGCTTCCACTCGTCCTTCTTGAAGATGAACGGGCCCGAGCCGGTGAAGTCGGAGATCTGCGTGCTCGGATCCGTCTCGGCCACGCGCTTGGGCATCATGAACGGCACATTGGAGCTCGGCTTGCCCAGCGCCGACAGGACCAGGCCCGTCTGCTCCTTGAGAACGATGCGGAACGTCCGGGGGTCGACGACCGCGATCTCCTTCACGAAGCTCATGAGCTTCTGCCCCATCGAGTCCTTCGCTCCCCAGCGCTTGATCGAGGCGGCGCAGTCCTCGGCGGTGACCGGCGTGCCGTCGTGCCAGGCGAGGCCCTCGCGCAGGGTCAGCGTGTACGTGAGCTTGTCGGCGCTGACGTCGTACTTGTCCAGCATCTGCGGGCGGATCTCGCCCTTCGCGTCGGTGGCGAAGAGCGTGTCGTAGATCATGTAGCCGTGGTTGCGCGAGATGTAGGCGGTGGTCCAGATCGGGTCCACGATCTTCAGATCCGAGTGCATGACGACCCGGAGCGTGGTCTGCGCCAGCGCCGGCGCCGGCAGAACGGCGGCGATCACGGCCGCGGACAGAAGAGACCCGACCGAGAAGTGTCGAACGCGATTCATGGGCTCCTCCCGTGAGGGAATTCGCTGGCGCACCAAGCTCCGTCGGTCGGGGCATCGACGGTGGAGAGACATAATCACACGCCCGGCGAGCTTGTCAACGCGGCTACCGGGTCGGCTGGATCGTCAGCTCGCCCGTCGAGCGCAGCGTGATGGCGTAGACGCGGTCCTTCCGGAGACGGGTCGAGACCGCCTCGCCGTGCAGGGCCCGGACCCCGCGCCGCTTCGCCTCCTCGGGATCGTTGGCCAGCTCCCAGAATCGTGCCCAGAGCTCTCGCTCGAACGCCGTCGGTGCGCGCTCCGCCGCGTAGCTCTGCGGCACCTGCCCTTCCCGATCCAGCACGTCGCCCTCCGCGGGCCGGCGGCGGTCGGTGAAGATCCGCCGGAAGAGCAGCAGCGCCTTGCCCTTGAGCGCGTCGCCGGCGGTCACGAACGTGTCCTCGAACTTGATGACGAGCGTATCGACGTAGACCTCGTCGCCGTCGAGCGAGAGCTCGCGAGGCTCGCCGACCGGATCACCCTGCGCGTCGATCTCGGTGAACCGGACGCGGGTCCGGACGTGCCCCTCGGGGCCGGGCCCCTGGTCCAGCACCACGAGTCGGGCGCGGCGCTCCGTATGACGGAGGAGCCGGACGGCCGCCTCGAGGGCCTGGTTCCGCTCGCTCAGGACGCGGATCTGGGCGTCGCGCTCCGCCAGCTCTCGCTGGTGCGCCCGGCCCGGGGCCAGGACCAACCGATCGGCCAGATAGACGCCGCCCGCGCCCGCGGCCACGACGATCAACAGCCAGAGGAACTGGGGGCGGAGCACGCTCAAGGCCTCTGCTGCGATGGTACACTCACCGCCGATGATCGCGTGCACTCTCGGGTTCCTGGCGCTCTCGGCGCTCGCGCTGGTATCGGGAGCGCCGCGCGCCGCCCTCGCCGCCGACGGATTGCACCTCGTCCTCACGCCGTCCCAGAAGCCGACCGATCTCCTGGCCACCGGCGAGGAGTTCGGCACGGTGCTGGCCCGGCTCACCGGCATGCCCGTGCGGGTCACCGTCGCCTCGGACTACGCCGCCGTGATCGAAGCGTTGCGGAACCGCACCGCGGATCTCGCCTTCGTGCACCCCGGCGGCTACGTGCTCGCGAGCCGCGAGGCGAAGGCCGTGATCGTCGCCAAGAACGTCTGGCACGGCAAGAGCTCGTTCACCTCGCGCATCTACGTGCGCAAGGAATCCGGGCTCAAGGCGCTGGAGGACCTCCGGGGCAAGACGATGGCGTTCATCGATCCCGCGAGCTCCTCGGGCTACATCTATCCGATGGTGCTTCTGATCCAGCGCGGCTTCGTGAAGGACCGCGACCCCAAGACGTTCTTCCGCGAGGTCGTCTTCGCGGGGGCGCACGACGCGGGGATGCGCGCGCTCCTCAACGGCCACGTCGACGCGCTGGCTTCGTTCGATCTCGCCCGCGAGCAGTACATCGCCGACCCGGCGGAGCGCGAGCGCATCACCTTCGTCGCGGAGACACCAGAGATCCCGGAGGCCGGCATCGCCGCGCGCGGCGGGCTCGATCCGGCGACGTTCGCGAAGGTGCGGGAGGCCCTCCTGCAGATCCGCGCGCCCGCCTACGCCGCGTTGCTCAAGCGCCTCTACGAGATCGACGGCTTCGCGCCCGCGGAAGACCGCGAATACGATCCGGTGCGCGCAGCGATCGAGCTGCTCGGCGTCCGTCCTCGCTGAGTCGGCCGGTCCTGGCGCGATGATCGAGGTTGCGGGCCTCCGCGTCGTCCTGCCGCCGGCGACGGTCGCGCTCGACGGAATCGACCTCGTCGTTCGTCAGGGCGAGTTCGTCGTCGTCCTGGGCCGGAGCGGCGCCGGCAAGACGACGTTCCTGCGCGCGCTCAACCGGCTCGTCGAGCCCACCGCCGGGACGGTGCGCGTGGCCGGCCGCGCCGTCACCGGCGCCGGCGTCGCCGAGCTCCGCGAGATCCGGCGGCAGATCGGGATGGTCTTTCAGCAGTTCAACCTCGTGCGCCGCGCCTCGGTGATCGAAAACGTGCTCGCGGGACGGCTCGGCTACGTCCCGCCCCTGCCGAGCGTCATGGGGCGGTTTCCGGCGGACGATCGCGCGCTGGCGCGCGCGTGCCTCGCGCAGGTGGGATTGGCCCATTTGGCCGATCGGCGCGCCGATACCCTATCGGGCGGCGAGCAGCAGCGGGTCGCGATCGCGCGGGCGCTCGCGCAGCGGCCCGCGGTCATCCTGGCCGACGAGCCCACCGCGAGCCTCGACCCCGCGCTCACGGGCAGCATCATGGACATTCTCAAGACGATCAACGTGGAGCACGGGCTCACGCTGGTCGTGAGCCAGCACCAGCTCGAGACCGCGCGGGCCTACGCGACGCGGATCGTCGGCTTCCGCCAGGGGCGCGTCGCCTTCGACGGGCCGCCCTCGGCGGTCACCCCCGCCGTCGCCGGCGCCATCTACGGCGACGGAGAAGGCCAATGAAGCTGCCACGAAGCCGGGTCGCGCCTACATCGGGAACTTCGGGCGTGCGGAGCCGCGTTGCGCCTATCTCGGGCCCGAAGGGTTGTCCGCTGGTACGGAGCCGGGTCGCATCTGTCTCAGGCCACCCTCGGTCAAAGCCGTGCTCATGGCACCCGCTACCATGACGCGCGCCGCGCTCTTCGTCGCTCTCGTGGTGCTGGCGTGGCTCGTCTGGGACACCGGCGCCGACCCGGTGCGGCTGGCGCGCGGCGTCCCGTGGATCCTCGACTTCGTCCGACGCATGGTGCCGCCCGATCTGCGTGTGCTTCCGGCGGCGGTCGTGGGGGCGATCAAGACCATCGAGATCGCGCTGCTCGGCACGGCGGTCGCCGCCGTCCTGGCGCTGCCGCTCGGCTTCCTCTCGGCGCGCAACGTGGCGCCGGGCGCCGTCTTCTACCCGGCGCGGGCCGTTCTCAACTTCTTCCGGAGCGTGGACACGCTCGTCTACGCGCTGGTCTTCGTGGCGGCCGTCGGGCTCGGCCCCTTCCCCGGCGTTCTCGCGGTCGTGGCCTACACGACCACTTCCCTCGCCAAGCTCTACTCCGAGGCCGTCGAGGGCATCGACCCCGGGCCCGTCGATGCCGTCACCGCCACGGGCGCCACGCGTCTTCAGATCCTGCGCTTCGGCGTGATCCCGCAGGTGCTCCCGCTCTTCCTCTCCTACATTCTCTATCGGCTCGAGACCAACATCCGCGCGGCCACCGTCCTGGGCTTCGTCGGCGCCGGCGGCATCGGCTTCTACCTGCAGACGTATCTCCGGATGATCGACTACCCGGCGGCGTCAACCGTGCTGCTCGTCACGGTGGCCATGGTGATGGTGGTCGACGCGATCAGCTCGCGGCTGCGCGATCGGCTGGTGTGACGGTTGCGTTGCGAGCCCTGACAACGGCTCGTGTCTGGGCTAGAATCGCCAGCACCTCGCGAAGGGAGGGCTTCATGGCTCACCGGACACTCGTCAGGCTCGGCTCCGTTCTCGTGTGCGTCGCCGTCGTCGCGGCGGCGATCGGCTTCGCCGCGACCAGTGTCCGTGCGGTGAAGGCGACGCTGACCGTCTACACCGCCGTCGAGGCTGACGACCTCAAGAAGTACGCCGCCCGCTTCAACGAGGACTATCCGGACATCGAGATCAAGTGGGTGCGCGACTCGACCGGCGTCATCACCGCCAAGCTCCTCGCCGAGAAAGCCAACCCGCAGGCGGACGTGATCTGGGGCCTGGCCGCCACGAGCCTGCTCGTGCTGAAGCCCGAGGGCATGCTCGTCCCGTACGCCCCCAAGGGCCTCGAGAAGCTCGACGCGCAGTTCCGCGACAAGGACAACCCGCCGGCGTGGGTCGGCATGGATGCCTGGGTCGCGGCGCTCTGCTTCAACACGGTGGAGGCCCAGAAGAAGAGCCTGCCGAAGCCAGCCTCGTGGAAGGATCTGACCAAGCCCGTCTACAAGGGCACCGTCGTCATGCCGAACCCGGCTTCGTCGGGCACGGGCTTCCTCGACGTCACGAGCTGGCTCCAGCTCTTCGGCGAGGCCGAGGGCTGGAAGTACATGGACGCGCTCCACCAGAACATCGGCGTCTACACGCACTCCGGCTCCAAGCCCTGCACCATGGCCGGCGCCGGCGAGTATCCGATCGGGGTGTCCTTCGAGTTCCGCGCGGCCCGGCAGAAGCGACAGGGCGCGCCGATCGACATCGTCTTCCCGTCGGAGGGCTCCGGCTGGGACATGGAGGCCACCGCCATCGTGAAGGGCACGAAGAACCTCGAGGCGGCCAAGACGCTGCTCGACTGGTCGGTCGGCGAGAAGGCGATGAAGCTCTACAACGAAGGCTACGCGGTCGTCGCCATCTCCAAGATGTCCAGGCCGATCGAGTTCCTGCCCGACAACATGATGCAGCACATGATCAAGAACGACTTCCAGTGGGCGGCGGTGAACCGCGCGAAGATCCTCGCCGAGTGGGAAAAGCGCTACGGCGCGAAGTCCGAACCAAAGAAATAATCAAATAAAATCGCCGAGGCTCCAGGAGAAGCCAGGGCGAAGAGGGTTGACGACGCTGCCGCCGTACCTCCGCATCCAGAGCCTCACCAAGAAGTTCGGCGCGTTCACCGCGGTCGACAACATCTCGCTGGAGATCGCCGAGGGTGAGTTCGTCTGCTTCCTGGGCCCGTCGGGCTGCGGCAAGACGACGCTCCTGCGGGCGATCGCCGGCCTCGACATCCAGACGAGCGGCCGGATCGAGCAGGGCGGCCGCGACATCTCGGCCCTGCCGCCGACCAAGCGCGACTTCGGCATCGTCTTCCAGTCCTACGCGCTCTTTCCCAACCTGACCGCTGCGAAGAACGTCGCCTACGGGCTCGAGAACGCGCGGGCCAAGCGGGCAGAGGTGGCCAAGCGCGTCCGCGAGCTGCTCGACATGATCGGCCTGGGCGAGCACGGCGGAAAGTACCCGGCCCAGCTCTCGGGGGGCCAGCAGCAGCGCGTGGCGCTCGCGCGCGCGCTCGCGACGTCCCCCGGTCTCTTGCTGCTCGACGAGCCCCTGTCGGCGCTCGATGCCAAGGTGCGCGTGCACTTGCGCCACGAGGTCAAGCAGCTCCAGCGGCGCGTCGGCGTGACGACGATCATGGTCACCCACGACCAGGAAGAGGCGCTCACGATGGCCGACCGCATCGTGGTGATGAACCGCGGAGCGATCGAGCAGGTGGGCACGCCGCTCGAGATCTACCGCGAGCCGGCCTCGCCGTTCGTCGCCGATTTCATCGGCGTGATGAACTTCGTGGCCGGCACCGTCGTGCGCGACGGCACCGTGCGGCTCGGCCGGACGGAGCTCGCCTGCGACGCCGACGGATTCGCCGCCGGCACCGAGGTGACGCTCGCCGTTCGCCCGGAGGACATCCTGGTGCAGGACGGCCGCGACGAGGCGCCGAACACGCTCGCGATGCGCGTGGACGCCGTCGCGTTCCTCGGGTCGTTTTTCCGTGCGGATCTCGTCGGGGACGCGCTCGGGGGCGCTCTGCTCCGCGCCGACCTCCCGGTGGATCTCGTGCGCCGCCTGGGGATCGCCGAGAAAAGCACCGTGTCGGTCGTCGTGCCGCGCGAGCGGATCCGGATCTACCCGGGGAGCACCGTCCATCGCTGACGCCGCGGCGGCGCGCGCCGGGGCCGTCGCCGCCGTCGTCCGGCCCGAGTTGAGCCGTGACGATCGGCTCATGCGCGCCTTCCTCGGTGTCATCGGCCTCTACCTCGTCGTCGCCCTGGCACTGCCGCTCGGGCTCATGCTCGGCAAGAGCCTCCAGGGTCCTGGAGACGAGTTCGTCGGCCTCGCGAACTACATCCGGTACTTCTCGACGCCGGCCCTCTTCCGGTCGATCGCCAACAGCCTCTGGGTCGCGAGCCTCACCACCGTCATCACGGTGCCTCTGGCGTTCGTCTACGCCTATGCGCTCACGCGCTCGCGCATGCCACTCCGGGGGCTCTTCAAGACGATCGCGCTCGTCCCGATCCTCGTCCCCTCGCTCCTGCCCGGCCTCGCCCTCGTCTATCTCTTCGGCAACCAGGGGCTGATCAGGGGAGCCCTCCTCGGGCACAGCATCTACGGGCCGATCGGCATCGTGATGGCGGAGATCTTCACCACCTTCCCGCATGCCCTGCTGATCATCCTGGCGGCCCTCGCCCTCGCCGACGCGCGGCTCTACGAGGCGGCGGTGGCGCTGCGCGCGCCCCGGCCCCGCATCTTCTGGACGGTCACGCTGCCGGGTGCGCGGTACGGCTTGATCAGCGCGACCTTCGTCGTCTTCACCACGGTGATCACCGACTTCGGCGCGCCGAAGGTCATCGGCGGGCAGTACAACGTGCTGGCGACCGACGTCTACAAGCAAGTGATCGGCCAGCAGAACTTCCAGATGGGCGCGGTCGTCAGCGTGATCCTCCTGGTGCCGGCGGTCTTCGCCTTCGTGATCGACCGCGCGGTCACGCGCAAGCAGGTGGCGCTCCTGTCGGCGCGGGCGGTGCCGTACGAGCCCAAGCCCCAGCGCGCGTTCGATCTCGCGATGCTCGCCTACTGCATCGTAACCGGGGCGGCCATCCTCAGCATCGTCGTGGTCTCCCAGTTCGCGGCGCTGGTGAAGTTCTTTCCCTACAACCTGACCCTGACCTGGGCGCACTACGACTTCGACCAGCGAGGCGGCGGCGGCTGGGCGTCGTACGGGAACTCGATCCGGCTCGCGTTTCTCACGGGCGTGATCGGCACCGCCATCGTGTTCGTGGGCGCCTACCTCGTCGAGAAGGCGCGCGGCTTCGCCTTCGGCCGCGGCCTCTTCCACTTCCTCGCGATGCTTCCGATGGCGGTGCCGGGGCTGGTCCTTGGGCTCGCCTACATCTTCTTCTTCAATGCCCCGGCGAACCCGCTCAACGTGCTCTATCGCACGATGACGATTCTGGTCGTCAATACCGTCGTGCACTTCTACACCGTGGGCCACCTGACGGCGCTGACGGCCCTGCGCCAGATGGACCCGGAGTTCGAGACGGTGTCCGCCTCGCTGAAGCAGCCCTTCTACCGCACCTTCTGGCGCGTGACGGTGCCGGTGTGTCTGCCTTCCGCGCTCGACATCGCGATCTACATGTTCGTCAACGCCATGACGACCGTCTCGGGCGTCGTCTTCATCTACGGTCCCAAGACCGAGCTCGCGTCGATCTCCGTCCTCAACATGGACGACACGGGCGAGATCGCCTCCGCGGCGGCGATGGCGATGATGATCTTCTACACGAACGTCGCCGCCCGCGGGCTCCACCTGCTGCTGGCCCGCTGGCTCGAGCGCCGCACCCAGGCGTGGCGCCGCCGCTGACGCCCTCCGCGCAGAATCATGCTCGACGATCGCGGGATGACGGGGGGCGCCGGAGGCGGCGGGTGCGTGCGGGAGGGGTCGAAGGGACCCGTTCCCGCGACGCGGCGGCGGCTCTCGAGCGCCCGAATGGAGCCCAGCCGCACCGGGGCAGCGCACGCGTGCAGCGTGGTCCATTCGATCCCTGCCGCACGCGCCCGCCGCCTCCGGCGCCCCCCGCCAAGGGGCGTGGCATGAGGGACCAGGCTCGCGTCGTCATCATAGGAGGCGGCATCGCCGGGTGCAGCATCGCGTATCACCTGGCGCAGAAGGGCTGGACGGACGTGGTGCTCGTCGACAAAGGCGAGCTGACCAGCGGCTCGACCTGGCACGCCGCCGGGATGGTCACCCACTTCCACACCTCGCCGATTCTGATGCGCATGCGTCAATACAGCATCGGGCTCTATCGGAGCCTGCAGTCCGAGCCGGGGGCGGCCGAGCACTGGCACGAGGTCGGCAGCCTCCGCGTCGCGTCGAGCCGCGATCAGTGGAGGTTCCTCCAGCGCCAGGTCGGGACGGCGAAGGCAATCGGTCTGGACGTGGACACGATCTCGCCGGCAGAATCGCTTCGCATCTTCCCCTTGATGTCGGGCGAGAGCCTGCACGGGGCGATGTACCTGCCGGGCGACGGCTGGCTCGATCCGAGCGGCGCGACCATGGAGTTGGCCGCGCGCGCGCGGCGGCTAGGCGTCGAGATCCGCACGGGCGTCCGGGTCACCGGCATCACGCGGACCGGGCGGGGCGCCGTCGCCGCGGTCGGGACCGACCACGGCGCGATCCGCACGGAATGCGTGGTCAACGCCGGCGGCATGTGGGCCGGCCAGATCGCCGCCATGGTCGGCGTCAGCCTGCCGATCACGCCGCTGATCCATCAGCATCTGGCCACCAAGCCGATCGCCGGCCAGGAGCTCGCCCGCACGACCCCCTGCCTGCGCGACCCGGAGAACCTCGTCTACATGCGCGAGGAGGTCGGCGGGTTTCTCATCGGCGGCTTCGAGCGGAGCCCGGTCGCCTGGTCGGTCAACGGCGTGCCCTGGGACTTCACGCAGAAGCTCTTGCCTTCCGACTGGGAGCTTTTCAACGACATTCTCGAAGGTGCCATCCGCCGGGTCCCGATGCTTTCCAAGGCCGAGCTGGCGCACCTGGTGAACGGTCCCGAGGGGATCACGCCCGACAGCCGTCCCCTGCTCGGTCCCGTCCCGGGTGTGCCGGGGTTCTGGGTCGCGGCCGGCCTCTCCCACACGGGCTTTGGCGCCGGCGGCGCGATCGGCGATATCCTCGCCCACTGGCTCGTCGACGGCGAGCCGCCCCACGACGTGACGGAACTGAACGTGCGCCGCTTCGGGCCGGTGTACGAGGACCGCGCCTACGCCGCCGAGCGCGCGCGCGAATCGTACAAGTACTACTACACGCTGCGCTATCCCCACGACGAGAACGAGTGGGCCCGCGCGCGCCGCCTGAGCCCACTCGACGCGCGTCTGGGCGAAGCGGGCGCGGTCTTCGGCGAGAAGAACGGTTGGGAGCGCGTGAACTACTTCGTCCCGGGCTCGCCGGGGCGCCGCGCGGGCGCCGATCAGCGCCGGTGGGGCTGGGCGCGGCCGGCGTTCTTCGAGCGTGTCGGCGCCGAGCACCGGGCGGTGCGCGAGCGCGCCGGCCTCTTCGACTTCACCTCGTTCGGCAAGCTCGACGTCAGCGGCCCTGGCGCGCTTAGACTGCTCCAGCGCCTGGCCGACAACAACGTCGACCGGCCGGTCGGAAGCGTGATCTACACCCAGTTCCTGAACCCGCGCGGCGGGATCGAGAGCGACCTGACCGTCACCCGCTGGGCCCCCGACCGGTTCCGCGTGACGACCGGCAGCAATTTCGTCGCGAGCGATCTCGGCTGGATCCGGATGCACCGACCCGACGACGGCTCGGTCGACGTGCGTGACGTCACCGATGAGCTCTCGTGCATCGGGATCTGGGGGCCCGAGGCGCGCCGCGTGCTGCAGGCGGTCACGGCGAGCGATGTGTCCAATACCGCCCATCCTTATATGTCTGCGCGGCGGATCGACGTCGCCAGCATCCCGGTCGAGGCCCAGCGGGTGACCTATGTCGGGGAGCTCGGCTGGGAGCTCTACGTGCGGAACGAGCATGCCGTGCAGATGTGGGACGCGCTGCAGATCGCTGGCGGGCCCTTCGGGATCGAGCCCGCCGGCTACAAGGCGGTCGATACGCTGAGGATCGAGAAGGGCTACCGCTACTGGAGCACCGATCTCACGCCGGCCGAGAACCCGTACGAGGCGGGCCTGGGCTTCTGCGTGCACTTAAAGAAAGGAGACTTCATCGGACGCGAAGCGCTGATCCGGATCAAGGCGGAGGGCGTGCAGCGGAAACTCTGCACGATCACACTGACCGAGCCGCTCCCGGACGACCGCGACCTCTATGGCGGCGAGGCAGTCTACGCTGATGGTCGCGTCGTGGGCAGGCTTCGGAGTGCCGGCTGGGGCTACACGGTCGCGAAGCACATTGGTTTCGTCTACCTGCCGACGGCGCTCACGGCGGTCGGCACGCCGCTCGAAGCGGAAATCTTCGGCGCGCGCTTCGCCGCCGAGGTCGCCCCCGACGTCCTGTACGATCCGGGCGGGGCGAGGCTCCGCCTATAACTATAATGGGGGTGATGTCGAACCCCTTCGTGACGTCCTCGCAGCTCGCCGAAGCCCGGGCGCTGCTCGACCGTCTGATCGCGCAGCACCCGCCAGGCCACGCCCTGCAGCGCGAGTTCCAGACCGATCCGGGCATCTATCAGCTCGACCTCGAGCGCATCTGGCGACGCGGTTGGCTCTTCGCCGGCCACACGTGCCAGGTGAGGCGCAAGGGTGATTTCTTCGTCTTCGACGTCGACAGCGACTCGATCATCGTCATCCGGGGCGACGACGACCGCGTTCATGCGCTCCACAACACGTGTCGCCATCGCGGCATGAAGGTCTGTCAAGCGGAGTCCGGCCACGTCACGCGAATCGTCTGCCCGTACCATCAGTGGTCCTACGCGCGAAACGGCGAGCTGATGGCGTGCGGCGGGATGGACAGGGACGGCGACCTCGACCGCCGCGACTTCGGCCTGCACCGCGTGCACGTCCGCGAGGTGGGCGGGCTCGTCTTCGTGTGTCTGGCGGACGATCCGATTCCCTTCGACGGCGCCGGGGCGGCGCTCGGCGCGCTGCTGCGGCCTCAGGGCCTCGAGCGCGCCAAGGTCGCCGCGACCCGGAGCTACGAGGTGCGCGCGAACTGGAAGCTCGTCTGGGAAAACAATCGGGAGTGCTGGCACTGCAACGTGAACCATCCCCAGTACGTCAAGGCCAACTACGACAACGCGCCGATCGACGATCCGGCACTCAAGCGTGAGATCGAGGCGCAGGCGCGGGCGACCTCGGCGCGCCTGGAAGCCGCGCTCGCCATCGACTATCAGGAGGCGGGCCTGGTGCGATTCCCGTCTCCGGACGGCTGGTGGTCCATCAATCGCACGCCTCTGGTCCCTGGCTGGGTCAGCGAGTCGATGGACGGCCGGCCGGTCGCGCCGGTGATGGGCAGCTATCCGAGCCGCGACGTCGGCACCCTGCGCATGCGCACGATGCCCAACTTCTGGAACCACTCGAGCAGCGATCACGGCGTGTCCACGCGTCTGACCCCGGCGGGCCCGCAGAAGACGCTCGTGCAGGTTCAGTGGCTCGTGAGCGAGGACGCCGTCGAGGGCAGAGACTACCAGCTGGACGCGCTACTCCCGTTCTGGCAGCTCACCAGCGAGCAGGACTGGGACCTCTGCGAGAAGAACCAGGTCGGCGTCAACTCCTCAGCGTTCACGCCGGGGCCCTACTCCACGAAGCACGAGTACAACGTCATCCGCTACACCGAGTGGTACCTGCACGAGATCGCCAAGCCGTCGCGAGTCTGCCGCCCGGCGGGCTAGCGCCCGTGAGCGAGCGACAGTGTGACGAGACCGGCGGCCGCCAGCGCCGCCGCGGCGACGCGGAGTAAGCCGACCGGCTCCTTCAAGACCCGCCAGCCGACGATCGCAGCGAGCACGACGGAGATCTCCCGCAGCGTGGCCACGTAGCTCACCTCGGTCAGCCGAAGGGCGACGAGGATCAGCAGATAGCCGACGAGCCCCATGATCGAGCTCGCGATGATCGGGAGCCATTCGCCCTGAAAGACCTCCCAAATGCGTCGGGTCCCGCGGCGCAGCAGCACGTACGGGGTCAGGAGAGCCGAATCCCACGCCATGAAGACGATCGCGAACGCGACGGGGTGAGCCCGCGTCACACCGATCTTGTCGACGATCGAGTAGGTCGCGATGAGCGTGGCCATCGTCGCCGCCCACGCGAGCCCCGCGAGGCTTCCGCCGACTCGCCGCGCCGAGAGTCCGAGCCAGGCGACGCCGACGCTGACGGCGAGGACGCCCGACATCGCCGGCAGTGACAGCCGTTCGCCCAGCACTGCGCCGGCGCCCAGCGCGACCAGCACCGGCGCGAGCCCGCGCGCGACCGGATAGGCGACCGAGAGGTCGGCACGCTCGTAGGCACCGACCAGCGCCAGCGTCGAGGCCGCGTGGACGACGCCGCTCACGGCGATGACAGGCCACACGTCCGGGCCGGGCACGCCGGTGACGAACAGAAGCGGCCACAGGAGCACGGGGGTCACGAGGTCGAGCGTCCAGGCCGTGACGAGCTTGTCGCCGCCGCGCTTCACCAGCATGTTCCAGCTGACGTGAAGAATCGCCGACAACAAGATCAGGACGGTGGGGAGCAGCACCGCCAGAGTCTATCGCGACGGTGCTCGGAGAGGACGGGAATGGCTTATCGAGAACTGCTCTCGACGTTCGCCCCTTCGCTCAGGACCAGAACCTCGACCCTTCGGTTCTGCTGGCGCCCCGCGGGCGTGTCGTTGTCCACGATCGGGAATTTCGGCCCATAGCCTCGGGTCGTGATCCGCTCGGGGGCGATGCCGCGCGCCAAGAGCAGCGCGCGAACGGCGTCGGCGCGTTGCTGCGACAGCTTGAGGTTGAAGTCCTCGTTACCGGTGTTGTCGGAGTGACCCTCGATCAGCACCCTGCGCCGCGGATACTTCTTGAGAAACTCCGCCAGCTTGTCAACGCTCCGCTGGCCGCCCGGCGCGACGTCGGCCTTGCCGGCGGCGAAGAGGACGTCGCCGACCGTGAGGACGAGGCCCCGATCGGTCTGCTGGGCCTTGAGGTCCGACAGCTCCTTCGCGAGAGCCGCCGTCTTGGCCTGCTCGGCCGCGTAGGCTCTGGCTTCAGCCTCCGCCTGCAGCCGGGCCTGCTCGACCTCGCGAGCCGTCGTATCGGTGGTGCGAGCTCGAGCCTCACTCGCAGCGCGGGCCTGCTCGGCCTCGCGCGCCTTCGCCGCCGCTTCGGCGCGCGCCGCTTTGACCTCGCGATCGCGCTTTTGCAGGAGCACGTCCGAGCTCTCCCGGCTCAGCTGCAGCGTATCCTGCTCCGTCTTCGTGGTGGCGCCCGCGATCGTTGCGATCTGAGCTCGCTTCTCCGCGACGTAGCCGAGCGAAACCTTCTCCTCAAGGGTCTTGGCCTGCTCGGCGGCTTGGACGGCCTTCTGGGCGTCCGCGAGCCACAGCTGGGCGTACGCCTGCACGTTCGGGTCGGCCTGGGCCTGCCGGTAGGCGGCTTGCGCCCGTTCGAGCTGGGCCCGCGCCGCTTGCTCCTGCCTCGACGAGGCGCAGCCCGCGACCAGAATCAGGGGGAGGACCGCCATGCCTACGCGTCTGATCAAGATGGAAAGCGGGCTCATCGTCTCCACCTCAGTTCATAGCCGCGCCGCCGAGCGCGCGCCGGGCTACTGCGGGGTCCGCTCGAGCTCCTCGCGAAGCGCCCGTATGCTTCGGCGCATCTCGTCCGCGATCTGGTTGATCCGCTGGTTGGAGGCGCGGGCGCGCGCATAGTCCGCGTCGGCCGCCGCCTGTTCCGCCGTCAGGATCGCCCGGTCGTACTTCTTGTCGGCCACCGCCGCCCGGGCGTTCTTCAGCCTGTCCTCGGCGATCTTGAGCTCGGTGGTCGCGTTGACGGCCGCGCCCGCCTGCTGCGCCTCGTTGAACGCCCGCTCCGCCTGCGCGAGCTTCGCGCTCGCCAGGGGACTGTGGCTGGCGCACGCAGTCGCCGAAAGCGCTGCGAGCACGATGCAGAACACCCCGCCCCGGTATCCTCGTCGCGTTCGCTCGTCCACGGTCGGCCTCCTATATCAGTCTAGCGCCCGGGCCAATCGGGGATTTCCCCGATCCGTGCTCGCCGGTGGCGGCGACCGTGACGGCCCGACACATTTGCCAGGGACGATAGAATCCCTCCGTGACCAGTTTTCGGTCGGTAAGATAAGCACCTATGCCCTGGGACCCACGAATCCAGGCGCTCGTCGACCGCTTCCCCGTCCTGCGGGCGGTGGGCAACACGCCGCTCGTCCCGGTGGACGTCCTGCGGCCCGATCTCCCTGACGTCGAGGTGTTCGCGAAGATGGAGTCGCTGAACCCGGGTGGCTCGCTCAAGGACCGGCCGGTGCTGCGGATGCTTCTCGGCGCGCTCGACGACGGGCAGCTCAAGCCCGGCAAGACCGTGCTGGACAGCTCGTCGGGCAACGCTGGAATCGCGTACGCGATGATCGGCCGGATCGTCGGCGTCCCCGTCGAGATCGTGATTCCCGACAACGCAAGCGCCGAGCGCAAGAAGCGCATGCTCGCGCACGGCGCGCGGCTCGTCTTCACGGACGCGCTCCTCGGTTACGACGAGGCGCTCCGCGAGGTGCGCCGGCGTTACGAGGCCGATTCCGACCACTACTTCTTCAGCGACCAGTACAGCAACCAGGACAACTGGCGGGCCCACTACGAGACGACGGCGGTCGAGACCCTGCAGCAGACCGGGGGCCGGCTGACCCACGTCGTCGTCGGCGTCGGCACCGGCGGCACCCTGACCGGGCTCGGGCGACGTCTGAAGGAGCACGACCCGTCGATCCGCCTCGTCTGCGTCATCCCCGAGGCCTTCCCGGGCGTCGAGGGGCTCAAGCCGCTGGGGCGCGCCGAGGACATCGTGCCGGCGATCCTCGACGAAAAGCTGATCGACGAGCGCGTCCCGGTGACCGTCGACGAAGCGTACAGGATGTGCGTGCGCCTGGCGGCGGCCGGCTTCTTCGTCGGTCAGTCGTCCGGCGCGTACATGGCCGGCGTCGAGCGTGTCGCGCGCCGCGTCGGGCGCGGTCGCTTCGTCACCCTGTTCAACGACATCGGCGAGCGCTACTTCTCCACCCGCCTCTGGGATTGATCGACATCGGGGGAGCAAGCGCCGCTCCCCCCGATTGCCCCCCACCGGTCGGCCTTGGCGACGGTCTAGTTCTCTCAGAACCCATCCTAAGAATCCGCCGCCAGCTGATCGGGCGTCGACGAGCGGGTGCGGCGGCCGCCCCGGGGCGCCCGCCGCACCCGCTCGTCGGCGCCGGCTCAAGCGAGGCG
>Ga0066710_100000119_pt1 | contig 36071 bp, 35 predicted proteins | sample GraSoiAngelo_159_FD_79666 | JGI IMG/M metagenome (GOLD analysis project Ga0066710, IMG submission 79666) | Grasslands soil microbial communities from the Angelo Coastal Reserve, California, USA - 14_1009_16_40cm | ecosystem: Environmental > Terrestrial > Soil > Grasslands | place: USA... | reverse complement strand
TGGGCGGCAAGGGCCAGTACGCCGCGTTCGTCGGTCACCTGACCGCGCAGAGTCACATGGAGTGGGTCAAGGGCGCGTTCGTCCGCGCGAAGTCGAAGTACAAGGGCATCACGCGAATCGGCGGCCCGATCGAGGGCCTCGAGGACGTCAACGTCTCGTACCAGAAGACGAAGGAGCTCCTCGCGAAGTACCCGAACATCAAGGGCATCGAGGGCAGCGCCGCCACCGACGTCGCCGGCGTCGGCCGCGCAATCCGCGAGGCGGGCCTGCAGAACAAGGTCTGCGTCATGGGCACGAGCATCCCGTCGATCGCCGGCAAGTTCCTGAAGGACGGCTCGGTCGACAAGATCTTCTTCTGGGATCCGGCGCTCGCCGGAAAGGCGCAGGACATGCTGGCGTTGATGCTGATCAAGGGCCAGAAGGTCGGCCCGGGTCTGAACCTCCATCTCGTCGGCTACACCAACCTGAAGAAGATCCCGGGCAGCCCGCACGGCCTGTACGGGTCGGCGTGGGTGGACGTCGACAAGGCGAACGCGAGCAAGTACCCGTTCTGATCCAGATCAGTTAGAGCGCCAGGGGCGGGCCGCCGGCCGGCGGTTCGCCCAGGCGTTCGAGGAAGGAGCACGTCGCGTGAGCTCAGCCGAGCCGCTGTTGATCGCGAAAGGGATCTCGAAGCGCTTCGGAGGGGTCGCCGCGCTCCAGGACGTGAGCTTCGACGTCAGGCCCGGCGAGGTGCATACGCTCGCCGGCGAGAACGGGTCGGGCAAGTCGACGCTGATCAAGATCATCACCGGCGTCCACGCGCCCGACGCCGGCACGATCGTCTTCGAGGACCAGACCTTCGAGAGCCTGACGCCGCGCCAGGCGATCGCACTCGGGATCGAGGTGATCTTCCAGGACTTCTCGCTTTTCCCGAATCTCTCCGCCGCGGAGAACATCGCGATCTCGACGCACGTCGCCGAGCGGCGAAAGGTCGTGCGGGACGTCGACTCGCGGCGGATCGCCGAAGAGGTCGTCTCGCGGATCGGGATCAGGCTCGACCTCGACGCGGCGGTCGAAGAGCTCTCCGTCGCCGACCGGCAGCTGACGGCGATCTGCCGCGCGCTCGCGCAGGAGGCGCGGATCATCTTCATGGACGAGCCGACGACCGCTTTGACCCGGCGTGAGGTGCAGGCGCTGTTTCGCGTCGTCGCGTCGCTGAAGGAGCGCGGGGTCGCGTTCGTCTTCGTCAGCCACAAGCTCGACGAGGTCATGCAGATTTCCGAGCGCATCACCGTTCTTCGCAACGGCGTCGTCGTCGCGAACGGCGACGTCAAGGAGTTCGACCGGACCGCGCTCGTGCGGGCGATGACCGGCAAGCCGCTGACTGACACCCCGCCGTCCGACTCGGTGCGCGCGGACGCCGCGCCGATCCTCGAAGTCGAGGGTCTCACGCTCGCGGGCCACTTCGCCGACGTCTCGTTCGCGGTGCGGCCCGGCGAGGTCCTCGGCGTGACCGGACTGCTCGGCTCCGGTCGCACCGAGATCGCGGAGAGCCTCTTCGGCATCACGCCGGCCGACTCGGGCAGCGTCAAGATCGAGGGAAGGCCGGTGCGGATCCGGCGCGTGCGCGACGCCGTCCGCGCCGGGATCGGCTACGTCCCGGCCGACCGGCTCACGCAGGGCGTCTTCCTCGACCAGTCGATCGCCCGGAACATCATCGCCGGCAGCATCGACCGGCTCGTCGGCAAGCTCAACCTGCTGCGGCGCAGTGCGGCGAGCGCGATCGTCTCGCGCGGGGCGAAGGAGCTGCGCATCCTCATGCCCTCGCCCGAGGCGCCCGTCCGCAGCCTCTCCGGCGGGAACCAGCAGCGCGTCGTGCTCGCGAAGTGGCTGACGCGCAATCCGCGCATCCTGATCCTGAACAGCCCGACCGTCGGCGTCGACGTCGGGTCCAAGCACGAGATCCTCGACATGCTCCGCGACAAGGCCGGCGAGGGCGTCGCGATTCTCGTCATCTCGGACGACGTCCCGGAGCTCGTCGCCGTCTGCCATCGCGTGCTCGTCGTCCGCGAGGGCCGGGTCGTCGACGTGCTCGAGGGCGACCGGCTCGACGAGGACGAGATCGTCAAGGAGCTCGTCGCGTGAGGTCGATTCCCTGGAACCGGCTGCGCGGCCGCAACAACGAGGGCGTGCTCGTGCTCTCGATCATCGCGTTCTCGATCGCCGTCGGCATCTCTACCCCGTCGTTCTGGGGCTGGCCGACGCTGCTCGACCTCGGGACCAACTCGCTGATCAACCTCGTCTTCGCGATGGGCGTGCTGCTCGTGATCGTCTCCGGCGGTATCGATGTGTCGTTCATGGCGATCGGGATCTTCTCCGGATACGCGGTGATCATCCTCCCGAACGCGACGGGCTTCGGCGCCGACTACGCAGTCGTCGGCTTCGCGACCGCGGCGCTGATCGGCCTCGGGCTCGGGCTGCTGAACGCGATCGCGATCGCCGGACTCCGGATCCCGACGCTGATCGCCACGCTCGGCACGCAGGGGATCATCCGCGGCGCAATGCTCCTCTGGGTCGGCTCGAAGGTGATCCCGCACTACCCGGCCGGGCTCGACCGGCTGGGGAACGACTACCTCGTCACCGTCCACAGCGGCGCTGCAGCGACGCGGCTGAGCGTCCTGATCATCCCGGCGGCCGTGATCTGCGTCCTCGTCGGGCTGCTGCTGCGGTACACGATGATCGGGCGCTCGATCTACGCGATCGGCGGCGACGAGGAGTCGGCCCGCCGCGCCGGCATTCCCGTCACCGGGATCAAGGTCTTCATCTACGTGTTCGTCGGCGTGCTCGCCGGGATCGCCGGGATGATGCACGTGACGCGCGTCGGACTCGCGAACCCGTACGAGCTCGTCGGAGGCGAGCTCGACGTGATCGCTGCAGTCGTGCTCGGGGGCGCGTCGATCTTCGGCGGCTCCGGCTCGGTGACCGGGACGGTGCTCGGCGTCGTGCTGATCACGCTCGTGAAGAACTCGCTGATCCTGCTCGGCGTCCCCAGCACCTGGCAGCGGTTCGCGGTCGGCCTGCTGCTGCTCGTCGGGATCACGGCGCAGGCGCTCTCGGCGCGCTTGCGACGCCGCGGGCCGGCGCTGGCGCCGGGGGTCGCCGCGTGAGCGATCTGACGGAACGCGCCGTTCAGCGCCTCCTCTCGGAGCGGGATCTCGTGGCACTGGTTGCGATGGGGCTGGTCGTTCTCGCCGTGTTCTCGCTCGTGACGGACACGTTCCTGACCGTCATCAGCTTCCAGGTGATGGGCTTCCAGGTCGCGGAAGTCGCACTGCTCAGCCTCGCGGTGATGCTCTCGATGCTGACCGGCGGGATCGACCTGTCGATCGTCTCCGTGGCGAGCATCGCGGCGCTCGTCGTCGCGAAGGGATTCGCGGCGACGAATGCGGCGACGGCGGGGTCCGGGCGCGCGCTCTGGCTGACGGTGGCGTTCATCGCGCTCGGGCTGCTCGCCGGCGTTGCGTGCGGACTCGTGAACGGGTTCCTGATCGCGAAGCTGCGGATCACGCCGATCCTCGCGACGCTGGCGACGCTTCAGATCCTGAACGGGATCGGGATCGCCTGGACGGGCGGCGTCACGGTCTACGGGATGCCGAACCAGTTCCTGAACGTCGGCGGCGGCTACGTCTACCACGTGCCGATTCCGGTGCTGATCCTGCTCGGCGCGGCCTTCCTCACCGGCGTCTTCGTCAACCGGACGGGGATCGGCCTGCGCGTGCGCCTTGTCGGCGCGAACCCGACCGCGGCGCGCTACTCCGGGCTGAACCCGACGCGGGTGCTGTATGCGACGTACGTCGCGAGCGCCTTGCTGGCGTCGATCGCGGGCGTCATCATCGCGTCGCGGGCGGCGAGCGCCTCCGCCGATTACGGCGCGTCGTATCTGCTGCTGGCGATCGTGATCGTCGTGCTCGGCGGCGTCAGTCCGCTCGGCGGCTACGGAACCGTGACGGGCGTCGTCCTCTCGGCCTTCGTCCTGCAGATGGTCTCGACCGGATTCAACATGGTGGAGTTCAGCGCGTTCGCGTACCAGATCGCGCAGGGCGTGATCCTGATCGCCGTAATCGGCCTCAACACGCTCACGCAACGGTACGGCGGCGCCTGGCGCTCGCGGCTGCTCCGAAGCCGGCGGCGCGCGGCCGCCACAGGTGACCCTTCGACAGCGAGGACGCAATGAAGAAGCTGCTGAACGATCCCGACCGGTTCGTCGACGACATGCTCGAAGGGCTGCTGCTCGCGCACCCGGACGAGCTCAAGTTCGCTTCCGAGGACAAGCGCGCGGTCGTGCGGGCGGATGCGCCGCTCGAGGGCAAGGTCGGGATCGTGACGGGCGGCGGCTCGGGGCATCTGCCGGTCTTCGTCGGCTACGTGGGTCGTGGTCTCTGTAGCGGCGCGGCGATCGGCAACGTCTTCTCCTCGCCGTCCTCGGAGCAGATGCTCGCGGCGACGCGCGCGGTCTCGGGCGGCGCGGGCGTCCTCTATCTCTACGGAAACTACGGCGGCGACGTGCTCAACTTCGATCTCGCCGGCGACCGCGCCGACGCCGAAGGGATCGAAACGCGCACCGTGCTGTCGACGGACGACGTCGCGTCGGCGCCGCCGGAGCACGCCGCGGACCGGCGCGGGATCGCGGGCGGGATGTTCTACGGCTTCAAGTGCGCGGGCGCGGCCGCCGAGCGGGGCGACTCGCTCGAGCAGGTGGCCGACGCGGCGAAGCGCACGATGGAGAACACGCGGACGATGGGCGTCGGCCTCTCGCCGACGATCCTCCCGGCTGCCGGAAAGCCGACGTTCGAGCTGGGCGAGGGCGAGATGGAGATCGGGATCGGCATCCACGGCGAGCCGGGCGTCCACCGCGGCCCGCTCGAGAGCGCGGACTCCGTCGCGGAACGGCTGGTCGGAGCCATCTCCGAGGATCTCGCGCTGAAGTCGGGCGACGGCGTCTCGGTGCTCGTGAACGGGCTCGGCGCGACGCCGCCCGAGGAGCTCTACATCCTCTATCGCCGCGCCGCGCAGCTGCTCGGCGAGCTCGGCGTCGAGATCCACCGGCCCTACGTCGGCGAGTACGCGACGAGCCTCGAGATGGCCGGCGCATCGATCTCGGTGCTCCGGCTCGACGACGCGCTGACGGAGCTGCTCGACGCGCCGGCCGCGTCGCCGTTCTTCCGCCAATGACCGGACGCGAGCTCGCAACCGTTCTGGACGCAGCGCTCGCGCGACTCGTCGAGAGTTGCGACGAGCTGCGCGACCTCGATGCGGCGCTCGGTGACGGCGACCTCGGCATCACGGTTCGCAAGGGGAGCGACGCCGTCCGCGCGAAGCTCGCAGAGCTCGAGGACCCGGCGCCCGCCGAGGTGCTCCGCGCTGCCGGCGCCGCGTTCGCGAACGCGAACCCGTCCACGCTCGCCGCACTCGTCGGGGGCGGGCTGCTCGCCGCAGCGAAGACGGTCGCCGACGCCGGCGAGCTCGGGGCCGAGGAGGCGCGCCGGATCGGCCGCGCCGCTGCGGACTCGATCGCCGCGCGCGGGAAGGCCGAGCCGGGGGACAAGACGATCCTCGACGCCGTCCTCCCGTCGCTCGATGCGCTCGACGGCGCCGACGGCGACGCGCTACCCGCGATGATCGACGCCGCACGTTGCGGCGTCGAAGAGACGATGCCGCTGCAGTCGCAGCGCGGACGGGCAGCGTGGCTCAACGAGCGGAGCAAGGGGAACGCCGACGCGGGCGCGACCGCCTACGTCCGCTTCCTCGAGAGCCTTGCGGCCTCTCTCTAGATCACGCCGTACGTGCGGAACGCCTCCGAGACGGGCATCCCCTCGGCCAGCTTCTCGCGCACGAGGTTCTCGCCCGCGACCTTCTCCTCCGCGAGCCGGATCACCTCTTCGGCGCGGGCCGACGGGACGACGACGACCCCGTCGTGGTCGCCGAGCACGAGGTCGCCGGGCGCGACCTCGACGCCGCCGCACTCGACCGGTACGCCGAAGGCGTCGACCTCGAGACGGCCGAGCGAGTCGGCGCAGTGGATCCCGGCGGCGAAGGTCGGGAACGCCATCGCGATCAGCGCGAGCGTGTCGCGCACGTAGCTGTCGGCGACGATGCCGCGGGCGCCGCGGTAGCGAGACGCGGTCGCGAGCAGTTCGCCCCAGGTCGAGCCGCGGCAGGTCGACGCGACGACGACGTCTCCCGGTCGGAGCGCGTCGATCGCGGCAAGCAAGTTCCTGTACCAGTCGTCGCTGCTCTCCGGGACACCGTCCACCTCGACGAAGTGCACCGTCGCCGCGTAGCCGGCAATGCGCGAACCGGGGTCGAGCGGGCGAATGCGTGCGTCGAGCACCTGCGTGCGAAGGCCGACGCGGTCGAGGCAGTCGGCAACGACCGCCGAGTAGAGCCGCTCGAGCCGCTCGATCATCTGCATGTCGCGCTCCATCAGATCAGGTCTCGCGCCGCGCGCTCGCCGCTGCGCAGCGCTCCCTCCATCAGCGCGTGCCACTCGCCCGCGGTGTGCTCGCCGGCGAAGGCGAGCGGCCCGACCGGCTCGGCGAGGGCCTCGTCGTCCAGCGGCGACTCGAGCAAGCGCACGGAGTATGCGCCCTCGGGCCACTCCGAGCGGACCGGCTCGGCATCGGCGAAGGTCAGGTCAGGCCGGAGCTCCCGGACGGCTTCCGGCGTCAGGCTCTCGACGCCGAGTGGCGATCCGGCGAACGCCGAGAGCACCGGCAACGCCGATCCGTCGGGCCCGCGTTGCGTGTACGCCCAGAAGCGGCCCGGAACGGAGAGGACGGCGCTCGGCTCGGCCGGCTCGGCAAGCGGGAGGAACAGCTTCGCCGCATGCCCGTAGCGCACCGCCGCGAGCGCGCGCCGCTTACGCTCCGGCAGCGGCGGATCGAAGACGAGCTCCACGTACGCAGGCACCGCGATCACACACGCCTCGGCCTCGTGCTCCGCGCCGTTGGCGCGGACGTGGACGCCGTCATCCGACCACGCGACGCGTTCCACCGGCGCGCTCAGCTCGACCCGGAGATGCCGTGCAAAGGCCAGCGCGAGCCGCTGGTTCCCGCCTGCGACGCCGTGGCTGGGGAACCGCCCGAACCCGGCGCCGCTCGACGCGAGCACCGACGCCGGCTGCTCGTGGGCAGGGTATCCCGTCGAGACCTCGACGCGCGCCGCGATCGCCTCCAGTACCGGCGGCGAGAGCCCGAGGCCCTCGAGCGCGCTGCGGATCGTCCCGTCGCGCGCCCCGCCGATCCGTGCGATCCCGGCCAGCAGCTCCTCGCGGGCCACGGGCGGTCGCGGCTCGCGGTCGCCGTAGAGCGTGCCCTTCTCGTACAGCGGCAGCCCGAGCCGCCGGGCCGTTCGCCGCACCACGTCGTCCGGCGGGAGCACGAACTCGCCCCCGAGCTCGACCACCGAGCCGTCGTCGAGCGTCCGCGACCACACACGGCCGCCGACCCGGTCGCGGGCCTCGAAGACCGTCACCTCGAAGCCGCCGGCGGCGAGTGCGTCGGCGGCCGCGAGTCCGGCGAGTCCCGCCCCGACGACGATCGCGCGCATGCCGGTGATTTGTACACTCGCCGCCTTGGCCATGATCGAGATCGAGCGCGACGGGGCCGTCTGCCTGCTGACGCTGAACCGTCCCGAGAAGCTGAATGCGCTGTCGTCGTCGCTCGAGACTGCGCTCGGCGAGGAGCTCGACGGAGAGGCGGTGCGGACGAGCGCGTGCGTCGTGATCGCCGGCGAGGGCCGTGCGTTCTCGGCCGGCGCGGACCTGACCGAGCTCGGCGAGCGAACGCCGGAGGAGGTCGCCGCGTACTACCAGGGGGCGGGCCACGTCTACGAGCGCGTCGCCGCGCTGCCGCAGCCGACGATCGCCGCGATTCACGGCTACTGCCTCGGCGGCGGGCTCGAGCTCGCGCTCGCGACGGACTTCCGCGTCGCCGACCGGACCGCGGTCTTCGGCTTCCCCGAGGTTTCCCTCGGGATCCTCCCGAGCTCCGGCGGAACGCACCGGCTCGTGCGCCTTGCGGGCCCGGCGCGCGCGAAGCACCTGATGCTGCTCGGCGGGCGGTTCGGCCCGGACGAGGCGCTGGCGGCGGGGCTGCTGACGGACGTCGTCGAAGAGGGCGGGGCGCGCGCACGCGCGTTGGAGCTCGGGCGGCAACTCGCCGAGCAGCCTCGGCTCGCCGTGTCGCTGACGAAGCAGGCGATCGACGTCATGCCCGAGGCCTCGCGCCAGGCGGGCATCCTGCTCGAGCGGCTCGCGTACGGGATGCTGTCGCAGACCGAGGACCACCGGCAGAGCTGAGCGTGTACGAGCGCCGGATCGAGATCCGCTGGGCGGACCTGGACGCGTCGCGGCACGTCAACAACGCCGTCTACCTCTCGTACCTCGAGGAGGTGCGCACGGCCTGGGTCGAGCGCGCGGTCGGCGACTCCGCAACCGTCTGGGACTATGTACTCGCGCGCGTGGAGATCGACTACAAGCGCGAGCTGACCCTCGCGGACGCGGCCGTCGTGGCCAGCTGCGAGCTCGGCGGCGTCGGCAACTCGAGCGTCCGCACGAAGGAGCGGGTCGTCACCGAGGCCGGCGAGGTGGCCGCCGAGGCGGAGGCCGTGATCGTCGCCCGCGACCCGGAGACCGGCCGCTCGAGGCCGATCACCGACGCCGAGCGCGCGGGCTTCGCCAGGTAGTTCTTATTACTTGGGGAACAGGCTGCGGGCGACGATCAGGCGCATGATGTCGCTCGTGCCGTCCCAGATCTCGTCGAGCTTCGCGTCGCGCAGCCACTTCTGCACCGGCGAGTCGCGGACGTAGCCCGCGCCGCCGAGCGTCTGCACGGCGGACCACGTCGCGAACCACGCCGCCTCCGACGCGGCGAGCTTGGCCATCGCCGCCTCGGTCGCGAACGGCTGCCCGTGGTCGGCGAGCTGCGCGGCGTGATGGGTGAGGAGGCGCGCCTGTTCGAGTTTCAGCTTCGCGTCGGCGAGCCGGAATGAGACCGCCTGGAACTCGTGGATCGGCTTGCCGAACGCCTGCCGCTCCTTCGCGTGGTCGACCGCGTGCTCGAGCGCCGCGCGGCCGATCCCGAGCGAGTTCGCCGCGAGCTGGACGCGTGCGCGGTCGAAGACCCGCATCAAGCCGGAGAAGCCCTCGCCTTCGTCGCCGAGCCGCCGGTCCTCGGGGACGAAGCACTCCTCGAAGTGCAGCTCGCCGGCGGGGAAGCAGCGACTGCCCATCTTCGGCAGCCGCGCGCCGCGCCGGAAGCCCTCGTCGCCGTGCTCGACGACGAACGCGGTGATTCCCTTCGAGCGCGAGCCGGGCGCCGTCGTGGCGAAGACGACGGCGCACTCCGCGATGTGCGCGTTGCCGATGAACTTCTTGTCGCCGTCGAGGACGTAGCCGCCGTCGACGCGCCGCGCCTCCGTCTCGATCGCCGCCGCGTCGGAGCCCGCGCCCGGCTCGGTGATGGCGACCGCGCAGTCGGGGGGCTCGGCGGAGCAGAGCGGCGGCAGCCAGCGCTGCTTCTGCTCGTCGCTGCCGAGCGCGAGGATCGGCCCGGCGAAGAACCCGCCCTGCAGGATCACCCACGTGATCGGGCTGTCGCCCCAGGCGAGCTCCTCCATCACGCGGCACGCGTCGAGCAGGCTCTCGACGCCGCCGCCGCCGTACTCGCGTGGGAGGTCGAAGCAGGTGAGTCCGAGCTTCGCGGCCTTCAGCAGCTCCGCGCGCGGAAATTCCTCGCTCTCGTCGTACGCGAGCGCGACCGGCCGCAGCTCCTCCGCCGCGAACCGGCGCGCGGTCGCGAGCAGCTCGTCCGTCACGAGGCGATGCGCCTCCCGGCCCGCTCGGGCGCGGGCAGCGACTCGTGCGCCTCGGCGATCCGCCGCACCCGTTCGAGCACCTCCGGCTTCGCAGGCGCCGCGCGCCCGGCCGTCGTGTCCACGTGCAGGAGCATCTGCTCGACCGTCGCGAGGACCTCCTCGTCCGACGATCGAATGACGCGATGGAACGTGTGGAGCCGTTTCTCGTCGCAGCCGAGGATCTGGGTCGTCACGTGCAGCCGCTCGTCTGCGTGCGCCTCGCCGAGATGGCAGATGTGCGTCTCGACCGTGTAGTAGCTGCCACCGCCGCGGAGATACTCGGCGTCGATCCCGATCAGCCGCAGCAGCACGTCGCCGGCCTCGCTGCTGACGCGGAGGTACATCGTCTCGTTTGCATGACCGTTGTAGTCGACCCACTCCGGGAGGACGCGCGTCTCCAGCAGCCGGAGCGGCGCCGAGCCGTCGCCGTCGGCCGCGGCCGGCCCGCGTGCGTACAGCGTGCGCTCGTACTCGGCGAGCGTCTCGCCCGCGCCGGTGCCGTGCATGCGAAGCGCCTTGAGGACGTCGACGAGGCAGTCGTCTCGCAGCCGCTCGAGCTCGCGGACGGAGCGGCCGCCGGCCTGCCCGTCCGACTGCTGCTCGAGCCGCTGCAGCAGCTCGTGCGTCAGTTCGGGGACGTCGGTCAGCTTCGTCCACGGCCACTGCAGCGCCGGGCCGAACTGGGCCATGAAGTGACGCATCCCCTCGTCGCCGCCGGCGATCCGGTAGAGGAGGAAGGTGCCCATGACCGACCAGCGCAGGCCCGGCCCGTAGCGGATGGCGTCGTCGACCTCCTCGGCGGTCGCGACGCCGTCGCTGACGAGCCAGAGCGCCTCGCGCCAGAGCGCTTCGAGCAGCCGGTCGGCGATGAAGCCGTCGATCTCCTGGCGGACGACGAGCGGGTGCATGCCGACTGAGCGGTAGACGTCCGCCGCCCGCTCCAATGTCTCCGGCGCGGTGCGCGTCCCGCCGCAGAGCTCGACAAGCGGGAGCAGGTAGACCGGGTTGAACGGATGGCCGACCGTCAGTCGCTCCGGCGCATGCATCCCCTCCTGCAGCCGGGTCGGGAGCAGGCCGGAGGTCGACGATGCGATCACGACGTCCCGTCGCGCCGCCCGGCTCGCCGCTACGAGCAGCTCGCGCTTCAGCTCGATTCGCTCGGGTGCGCTCTCCTGCACGAAGTCGGCGCCGTCGGCCGCGTCCTCCGGAGTCGCCGCGAAGGTCAGCGTCCCGGGCTCGGGCAGCGGCATGAAGGTCAGGCGCCCGAGCGCGTGCCGCGCGTTCTCGACCATCTCCTCGACCTTCCGCGGCGCTTCCGGATCCGGGTCGTAGAGCCGGACGTCGATCCCGTTCAGCAGGAAGCGGGCCGCCCAGCCGCCGCCGATCACGCCGCCGCCGAGCAGGCCGACGATCACACGCGTGCCCGCAGCCGCAGCTTCTCGCGGACCGCCTCGGGGCCGAGCACGTTGACGTTCATCGACTCGAGGACCCGCACTGCGCGCTCGACGAGATCGCCGTTCGACGCAAGCCGTCCGCGAGAGAGGTAGATGTTGTCCTCGAGGCCGACGCGGACGTTGCCGCCGACGAGCGCGGCCATCGCGACCCACGGCAGCTGCATCCGGCCGATCGAGAACGTCGAGAAGATCGCACCCGGCGGCAGTTGGTTGACCATCGCGAGCAGCGTCGCCGGATCGTCGGGCGCGCCGTAGGGGATCCCGGTGCAGAGCTGGATCAGCGCCGGCTCGTCGATCAGCCCCTCGGCGATCAGGTCCTTGACGAGCCACAGGTGGCCCGTGTCGAAGACCTCGAGCTCGGGCCGGACGCCGAGCTCCTGCACGCGGCGTGCCATCGCGCGGAGGATCCCGGGTGTGTTGAGCAGCACGTAATCCCCACCCGCTGCGAAGTTCATCGAGCCGCAGTCGAGCGTGCAGATCTCGGGCAGCAGCTCCTCGACGTGCGCGAGCCGTTCGGTCGCGCCCGCGAGGTCCGTTCCGTCCGCGTCGAAGGGAACCGGCGTCTCGTCGCCGCCGAGCACGAGGTCGCCGCCCATCCCGGCGGTCAGGTTGAGCACGGCGTCGGTGCCGGATGCCCTGATCCGCTCGACCACCCGGCGGTAGAGAATCGGGTCGCGCGAGCCGGCGCCGGTCTCCGGGTCGCGCACGTGGATATGGACGACGGCCGCTCCCGCCTCCGCCGCCTCGATCGCCGAGTCCGCGATCTGCTCCGGCGTGACCGGGACACGATCGCTCCTGCCCACGGTGTCGCCGACCCCCGTGACGGCGCAGGTGATGAACACGTCCCAGTTCATCGCGTTCACGATAATCCCACACAATGCACGATGTGAACAAGCCGACCATCGTCCTCGTCCTGGCCGACCAGCTCTCGGCGGCCGCGCTGCCGCGAGCGATTGCGCCGAATCTCGAGCGGCTGGGCCGCGAGGGCGTGGTCTTCGAGCGGGCGTACTGCGCCTCGCCCTTGTGCGTCCCGTCGCGCGCCGCGCTGATGACCGGACTGTTGCCCTCCGAGAGCGGGGTGTACGACAACGCGAGCGAGCTGCCCGCGTCGGTGCCGACCTTCGCGCACCGGCTGCGGCTGCTCGGCTACCGGACCGTCCTCATCGGGAAGATGCACTTCATCGGGCCCGACCAGCTGCATGGGTTCGAGGAGCGGCCGATGACGGACGTCTACCCGGCCGGGTTCGACTGGGTGGCGGACTGGGAGCTCGCCGAGGACGAGCGGCTGCCGTGGTACCACGAGCTGAGCAGCGTGCTTCGCGCCGGGCCGGTCGAGCGCACGCTGCAGCTCGACTACGACGACGAGGTGGTGCGGCGGTCGCTCGAGACGCTGCGGTCGGACGATCCGCGCGCGCTGCTGCTCGTCGTCTCGTTCACGCATCCGCACGACCCGTACGAGGTGCCGCGCGAGTACTGGGAGCGTTACGACGGCGTCGAGATCGATCCGCCTGCATTTCCTCAGCCGGCGGGCGACCCATCGACGCACCGGTTGCGCGCGATGGTCGACGCGGAGCGGATCCCCGTCTCGGACGAGCAGGTGCTCGCCGCGCGGCGCGGCTACTACGGTGCGATCTCGCTCGTCGACGACCACCTCGGTCGCATCCTCGAGGCACTGCCCGACGATGCAGTGGTCCTGTTCAGCTCGGACCACGGCGACATGCTCGGCGAGCGCGGCCTCTGGTACAAGATGGCGCCGTTCGAGGATTCGATCCGCGTGCCGCTGATCGTCCATGCGCCGACGCGATTCGCACCAGGGCGCATCGACCGGCCCGTCTCGCTCCTGGATCTCTCGCCGACGCTCGTCGATCTTGCCGGCGGCAACTTCGAGGGCCACAGCCTGGTGCGCGATTTGCCGCGGCGGGACGTCGCGCTCGAGTACCTCGCCGAGGGCGTGCGCTCGCCGCAGGTCACGCTCGTGCGGGGGAACCTGAAGCTCATTCGCACACTCGGCGAGCCGGATCTGGTCTACGACGTCGCCGCGGATCCCGGCGAGCGCGTCAATCTCGACGGCCACGCCGGCCTACGCGCGGCGGCCGACGCGCGCTGGGATCTCGAGGCGCTCGACCGCGAGGTGCGGGCGAGCCAGGCCCGCCACCGCCTCGTCGCGAACGCGCTGATGACCGGCCGCGCGACGAAGTGGGACCATCCGGCCGGCGACGCGCGTTACATCGATTCGGGCGACGACTTCTGGGCGACGCTCGAGCGGGCGCGACGGCCCTAGACGCACGCGTGCAGGGCAGCGAGCATTCGCCTGCCGCGGTCGTCTTCCGGTTCCGGCCGCAGCTCGCTCGGGACGTACGAGAAGCCGACGCGCTCCTCCGGCCAGTAGCCGTGCGTCGAGCCGCCGGAGCCGGTATGGCCGAACGCCGCCGGCGGCGGCCCGAACCTCCCGAGCTCGGTCTGCAGTTCGAAGCCGACGCCGAACGCATACGGGCGCTGCGTGATCGCACAGCGGTCGCGTGACAGCTCGCTGCGGCCGAGGCGCTCCGTCTCCGGCTTCAGAATCCGGTCGAGCGAGCCGTAGAGCTGCGCGATCGAACGGGCCGTCCCGATCCCGTTCGCGGCCGGGATCTCGGCGGCGTGGAGCGCCGGATCGTTCCACGAGAAGCTCTCGAACATCGGCCCGTAGACCGCGGCGAGCAGCTCCGGGTCGGCGTCGTACGACGACGCGCCGTAGCCGGGCCCGCGGACGAGCCGCGCGACGCGCGGCTCGAGCTCCGGCGGCAGCCCGATCCAAAGGTCGAGGCCGAGCGGCGCGGCGATCTCCTCCGCGAAGAACGTGCCGACGCTGCGCCCGTCGATCCGCCCGACGAGCTCGCCTGCGAAGAAGCCGTACGTCAGTGCGTGGTATGCGAGCCGCGTCCCCGGCTCCCAGAAGGGCGTCTGCTGCGCGAGCCGCGCGGCCGCCCGCTCGCCGTCGAGCAGCTCTTCCATCGTCGGCGGCGGACGCATCCCCGGCAAGCCGGTCGTGTGCGACACGACATGCCGGACGAGCACGCGGCGCGAGGAGAACTCCGGCCAGTAGCGCACGAGGGGCGCGTCCAGCTCGAGCTCGCCGCGCTCGACGAGCAGGAGCAGGCATGCGGCGACGAACCCCTTCGTCCCGGAGAAGACGAGGCAGAGCGTGTCCTCCTGCCAGCCCGGTCCGCCCCAGAGGTCGACGACGAGCTCGCCGTCGACGGTCGCCGCGAACGCGGCACCGGGGCCGGGATCGAACTCCTCGGCGACGGCCTCGAAGCCGCGCGTCACTCGGCGATGGCGAGCGCCGACTCGAGGCTCGGCGTGTCGGCGAGCAGCCGCTTCGTGTACTCGGCCTCCGGCTGGTCGAGCACCCGGTCGACCGGGCCATGCTCGACGATCCGGCCGGCGCTCATCACGGCCACCTCCTGCGCGATCGTCCGGATCAGCGCGAGGTTGTGGGTGACGAAGAGCAAGCCCAGCTCCATCTCGCGCTGGAGTTCCGCGATCAGGTCGACGATCGCAGCCTGCACAGACACGTCGAGCGCCGACGTGACCTCGTCGCAGACGAGCAGTGCCGGCTCCGAGACCAGCGCACGGGCGATCGCGACGCGCTGCCGCTCGCCGCCGCTCAGCTCGTGGGGGTACCGGTCGACGACCGACGACGTGAGCTGGACGCGCTCGAGCGCGTGGACGATCCGTGCGTGCTGGTCGCGGCGCGGGAGGTCGAAGAAGAGCCGCAGGGGCTGGCCGATGATCTGCCCGATCGTCTTACGCGGGTTGAGCGAGCTGTACGGGCTCTGGAAGACGTACTGGATGTCGCGGCGCGTGTCGCGGCTACGATTCCTCGCGCCCGGCCGTAGCGGGATCCCGCGCAGCGCGAGCTCGCCGGTGAAGTTCCGGTGGAGCCCGGCGATGCAGCGCGCGAGCGTCGTCTTGCCGGAGCCGGACTCGCCGACGAGCGCGACGCACTGGCGCGGCGCGACGTCGAGATCGATGTCGAAGAGCACGGGCCGCTCGCCGTGGGCGGCCTGCAGGTTCCGGATCGAGATCAGCGCGTCCGCCGAGGCGCCGTTCGTCCGCACCGCCGCGAGCGGCCGGTCGTGCACGGCCTCTGCCAGCACCTCCTGCCAGCGGTGGCAGCGGACCTCGCGCCGCTCCGCGACGCGCTCGCGCGGCGGGAACTGCTCGCGGCAGATGTCCACCGCGTAGTCGCAGCGCGGTGCGAAGAAGCACCCCGTGGGCCGATGACCCGGTCGCGGCGCCGTACCGGGGATGCCGACGAGCTCGTGCTCGCCGGAGATCTCCGGAATCGCCTCGACCAGCCGCCGTGCGTACGGATGCGCGGATGCGAGGAAGAGGTCGCGCTCCCGGCCGATCTCGACGATCCGTCCCGCGTACATCACCGCGACGCGATCCGCCAGCGCGGCGACGACCGCGAGATCGTGGCTGACGTAGAGCGCGGCAACACCGTGTGCGCGGCAGAGCATCCGCACCGTCGCGAGAACGTGCGCCTGCGTCGTCACGTCGAGCCCCGTCGTCGGCTCGTCGAGGACGATCACGCGCGGCCGGCACGCGAAGGCCATCGCGAGGCCGACGCGCTGCTGCTGTCCGCCCGAGAGCTGATGCGGATAGCGGCGGAGGAAGCTCCGCTCCGTCGGCAGGAGCACCTCCTCGAGCATCTCGCGGAGCCGCTCCTCGTGCGAGCTGCCGAACCGGTGCGCGGCGAGGACCTCCTCCAGCTGCCTGCCGATCCGCAGCGCGGGATTCAGCGCCGCGGACGGATCTTGCGGCACGTAGGAGACAGTGCCTCCGCGCAACGCGCGCAGCTGCGCCGGCGAGCGCTCGAGGATGTCCTTGCCGTCGACGCGCACCTGCCCGGCGACGATCTTCGCGCCGCGCCGCTGGTGGCCGAGGAGCGAGAGCCCGACGGTCGTCTTCCCGGACCCCGACTCGCCGACGAGTCCGAGCACCTCGCCGGCCTCGATGTGGAACGAGATCTCGTCGACGATGTCGATCCCCGTCCCCTCGATCTCGATGCGGAGGTTCTCGACCTCGAGCACGCTCATCGCTCGCCGCCTCCGCGCTCGAGCCCGATCGCCGCACGGGACAGCCCGTCGCCGATCAGGCTCGTCCCGATCGTCAGCACCGCGATCGCGATCACGGGCATCACGGCGCCCCACGGCTGGATCGTGAGACCCTGGCGGTTCTCGTTGATCATCAGACCCCAGTCCGCCGAGGGCGGCTGGACTCCGAAGCCGAGGAAGCTGAGGCCGGCGATCAGCCCGATCGAGTACGTCAGGCGCAGGCTCGCCTCGACCATCAGCGGGCTCGTGATGCTGGGGAGGATCTCGCCGAAGAGAATCCGGGTCCGCGACTCGCCGAGCGCCTCTGCCGCCTGAACGAAGTCGCGCTCCACGATCTCGAGCGACGCGCCGCGCGTGACCCGGGCGACGCGCGGCGCGGTCGTGAAGCCGACGACGAGGACGAGCAGCCACAGCTTCGGCCCGACGGTTGCAACCGCGACCAGCGCGAGCACGATCGACGGGAACGCGAGGATCACGTCCATCGCGCGCATCAGGACGTCGTCGAGGATCGAGCGCGAGTACGCGGCGACCAGGCCGATCGAGACGCCGATCGCGAGGCCGAGCGCGGTCGCGAGCAGCGCGAGCCCGAGCACCGAACGGCCGCCCCAGAGGAAGCGGCTGAGCACGTCCCGGCCGAGGTTGTCCGCGCCGAGCGGCAGCGCGCTCGACGCGTGCGAGTACGGGATTCCGGCGAACTCCGTCGGCGAGTGCGGCGCGAAGAACGGGCCGATCACCGCGAGAGCGACGACCAGCACGACGAGGACGACTCCGACCTTCGTCCGCACCGCGCGCCAGGCGCGGCGCAGCAGGATGGTCAGCGGCCGGCCGACAGGCGGGGCGGCGACGGCCGCGGCCGGAGCGACGGCCGTCATCGCAGCGACGTCCGCAGGCGCGGGCTGACGAGGATCGTCGCGACGTCGGCCATCAGGTTGAGCGCGACGTAGACGCCGGCAATCAGGATCGCCAGCGCCTGCACGACCGGCAGGTCGCGGTTCGCGACGGCGTCGACGAGCGCCGAGCCGATGCCCGGATAACCGAACACGAACTCGACGACGACGATCCCTCCGGCCAAGTACGCGAGGTTGAGGGCGATCACCTGGATCGCCGGCGCGACCGCGTTCGGCACCGCGTGCCGCCACAGCACGTGCCGCTCCGGCATCCCCTTGAGCCGCGCCATCTCGACGAAGTCGCTCTCGAGCACCTCGACCATCGAGGCGCGCATGATCCGCGCGATGTACGGCGACACCGCGAGAACGAGCGTCGCAACCGGCAGGATGAGCGCCTTCAGGTGCTGGAACGGCGTGTCCTCCGGTGGGATCAGCGAGACCGCCGGCAGCCAGTGGAAGACCGTCGTGCCGAACAGGACGACGAGCGCGATTCCGACGACGAACTCGGGCAGCGCCGCGAGGGCGAGCATCAGCACCGAGCTCGTGTGGTCGAACGGACCGTCGCGCCGCCGCGCGGCGAGGACGCCGAGCAGGATCGAGAGCGGGATGCTGACCGCGCCCGCGATCAGGACGAGGAACGCCGAGTTCTCGAGCCGCTTCCCGAGCACCTGCGTGACCGGCTCGCCGCGCGCCGCGAGCGAGTTGCCGAAGTCGCCGGTGACGAACCCCCTCAGCCAGTGCGCGTACTGGCCGGGTATCGATCCGGTGAGGTTCAGCTGCTTGCGGAGGGCGGCGAGCGACTCCGGCGTCGCCGTGCGGCCGAGGATCGCGCGTGCGGGATCGCTCGGCAGCGCCTGGGTCGCCGCGAAGACGATCACCGAGACGAGCAGGAGCGTCAGCAGGCCGAGCAGCACCCGCCGGAGGACGAAGCCCGAGATCCCGCGCCGCACGAACCTGATTGCGGTGCTCATCCTCCGACGGACGCTAGTCCGATCGACCCTCCCCGTCTACTAGCCGAACCAGATCGTCCGGTACCCGTGGCCGAAGGCGTTCAGCGGCAGCACGCCCTTGTCGCCTTGCTTCAATCCCTTGACCTTTGTGGCGTAGCCGTCGAGCAGGGTCGAGAAGCCCCAGATGATGTAGCCGCCCTTGTCGTACTCCATCTTCTGCATCTCGTGCTCGATCGCGGCGCGCTTCTTGCGGTCGACCGTCTTGAGCGCCTGCTTGTAGAGGGAGAGGAACTTGTTGTCCTTCGTGTCCGGCCAGTGCGTCTCGTTGTACGGCGACGTCGGCAGGCTCCCGGCCGCGACCTGCGACAGATAGTTGCGCGAGCCCCAGAAGTCCGTCGAGAACGGCCACTTCAGGTACTGGTCGCCGTAGAACGCGCCGCTGTCGAGGATCTTCGCGTTGACCGTCACGCCGGCGGCCTTCGCCTGCTGCGCGAACACCTGGGCGCCTTCGTTCATCCCGAGCGCCCCGTTCGTGGACTGGAGATCGACCGTCAGGTTCTCGTGTCCGGCCGCCTTGAGCAGCGACTTCGCCTTGGCGATGTCCTGGTGCCGCTGCGGGAGATCCTTCGCGAAGACCTCGTCGAAGATCCCGTACAGGTCGTTGCCGATGTGACCATGGCCGGCGAGCGCCTGCTGCACCATCTGCGGCCGGTTCGCGATCAGGCGCATCGCCTGGCGGACGCGCACGTCGTCGAACGGCGGTGCGTCGACCCGCATGCAGATCGGCGTCCACGCCGCGCTCGGCGACTCGAGCACCTTCGTCCCGGAGTGGCCGTTGACGACGGCGACCTGCGCGGGCGGCACGTCCGTCATCGCGTCGATCTGGCCGCCGAGCAGCGCGTTGACACGGGCGGTGTCGTCCGGGAAGTCGATGATGACGACCTTGTCGAAATACGGCTGGCCCGAGCGCCAGTAGTTCGGATTGCGGACGTGCGTGCTCTGCTGGCCGGGCGTGAAGCTCTGCACCTTGTACGGGCCGGTGCCGACGTTCGGGTTCGCCTTGCCGACCGCGTCGGGGCTGTAGCCGACCGGCACGATGCCAGCGATGTACTGGCCGAGCGCGTCGAGGATCGTCACGTCCTTCTGCTTCAGGAAGAGGCGCACGGTCCGCTTGTCGACCTTCTTCATTCGGGTCGGGTCGAGCGACTTCAGCGCCGCACCGCCGAAGAGGCCGAGCTTGGGGTTGACGAGTCGCTGGAGCGAGTAGATGACGTCGTCGGCGCCGAGCGTCTTGCCGTTGTGGAACTCGATGCCCGGGCGCACGCGGATCGTCCAGACGTCCGCGCTCTTCGCGCTGATCTCCTCCGCGAGCCCGGTGAAGACGAGCTTGAACTGCGGGCTGAAGTTGACGAGCGTCTCCCAGCCCGTGACGATCCGGGCCTGGTCCGGCCGCGTGACGATGTTCTGCCCGTCGATGAAGTCCTTCGTCGAGCCGCCAGAGACGCCGATCCGGAACGTGCCGCCCTTCTTCGGCTTCGCAGCCCGGCCGCCGGCGAGGGCCGCGTCGCTTAGCGCCCCGCTCGCCGCGATCAGCGCACCTCCTGCGGCCGCGCGACGGAGAAGTTCGTCCCGGGTCAGGTGCTCGGTCATCGCAGTCGCCTCCTTGGGCGTGGGGTTCGCTCGAGCGCCTCTCGACCCTAAGCCCCTCGTGGCGTGCGAGTCAAGATGAGATTGTGCGATGCTGGTTCGCATGCTGAACAGGCGCTCGCTCGACTCGCTCTTCGCACCGCGCTCGGTGGCCGTCGTCGGGGCGTCGCGCGATCCGGCGAAATGGGGCGGGCTGCTGGCTCGGGGCGCGCTGAAGGGCGCGCACCGGCGGAGCGTCCACCTCGTCAACCGGAGCGGCGGCGACGGGACGGTCTCGTCTCTCGCCGAGCTGCCGGACGCCCCCGAGCTCGTCGTCGCCTGCGTGCCGTCGGAAGGATTCGAGGAAACGGTCGACGCGGCGCTCGCGGCGGGTGCGCGGGCGATCGTCGGCATCACGGCCGGCTTCCCGCAGGCCCGCGAGCCGGAGATCGCCGAGCGGGTGCGGGCCGCCGGCGCGGTGCTCCTCGGCCCGAACTGCCTCGGGGTCTTCGACCGCGACGCGGAGCTCGACCTTGCGCCGTGGGTCGACCTGCCGCCGGGCGAGATCGGGCTGATCGCGCAGAGCGGGAATCTGTCGCTCGAGCTGGGCCTGCTCGCCGCGGACGAAGGGCTCGGCTTCTCCCGGTTCGCCTCGCTCGGCAACCAGGCCGACCTCGAGGCGGCGGAGCTCGTCGACGACTTCGCGCGGCACGACGGAACGCGGCTGATCGCGCTCTACGTCGAGGACTTCCGCGACGGGCGCGCGTTCGTCCGTGCCGCCGGCGAAGCCGGGAAGCCGGTCGTCCTCCTGACCGTCGGCGGAAGCGCGGCCAGCGTCCGGGCTGCGCGCTCGCACACCGGTGCACTCGTGAGCGACCAGCTCGCCGTCGACGCCGCGTGCCGGGCCGCGGGAATCGTCCGCGTTGCGACTCCGCGCGAGCTGGTGCTGGCGGCGAAGGCCCTGCTGCTCGGGAAGCGGCTGCACGGGCGGCGCGTGGCGGTGCTCGGCGATGGCGGCGGCCACGGCGTGGTCGCGGCCGACGCGGCCGCGCGACATGGCCTCAGGCTTCCCGCGCTCTCCGAGTCGCTCGCACGGGCGATCGGCGACGTGCTTCCGCCGACGGCCACGACGACGAACCCGGTCGACTTCGCCGGCGGCGCCGAGCGTGACGTGCGCAGCTTCGCGCGCGTCGGCCGCCTCATCCTCCAGTCCGGCGAGGTCGACGCGCTCCTCGTGACGGGCTACTTCGGCGGCTACGGCGTCGACGGTGAGCGCGAGGTCGCAGCCGAGCTGGCCCGCGCCGCGGCGGACGTGCAGCTCGTCGTCCACACGATGTATCCGGACTCGGCCGCCGCAGCGACGCTGCGGGAGGAAGGCGCGCTCGTCTACCGCGACATCGACGCGGCCCTCGCGGCCCTGGCCGTGCTCGCAGAGCGACCGGGCCCCCGCCCGAGCCCACGAAGCAGTCCGTTACTCGTCCAGCCCGCGGGCGAGGGGTACTTCGAGGCCCGGGAGCTCGTCGCGGCGGCGGGCATTCCGATCGCTGAGGCCCGGCGTATTCGCTCGCTCGAAGCGGCGCTTGCGGCGGCGCGGCAGTTCGGTTACCCGGTCGTGCTGAAGGGTCTCGACCGCCCGCACAAGTCGGACGCGGGCGGGGTCGTGCTCGGGATCGCCGACGAGGACGCGCTCGAGGATGCATACCGGGCGGTCGCTGCGGCGGAGTGCTCGGTCGAGCGGATGGTGGACACGCGGGACGGCGTCGAGCTGATTGTCGGGACACGGCGTGACCCCCGCTTCGGACAGCTGCTGCTCGTCGGGCTCGGCGGGATCTACGCCGAGGTTCTTCGCGACGTCGCAGTCGCGCTCGCGCCGGTAGAGACGGCCGAGGCCGAGGAGCTCCTCCGCTCGCTGCGCTGCGGGCCCCTCCTCGACGGCGTCCGCGGCCGGCCGGCCGTGGACGTTGTGGCAGCCGCGCGGGTCGCGTCGGCGCTCTCCCGGCTCGACGCTGAGGTCGAGATCAACCCGCTGCTCGTGTCGCCCGGCGGCGCGGTCGCCCTCGACGCGCGCGTCGCGATGGAGCGGCCGTGAGCGTCGCTCGCCTTCGGCTCGCTCCCGTGGGGGAAACCATGTTTCCCCCACGTGCCCCCTTCTTCGAAGGTTGGTCGGGGGAACCTTCCGGTTCCCCCGGAAGGGAAGCCCCTCCCCACGCTCACGCGTCGGAGGCCGCCGCGTGAGCGACGAAGGGCTGCGCACGATCCAGTCGGTCGACCGCGCGGCCGCGCTGCTGAAGGCCGTCGCGAACAGCCCACAGCCACAAACAGTTGTCGAGCTCGCTGCCGCATGCGGGCTGAACCGCAGCACGGCGTGGCGGCTGCTCGCGACGCTCGACAAGCAAGGGCTCGTGGAGCGTGACCCGGTGACGCAGCGCTACACGGTCGGCTACGTGATCGTGCAGATCGCTGCGGCCGGCGACCACGACGCGCTCGTCCGCCGCGCGCATCCCGTGCTCGAGCAGCTGGCGACCGAGACCGGCGAGACCGCGAATCTCGCGATCGCGAAGCGCTTCACCCTCGTCTACGTCGACCAGGTCGAGGCGCCGCACATCATGTCCGCGAACTGGCTCGGCCGCTCGGCCGCGCTGCACGCGACCTCCAGCGGGAAGGCGTTCCTCGCGTGGCTGCCGAAGGAAGAGCGGGCGGCGCTCCTGCCCGCGCGGCCGAAGCGGTTCACCGAAACGACGATCACCGACCGGCGCCAGCTCGAGCAGGAGTTCGCGACGGTGCGGAGCGAGGGCTACAGCGTCTGCGTCGGCGAGCTGGAGGAGACGCTGTACGGGGTGTCGGCGCCGGTGCTGAACGAGCGCGAGCGCCCGGTCGCGATCGTCAGCGTCTGGGGCCCGCAGCACCGGGTCCCGCGCGAGCGCCTGCCGGAGATCGGCCGGAAGGCGGTCGGCGCGGCGGCAGAGGTGAGGGCGCTGCTCGCCTGAGTCAGGCTGCGCCGGCGGGAATCGTGAACGAGACCCGCGCGCCGCCGGTCTCGCCTCGTTCCGCCCAGATCTCGCCGCCCTGCGCCTCGACGAGGCCGCGCGCGATTGCGAGGCCGAGCCCGGCCCCGCCGTCCGCGGCGGTGCGAGCGGAATCGCCGCGCCAGAAGCGGTCGAAGATCCGTCGCTCCGTACCCGCGGGGATCCCCTCGCCGCTGTCTTCGACCGTGACGCGTACGCGGTCCCGTTCCGAGGCGAGAATCACCGCGACGGTTCCGTCCGACGGCGTGTGGCGCAACGCGTTCGTCAAGAGGTTGAGGAGGACGCGCTCCACCTGCTCGGGTGCGCACCGCACTGTCGGTGCCGTCGTGTCGATCCGCTGCTCCAGTCGGACGTTCCGCGCGCGCGCTTCGGCCTCGAGCCCGCGCACGCACGACTCGACCAACGCCGCGAGTTGCGTCGCCCGCAGCTCGTGCGCGAGCGCGCCGGCGTCGATGCGCGCGAGCTCGAAGAGGTCCTCGACGAGGGCGCCGAGCCGCCGAACCTGGTCCTGGAGCGGCGCGAGGTATTCCTCGGGCTCGGCGAGCCCGTCCTCGATCGCCTCGAGCATCGCCGTGATCGACGCGATCGGCGTCCGCAGATCGTGGCTCGCAGCGGCGACGAGCTCGCGTCGCGCGTCGAAGAGCCCTTCGAGGCTCGTCGCCATCTCGTTGAACGAGCGGCCGAGCTCGGCGAGCTCGCGCGGGCCGCGGTCGGGCGCGCGGGCGCGGAGATCGCCGCCCGCGAGCCGGGACGACGCGGAACGGAGCCGGTCGATCCGCCGCGCGATCGACGTGCCGAGCGCCAGGGCCGCGGCGACGGCGGCGGACGACGAGGCGGCCGCGACCGCGAGGATCTTGACGTCGTCGCCCATGTGGAACATCACCCAGCCCGACAGCAGCACAGCGAGGAGCGGCAGCGCGACCGCGAGCAGCGCCAGGCCCGCCAGCTGCAGGCGAACGGTCGGCAGCAGGCGCAGCGCGAGCGTCGCCGCGAAGCCCGTGGCAAGCGTTGCGGCGGCGACCGCGAGGGCGAAGCTGATCACGGCACGAACCGGTAGCCGACGCCCCAGACCGTCTCGAGGTGCCGCGGTTCAGCCGGATCCGGCTCGATCTTGGAGCGCAGCCGCCGGATGTGGACGGTGACCGTGCCCGTGTCGAGCGCCGCCTCGTAGCCCCAGACGCGGGCCATCAGCTGGTCGCGCGAGAACACCTGCCGCGGGTTCGAGGCGAGGAAGAACAGCAGGTCGAACTCCTTCGCCGTCAGCCGGAGCGGCCGGCCGTCGAGCAGCACATCGCGCGCCCGCGCGTCGAGCTCCAGCCCGCCGAACCTGAGCTGCTCGACCGGAGCCGGCGGGGGACCGGTCCGGCGTAGGACGGTTCGTACTCGTGCGGCGAGCTCCCGCGGCGAGAAGGGCTTCGTGACGTAGTCGTCCGCGCCGAGCTCCAGTCCGACGATCCGGTCGGCCTCGTCACCGCGCGCAGTGAGCATGATCACGGGGAGCTCGCTTCGCGACCGAATCCAACGGCAGAGGGCGAGTCCGTCCGTGCCGGGAAGCATCACGTCGAGCACGACGAGGTGCGGATCCGCGTGCTCGATCAGCTCGCGCGCGGAATCGCCGTCCGCCGCTTCGAGCGTCTTGAACCCTTCGCGCTTCAGGTAGCGGACGACGACGTCGCGGACGAGGGGCTCGTCGTCGACCACGAGGACGGTGGTCATCGCCGTCATTGTCACCCATCCTCGTCGACCCACTTGCGATGGTGCTGCAGTGCCCAGTCGCGCCTCACCGAGCCGGTCGTCATCCCGCGCAACGCGTGCCGTGTCGCCGGATAGATCAGCGCGAGGTACAGGTGGCCGACGAGGAGCACGAGCGACACGTACATCAACCCGTCGTGGAGCAGGATCGTGCTCGCGAAGCGGAAGCGGTGGTCCCGCTCGCCGTACCAGAGGAGGAAGCCCGAGACCGTGAAGAGCAGCGCGAAGGCGGCGGTCAGCGCGGCGTTCACTTTCTGGCCTGCGTTGAAGCGGCCTTGCGGCCTGTCGATGCGGCGCAGCCAGAGCCGGTCGTCCTCGTCGAACGCGTCGAGCTCCGCGAGCGTGCGGCGGAGGCCACGGCGGTCGCCGAGCGCGACGACGAGTGCGATCGCGACCAGCCAGGCGAGAGCCGTGTCGAAGTGGACGTCCTTCACGAACGGCCGCCGTCCGACGAGCTCGCTGAGGCTCGGGAGGTAGAGGATCAGTCCGGAGGCGAGCAGCACGAAGAACGCGCTCGCGTGCACCCAGTGCAGCGTGCGCTCGGTCCTCGAGAAGCGCCGCACGTACCGCGGGTCAGAAGCCATTCGATCGCCCCACCCAGGCGTCGACGTCATAGCCGCGCTGCTCCCAGTAGCCGGACTCGACGGCGTCCGCGACCGTGATCCGCTCGACCCATTTGACGTTCTTGTAGCCGTACATCTCCGGAATCACGACGCGCACGGGCGCGCCGTGCTCGCGGGCGAGCGGCGCGCCGTCCATCTCGTACGCGAGCATCGCGTCGTGCAGCTCCGCCTGGCGGAGCGTCAGCGTGTCGACGTACGGCTTCTCCGCCGAGACGAAGCTGAGCACCGTTCCGTTCGCGAGCGGCCGCGCCGGCGCGAGCAGGTCCCGGAAGCGCACGCCGGCCCAGCGGACGTTCTTCACCGACCAGCCGGTGACGCAGTGGAACGTCGACACCTGCTCCGCGCGAGGGAGCCGCCGCAGCTCGTCGTACGTCAGCGACTGCGGTTGCTCGACGAGCCCGTCGATCTGCAGCCGCCAGGTGCCCGGGTCGAATCGGGGCATCGACGCGGCGACCGTGTAGATCCGCCAGCCGTCGGGGAGCAGGCCCGGTGGCAGCAGTGCGTCCTGGAGCGGCTGCGTCGCGTGGGAGAACGCCTGCCAGACCGGCTTCCCCCAGGCGAGCGAGGAGAGTCCGGCCGCCGTGACCGCAAGGAAGGTGCGGCGGCCGTATCTCCTCGTCTCGCCGGGCGAGTCCACGGCGTGCTCAGTGCACCCGGACGACGAACCAGCCGTCGACGCCGTCGCAGAGGATCTTCGTCGCGGTGTCGCCGTGGTACGTGTAGAGCGGCCGGCCGTCGAGCGTGACCTGCGTCGTTCCGTCGGGCCGCGTGATCTCGCCGAAGGTTCCCATCACGCCGGCGACGTGCTTCGCGACCATCGTTCCCTTCGCGATCGTCAGCGGCGGCCACGCCTTCGCGCACGAGCCGGTGCAGTGCACCTTCTTGTCCTTCTCGTTGTTCCACCTGTAGAGAGCGAGGTGCCCGCGGGTCACGAGGATCGCGCCGAACTTCGGCGCGGTCACCTTCCGGATCGGCGTCGAGTCGCGCTGCGCGGCGGGCGCCTGCGGAACGAGCGCCACTGCGGCGACGAGCGCGAGGAGGAAGAGGGTGAGTCGCATCGGGAGCTCCCTTCCGAACGGGTCGCTCTCGTTGTAGGCGCGGTGCGGAGGCCCGCGCCAGGGCGCGACGCCAGATTTCACCGACTGTTCAGAAGTCGGAACCGGGCCTTGTAGAGGTACACGCGAGTTAACTCGGGCCCGACCCGCCCCCCTGCTCACGCACGAGCGTAACCCGGTTCGGCCACCGTGCGCCAGATGTCCTTTGTGCCGAAAGTGTGCCTTCTGCGCGCGGGGTCGCCTATCGTGAACGGCGATGAGTCGCGGAGTCGCACTGGTCACGGGCGCATCAGCGGGGCTCGGCGTCGCGTTCGCCGAGCGGCTCGCTGCGGACGGCTACGACGTCGTCGTCGTCGCGCGCCGGCGCGAGCGGCTCGAGGAGCTTGCTGTGCGGTTGCAAACGAACGTCGAGGTGCTCCCGGCCGATCTCGCCGACCCCGCGGCGCTCGCCCAGGTCGAGGCCCGCGCCGCCGACGGCATCGACCTGCTCGTGAACAACGCGGGCTTCGCCGGCTACCGGCCCTTCGCGGAGATCGACCCGGAGGTCGCAGAGAACCTGATCCGCGTGCACGTCGTCGCGACCACGCGCCTCACGCGCGCGGCGCTCCCGTGGATGATCGAGCGCGGCTCCGGCGGCATCGTGAACGTCGCGTCGCTGCTCGCGTTCAGCGGCTCGATCCCGCCCGATCCGCTTCCTCTGCGCGCCACCTACGCAGCGTGCAAGTCGTACATGCTCACGTTCACGCAGCAGCTCGCCTACGAGCTCGCCGGGACCGGCGTTCGGGTGCAGGTGCTCACGCCGGGACTGATCCGAACCGAGTTCCACGAAGTTGCCGGCCGCGATCCGACGAAAATGCCGTTCGGGATGATGGAGCCGGACGAGGTCGTGACCGCGTCGCTGCGCGGCCTCGAGGCCGGCGAGGTCGTCTCTGCGCCGGGTCTCGAGGACGACAGCCTGATCGAGTCGAGCAACGAGGCGCAGCGGACGGTCTTCCGCACGGCGATCGCCGGCGGCGTCGCCGCGCGCTACCGCGAGTAGTGCATCTCTACGAGTGGGGCGACCGGCGCGGGCGGCCGCTGCTCTACTGGGACGGTCTCGGCGGCACCGGCCTGCACGCGAACGAGATCGGGCCGATCCTCGCGCGCGACTACGGCTTCCACATGCTCGCGCCGGACCCGCCCGGCCACGGCCGCTCGCCCGCCCTGCCGCTCGACGACTACCTGCCCTCGCGACTCGCCGCGCTCGCCGCGGAGCTCGTCCCCGGCCGGACGGGCTTCGTCGGCTTCTCTGTCGGCGCCGAGGTCGGCTGCGCGTTCGCCGCCCGCTTCCCCGAGCGGACGGCGGCGCTCGTGCTCGTCGACGGCGGCCACTGGGATTTCGCCGACCTCCGCGGCGCCGACCCCTCGGCCCTGCCGCGCGACGAGCGCTACGCGAGCTGGGATGCGTATTTCGCCGAGCAGGCCGCCGACCTCGGCCGCTGGACGCCGGAGCTCGAGGCAGCGCACCGCGCGACGATGCGAGAGTTGAACGGCGAGATCGTCCCGATCCTCGAGCCGGCCGTCGCCGCCGCAATCTCCCACGGCAACGTCGTCGAGCCGACGGTCGCCACGCACGCTGCCCTCCACGACTCCGGCGTGCCCGTCCTCCTCGTCCTCCCCGACACGCACCGCTGGGACGAGCAGGTCGCGCGGTTCCAGCGCAACGTTCCGCAGCTCGAGGTCCGTCGCCTCGCGACCGCGGTGCACGACCTCGTCTCGAACGCGCCCGAGGAGCTGGCGCGCGTGATCGGCGACTACGCCGCGACCTGCGCCAGGTACTGACTCGCGCTCTCCGGATCCATGAACCAGTCGAAGAAGTCGCGCGGGTCGTTGAAGCCGTTGACGAACCGCGACGCGATCTCCTGGTGCTCGTTCCCGGCCTGGAGCAGCTGGAGCACGTGCTCCGGCGGCGGCCCGAGCAATGCGTTCGTCCAGATCGTCGAGTACTGCACCTCGTCCCACGAGCGGTCGAACGCCTGCTCCATGAACGCGCGGTCGAACGGCCCGTCGCCGTGCTCTCGGATGCTCGCGAGGTACGACGCAGCCGCCTTGCTCGCGTTGTTCGAGCCCTGGCCCGTGATCGGGTCATTCAGCACGACGGCGTCCGCGAGTCCGAGCACGAGCGCACCCGACGGCAGCTCGCCGACCGGCTTCCGCACCGTCGGCGGAAAGCGCCCGGCGAGGATCCCATTGTCGTCCGTGAGCTCGACGTCGTGGCAGCGCTCGGCCTCCCACGGCAGAAACGTCTCGAGGATCCACTTGCTCTTGGCGAGATGCTCCGCGGGCGCCGAGACGTCGCCCCAGCAGTCCATCGGTCCGCCCGGGACGCCTTCGAAGACCATGATCTCGCACTCGCCCGTCGTCGTCAGCGCAGGGAAGACGAAGTACTCGCCGACGGTCGGGATCAGGTTGAAGCAGACCGCGGTGAACTCCGGCCGCGGCGTCATGCCCGTCACGTACGTCAGCGCGAGCGCCCGCTGCGGCGCCGAGTACGGCGAGCGCGCCGCGTCGCGCTCGAAGAGCTGCGCGACCTCGCCCTTGCCCGCCGCGACGATCACGAGGTCGTTCTCCCCCGCGTAGCCCTCCAGGTCGGGGACGGAGGCGTCGTGCAGGACGAGCTTGCCGCCCTGCTTCTCCAGCTCCTCCATCCAGCCCGGCATTTTCACGCGCTGGTCGACGGACTGCGCCGGGCCGTGGTCGAGCCGCGCCGCCCAGTCGATCGCCTTGCCGCTTCCGTCCGGCGCCGGAACAACGAACGAGATCCCCTCGATGTCCGGGCACTCGTCCTCCCAGAAGTCGAGTCCGAGGTCGCGCTCGTGCTGCAGCGCGTCGTGGAACATGCACTGGCTCGACATCACCTTGCCGCCGCGGATGTCCTCAGCGGTCCGGTTCGAGACGACGGTCACGTCGTGGCCGTCCTGCACGAGACCCAGGGCGAGCTGCAGTCCGGCCTGGCCGGCTCCGACGATCAGGATCTTCGACACGGGTTCACCTCACTCCATCAGCTTGGGGATCGCGGGCTTGGCCTGTTCCGGGCCCATCGCGGAGTAGCCGCCGTCGACGGCGTAGTCCGCGCCGGTGACAAACGACGAGTTGTCGCTGCAGAGGAAGACCACGACCTCGGCGACTTCCTCGGGGTTGCCGACGCGCCCGAGGAGATGGAACGGCGCGGCGACGCGGTCGGTCTTCACACGGTCGTCGCCGGAGAGCTCGACCATCACCTTCGACCACGTCCAGCCGGGCGAGACGGAGTTGACGCGGATTCCGTCGGCCGCGAGGTCCATCGCCATGTTCCGCGTCAGCTGGAGGAGCGCCGCCTTGCCGACCGGGTAGAGCCAGCGTCCGGTTTGCGCGACCTTCGCGGAGATCGACGTGAAGTTGACGATCGACCCGCCGCCGCGGTCGGCCATGTGCGGATGGACGGCCTTCGCCATCATCACGGGGCTGACGACGTTCACGTCCAGTGACTCCGTCCAGTCGCTGCGCGGCGACGCGAAGCCATCGTCCACATACGTGCACGCGAGATTGACGAGGAAGTCCACGCCGCCGAAGCGCTCGACGGTCTGGGACACGAACCGCTCGATCTGCGCGTCGTCGCGGATGTCCGTGACGGAGAAGAAGACGTCGTCACCGAGGCGCACGCCTCCCTCGGCGTCGATGTCGGCCACCGCGACGTTGACGCCGCGCTCCATGAATGCGTGGACGACGGCCCGGCCGATCAGCGTCGCGCCGCCCGTGACGATCGCCGTCTTGCCGCTCAGTCCACGCATGTTCCTCCTTCAGCTCGTCGGGACGGCCTGCCGCCGCAGGCCGGCAAGGATCGCATGGGTCGGCTGCAGCGCGCGATAGAGCTCGCGGTACGCGGCATACAGCTCGTCGTACGGCGCGCGGTCGTCGCGCGGCTCGAAGACGCGCTCGATGCGCACCGCGTCGCGCGCGGCCTCGCGGACACTCGGGACGAGGCCTGCCCCGGTCGCCGCCATCAGCGCCGCTCCGAGGCAGCCGCTGTGACGGACTGCGACGCGCGCGATCGGCCGCGCCAGGACGTCGGCCTTGATCTGACACCAGAGATCCGACTGCGAGCCGCCGCCGCTCGCGTTCAGCGTCTCCGCCTCGACGCCCGCCGCGTGCTCCAGCTCCTCGAGCAGGTGGCGCGCCGAGTACGCGACGCCCTCGAGCACGGCCCGGCTCAGCTCGGGAAGCGAATGGTCGCTGCTCAGGCCGATGAATGCGCCGCGCGCGTCGGCGTCCCAGAGCGGCGCCCGCTCGCCGAGCAGGTGCGGGAGGAAGATCGGGCCGAAGCTGCCGCTCGCGGCGGCGGCAAGGACGTCCGGGATCGAGCGGCCGGCGACCGAGGCGAACCAGGCGAGCGCGGCGCCGCCCGCCTGCGTTGGCCCCGCGTGTAAGTGGAGTCCGTCGACAGGGACGAAGGTCACGACGCCTTGCACGGGGAACGCATTCCGCGACAGCAACCCGAGGATCTCCGACGTTCCCGCGACGTCCATCGCGTCGCCGTGCTCGACGACGCTCGAGCCGTAGACGTTGCCCCACGCGTCCATCGTCCCGTTGACGACCGCCGCATTCGCGTACTCGCCGATTGCGACGTCGAAGCGCTCGATGCGGGGGAGCCTCTCCGCGAGCCCCTCGACGCTCGCCACGAGCTCGGCGTCGTACGCGCCGGACGCGTCGACGAGGTCGAAAGACATCAGCGCGTCCGTGACCGGCTCGGCGAGCGCGCAGAGCCGGCTCGTGACGAAGTCCTTCGGCGAGAGAACCCACCGCGTGGCCTGCCACACGTCCGGCTCCTCGCGGAGAACCCACTCGGCGCGGGCGACGAGCGACGAGCCGCCGCACCGCTGGTCCTGCCAAAGGATCGCCGGCCGCAGCGGTGCGCCCTCCGCGTCGACGAAGACGTGCGTGTTCGCCTGGCTGCAGATGCCGATCGCGGCGACGTCGCCGCCGAAGGTCGAGAGCGCTCTGTCGAACGCCGCCAGCCACGCAGCGGGATCCTGCTCGGCCTGATCCGGCCAAGGTCGCTGGATCGGATACTCGAACTGGGCCAGCGCGACCTGCGTGCCGGCGAGGTCGAACAACCCTGCCTTGAGCGCCGTCGTCCCGAGGTCGATCCCGAGCACGAGCTCACCGGCCATCGAGCGCCTCCCGCAGGGAGAGGAGGAGGTCCTGCAAGGCGCCGCGCCCGCGCAGCATCGTCTCGACCATCAGCGTGCCCACGACGACGCCGTCGGCGCCCATCTCGACCGCCGCGCGCGCCTGCTCGGGGTTCCCGATCCCGATCCCGAGCGCGATCGGCGTCGTCACGCCGAGCGTGCGGAGCATGCCGATCACGGACGCGTTGTCGGGAAGGACGACCGGCTTGATTCCCGTCGGCCCGGGATTCGCCTGCAGCATCACGTACCCGCTGCTTCGCTCGGCCGCGGCCTGCACGTCGCGCAGCTGGGGATCGTGCTCGAGGAAGTGGATGAACCGGACGCCGCGCGCCTCGAGCTCGCGCGCGAGCGCGCCGTACGCGCGCGCTTGCAGTGGCACGAGGAACCCGTCGACGCCGCTGGCCACGACCGCGTCGGCGAGACCGCTGGGATCGTCGGGCGGGTACGTCATCCAGACCATCGCGGTCTCCGGAAGCGCGTCGCGATGCTCGGCGATCAGCTCGCTTGCCTTCCGCATCGTGACGCCTGCGACGCGAGCCCGCCGGATCGAGTCGGAGATCGTCCTGCCGTCGAGGTAGGGGTCGCCGCCCGGAACTCCGAACTCCAGCACATCCACGCCCCACTCGGCGTAGAGCTCGGGCAGGTCGTCTCCGCCGGCGGGATCGCCCAGCGGCAGGTAGCAGATCAGCGCCGGCCGGCCGCGGGCGAACGCAGCCGCAAGCCGGTCCTCGCCGACGAGCTGCAACGCCGCGTCAGCCATTGAGCTCCTCGACGACCTCGGGCCGCAGGAGATGCCGCAGCTCGGAGCGGATCCGTCCGTACTCCGGATCCTGGAGCAGCGCGTCGAGCGACCGTTCGGTGCCGAACGGAACGCGGAGCTCGTGCTTGATCCTTCCCGGCCGCGAGGACATCACCAGCACCCGGTCGGCGAGCAGCAGCGCCTCGTCGATGTCGTGCGTGACGAGGAGCGCCGTCGTGCCGGTGCCGCGAACGATCCCGAGCAGCTCCTCCTGCATGTAGCTGCGCGTCAGCGCATCGAGCGCGCCGAACGGCTCGTCGAGCAGGAGGACGCTCGGCTCGATCGCGAGGCCGCGGGCCAGAGCGACGCGCTGCTGCATGCCGCCGGACAGCTGATGCGGGTACTTGTCCTCGTGCCCGGTCAGGTTCACGCGCTCGATCGCCGCCTCAGCCGCGCGGCGCCGCGCGGCGCCGGTGACGTCGGCCTGCTCGAGGCTGAACTCGACGTTGCGCCGAACCTTGCGCCACGGCAGCAGCCGCGGTCGCTGGAAGACGTACGAGACCCGCGCGTCGCGGTCGTTGATCCGGAGCGTCCCGGACGTGACGCGAATCAGGCCGGCGAGAATGTTGAGGACGGTCGACTTCCCGCAGCCGGATGGGCCGATCAGCGCGACGAGCTCCCCGCGCCCGACCTCGAGCGAGATACCGGCCAGCACCGGCTCCGTGTCGCCGGGAAACTGCTTCACGACGCCTTCGAGCTCGATCAGCGCGCTCATTCCGCTCTCCGCATGTGCCGCGTCAGCACGGCCTCGACGGGCCGGAACACGCCGTACTCGAACGCGATCGTGAGCCCGACGACGGAAAGCCCCCACGCATAGACCGACGGCGTGTCGAGCAGCTTGATCGCAGCCGAGACCTGGAAGCCGATCCCCGGTGTCCCCATCAGATACTCGCCGAAGAGCGTGACCTGCCACGCGACGCCGAGCGTGATTCGGCCGCCCGCGAGGAAGTACGGGACGACCGACGGCACGATGATCGAGCGCATGATCGTCAGCTCGCCGGCGCGATACGAGCGCGCCATGTCGATCAGATCCCGGTCGATCGACTTCGTCCCCTGGATCACGTTCAAGGTGAAGTAGGGGAGGCAGCTCGCGACCGTGACGGCGATCACGCCCGTCGCCGTCGTGCCGACGAAGATCAGCGCCAGCACGATCAGCACGATCGTCGGCACCGTCTGCAGGAAGATCAGCAGCGCGCGGCTGAGGTCCTCCACCACCCAGAAGCGCCCGATCAGGATCCCGAGCGGGAGCCCGATCCCGATCGTGATCCCGTACGCGGTGAACATGTGGCCGAGCGTCGCCTCGACCTGTCGCGCCCAGACGCCGCGGTCGAGCATGCTCGTGAACGAGTCCCAGACGGGTTGCGGCCCGGGGAGGATGTAGTCGGGGTAGTGGTGCGAGCCGAGCACCCACGCGAGGAACAGGACGCCGATCGCGGTCAGGAAGAGGAGCAGCCGGACGAGCAGCCGCGGCGAGAGCCGCAGGGCGCGGCGGCGGTGTGACGCGCCGCCGCGCCGTGCGGTGACCCGGGTGCGGAGCTCATCGACCACGCGTTACGTCGTGACCACGAACAACGCAGCGGGATTCGCCGGTGCCTTCTTGATGAACCCGGACTTCTGCAGGAGCGGGAACAGCTTCGACCACGTCTTCACGTCCCGCGGCGTGATCGCCCGCAGCGACTTCGGCATCTTCTGCAGGTCGAGTACCTGGCCCACGACCGCGAGCTGCTCGGCGGGGATGCCGCTGATCTTCGACGCGACATCGTTGACCGACTTCGGATCCTGGACGTACTTGTCCCACGCGTCCTGCGTGGCCGAGACGAGGTCGGCGACGAAGCCGGGCGCGCCCTTGATGAAGCCGGTACGCGCGATGTAGCCGCCGTTCACGACCGCCGGATCGCCGAACGCCTTCAGGAACGCGTCGTGGACGCTGTAGATCGCCTTGAAGTTGCCGCTCTGCAACAGCGGGTAGGTCGTGGGCGCCTCGATGAACGCCGCGTCGACGCGTCCGAGCGTCAGCTCCTGCGCCGCCGCGTCGGTCTGCTTGAGCTTGAAGTACGTGCGGATGTTCTGGCCCGTCGCCGCCTCGATCGCCGCCTCTTCCGAGCCGAAGCGCGTGTTCAGCGGCGAGATCGCGACGCGCTTGCCCTTCAGCGACTGGAGCGTCTTGTAGGGTGAGCTCTTCTTCACGAGGATCTGCGGGCCGATCGTCCAGCGCGCGAGCGGGAAGAACTCCGCGACGCGCAGGTGGTACTGCTGCGTGACGCGAGGGATGAACGACGGCGGCGTCGTCATCACGTTGCACTGGCCAGCACCGAACGCCGGTACCTGCGTCGTGGCGTCGAGAACCTTGAACTTGACGTCGTACGGCTTGCCGGCGAAGTAGGTGTCCGACTTCGCCATCACGTAGTCGAAGATCGGATGGAACGGGATGTCGATGCAGACGGTGTACGTCGGCCCGGCGGCTCGGCTCGCCGAGGCCGTGAAGACCGACAGGCCCGCGGCGGTGACGACGGCCGCGAGCGTCCAGAGCTGTTTCTTGCTGAGCTTCATCGCAGACCTCGGGTCTCGAAGGGGGACGAACACGCAGGTGGTACAGCCTCCAGGATCAGGTCAATGGCGCCTCCTCCGCGAGCTGCAGCCGGTAGCCGACGGTGACGTCGGCGACGAACCGCTCGGTCGCCAGCGAGACACGGTCGCTGCGCATGTACGCGCGGTCGAACATGATCGGCTCGCCGACGGCCGTGAAGGTCAGCCGTTCGCTCAGCAGCGCAGACGCGTTCGGCTCCTCCTCGAGCAGCGTCGCCTCGCGCGCGGCGAGCGTCACGGCGTGAACCCACTCCTGTGCACGCGCGATCTCGATTTCGAGCTCGTCGTGCAGATAGTCGTACAACGAGATCTCGCTCAGGTCGATGCCTTCCAGCGCGTCGCCGAGCCACGGCTGGAGCTGCGAGTACTGGTAGACGATCGGCTCGCGCCCGACGAAGCGCAGGCGCTCGACTGCGTAGACGGGCCCGCCGGGCTCGATCCGCAAGAGCTCGGCCACGTGCGGGTGCGGCTGCACGAGCTCGCGGCGCAGAACGCGCGTCTTCAACTCGAGTCCCTGCGCCGCCACCTCCTGCGCGAGGCTGCGGAGGTTGCCCATCCCGTACGAGATCCGCTTCGGCGCGACGAACGTGCCGAGGCCGTGCCGCAGAACGACGAGCTCTTCCTGCTCCAGGAGGTGGAGCGCCTGGCGCACCGTCATCACGGTGACGCCGTAGTTCCGGCCGAGCTCCCGCTGGGTCGGCAGCCGCGCGCTCGGCGCGAGCGCGCCGCTCCCGATCTGCTCCTTCAGGTCGCGATAGATCCGCAGGTACTGCGGGGTGCGGCGCTCGAACGTGTCCAGGCGAGTGTTCTAGAAGACTAGGGGTGTCGCTGTCAAGCGCTCGCGACCGGTGCGTCGGCGTCGACGAGGCGGCGAATCACGCTCTGCCGCGCCTCCTCGAGTGCGACCGCAATCGCTCCGGTGCCGACGGCGCGGTCGCCGAGGCTCGCGCGCTCGATTCTCGGCGGGCTCGGGAGGAGCAGCGCCGCCGCGGCGCGGACGTCCGGCAGCAGGAGTTCCTCGCTCGCGCCGATGCCGCCGCCGAGCAGGACGAGCTCGAGGTCGACCACCGCCGTCAGCGCGGCGACGCATACCGCGATCTCCTC
>Ga0066710_100000118_pt1 | contig 36147 bp, 35 predicted proteins | sample GraSoiAngelo_159_FD_79666 | JGI IMG/M metagenome (GOLD analysis project Ga0066710, IMG submission 79666) | Grasslands soil microbial communities from the Angelo Coastal Reserve, California, USA - 14_1009_16_40cm | ecosystem: Environmental > Terrestrial > Soil > Grasslands | place: USA... | reverse complement strand
TCCTCCATTCCTCGAAGATGCGGAGCGCTCTCGAGCCGGAAGCGCGGGCCGCCCTCGAGGAGGAGTACCGCCGCGACCGCGAGCGCATCCTCTCCGATCGGGACCGCAAGATCGACGAGGCCCGGCGAGCGGAGAAGTAGGCCGGACGTGGGCGACATCTACGGCCGGGTGACCGTCGCCGCCGTGCAGGCCGCGCCCGTGGTGCTCGACCGCGAAGCCACGCTGGCGAAGCTGGACTCGCGCGTCCAGACGGCCGCGGACCGCGGGGCGCGGGTGATCGTCATGCCCGAGGCCTTCGTGCCTGCCTACCCTTCCTCCCCGGTGTTCGGCGCCGTCTTCGGCGGGTTCTCGGATCCGGCGGCCGGGCCCGCCTTCCGCCGCCTGGCCGCCAACGCCGTCGAGGTCCCCAGCCCCGCCACCGAAGCCATGGCCCGCGCCGCCCGCAAGTCGCGGGCCTGGCTATGCGTGGGCGTCAACGAGCGCACGCGGACCGGTACCCTGCACTGCACGTTGCTGCTTTTCTCGCCGGCGGGCGATCTCGCCCAGGTGCGCCGCAAGCTGATCCCCACCCACGACGAGCGCATGGTGTGGGGCCCGGGCGAGGCAGTGGCGCCGCGCACCGTCCCTACCGAGTTCGGCGCCCTCGGCCAGCTCGTGTGCTGGGAGAACTACATGCCGCTGGCGCGGCAATCGCTCTACGAGTCCGGGGAGCGGATCCATCTGGCTCCCACCGCCGATGCCAGCGAGGGCTGGCAGGCCACCCTGCGTCACATCGCCCTCGAAGGGCGCGTCTTCGTCGTCGGCTGCTGCCAGTACGTGACGCGGTCCCACTACCCCGCCGACTTCGAGCTGAAGGAGGCGTTGCGCCGCGCCCCGGAGGTGCTCTGCCGCGGGGGCAGCGCGATCGTGGCTCCTGACGGCCGCTATCTGGCGGGTCCCCTCTTCGGCGAGGAGGGAATCCTCACCGCTGAACTCGACCTCGGCGAAGTGGCCGCCGGGCGCCAGCTCCTCGACGTGGCCGGACACTATGGCCGCCCGGACGTCTTCCGCCTCGTGACCCCGCCATTTTTGGGCTGAACGAACGAGCAACAACTGCGAGCGAAGCGCGATTCATTCGCGCGTAGCGAGCGGGGGGTCTGGGGGGCGCGCCGCTAGCGCCCCCCAGCTCAGATCACCGTCCCGTCCGGGATGACGCCGTTCTTTGGCACGAGCACGATGCCCTCGCGGATGTAGTAGCCGTCGCCGTCCTTCTCCTGCACGCCGGCCTCGTTGACGATGCGCACGTCCCGCCCGATGCGGGCGTTCTTGTCGATGATGGCCCCGTTCACGACCGCATCGGCCCCCACGCCGACGGGGGGCGCACCTCGCCCGGTGTGTCGTTCCAGCTCGTCGAGGGTCTCGTAGTAGTCCGCGCCGAGGATGAGGCTGTCGCGGAGCTGCGCCCCCCGGCCGATGCGACTGCGGATGCCCACCACCGACCGCTCGATCTGCGCTCCGACCAGGATGCAACCCTCGGAGAGGAGGCTGCTCGTCACCGTGCAGCTCTCGATCTTGCTCGCGGGCAGGAAGCGGGGGTGGGTGTAGACGGGTCGGGACGCGTCGTAGAAGTCGAAGGGAGGCACGGCCTGGCAGAGGGCGAGGTTCGCGTGGTAGTAGGAACGGATCGTCCCCACGTCCTCCCAGTAGCCGCGGTGGACGTGGGCCTGCACCCGCAGGCGGGGCAGGATCTCCGGGATCAGGTGGCGCCCGAAGTCCACGAAGCTCGGGTCCTTGAGGGCGCCTTCGAGCGCCTCGCGCTTGAACAGGTAGATGCCCATCGAGGCGATGAGGCCGGAGCCGAGGGCCGGGATCTCCGACACGAGCTGCGGCAGGCGGTCGGCGGCCGGCTTCTCCTCGAAGTGGGTGATCCGGCCGAGGCCGTTCATCTTGAGGATGCCGAAGCCGGTCGCCTGTTCGGCGACCACCGGCGTCACCGCCACCGTCACGTCCGCGGCGTGGCGGCGGTGCGTCTCCAGCATGCCGCCGAAGTCCATCAGGTAGAGCTGGTCCCCGGCCAGGATGAGGATGTCGCGGAAGGCGTGATTGGCGAGGTGGCGCTGGTTCTGCCGCACCGCATCGGCGGTGCCCTGGAACCACTGCGGGCTCTCCTCGGTCTGCTCGGCGGCCAGCACGGAGACGAACGCCGAGGAGAACAAGTCGAACTTGTAGGTCAGCGCGATGTGGGTGTTGAGGCTCTCCGAGTTGTACTGGGTGAGGACGAAGATCCGCCGCAGGTCCGAGTTGAGGCAGTTGCTGATCGGGATGTCGATGAGCCGATACTTTCCCCCGATGGGGACCGCCGGCTTGGAGCGGTGGAGGGTGAGCGGATGAAGCCGCGTGCCACGCCCGCCGCCGAGGATGACGGCCAGCACGTCCTTCATGGCCCGCCGCCATTCTCCCACGTGTGCGCGCGTCCCTGTCAACGGGACACCGGGCCGCGAAATTGCTGCTAGGCTCAGTGGGTGTCGGACCTTCCGTTCGAGGAGGACGGCCTGGCCGGCCTTCCCCCGGAGCTGCCGCGGCGGCGGCCGGGGTTCCTCCGGCGGATGGCCGCCGGCGCCTGGCACGTGCTCTCCGGCTTCTGGTTCCTCCTCCGGCGGCCCTCGTTCTGGCCGCTGGCCGCGCTGCCCACCCTGCTCGCGCTGCTCCTGGTGCTGGCCGGCATCGCCCTCGGCGCCTTCGCCATCCCCTGGCTCGAGACGCACGTGTTGCCCGGCCGGGGAAAGGTCGCGGCCGGCGTGGGCATCCTGTTGAGCCTCGCCCTCTACCTGGGCACGGTGCTGGCGGGCGCGATCTGCGGCCTGGCGGTCGCGCTGCTCCTCTGCGCCCCCATCCTCGAGCGCCTGTCGCGGCGGGTCGAGGCCTACGTCCGGGTGCAGGTGGTGGAGCACGCGGGCGGGCTGAAGTGGGAGATCGCCCAGGCCTTCCGCGGCGCGCTCTACTTCCTCTTCGCCGCGCCCCTGGTCTTCCTGCTGAGCCTCATCCCCCTGCTCGGGCCGCCGCTGGGCCTGCTGTGGGGAGCGCACTCGATGGCCTTCCAGCAGACGGACATGCCACTCGCCCGCCGGGGCATGGGCTTCGGCCAGCGCCGGGCCTGGCACCGGCAGTACCGCCCGGAGAGCCTCGGCTTCGGCCTGGTCTGTTGCGTGTTGCTGATCGTGCCGCTGGCGAACTTCTTCCTCGCGCCAGCCCTAACCGTGGGCGGGTCGTTGATGGTGCTCGAGCTGGAGGAGGACCTGGTCCCGCCCGACCGCCCGGAGCGCCGCCGGAGATCGCGCGCGCCGAAGGAGCCCGAAACCAGGGCGAGCGGCTAAATCGCCGGTCCCCGGTTCGCCCGGGTGCGCGGGGCGATCGTCACCGTCACGTCCAGCGGCTTGCCATCGCGCTGCACGCCGAGTGCGATCTGCGTCCCCGCTTCCGCTCGCGCGACGCGCTCGCGCAGCTCCTGGGCGCGCGAGACCGCTTGGCCGCCGACCTGCACGATGACGTCGCCGGCTTTCAGCCCCGCCTTCGCCGCGGGGGAGCCCTCGTCCACCTCGCTCACGAGCAGCGACCCGTCGGCGACCTTGAAGTATCGGGCGAGCTGGCCGGACAGCTCCTGGTACGTGATGCCGAGCCGCCCGGGGCGTTCCACGAAGAACCCCCGCCGCGCGCGGTCGATCCCCTCCCGCACGAGAGGCTCGAGGGGAAGCATGGGCGGGAACGGCGCCTCGGGCGGCATCGGCGGCAGCTCCATCCGGAAGTCGCCCGGCTCGCCGGCCAGGGCGAAGCCCTCGCTCTCCTCCAGGGTGGCGGTCAGCCGCTGGGTCGTTCCGTCGCGGCTCACCTCGATCGCCACCGGCCGGCCGGGCGGCGTCTCGCGGACCAGGCGGGAGAGCTGGGCGGCGCTGCGCACGGTCTCGCCGTCGAAGCGGACGATCACGTCGTCGGCCTTGAGGCCGGCCCGGGCGGCCGGCGTGTCGGCGTGGACCTGTTTCACGAGGGCGCCGCGCTCGTCGGCCAGCTTCAGCCGCGCACGCTCCTCGCCGCCGATGTCGGCCAGGCTCACCCCCAGGTGGACGCCGCCCCCTGCCATGCGCAGGGCCCTGATGACCGGCTCGCGGATCTCGCGCTCCCGCGCCTTCTCCCGCGCCTTCTCCTGGGCCTTGTCCTGCGCCTCGTCCGCTCGCGTCACCGCCGGGGGTGTCATCAGCCACGCCGATGCCAGGACCGGCGCAGCAACCCGCCAGAACGCTCCACGCGCCATTCGAGCCTCCTCCGTCCGGGCTACCTGCCCCTCTCTGCCTGTTGGACGCGGGAGCGGCCGGAAAAGTCGGGGATACTGGGGCGGGTGGAGGAAAAGGGCTGGCTGCGGCGGCGGGTGGTCGGCCCGCTCGGACTGATGCTGCGCCACGGCAGCACGCCGGAGCGGGTGGCCATCAGCCTCGCGCTGGGGGCAGCGCTCGGGCTCTTTCCCATCGTGGGCACCAGCACGCTGCTGTGCTTCGCGGCCGCCCTGGCCTTCCGCTTGAACCATCCGGCGATCCAGCTCGCGAACTACCTCATGTACCCGTTCCAGATCCCGTTCATCCTGCTCTACGTGCGCTTCGGGGAAGCCCTCCTGGCTTCACCGCCGGTGCCTTTCGACCCGCGGATGCTGGCCGTGACCCTGCGCGCCGATCCCGCCGCCTTCTTCGCCCGCTTCGGCCTCGCCGCCGGCCACGCGGTGGTGGGCTGGAGCGCGGCGGCCCCGTTCCTGGTCGGAACTCTCTACGCGGCGGTCCTGCCCCTGCTGCGGAGGGTCCGCGCTCAATGGAGCTTGTCGCCCCGCCCGGAGCGGTAGGTCTGCTCCAGCAGCCGGAAGTCCAGGATCTCCACCAGGCGCGCGCAGCGTCCGCCGATGGTGTCGCAGTCGAGCAGCGATTGCTTCTCGACCGGGCTCAGGGCCAGCGCCTGGCACACGGCGTTGACGAACAGCTCGGGCGGAAGCCCGGCCTGGGTCACCAGGAACGTCGGGCCGTCGGCGGCGCGGCCGATGGCGGCCAGCACCTTCCGGCGGCCCTCCTCCAGCGCCCGCTCGTCGCCCAGGCCGTCGTCGAGCGGCTCCACCGAGGCCACCCGATACGGCTGGCCGTCGTGCTCGGCGAGGATGCGGAACCGGCTCACCCCCTTCAGCCGGATGTTGAAGCGGCCGTCGTCGAGCGGCCGGCACTCCTCCACCACTCCGGCGCACCCGACCGGGTACACCGGCGGCCGCCCGTAGTAGTCCTGCTCCCAGCCGGGCTTGAGCAGCGTCATGCCGATGGTCTTGTGGCCGGCCATGGCGTCGGACGTCATCTTCCGGTACCGCGGCTCGAAGACGTGCAAGGGGAGCGGCATGTGGGGGAAGAGCACGGCGTCGGGCAGCGGGAAGAGCGGGATCCGGGAGGGAATCTGCGTCACGTCCGGGCTTCCGGAGGGCCGCGCTCCAGGCGCGAAGCCCTCTCCAGCAGGTTAGCGGCCGATGATCTGCACGGCCAGGTCGCGGTTGCGGGGACCGTCCAGCTCGGCGGCGATGATCGCCTGGAACTGCCCCAGGACCAGCTTGCCTTTGCTGACGGAGAACGGGAGGGCGTGGCCGAGCAGCGTCGCCTGGAGGTGGGAGTGCGCGTTGTGCCGGTCGCAGTCGGAATGGTCGGGGTTGTTGTGCCGCCAGTCGTCGCGGGGGCTCACCACCTTCTCGAGCATCGCCTTCACGTCGTGGAGCAGGGCGGTCTGCCATTCGTTGACGAACAGGGCGAGCGTGGTGTGGAGGGACGAGAGCAGGACCATGCCTTCCTTGATGTCGTGACGCTTGATGATCTCCGCCACCCGCTCGGTGAGGTTGTACAGCTCGCACCGCTTGTCCGTGACCAGGCGCAGCGTCTCGGTGACGACGCGGACGGTCTCCAGCCCGCCTCCCTTCGGGGAGGCGACCGCGGCGCTCGAAGCTTTCATGAAGCCCTCGGAAGGCGCTGTGGGTCAGCGAGGGGCGGCGCCAACTGCGCGGGTCCCCGCCGGGAGCGGCTCGGAGGCCGCCCCGGACACCCGATCAGTGGTGGCCCCCGCCTCCGCCTTCGCCGCCCGCGCTGAAGGAGTGCCCGCAGCCGCAGGTGGACGTCGCGTGGGGGTTCTTGATCGCGAACCCGCCCCCCATGAGGTCTTCCTTGTAGTCGACCTCCGCCCCTTCCAGGTAACGCATGCTCATCGGGTCGACGATGACCTTCACCCCTGCGGCCTCGAACACCTCGTCCCCGTCGGCGGCCTCGTCCAGCACCATCCCGTACGAGAAGCCGGAGCAGCCGCCCCCCTGGACGTAGATGCGCAACCCGCCCTGGGGGATGTTTCCCTTCTCCTGCTCCAGGATTCCCTTCACCTTCTCCGCCGCCGCACTGGTGAGGTTGATCATCAGCCGAGTCCTCCCTCAATGACGATCGTACAGGAAAAGCGCGGCGAAGTGAAGCCCCGGGAGCCCGCGTAAGACTGTAACACCACTATAATTGCGCCTTTGGCGGGGGCGTGTTCATCACCGACCGCATGAGCGCGATGGAGGGCTTCGACGCGGCCGAGCTGGTCCGCCGGCTCCAGGCCTCCGGCCTGCGTGGGCGCGGGGGCGGCTGGTTCCCGGCCGGCCGCAAATGGAACGCGGTGCGGGTGGAAGGGGGCGAGCCGCTGGTCGTGGGAAACGGCGCCGAAGGAGAGCCGGGTTCGGTCAAGGACCGGTGGGTGATGCTCAACCGGCCCCGGGACGTGCTCGAGGGAGTGCGCCTCGCCGCGAGGGCGCTCGGGGCGACGGAGGCCGTCATCTATCTGAAGGGCTCTTTTGCCGCGCCCGCCGCCGCCCTGGAGCGTGCCGCCGCCGAGGTCGCGCTGGGCGGCGTGGTCCTCACCGTGCAACGGGGCGACGACAGCTATATCGCCGGCGAAGAGACCGCGGTCCTGGAGGTGCTGGAGGGCCGGCGGGCCTGGCCGCGCGCCAAGCCGCCCCTGCCGGCCGCGGTCGGCTTTCGCGGACGGCCGACACTCGTGCAGAACGTGGAGACCCTGGCTCGTGTGCCGACCGCCATCGCCGATCCGGAGGCCTTCCGCGCCTCGGAAGGCACGCTCGTATCGCTCTGGGGACGCATCCGCCGGCCGGGCGTCTACGAGGTCCCGCTGGGAACGCCCCTGCACCGCATCCTCGATGAGCATGGCGAGGGCGCTCCCGACGGCGTGGGGATGGTCTTCCCGGCCGGGCCTTCGGCGCCGCCCCTGGCCCCGGACCAGCTCGACACCCCGCTGCACCCTGACCTGCTGCGCGCGGCGGGCTCGGGGCTCGGCACCGCGGCGATCCTCGTCATCGGCTCCCGGACCTGCCCCCTGGCGGTGGGCGCCTCGCTGGCGAGCTTCTTCGAGCGCGAATCATGCGGCCAGTGCCCGCCGTGCACGGTCGGCAGCGCCCGGCTCGCGCAGGCGCTGCGGGCGGTCGAGAACGCGCGGGCCCGCCCCGCCGACCTGGACGCGCTGGCCGAGACCGCCGGGTTCATGTCGTCGCACGGGTACTGCGCGCACTGCCGCACCGCCGCCGCATCGGTCACCGGCCTGCTCGACCGCTTCCGGACGGATGTCGCCGCCCACCTCGAGGCAAGGAAGTGCCCCCGGGGCGGCGGGCCGGCCGACCCGTTCGCCGTCGACTCGCCGGAGCGGCGGGCGATCGAGGCCACGCTGGACGGCCGGTGACCCTCGTCTTCTTCCTCTTCCTCACCCACCTCGGCCTCGGCCTCCTCGCCATGCTGCCCTTCGTCCCCGACCGGGCGGGTACGAGCTACTTCAAGTTCTGCTCGGCCTCGGCCGCCCTCGCCATGACCGCGGGCCTGGGCCTTCTCCTGCGGCGTTACGGGACGACCGCGGGCGCCGCCGGGCCGGGCGCGAGCGGCTATCGAGTCCTTCTGCTGACGACGGCGGCGTGCCTGGCCTTCACGGTCGTCTACAACCGCGCCCGCCACTTCTCATGGCGCCGGCTCCAGCCGGTATCGCTGGCCGGCTCGCTCCTCAGCGGGGCGGCGGCGGTCGTCCTCGGGGCGCCCGCTCCCGACCTTCCGCTCGGGGTCCTGACCGACCTCACGTCCATTCTTCTCCTGGGCGCAGCCGCTTCGGCCATGGTCCTGGGCCACTGGTATCTCGTGGTCCTCGACCTGCCCATCACCGCCCTGCGCCGGCTCACCGTGCTCCTGGCCGTGGCGCTCGCCCTGCGGACCGGCGCCGTCGGCCTGGTCCTGGCCGGACCCGTGCACGCCGGCTTCGCGGACGCCCGCGCGGTCGCCGCGGGCCTGTGGAGCCCCGACGGCGTCTTCGTCTGGATGCGCGTGCTCTTTGGCCTGGCCGGCCCGCTGTCGCTGCTCTGGTTCGTGTGGAAGACGGTGGAGATCCGCGCGACGCAGTCCGCCACCGGCATCCTCTACGTGGAGCTGTTCCTCGTCCTGGCCGGCGAGCTGCTGGCCAAGTACCTCCGCGTCGCCGCCGGCTTCCCGTTGTAGGCGTTGCCTCTGAACGCAGAGGACGCAGAGGAGAACGGAGAGGCCGCAGAGAACCGATAGAAACGGAGGGCGCGCGGCTCTCGCGGAGCGCGCGACTCGTTGATGGACCCGATATCGACCGCGTCGTCGTGAGACGGCGCGGTCGATCAGGACGGAGCGCGCGAAGCGATGACCGCGCGCCAGACCGACTCCAACTAGGCTGCAGGCCGCGGGGCCCGTGCTCCGGTCGCGCTATGCTGGAGTCGTTCCATGCCTTCCCCGCCGAGTCCAACACGGCCTTCGTCGCGTAATCCGCGGAGGCCCAACCGCACGCCGGAAATCGCCTTCCCCTGCCCCGGCTGCGGAAGGGAAGCCCGGGCCGGCCTCGACGGCCGGGGGCGCTGCCGGGCCTGCGGACGGGAGAGCTCGCTCGCGCTGTCCCCGGCGATGCGCGAATCGCAGATCGTCGATGCGTGCCCGTCCTGCGGCAGCCCGCTCCTCTACGTTCAGCGCGACTTCAACCAGAAGGCCGGCCTGGTCGTGGTCGTCGTCGGCGCCGCGCTGGCTCCCTTCACGCCCTACTACTCGAGCCTCGGGGTCGCCGTCCTGCTCGACGCCGTTCTCTACTCGCTCCTCCCCGAGATCACGGTCTGCTACCGCTGCCACGCCCACTTCCGCGGCTTCGCCCGCAACCCGCGCCACCAGGCCTTCGACCTCCATGTGGCCGAGCAGTACGACGTCCATCCGCCGCCGGAGCGCTGAGCGGCGAGGATAGGATCGCCGCCGATGCCCGAGCTGCCCGACCTCCTGCACGTGCAGGCCAAGCTGGACGCGGCGCTGCGCGGGCGCCGGGTGGCGAGCGAGCGGCTGACCTCTCCGGTCGTCCTGCGCGCCCTCGTGCGAGGCAACCTGTCGCTGCTGCTCGGCCGCGGGCTGGAGGAGATCCGGCGCCGCTCCCACTTCCTCGTCTTCCGCTTCGAAGGGCTGGACCTGGCGGTGAACCCGATGCTGGCCGGCCGCTTCCGCCTGGGGTCGAGGGAGGACAAGGACGAGGCCTCGCTGGCCTTCGCCCTCGGCTTCGAGGGAGCGGGCGAGCTGCGCTACCTGGACGACAAGAGCATGGGCAAGGCCTATCTCGCGCCGGCCGGCGACTGGAAGGCGATTCCCGGCCTGGATGCGGGAGGGGTCGACATCCTCTCTCCCCAGTTCACCCGCGAGCGCTTCGTCAGCCTGCTGAAGCGGAGGCGCGACCAGGTCCGCGCCTTCCTGCTCGACAAGAAGGCCCTCGACAGCCTGGGCAACGCCTATGCGGACGAGGTCCTCTTCGCCGCCGGCATCCACCCCAAGACCTGGTGCCGCTCCATCTCGCACGACGAGGCGGTACGCCTGCACGACGCGATCGTGGAGGTGATGAGGCACGCGGTCGAGGAAGTGGCCCGCCGCGACGAGCCCATCGAGGTGAAGGTGCGGGACTTCCTGAAGGTGCGCCTGAGGGAGGAGTGCCCGCGATGCGGGTCGAAGATCCGGCGCGCGGGGGTGCGGGGGATGGACGCGTACTTCTGTCCCCGCTGCCAGCCCGCCACGCGCTCCGGCCTCGTGGACTGGACCAAGACCGGCAAGTAGCGGCCGGCCGGCGGCTTTACAGGCTGCCCTAGCGGCCCGATAATCCGGAGTTCACGAAGGCTGTGGAGGAGAATGAGCAAGGAAGACCTGATCGAGCTGCAAGGGGTCGTGACCGAGGTCCTGGCGGGAGGCAACTACAAGGTCAAGTGCGGCGAGAACCACGAGGTGCTGGCGCGGCTCAACGGCAAGATGCGCCAGTTCCGCATCCGGGTGATCGCCGGCGACCGGGTGACGGTGGGCGTCTCGCCCTACGACCTGAAGCGCGGCCTCATCACCTACCGCGCGAAATAGCCGCGCCACCCGCCCTCCTGACGACCGCCGGCCGCCGCTGAGATGGACTCTCCCGTCGCCGTCGCCCGCCGGACCGCTCCCTCGATCGTCTTCCTGCGCAGCGAGATCCCCGCCCAGCATCCCTCGGCGGTCGTCCTCGGAGAGGAGCGCATGGGCACCGCGGTCGCGGTCGGCCCCCACCAGGTACTCACCGCCCACTACCTCGTGCTCGGCGCCGCCCGCCTGGAGGTCGCCGGGCCGGAAGGCCGGGGCCGCGCCGTCAGGGCCAGCACCCTGGACCACGAGAGCGGGCTCGCCCTCCTCTCGCTCGACGGCGCGCCGCTGCCGCCGGTCGAGATCGCTCCCCATCCCGCCGCCCCCGGCCTGCCCGTGTTCCTGATGACGTGCACGAGCGAGCGGGAGCGAAAGGGCGCGAGCGGCCACGTGTCGACGGTCGGGCCCTTCGAAGCGTTCTGGGAGTACATGCTCGACCGGGCGATCATGACCACCGTCATCAACCCGGGCCTGGCCGGGGCGCCGCTGTTCGATCCGGACGGACGGCTGGTCGGCATCGTCTCGCTGGGCCTGGCCGCGGTGGCTCGTTACAGCCTCGCCATCCCGATGGAGCTGTTCCTCGCCCGGCGCGAGGCCCTCGAGCGCGGGGAGGGTCCGGAGGGCGCGCGGGCCTGGCTGGGCTTCTACCCCCAGGGCTACGACGGCGGCGTGGTGCTCACCGGGGTCGTCCCGGGCGGCCCCGCCGACCGGGCCGGCCTCGCCCGCGGGGACCTGATCCTCTCGGTGGACGGGGCGCCCGTCTCGTCCCTGCGCGAGCTGTATCGGACGATCTGGAAGAGGGCCCCCGGTGAGTCGCTCAGTCTCCAGGTCCTCCGCGATTCCGCCATCCGGGTGGTGGAGGTCGCCGCCGGCGACCGGTACGAGTTCTACAAGTGACGGTGTCCATCCTCAAGGTGGCCCGCATCGGCCACCCCGTCGTCCGGACGGCCGCCCAGCCGGTCCCCGCAGCGGAGATCGCCTCTCCCGCCTTCCAGCGTCTCGTCGACGACATGGTCGCGACGATGCACGAGTACGAAGGCGTTGGCCTGGCCGCGCCCCAGGTCCACGTCTCGCTGCGGCTGGCCGTCATCGAGGTCCCGGCCTCGGACGAGCGCAGCATCGAGGCCGTGCCGCTCACGGTGCTCGTCAACCCGGTCGTGACCCCCGTCGGCGAGGAACGGCTGACGGCGTGGGAGGGTTGCTTGTCGGTGCCCGGCCTGCGGGGGATGGTCCCCCGCTTCGCGCGCGCCCGGCTCGAAGCGCGCGACCGGGACGGGCGGCCCTACGTCGCCGACGCTTCGGGCTTCTTCGCCCGGGTGATCCAGCACGAGTGCGACCACCTCGACGGCCGTGTCTATCTCGACCGGATGGACGACCTGCGTACCCTCTCCTTCCTCCGCGAGCTCCACCGTTTCGGCCCCGACGCCCACAACGAGGAGGGAAGCTAGGCGGAGCCTGCGCCGGCGGCCGGGCCGCGCCGGGCGGCCGACGACGCGACCGGCCGCGGCACCGGCAGTCGGATCCACAGCTCCAGCCCGCCGAGCGCGCGGCTCCCGCCGACAAGAGTGCCGCCGAGCTGGGAGACGATCTCGCGCGCAAGGCCCAGGCCCGGGTCCAGATCTCCCGAAGCGATTCTGGTCGCCCGAGCGGTCGCTCCTTCCCCGTGCCGTACGCCCACCAGCACCTGGTCGTCCTCGACCGCGGTGACGACCTCGATCGTGGCTCCGCCTCCCGCCGCGCGCAGGTCCACGGCGGCGGCGTCCACGCAGCTCAGCACCGCCTGCCGCAGCGCCGTCACGTTCACCGACAGCGGCGGCACCGCCTCCGAGAGGGATGCCTGCAGCCGGATGTCCTCTTCGCCGAGGTCCGCCGACCGCTCCCCGATCACCTCCTGCACGGTGAGGTTCACCGAGACGAAGTCGCGCGGGCCGCTCGTCCCGCGCATCGCCGCGATCACGTTGCTCGCGAGGCGCAGGCCGGAATCGCCCCGGCGCCGGATCCGCCGCGCATCTTCCCGCGCGCGACCGGGCAGGTCCCGCTGGGCCAGGAGCAGGCGGGCCAGGGCGGCGATCCCCGAGAGCTGGCCGCCCAGCTCGTAGACCGCGTTCGCCACCAGGCGAGGCAACACCTGCTGGCTCGCGTCGGCCGCTCCGGTGGCCGCGGAGGCCCCGACGCCTCGATCCCGCGCCAGCTCCCGCAGCGCCAGCAGCGCTCCCAGCGCCACCACCGCGAAGGCCGTCAGGTCGTCGCGGGCCGCGTCGAGCGCCGGATGTCCGGACGAGCCGGCGAGCGCGTCGAAGGCCGGCAACAGCGCCACCGACGCCAGCGAAGCCGCGGCGCCAAACGGGAACGGGCGGTAGCTCGCAAAGTGGGGCTCGGGCCGCCAGCGGCGCCGGCTCTCCGCCAGGGCCACCGCGGCCAGGAGCAGGTAGGGCACGATCCAACCCAGGTCGGCGGGCGTCCCCCCCGCGAAGCCCGTGACGGTGCGCCCGTAATCCGCCGCGGTCTGGCCCGCCGCCCACGCCACGAACACGAGCGCCAGGCGGCCGAAGGCGATCCGCCAATGTCCCGAGGCGACCCTCCGGGACAGCACGAAGGCCCACAGCGCGAGCGCGGCCCGCACGAGCCCGCGCCCGAGCGCAACGTGCTGGCCGAGAACGGCCTCACCCTCGCTGAAAGGCCAGGGCAACACCACCAGGTACATGTAGAAGTAGGCGAAGCAGCACAAGGCCGCACCCGCGCCCAGCAGAGAGCGCGCCGACGCGCCCCGCTCGGGCTTGAGGTCGGGCCGCAGGAGGAGCGCCGCCGCCCAGGCGAGCTCCCCCGCCGCGGAGACCAGGTAGGCCCAAACCCCGCTTGGACGAGAGCCCTCCAGGGCCCCCAGGCCCAGCATCCGGGCGACGGCCCAGAGCGCCGGGCCGGCGGCCAGGAACAGCCAGAACCGCCGCGCGCGCCCCCGGTGGCGAAGGCCGGCCGCAGCCAGCGCGGCGGCCGCCAGCAGCGCCGCGCCGACCTGGAACTGGAACGCCCACCACGCGCGGCCGGCGTTCGGCGACATGAGGGCGAGCGAGGTCGCCATCGCCGCCGAGAGCAGCGCCGCCCCCGAGAGGGCCCAGGCGTCGGGGACCGGCCGCATGGCGCGACGCTCCCGGGCCGGAAAGCGGAATACGAAGCAGGCGCCCTCGCCGGACGGCTCGAGCCCTACCGACCCGCCGTGGTCGCGGGCCACGAAGTGGGCCTGGGTGAGGCCGAGCCCCACTCCTTCGCCCACTCGGCGCGTCGTGAAGAACGGATCGAAGATACGCGGCCGGATCTCGGCCGGGACGCCCGGCCCGTCGTCGCGGAAGCGGAGCACGACCTCCCGCCCGTCGGTCGCGGCGCCGATCCTCAGCACACCGCCGGGGGAAGCCTGGGCGGCGTTGCGCACGACGCTGAGGAATGCCGCGCCGAGGGCGCCCGGGTCCCCCATCACCTCCGGGAGCTGACCCGTCCCCTCGAGGCTCACTCGGAGAGGCAGCCCCTCGTCGAGGACGGCGCGGACCGTGTCTTCCAGGGCGCGGCCGACGTCCACGGGTTGCCGCGACCGGGAGGGCACGAGCCGGAACGCGGCGCTCAGCTCGCGCACGATGCCGCGCGCCCGCTCGGCCTGATCGACCACCCGCTCCGCCTTGGCTCCCATGAACGGCGCCGCCGAGCGCGCCTGGCGCGCCACCTCGTCGGTCGCCCGTTCCAGCTCCTCCACCAGGCCGGCGCTGAGGGCGGCGAGCGTGCCCAGCCGACCGGCTCGCCGCGCTGCTTCGTCGGCGGCGCGCTCCCGGGCCTGGGCCTCCTCATCGAGGCGCTCCTCCACGAGCAGGCGCGCGGCGCAGCCGACGGCGAGGAGCGCCGACGTGACGAGAAGGAGGATCGGCTGCGGAGAGACGGCCAAACCCAGCGAGGGGAGCGCCCGGCCGAGGACGCGGTCCAGCACCAGCGGGGCCGGACCGGCCGCGAGCACGACCGCCGCGCTCGACAGCCGCCGCGTCACGCGCGCCCGCGGCGTCGTCGTGGCGGCGGCGAGCAGGAAGAACGGGACGAACCAGCCGGCGTCGGCCGGCCCGCCGGGGGGCAGCATCTCGTGGCCCAGACCGTTGGCGACCGCGCTGAGCGTGCCGTAGAGCACGGCGAACAGGCAGACCGCGCCGTAGGTCCGGCGCCACCTCGGCTCCTCCACCCGGCGCCAGAGCGTGGCCGTCCAGGCGGCGAGCGCGAAAGCGAGGCCGCCGAGGACGAAGCTGCGACTGTGCGTCCCTTCGGCGGTGATGAGCGGCAGGAACACGATGCGCAGGAACACGAACGAGAGCGCGACGAAGACCAGGGCGGTGTCGGCGAGCGCGACCCGGTCGCGCCGGAGGGACCGGGGATGGGGCCGTAGCCCAACCGCTCCGATCATCGGCACCAGGAAGCCGATGAAGAAGAGGTCGGTGCCCAGCGGGAAGCCGGTGGCGCGGTCGCCGAAGAACCGCGGCGCTCGGCCCTCGTAATCGGCCAGGGACCAAAGCGCCTCCCCGGCGAGCCACAGGAGAGGGCCGAGGGCGAGAAGGCGCCAGAACCACTTCGCGCGCCCCGGCTCGCGGCTCGCGCGCAGGAGCCAGCTCAGCGCCAGGACCGGGGGCGCGAGGAGGAGCAGATCCGTGCGCAGGTCCGCGCCCGGCCCGCGGGCGACCGCGTAATAGAGCGCCGCGAAGGCCGCCGCGCCGAGGGCCAGACCGCCCGGGGTCGCCCTGGGCCTCACCGCGGCTCCCCCGCGCTGCGCCCGCTGCGGACGAGCTGTTGCAAGCGACCCACCGCTGCCGCCGCCGTGCCAGTCGCCTCCACCAGGGGTTGCAACGACGGCTCGGGTCCGCCACGCCTCAGCGCCAGCTCCGCCCATCCGGCCACGGCCATCAGCGGGTTGTTGAGCTCGTGGGCCAGCCCGGAAGCGAACTGGAGGTACTCCGACGCCTCGGCGAGGGGCGGTCGCCCTCCGGCCGGCTCGGCCGCGTCGTGTGCTGCGGACGGCCGGCCTGTCTGGTACACACGAAGGGCCACGAGCAGCGACAGCACGGAGGAGCAGGCCAGGGTGAGATCGGTCCGTGCCTCGGCCAGCGAAGGCTGCACTCCGGCCGCGCGGCTGGCCAGGTCGATGAGAGGAGGCACGGCCAGGGCCAGCACCGCCAGCCGCGCCCGGCCGCGGTCGCCGACCGCCGGACGGCGCGAACCCACCCAGGCCGGACCGCGTGGGCCGAGGGCCGCGGCGGCGATCGAGAAGAAAGGCAACAGGGAGGCCAGGTCCCACGGGCCATGGGCCTCGTGCTGGCCCTGGGCGTAGAGCCAGCGAGGCCAGGCGCCGAGGACGGCCCCGGCGCAGAAACCGAGGGCCAGCAGGCCGTAGACCCGGCGGAACGGCGGATCCTTGACGCGGAACGCAAGGGCGAGGGCCCACAGCCCCGGAAGCGCAGCCGGGGCCGTGACGGCCAGGAACCAGGGATCGCCCGCCGCCCCCGGCGGCCGCATCGCGCAGTACGCCACCAGGAAGTACCCGCCGACTGCCGCCACCACCCACTCCAGGACCGCCGAGCGGACTTCGTGCGGAGCCCGCGGGCGGTCGGGGCGGACGAGGAGGGCCACCAGGAGGAAGACGACGAGGGTCTCGTCGCCGAGGTGGGCGGCGCCGCGCAGCCGCGCGGCGGCCGGCCAGACGGCCGGGAGGGCGAGGAGCATCTCGGCGGCGGCGTAGGCGGTCGAGGCGCTGCCGAGGAGGAGCCAGAACGCCTTCTCCGACCCGCGCGAGCTGCGGGCGGCGTGGGCGGCCGCCAGGGCGGCGAGGGCGGGAGGCCCGAAGAGCGCGAGATGACCGAGGACGGCGCGGACCGGCGCCGATGCCGGCCGGGGCAGCAGGAGAAGGGCGGCGAGATGGAGGAGGCCGTACGCGACCCCCGCCGCCAGCACCTTGCCGGGGGTGAACGCGTGGGCTAGGCTATCTCGCTTCATGGCCGACCGCGTCCGCACCGGGCCTCCCGTCGTCACCCTGAGGAACGCCTTCTCCCGGCCCTACGACGGCGCGATCGCGGCGGCCCGAACGTGCTACTCGCCCCGCGTCGTGACCGCGGAAGAGGTGACCCCCGGCCAGCGCGAGTCGATCGGCCCGCTCACCTTCGCGGCCGGCCATCACACCGTCTACCAGCACGCCCACTTCGAGTTCGGGCTCGAGAACGTGAGCCGCCAATTCGTGTGGTCGTTCCTGCATTCGCACCCGTTCTACAACTCGGAGCAGTCCAGCCAGCGCTTCGTGCGCCTGGACGAGGTCTCGGCCTTCGTTCCGGAGGGACTGGGACCGACGGCCCGCGAGGTCTACGAAGAGGGAATCGCCGCCGCGTGGGCGGCGTACCGGAGTCTCTCACAGATCCTGAAGGAAGACACGGCAAAAATCCTGGGCGACCTGCGGCACCTCGGCCCGGGGGCGTCCGAGAAGCGCCGCAAGAAGGTCGCGCGGGAAGCCGAGAAGAAGGCCATCGAGCTGGCGCGCTACGTGATCCCGGTGGCGGCCTTCACTTCAATGGTCCACACGGTGTCGGGGATCGTCCTCCACCGGCTGCACCGCATGATGCGCACCGGCGACGCCCCGGCCGAGAGCGCGCGCGTCGTCACGGCCATGGTCGCCAGAGTCAGCGAGGTCGATCCCGGCTTCTTCGAGCGGGTGGGCGAGGCTCCCCTGGCCGCCGGCGACGTGGTGGAGTCGCGGCTGCCCCGGATGGAGACAGGGGGGGACGGCATCGCCGCCCGCATCGACGGCCTCCTCGGCGCCCGCACGTCCCTCCTGGTGGACTACACGGCCCGGGGAGAGGAGACGACCGCGGAAGCGGTGCGCACCGTGCTCGGAGCCGCTCCGGAGACCCTGCCGGACGAGGACGCCCTGGAGCGGGTGCTGAACCCGGGCCTGAACCGCTACCGGCTGGAGACGCTCCAGCTCTCCGTGCATTCGCCGATGACCCGCTCGCTCCATCACGCCACCTATACCTTCTTGAAGCGGCTCTCCCACACCGCCGACAGCCAGGACCAACGCCACCGCATGGTGCCCGCCTCCCGGCCCCTCATGACCCTCGCCGACACCCGGCGGCCCGACTACGTGACCCCCCCCCTCATCGCCGCCAACCCGCGGGCCCACGAGGTCTACGCGGCGGCGATGGAGCAGGCATGGGCGGCCAAGAACCGGCTCCTCGACATGGGGGTGCCCCTCGAATCGGCCCTCTACCTGCTCCCCAACGCCAAGGCGCTGCGCTTCCACGAGACGGGCAGCCTGCTCTACCTCGCCCACAAGTGGGTGATGCGCACCTGCTTCAACGCGCAGGAGGAGATCTATCGGGCCTCGATGGATGAGCTGGAGCAGCTTCGCGCCCTCCACCCGCGCCTCGCCCGCCACATGGGGCCGCCGTGCGTGCTTCGCGCCGGCCGGGCCAGCCCCACCTGCACCGAGGGGGAGCACTTCTGCGGCGTGCCGGTCTGGCGCAGCTTCCCGCACGTTGAGCGCCGGATCTGACGGCATGCTCTGCGGCTGGGGACGGGTCCCCGTGGCCGGCCGCGAGGTGCGCTCCGAGGACCTCGAAGAGCTGACGAGGAGGGCCGTGCTCTGCCGCGGGCTCGGCCGCTCGTACGGCGACTCATCGCTGCCTCCGCCCAGCCATCCGGTGGTGGCCGCGACCCCCCTCGCCGACCGCATCCTCTCCTTCGACGGGGCGACCGGACGGCTGCGCGCGGAGGCCGGGCTCTCGCTGCGCGCCCTCAACCGGACCTTCCTGCCCCGGGGCTTCTATGCGCCGGTCACTCCCGGCACCCAGCTCATCACGCTCGGCGGCATGGTGGCCGCCGACGTCCACGGCAAGAACCATCACCGCGACGGGTGCTTCGGCGCCCACGTGACGCGGCTGCGCATGCGGGTGGCCGACGGGCGGATCCTCGAGTGCTCGCCGGAGGAGGAGACGGAGCTGTTCCGGGCGACCGTGGGCGGCATGGGCCTGACCGGGCACATCCTGGAGGTCGAGTGCCGGCTGGCCCGCGTCCCGTCGACGTGGATCGTGGCCGAGAGCGAGCGCATCCACGACGTCGACCGCTTCATCGACGGCCTCAAGGAGGCCGGCGTGCGGTGGCCGTACACCATGGGCTGGATCGATTGCCTCTCGCGCGGCTCGCTCCTCGGCCGCGGCATCCTCATGAAGGGCCGGTGGGCGGAGCCGGACGAGGCGCCGCGCGGCCTGCCGCGGCCGCGCCGGCGTCCGTCCGTGCCGCTCGTCCTGCCCGGCTGGGTGATCAACCGCTGGACGGTACGCGCCTTCAACGCGGCCTTCTTCCGGTGCCATCTTCCCCGGGTCCGGCGGCGGCTGGTCGATCCGGAATCCTTCTTCTATCCGCTCGACGCGATCGGCCACTGGAACCGGATGTACGGCCCCCGGGGGTTCACGCAGTACCAGTGCGTGCTGCCCGAGTCCGCGGGCCGGGGGGCGGCCCGCCGCTTCCTGGAGCTGCTGACCCGGCGGGGGGGCGCCTCCATGCTGTGCGTGATCAAGGACTGCGGAGCGGAGGGGATCGGCCTGCTGAGCTTTCCCAAGCCGGGCATCTCGATCGCCCTCGACATTCCGATCCGCGACGACACGCAGGACCTCGTCGACGCGCTCAACGAGCTCGTCGTCACCGAACGCGGACGCATCTACCTCGCCAAGGACCAGTTCACGCGGCCCGCGCACTTCCGCGCCATGGAGCCGAGGCTCGAGGAGTGGACGTGCATCCGGCGCAAGTGGGATCCCGAGGGGAGGCTGCGCAGCGCCCAGTCGGTGAGGCTGCTGGCGGACCGGCCGTGACGCCGCGCGCGCGATGAAGGTCGCCTTCCTCGGCGCGACCCGCGGCATGGGCCGGTCGTTGTCGCGCCTGATGGCCGCGCGAGGCGACGAGTTGTTCCTCCTCGGCCGTGAGCCGGCCGGCCTCGAGCGCAGCGCGCGGGACCTCGAAGCCCGGGCCGGGCGGGGCTCGGTGGGCGTCGCCGTCTGCGACCTCGAACAGCCCGCCGGTTTCGCCGCCGCGCTCGATGCCGCCGAGGCCGGCCTCGGCGGTCTGGACGCGGTCGTGGTCACCGCCGGGGTCTTCGCCACCCAGGACGTGCTGGAGCAGGATCCCGAGCGCGCTCGCCGGATACTGGAGGTGGACTTCACCGACACGGTCACCTTCTGCGAGCACGCCCGGCGCCGGCTGCTGGCCCGGGGAGGCGGCACGCTCGTCGTCTTCAGCTCGGTGGCCGGAGAGAGAGCACGCAAGCCGGTCGTCCTCTACGGCGCCGCCAAGGCCGGCCTCACCCGTTACCTGGAGGGACTCGACCACAGGTTCCACGCCCAGGGCCTGCGAACGGTCTGCGTGAAGCCGGGCTTCGTGAAGACGTCGATGACCGACGGCCTGCCCGCTCCACCCTTTGCCGGCGAGCCCGACGAGGTCGCTCGCGTGGTCCTGCGCGCGATCGATCGTGGACAGCCGGTCGTCTATGCGCCGCCGATCTGGCGCTGGGTCATGCTCGTCGTCCGGGCGCTGCCGCGGTCCATCATGCGCCGCGCGGGATTCTGACGCGGCCGGAAGGCCCGTGGGTCATGGCCCAGGTCTGGCACGACCTGCTGTTCGCCCACTGGCCGGTGGACGCGGAGCTGCTGCGGCCGCGTTTGCCGCCCGGAGTGGAGCTGGACCTGTTCGATGGGCAGGCCTGGCTCGGGGTCGTCCCCTTCCGCATGTCGCGCATCCGGGCCCGTGGCCTGCTCCCGCTCCCAGGGTTGTCGGCCTCGCCGGAGGTCAATGTCCGGACGTATGCGGCCGCCGGCGGACGTCCGGGCGTGTTCTTCCTGAGCCTCGACGCCGCCCGCCGCCTGTTCGTGGCGGGAGCGCGCCGCTTCTTCCATCTGCCCTACTGGCGGGCGAACATGACGTGCCGGCTCGAGGGCGACCGGTTATCCTACTCTTCCATCCGCGTGGCGGGCCGTCGCGCAGCGGCCGCCGAGTTCCGCGCCGCCTACGGGCCGACCGGCCCCGTCCATCCAGCGCGGGCCGGCAGGCTCGACCACTGGCTCACCGAACGCTACTGCCTCTACACGGCCGACCGCGCCGGGCGGCCGCTGCGCGTCGACATCCTCCACGACCCGTGGCCCCTGCAGCCGGCATGGGCGCGGATCGAAGCGAACACGATGGCCGAGGCCGCGGGCGTGGGTCTACCGATGGCCCAGCCGCTGCTCCACTTCTCGCGCCGCGTGGACGTGGTTGTCTGGCCTCCACGCCGCATTTGACCCGATCTTTCTTCTGTTCTCTGCGGCCTCTGCGGACTCTGCGGCCTCTGCGGTTGAGAAGGAATCCGGCCTAGGCGTGGGCCGCGGGCAACAGCCTCTGCAGCGCCCGGTGGGTCGGCCAGTAGACCACGCCGGCCAGGAAGGCGAAGGTCAGGGCGAGATGGACGGGGGCCGGGCCCCAAGCGCGATGGAAGAACGGATCGCGAAAGGCGAAGTTCAGGTTCTCCCCGGGCAGCACGAAGCGCGAGGCCACCAGGACGACCGCCGCGATGGCCGACTGGAGGGCGAAGCCTCGCCGGTCGTAGCCGAGGCGGCGAAGCGTCAAGACGAGAAGCGGCGGCCAGGCCACGTGGAAGAGCGACATCAGGCGCACCCACAGCGGGTAGCGCGGGTCCCACATGTACTCGGTGCCCCCGATGAGGTGATGGCCGAGGGCGAGCCGCCAGACGAGATCGAGGTCCCAGGTGATATCGACGACGAGAGACGACACGGCCTGGCTGGAGAGGAGCAGCGCGCTGCCCCGCATGATCGCGAGGCAGGTCAGGATGACGGCGATGTCGCAGAGGCGGACGAAGTTCGCCGCTCCGTAGACCCACGCATAGACCGAAACGAAAGTGACGAGCCAGAGCGCAGCGCCGACTCTCAGCAGCTTCAACCGGCCTCCGCCGCCCGCGCGGCCGCCAGGCCGCTGCGCACCGCCCCTTCGATCGTGGCGGGCAGGCCGGTGGCGGTCCAGTCACCCGCCAGGTAGAGCCCGCGCAGCGGCGTGACCGGCCCCGGCCGCAGCGCTTCTGCCTCGGGATCGGACGCGAAGGTCGCGTCGGCCTCGCGCAGCACCAGCGACCGGGTGACCGTCGCCTTGGCCATCGCCGGGAAGTAACGCCGCAAGGAGGCTTCCGCCGACGCGGCCAGCTCCTGGTTCGAACGTTCCGCGCTGCGGCGGGCGGCGCTCACGATGAAGGCCAGGTGCTGGGGCGGGCCCTCCCGGCCGTAGATCGCCCCCTTGTCGAACACCCACTCCATCTCCGAGTCCCGCAGTCCCACCATCGCCCGGTCGACGACGACGCGGTCCAGCCACATCTCGACCGAGACGATGGGCGAGCCGCCCAGGCGGGACAGGCCGGCGAAGGGAGGCTGGGCCGGCCAGGGCTCGGGCAAGAGTCCGGGGGCGGCGTTCCAGGGGACGGCCGCCACGACGGCGTCGGCCTCCAGGAAGCCCTGGACACCCGGCTTGCCCCGCCGGATGTCCTCTCGCGTCTCGGATCGCTGGGTATAGCGCACGCCGCTCGCCCGGCCGCTCGTAAGAACGACCTCCTCCGCCAGCGCCCGCCGCCGCAGCACCCCGCCGCGGTGCTGGAAGTAGCGGGCCATCCGCTCGTGCAGCTCCGCAAAGCCGCGGCGGAGGAAGACCAGGCGGGAGGCCTCCCGCCGGGTGAGGAACGCCTCGCGGTAGACGTTGTAGAAGAGGATGGCCGCCGCCCGCTCCGGGGCCTCGTTGAGGATGGCGGTGGCGAGCGGGTCCCAGAGCAGCCGGCGCGCCTCCCGTCCCTGGCCGGCTCGGCGCAAGTACTCGGCCAGCGTCAGGCCGAGGGGTGGCTGGCCGTAGCGCACGGCCAGCCACAGGCGCAGCGCCTGCCAGCGGACGACCCAGGGCAGCTTCAGGCCGAGCAGGCCGCCGATCAGGTGCAGGGGGGCGGCGAGCGGCGGGCAGTCGAGGGAAGACCGACCCCGGTCGTCGACGTAATCGATGTGGAGGTCGTCCTGGAAGAGCAGCAGGTCCTCCGCCCCCGCCCGCCGGACCAGATCGAACGTGGCCGCGTACGCTCCCACCATCAGGTGCGTGCCGTTGTCGACGTCCTCGCCGGAGACGGCGTCGCGGTAGGAGGTCGCCCGGCCGCCGAGCACGCCCCGGCGCTCCAGCAGCGTCACCTGGTGGCGGCGCTCCTGGAGGTCGATGGCCGTGGCGAGGCCGGCGAAGCCGGCGCCGATGACGACGGCCTTCATGGGCGGCGGGAGCGGAGGAGGGTGCGCAGCGCGATCCACGCCTTGCGGGTGCGGGAAAGGCTCACGCGGCCGTCGGGCGGGTATCCGCGGCGGGCGATCTCGTCGAGCAGCGCGGCATAGACCGCGGCCATGATCTCGGCCGGCGTCATGGCCTTCCGGTCCACGGCCGGGAGCAGCGAGCGCGCGCGCTCATAGTGGTGGCGAGCGCGCTCGGCCTGGAAGGCCAGGAGCTCGTGGATCGCGGGGGAGCAACGCTGCCCCCGGGCGGCGCACAACAGCTCGGCTTCGGCGACGCCGAACCGCGCCAGATCCTCGGCCGGGAGGTAGATGCGGTCCCGGGCCGCGTCTCCGGCGACGTCGCGCAGGATGTTCGTGAGCTGGAGCGCCACCCCCAGCTCCACCGCGTACTCGCGCGTGCCCGGGTCCGCGTACCCGAACACCTCGATCGCGGCCAGGCCCACCGCCGACGCGACCCGCTCGCAGTAGACGCGCAGGTCGGCGAAGGTGGGGTAGCGCTTCGTGGTGAGGTCCATGCGGCAGCCGGCCACGATGTCCTCGAAGCAGCCGCGGGGGATCGGGAACTCGAAGAGCGCCTCCGCCAGGTCGCGCCCCAGCTCGGTCGACGGCCGGCCGGCGTAGCACCGGCGGACCTCGTCCAGCCAGCGCCGGAGTCCCGCCTCGCCTTCGCCTCCCGGCTCGTCGACGCAGTCGTCCACCATCCGGCAGAAGGAGTAGAGCGCGTAGATGGCCCGGCGCTTGCGCGCGGGCAGGATGCGGAAGGCGTAGTAGAAGCTGGTGCCGCTCTGCCGCGTGAGGCGGGCGGAGAGCGACATGGGTCAGGCTCGCGCGGGCCGCCAGCGCCAGGCGCGCCAGGCCAGGCCCAGCTTGCCGGCGACGCCGTGGCGGGGCCGCCGGCGAAAGACGTCGTAGCCCGCGGCCTCAATGAGGTCGAGGACGGCGCTGCCCCCCAGCCAGGTGAGGCGCAGCTCGAAGCGCAGGTCGGGACCGACCCGGTCGCAGAGGGCGCGGCCGCGGGCGAACAGCTCGCGGGTGCGTCCGAGCAGCTCCGCCATCAGGCCGCGGAAGCCGTCGCTGACCAGCGACGCGTTGAGGTCCCACTCCTTCACCGAGAAGCGGTCGAGCAGCTCCCGGGGCACGTAGATCCGTCCCCGGTGCAGGTCCACGGCCAGGTCCTGCCAGTGGTTGGCCAGCTGGAGGGCGGTGCAAAGCGCGTCGGACAGCGGGGCCAGCGACGGGTCGCGGTAGCCGAAGACGAGCAGCAGCAGCCGGCCCACGGGGTCGGCCGACCGCCGGCAGTAATCGAGCAGCTCATCCCACGTCTCGTAGCGCTGCTTCACGGTGTCCTGCCGGAAGGCGGACAGGAGGTCCAGGAGCAGCTGCCGGGGGATGTCGAGCCGGTGCACCGTCTCGGCCAGCGCCACGAAGATGGGGTCCTCGGCCTCGCCGCGGTAGGCGGCGTGGAGCCGCTCTTCCCACTGGTCGAGCTTCTCCTGCCGCATCCCCTCGTACATCGGCTCGTCGGCGAAGTCGTCGGCGGCGCGGGCGAAGGCGTACAGGGCGTGAATGTAGGGCCGCTTGTCCCTCGGCACCCACCGCCCGACCGGGAAGTTCTCGTAGTGGCTGCGCACGCGGGCCTCGCAGTGAGCGAAGGCCTCCTCGGCGGTGAGGGCAGCCGCCATCAGGCGGCCATCATACAGCGCCGGTCAGGGCTCCGGCCGCGGGTCGACGCCTACGCCGAGGCGGTACACCATCTCGCCGCCCAGCCAGCCCGAGACGGCCAGCAGCGCGATGCCGACGGCCGAGAAGAAGACCGGCACCTTGTCGTACGGGTCCGTGCGCAGCCGGAGCAGGAAGTCCATGACGAAGACGCCGATGACGGCCAGGTTCAGCAGCAGGTGCCAGGTGGCGACGCGGCGGGCGCGTCCGGCGAGGCTCAGGTAGTCCAGGAGCCCGGGCACCGCGGCCAGCAGCGCTGTCACGATGCCGGCGGCCAGGTTGCAGCGGGCCACGACCGCCCAGTCGGCGCCCCCCAGCCCGCCCACGAGCAGCAGGTCGCTCACGAAGGAGAAGATCAGGAGCCCGACGGGGAGGCCGACCAGCATGGCGTGGATGGGATGCCCCTTGATGCTCGCCGGGGTGCGCATCGATCTCTCCCGCTGGCCGTCCGGGCGTCCTTTGGCAACGAAGGCGCCGTGCAAGAACGACGCCAGGAGACGGACTCAGGCCCAGTATGCTTCCTCCCCACGCTTCTGCCCGGCGCGGTCGAAGGCCACCCGGTCGACCGGGTCGAGCGGCACCTCCACTACCGATTCCAGCCGGCCGCCGCAGAGGCGGGCGGGCACGGCCACCGCGACCCCGCGGTGGCCGTATTCGCCCTGGAGCTGGACGAGCACGCTCGAGAGCGTCGGCCGCGAGCCAGCGAGCGCGCGCAGGAGCCGGGCCGCGCCGGCGGCCAGCGCGACGGGGCCGAGGGTGCGGCCGGCGACGGCGGCGGCCGCCCGCCGCAGCGCCACGGGAGACAACCGGTCGACGGGCACGCCGCCGGCGCAAGCGCCGTCGCGAGGCACCACGAGCAGGTCGGGCGGCAGGCCCAGCACCAGGGCGGATACGGCCCGGGGCTCCACCTCCAGCTCCACGGCGAGCCGGCGGCAGAGTGCGGCGGCGTAGGCGACGGGCGCGCTGCCGATCACGCGCTCCCGGCTCGCGCCCTTGCGCACCGCCGCTTCGATCACCGTCGCCCCCGACGCGGCGGCGACGAGCAGCAGCCGCGTCCCCACCGCGGCCGCGAGCGACTCGCCGAGGGCGCTGGCCCGGGACGGCGGCACGTGCGGATCGGCCAGCTCGGGCGGATCGGCCACCACGAGGGCGTCGAACGCTCCCGCCGCGGACAGCGTCCCGACGGCCTGGATCTCGACGTCGAACCCCTCGACCGGCCCGGACTGGGCGATGTCGAGCGCCTTGCCTCGCGCCCGCGTCTCGTCCGCCTCCACGAGCACGACCCGCCGCGCCAGCTCCTGCTCGGCGATCCGGCGGGCGAGCGTGGCGGCGAGGTCCCCCGCCCCCAGGATCGCGATGGAATGCAAGATGCGCGGGATTCTAGCACCCGGCCGCCGTCGGCCGCCGGGCGATGCTAGGCTGAAATCAAGGAGAGCCTATAAGGAGAGCCTATGAAGTGGATGGGGATCTACCTGCTCGGGTACGTGATCTTCGTGGCCGGGGTCATCGCCGCCCTGTGGAAGGCCCGCATCCTCGAGAAGCTCGGTACCACCTGGACGATCATCGGCCTGGTGATCGCGGTCGGCATCGGGATCATGATCGCGGTGACCAGCAGCGGCGAGAAGAAGATCGTGGAGGTCGACGAGAAACGGCCTTGATCGTGAGGCAGGCCTCCGTGGCACACCCATTGCACGACTTCCCGGCGAGGGGCGCATCCCCTCACCGGGAGTCTGGGGCGCGCGTCGGACGCGCCCGAAGGAGGCCGACATGGCGGACATGAAGGACAAGGATCTCGCCGGCAATACCAACCCTGACCCCCTCACCGGCGCTCCGGGATCGCACCCGGTCGGCGTGGGAGTGGGCACGGCCGGAGGAGCGGCGGCCGGCGCGGCCGTGGGAGCCGTGGGCGGCCCCGTCGGCTCGGCGGTGGGAGCCGTCGTGGGCGGCGTGGCGGGCGGCCTGGCCGGAAAGGGCGCCGCGGAGGCGGTGAACCCGACGGCCGAAGATGCCTATTGGCGCAGCAACTATGCCACGCGGCCGTACGTCACGCCCGGGAGCACGTACGACACGTATCGGCCCGCATACCAGTACGGGTGGGAATCCTACGCCCAGTACGAGGGGCGCCGGTTCGACGAGGTCGAGCCGGAGCTGGCCCGCGACTGGGACGCGAGCCGGAACCGGCTCAGCTGGGACCGCGCGCGCGAAGCGACTCGGGACGCCTGGGACCGCCTCGACGGCGGCGCTACGGAGGAGGAGGAAGAAGAGTAGGCGCTCCCGCCGACGGACGCTCCTTCTACTTCATGGCCGGCGGACAACCCGTGCCGTCGGCGGCGGCGGACGCGCACGCACCGCAGTTCTGGTAGATGACCGCATAGCCGACGGCTCCGGCGTTCACCTCGCCCGCCGACGTCACGACGATGAGCACGTCCTGGAACTCGCACGATCCGCCACACGAGCTCCTGCTGGTGCAGCAGCCCGAGCCGCCCGAGAAGAGCGGCGTGCTCAGCACCGTCGCCGTCGACCCGGCGGCGACGGTGGACGTGAGAGGAGGGTAGACGAAGGGCTTGGCCGCCGAGCAGTTGCCCGAGACGAGCCGGCTCTCCCCGCGGACCCCGGTGACGGTCACGCTGCTCCGGGCCCGGTTGGTGAGGGTGACGGTCACGATGACGTTGTCCGTGCAGAGGATGTTGCCGTTGTGCTGCGGGGACGTCACGGCGGCGCTGAGCTCGGAAAGCGTGGCGGGAGGCGGGACGAGGGTCGTCGGAGGCGGCGCCGGAGAGTTCCCTTTGCCGGCCGCCACCGCCACGCCGATCCCGGCCGCCGCCGCCACGCCAACCAGGATCGGCACCGCCTTGGAGCGTCCCTTCCTGGCCGGACGCGGAGCCGTGGCCGGCCCCGGCGCAGGCGCCGCCGGCTGGTTGGCGGCGGGCGATGGAGAGACGACCGGAGACGGGCTGGCCGGCGGCCCGTTCGCCTCTCTGACCTGCTCGAAGAAACTCACGACCTTGGGAGGAAACTCCCGGGGATCCAGCCTGAGCTCGGGCTGGATCTTGAGGGCTTCCAGGAATCTGGCCTTTGCCGTCTGCTCCTGGCTCAGGCCCAGGTACGCGATGGCCAGATAGGTATAGGCGCGGGTCAGCTCCCTGGGCCGCCGGCCATCGGCCGCGAGCGCGCGGGCGACGGCGTCGAGCGTGATCACGGCCGCATCGAAGTCTCCGCCCTCGACTTGCTTCACGCCGAGCTCGATCTGCTCCTCCGGTCGCTGGGCGGAGATGAGCGGCGCCTGGATGACGATGAGTGACAAGGTGACCAGAGCGCTCAGTGTCCGCCGCACGGTCGACAGGCGCGCCTGCCGCATGATCACCTCCTGAAAGCCTCCCAGGCCAGGTCCACCTCCAGCCTCGTGGTCTCCCTGGGGCGGACGGTGACCCTCTTCTGGAAGGGCTTGTAGCCCGGATGCGAGAAGACGACGGTATGCACGCCCGCGTCGAGCGGCAGGGGACGGAAGGGAGTCGTGCCGACGGAGACCCCGTCGACCGTGACGTCCGCCCAGGGGTGGACGACGAGCTGAAGGACGCCGGTCAGGGCGGGCGGAGGTGACGGGCTGGAGACAGCGGCCCGGGCGGGCGGCGGCGGGGGCGGGGCCACTGCGGTCGCCGAGCGGGCCGGCGAGGCCGAAACCGGCGCTGACGTCCGCGGGACGGCTCCGCTCCCTGCCTGCGGGCGGCCGGCCGGTGCGGTATTCGCGGCCTTCATCGCGCCCGTCGAAGCGGTGCGATCCGTGAGCGCAGGGAGCGGAGACGGCTCTTCGCTCGTTGGAGGCACGCCATGCACGCCCGCGATTCCGGGCGACAGGCTGGTCGGGACCGCTCTTGCGGCTGGGGAGCGCTCGGCGCGAGAGACGGCTGATGGCCACAGCCGAATGGCCGCCAGCACGCTCCCGACCGCGACCAGCACGGCGCCGAAGGCGAGCCATCCTCGAATGGCGACGGTCGGGCGCCCGGCCGCCGCGGGTCGCGCCAGGGCGGGTTCACCGGCCTTGTCGAGGAGGCGCTCGCTGCCTGCGGTCGGTGGCGGGGGCGGCGATGGTCTGGTTGGAAGATCGAAAGAGGTCGCATCTCCCACGACGGCCTGGCCCCAGGTCGTGGCGGCCGGCGGCGTGCGCAACGTCTCCTGGAGCGCCTCGACCGGGACGACGGTGGCGGCCAGCGCGGAGGCGGAAGCCGTGGCTCCGGGCTCGGCGGCCGATTGCGCCCGGGCTCGGCGCAGGTCGCCGGCCAGGTCCTCCGTCGTCGCGTAGCGGTCGGCCGGGTCCTTGGCCAGCGCCTTGCGTAGCACCATGACCAGCGGCGCCGGGATCCCCTCGCCCTCGCGGGCGTCGAGGGGAGGGGGATCCTGGAGGTGCTTGAGCAGCGTGGCCACCGGCGTGTCGCCGTGAAAGGGCACCCGCCCGGTGAAGATCTCGAAGATGACGATCCCCAGGGCATAGATGTCGGTGCGCGGATCGAGCGGCTGGCTCCGGGCCTGCTCCGGGCTCATGTACTCGGGCGTGCCGAGGATGTGCCCGGTGCCGGTGGCGCCAGCGGTCGCCTCGACGCCGAGCTGCTTGGCGATCCCGAAGTCCATGAGGCGCACACGGCCTCGTCCGTCCCGCATGACGTTGGCGGTCTTGAGGTCCCGGTGGATGATGCCGACCTCGTGGATGGCGCGCAGGCCCTCGGCGAGCTGGATGGCGACCTCGTAGGCCTCCTCCGGCGAAAGCGCCCCGCTGCTCTGGACGATCTGCTTCAGGTCGGTCCCCTCGATGAGCTCCATCGAGATGTAGCGCAGGTCGCGGTCCTCTCCGTACTCGTGGATGCCGCAGACGTTGGGATGGCGCACCCGCCGCGCGAGCTTGATCTCGGAGCGGAAGCGACGGGCCATCTCCGGCGAGCCGGCGATCTCCGGCCGCAGTATCTTCAGCGCGACCGTCTCCTCGAGCACGCGGTCGTAGGCCTTGTAGACCGTGCCCATGCCGCCGCTGCCGAGACGCTCGCGGACCTCGTAGCGGGCGTCCACCAGCGCCCCGCGCCGGATGATCGCGGTGAAGGGATGGCCGCAGCTGAAGCAGGCCGCGGCCTGCGCATCGTTCTCTTCCCGGCACGAGGGACAGATCACGGGCCTCTCGCCCCTAGGGGATCTCTTGCTCTCGCCGAAGCAGTCAAAGGATACTCTCCGCTCCCGGCGCCCTCAAGGCGGGGGGGCGAGAACGGGTATCATTGGACGACTCCTGCTTTCCGCGGAGAGGACCCATGGCCCAGCGACTCCGTAGCCGCGTCACGACCGAGGGCCTGGAGCGGTCGCCCAACCGCTCCATGCTGCGCGCGGTCGGCTTCCAGGACGAGGACTTCGCCAAGCCCATCGTCGGCCTGGCCAGCGGCCAGAGCAACATCACCCCCTGCAACCTGGGTCTGGGCGCGCTGGCCTCGCGGGCCGAGGCCGCGCTCAAGGGAGCGGGGACGATGCCGCAGATGTTCGGCACCATCACCGTGAGCGACGCGATCTCGATGGGCACCGAGGGGATGAAGTACTCGCTGGTGTCGCGGGAGGTGATCGCCGACGCCATCGAGACCGTCGTCAGCGCCGAGAGCATGGACGGCCTGCTCGCGGTGGGGGGCTGCGACAAGAACATGCCCGGCGCGCTCATGGCCATGGCCCGGATCGACGTCCCGTCCGTCTTCGTCTACGGGGGGACGATCAAGCCCGGCCATTACGACGGGCAGGACCTCACGATCGTCAGCGTCTTCGAGGCCCTCGGCAAGATGAGGGCGGGAAAGATCGGCGAGGACGAGCTCCGTGAGATCGAGCGCCGCGCGTGCCCGGGGGCGGGCTCCTGCGGGGGCATGTTCACCGCCAACACCATGTCGTCGGCGATCGAGGCGCTGGGGATGAGCCTGCCCCATACGTCCACGATGGCCGCGGAGGATCCCGAGACGGCGCAGGCCGCCGAGCGCGCCGGCCAGGCGCTGGCGGAGGCGATCGCCCGGGACCTTCGTCCCCGGCGGATCCTGACCCGGCCCGCCTTCGAGAACGCGATCGCGGTGGTCATGGCCGTCGGCGGCTCCACCAACGCGGTGCTGCACCTGCTCGCGATCGCCCACTGCGCGGGGGTGAAGCTGACCCTGGACGACTTCGAGGCGATCCGCGGCCGCGTCCCCGTGCTCTGCGACCTCAAGCCTTCGGGCCGATACGTGACGGTCGACCTGCACCGGGCGGGCGGCATCCCACAGGTCATGAAGGTGCTGCTCGCGCACGGGGTGCTCCACGGTGACGCCCCGACCATCACCGGCCGCACGGTGGCCGAGAACCTGGCCGGCATACCTGCCGAGCCGCGGTCGGACCAGGACGTGATCCGTCCCTGGACGCGGCCGCTCTACCCGCACGGCCACCTGGCGATCCTGCGCGGCAACCTCGCCGAGGAGGGCGCGGTGGCGAAGATCACCGGGCTGAAGACCGCCCGCATCACCGGGCCCGCCCGCGTGTTCGACGCCGAGGACGGCTGCGCGGAGGCGATCCTGGCCGGGCGCATCCGCAAGGGCGACGTCGTGGTGATCCGCTACGAAGGGCCGAAGGGCGGACCGGGCATGCGCGAGATGCTCTCGCCCACCTCGGCCCTCGTCGGCGTGGGGCTGGGCGGCGAGGTGGGGCTCATCACCGACGGCCGATTCTCCGGGGCCACCCACGGCCTGGTGGTGTGCCACGTGGCGCCCGAGGCCGCGGTCGGCGGCGCGCTGGGCCTCGTGCGCGAGGGCGACCCCATCACGATCGACGCCGAGGCGCGGCTGCTCCGCCTGGACGTCCCCGAGGCGGAGCTGCAACGGCGGCGCTCCGAATGGCGGCCGCCCCGGCCCCGGTACACGGCCGGCGTCATGGCCAAGTATGCTCGCCTGGTCAGCAGCAGCAGCCTGGGGGCGGTGACGGACCTTCAACCAAGCTGGGGGGTGCTAGCGGCGCACCCCCCAGACCCCCCGCTCGCTCCGCGGGAGTGAATCCCGCTCCGCTCGCAGCTGTGGTTCCGGGTCCTTGGCTGGACGACTTGACACGCGCCCTGGCCTCGGATATCCTACCGACCGTTCGGATGCTTCACTCGGCTGCGGTGCCGCTCGCCGGTCCCCCCCAGGCCCACGTGTCCGTGCTGCTGCGGGTCCTGGTCCTGCGGTCCATTAGACCGCCCGGGGGATCTGGGATCTAGCCGCAACCGAGCAGATCCAAAGGCCCCCGGGAAGGAAGCCCCGGGGGTTTTTGTTTTTGGGGGGCGAAAACGCGATGGGAAAGATGCTGACCGGCGCCCAGATCCTCTGGGAATGCCTGCTGCGGGAGGGCGTCGACACGGTCTTCGGGTACCCGGGGGGCGCGATCCTGCCCGCCTACGACGCCATGCTGGACTACCCGATCCGCCACGTCCTCGTCCGTCACGAGCAGGGGTCGGCCCACATGGCCGACGGCTACGCCCGGGCGGGCGGGAAGGTGGGTGTCGCCGTCGCCACCTCGGGCCCCGGAGCCACCAACCTCACGACCGGCATCGCCACCGCGATGATGGACTCCATCCCCACGGTATTCATCACTGGCCAGGTCTCCTCGAAGTTCCTGGGCACCGACGCGTTCCAGGAGACCGACGTCACCGGCATCACGCTGCCGATCACCAAGCACAACGCGCTCGTCACCGACGCGCGCCAGCTCGCGCGGACCGTGCGCGAGGCCTTCACCATCGCGCGGTCGGGACGCCCGGGACCCGTGCTCGTGGACATCTGCAAGGATGCCCAGCAGGCGAAGGTCGAGTTCGAATGGCCGGACTCGGTGGACCTGCCCGGCCTGGAAGTGGACGTCCCGCCCGACGCCAACGACCTCGCCCGCGCCGCGCAGCTCATCGCCGCTTCGGAGCGGCCGTTGATCCTGGCCGGGCACGGCGTCGTGAAGTCCGGCGCCTCGGAAGCCCTGCGCGCCTTCGCCGAGAAGACGGGCACCCCGGTGGCGCTCACCCTGCTCGGCCTCGGCGGCTTCCCGGCCAGCCACCCCCTGAGCCTCGGCATGATGGGCATGCACGGCGAGGCGTACGTCAACCAGGCCATCCAGCGCGCGGACCTGCTGCTGGCCTTCGGCATGCGGTTCGACGACCGGGTGACGGGCAACCTCGCGACCTACGCCCGGCTCGCGAAGAAGATCCACGTCGAGATCGATCCCTCCGAGGTGGGCAAGAACGTCGCCGTGGACGTGGCCCTGGTGGCCGACCTGCGCGCCACGCTCGAGGCTCTCCTCCCCCACGTCCCCGCGGCGCGGCACGAGGCCTGGCTGGAGGAGATCGGCCGGGGGCGCCAGGAGACGCGCGCCCGCGACATCCTCCATCAGCCCGACAACGGCCGGCTCTATGCCGCCCACGTGATCCACGACCTGTGGAAGGCCACCGGCGGCGGGGCGGTGGTGGTGACCGACGTCGGCCAGCACCAGATGTGGGAGGCGCAGTACTACGCCCACGAGCGGCCGCGCAGCCTCATCACCTCCGGCGGGCTGGGGACGATGGGCTTCGCCCTGCCCGCGGCGATCGGGGCCAAGATCGCCCGTCCCCAGGCCGAGGTGTGGGTGGTGGCCGGTGACGGCGGGTTCCAGATGACGCAGTGCGAGCTGGCGACGCTGCAGCAGGAGCAGCTCGACATCAAGATCGCCGTCATCAACAACGGCTACCTGGGGATGGTGCGGCAGTGGCAGGAGTTCTTCTACGACAAGCGCTACGCCGCGACGCCCATGCTCTCGCCCGACTTCGTGACCCTGGCCGCCGCCTACGGCATCGCCGGCCACCGCGTGAGCCGCCGTGAGGAGGTGGGGCCCACGGTCGAGACGGTCCGCGGATCGGGGCGGGCCGCGCTGGTGGACTTCCGCGTCGAGAAGGAGGAGAGCGTGTATCCCATGGTGCCCGCGGGGGCGAACCTCGACGCCATGGTGCGCCGGCCGGCCGGCGAGGAGGTGCAGGCGTGAAGCACACCCTGGTGGCCCGCGTTCAGGACCAGCCCGGCGTGCTGAACCGCGTGGCGAGCCTGTTCCGGCGGCGGGCCTTCAACATCGAGAGCCTCACGGTCGGCGGCAGCGAGACCCCGGCCTACTCGCGGATGACGATCGTGGTCGACACCGCCCGCGTGCCCGCCCACCTGGTCGCGGCCAACCTCCGCAAGCTGGTGCCGGTGACGGAGGTGCGCGACGTGACCCACGTCCCCACCGTCGAGCGGGACCTCGCCCTCGTCCGCGTCCGGTGCGAGCCGGCGGAACGGGCCGAGCTGGCCGGGCTGGTCTCGATCTTCCGGGGCCGCATCGTCGACGTCGCGCCCGATTCCGTGATCGTGGAGATCACCGGCGACCGGGAGAAGGTGGACGGCCTGGTGGAGCTGCTGCGTCCGCGGGGGATCACCGAGATGGTGCGGACGGGCAAGGTCGCGATGGTGCGCGGAGGGTCCGCGGAGGGCGGAGAGCAGGCCAACGGAAGACAGGCGGAAAACACGGAGAAGGTGTCATAGCCATGGCCAAGATCTACTACGACAAGGACGCGGACCTCAAGGACCTCGGCGGGCGGAAGATCGCCATCCTCGGGTACGGCAGCCAGGGCCACGCCCACGCGCTGAACCTGCGCGACAGCGGCCAGTCGGTCGTCGTGGGCCTGCCCGAAGGCAGCCGCTCGCGGGCGCGCGCCGAAGCGGAGAAACTGCGCGTCTTGACCCCCGCCGCCGCCGCGGCCGAGGCCGACATCGTGATGATCCTGGCCCCCGACACCGCGCAGCCGAAGCTCTACCGCGAAGCCGTCCAGCCGGGCCTGCGCGGGGGCAAGACGTTGATGTTCGCCCACGGGTTCAACATCCGCTTCGGGACGATCGACCCGCCGAAGGACGTGGACGTGTCGATGGTGGCCCCCAAGGCTCCCGGACATCGCGTGCGGGAGGTCTTCGTGGAGGGCCAGGGCACGCCGGCTCTCCTCGCCATCCACCAGGACGCCAGCGGGCGCGCGAAGCAGACCGCCCTGGCGTATGCCAAGGCCATCGGATGCGCCCGGGCCGGGGTCATCGAGACCACCTTCGCCGAGGAGACGGAGACCGACCTGTTCGGCGAGCAGGCGGTGCTGTGCGGAGGCGTCTCCGCGCTCGTCAAGGCCGGGTTCGAGACGCTGGTGAAGGCCGGCTACCAGCCGGAGATCGCCTACTTCGAGTGTCTGCACGAGCTGAAGCTCATCGTGGACCTCATGTACCGCGGCGGCCTCAGCTACATGCGCCACTCCATCTCGGACACCGCCGAGCACGGCGACTACACCGGCGGCCCGCGCCTCATCACCGGCGAGACGCGGCAGGAGATGGCCCGGATGCTGGCCGAGATCCGCAGCGGGGCGTACGCGAAGAAGTGGATCGCGGAGAACGAGGCCGGACGGCCCTGGTTCGACGCCCGGCGCAAGGAGGAGCGGGCCCACGTCATCGAGGAGGTGGGCGCGCGCCTGCGCGCCCTCATGTCGTTCCTGGACCCGGTCACCGTCACCCCCGAGGGCGAGGTGCGCCCGGTCCGGGGCGCGGACGCGCGGCCGGTGGCGGAGGTCGCCCGATGAGCGCGCGCATCACGGTCTTCGACACCACGCTGCGCGACGGCGAGCAGTCGCCCGGCTGCAGCATGACCCCGGCCGAGAAGGTCCGGCTGGCCCGGCAGATCGAGCAGCTGGGCGCGGACATCATCGAGGCCGGCTTCCCCATCGCCTCCGCCGGCGAGGTGGACTCGGTCCGGGCGGTCGCGGCGGAGGTCCGGGGCGCCAAGGTGGCCGCCCTGGCCCGGGCCAAGGAGCCGGACATCGTGGCCGCCGGCGAGGCGCTGCGCGGGGCGGCGCGCCCGGTCATCCACGTCTTCCTCGCCACCTCCGGCATCCACCTGAAGTGGAAGCTCAAGATCACGCCCGAGGAGGCGCTCAAGCAGGCGGCCGACAGCGTGAAGCTCGCGCGGTCCCTGGCCCCCGAGGTGGAGTTCTCGGCCGAGGACGCGACGCGCACCGACTACGGCTACCTGCGCGAGGTGCTCCAGGCCTGCTTCGAGGGCGGCGCGACGACGCTGAACGTGCCCGATACCGTCGGCTACTCGCTGCCCCACGAGTACGCGGACCTGGTCCGCCGGCTCGTGCACGATATCCCGGGCGCGGTCATCTCCGTCCACTGCCACAACGACCTCGGGCTCGCGGTGGCCAACTCCATCGCGGCGGTGCAGGCGGGGGCCCGCCAGGTCGAGTGCACGATCAACGGCATCGGCGAGCGGGCCGGGAACGCGTCGCTCGAGGAGCTGGTGGTGGCGCTGAAGGTGCGGGGCGAGGCGCTGGGGGCGCACACGGGCGTGCGCGCCGAGCTGCTCGCGCCCACCAGCGCGATGCTGGCCGGGACGACCGGCATCTGGCCGCAGCCGAACAAGGCGGTGGTCGGCCGCAATGCCTTCGCCCACGAGGCGGGGATCCACCAGCACGGCGTGCTGCAGAACGGTCTCACGTACGAGATCATCCGCCCGGAAGAGGTGGGGGTCGCGCGCTCGAGCCTGGTGCTGGGCAAGCACTCGGG
>Ga0066710_100000115_pt1 | contig 36286 bp, 38 predicted proteins | sample GraSoiAngelo_159_FD_79666 | JGI IMG/M metagenome (GOLD analysis project Ga0066710, IMG submission 79666) | Grasslands soil microbial communities from the Angelo Coastal Reserve, California, USA - 14_1009_16_40cm | ecosystem: Environmental > Terrestrial > Soil > Grasslands | place: USA... | reverse complement strand
CTCGACCACCGGCCGTCCGGCCGCCAGCGGCCGGATGCGCATCGCGTCCTCGATGGTGACCTTCGCGAACTCGACGTGATGCATAACGGGGTGCGCGCGGTCCCAATCCATGATCGTCGGGCGCTCGAGCCGTCCCAGGATTTCGATCGGCACGTCGGGCGGCACCGTGTTCACGAAGACGAAGCGTCCGGGGCCCGCGCGCGGCGGGCTGACCGAATCGAGCACGACGACGTCCGCCTCGCCCATGCCCCCCTGGTACTGGTCGGGTGTGCGCACCTCGAGCGACACCTGCGGATCGGTCCGGAGCACCTTCTCGAGGAAGAGGTTGCCGGGGCTGACGAGCAGCACCGCGATCTTCCGCGGTGGCGGCAGGACCGCATAGGCGGTGTTGTCGACGTCGAGGTCGTCGTCGATCCGGAGCCGTGCCGTGACGGTGCCCCCGCCGCCGTGGCTGAACGGGAGCACCACCGACCGCCGCACGCTCGGTTCCAGCGTGACCTCTTTCTCGGCGATCGACTTGCCGTCGAGCTCGAGTCGGAAGCTGAACGTCTGGGGCTCCGCGGAATAGTTCACGAGCGAGACGAAGGCCTGATAGTCGAACGCGCCGAAGTAGTTCTTGCGGATCGACAGGCCGGTGATGGCGACGTTCTGACTGCGGCGCCCGACGCCCACCCATCGCACACGGGGATCGGTGACGTCCGCACTCTGGGCGAGCGTGAAGGCGCCGTCGGTGAAGACGTGGATCTCGGCGCGCGGCTCGGCCGCGACGAGGGCACGCGCCGTGCGGACGGCCTCCACGAGTCGGGTCGGCAGGTCACGGGCCTGCGCGGCCCGGATGGCCGCCAGCGCCCGCTCACGGTCACGGGCGAGCGCCGCCGTCACCTTCGGCTGCACCCCGGCCTCGATGACCATCACCTCGGCGCCCTCGCCGAGGCCGCGCACGAGGGCCGCGGCGCTCGCCTGCGCCACATCGAACCGCGAGGGCGCGACATCGCGCGCCTTCATCGACGCCGAGGTGTCCAGCACGACGACGACTTTTCGCGCGCCCTGGCCCATGACCGTCGCCACCGGCCGGGCCAGCGCCAGGGCGAGCGCCAGGAGGGCCAGGAGCTGGAGCAGCAGCAGCGGGTCGCGGTGGAGCCGCTGGAAGAACGTCGAGGCTTCACGGTCGTGCACCGAGGTGTGCCACAGGAGCAGGCTCGACACGGTTCGCTCGCGCCGCCGGACCTTGAGGAAGTAGAGCAGCACCAGCGGCACGGACAGGGCGAAGAGCGACAGGGCGAACGGAGCGAGAAAGCTCATACGAGGACGCGGCCTCGGAGCTGGGCGAGGACGAACTCCTCGACGGGGGCGTCAGACGAGACGCGGTGGTACCCGATCTCCTTGGTCCGGCAGAACGTCTCGACGCGCTCGAGGAACTGACGGAGCCGCTCGCGATACGCGCGCACGGCGTCTCCGTCCATCGAGAGCTCGCGCATCTCGCCGGTCTCGCTGTCGACGAGGCGCAGGTCGCCGGCAAGCTCGGGGTTCATCTCCTCGGGCGCCAGCACGTGGACGAGATGCACGTCGAAGCGCCGCTCGAGGAGCGCGCGCACGCCGCTCTCGTACCCGGCCGGATCGAGCAGGTCCGAGATCACGACCGCGAGGCCCGCCTGCCGGGCGCGCGCCGCGTAGTTCCCGAGCGCGTCGTTGAGGCTTGTCGCGCCCGTCGGCTCGATCTCGGCGAGGAAGTCCAGGAGCCCGGTCACCTGGTTTCGGCCGCGGATCGGCGGCCAGCCCTCGGCGACCCGTTCGCGCAGCACACCCACACCGACACGCTCGAGGTTCACGAGGCCGACGAAGCCGAGCGCGGCCGCGATGCGCACCGCCGACTCGAGCTTGGTCGGCGACCCGAAGTTCATCGAGGCCGACGCGTCGACGATCAGGTGCAGGCAGAGATCTTCCTCGTCGACGAAGAGCTTGACGTGCAGGCGGTCGAGGCGGCCGTAGATGTTCCAGTCGACGTAGCGCAGGTCGTCACCCACGCCGTAGGCGCGATAGTCGCAGAACTCGACGCTGTGTCCGCGGCGCAGGCTCCGGCGCTCGCCTTTCACCCGCCCGCGGAAAATCCGCCGCGAGAGCAGCGAGAGGCGCTCGAGCTGCGCCAGGAACTCCGACGTGAGGAACGCGTGACGCGTCGCCGGCATCCGTCTCTCTATCCGTTAGCGCTCGTCGAGCGCCTGGAAGTAGTTCCTGATCTGGTCGTGAAAGTCGCGGGGCACTTGCTCCCGCGTGATCGCGTCCTCCATCGCCTTCCGGTACTGCCCGATGACCCCGAGGTACTGGAGCCGGGACGCCATGCTGCCACTCCGTCCGGTCAGGTTGGTGTCGTACCCGTCCTTCCGGCCCCGGCGCGACTCTCCCTCGACGCCGACGTCGAACGGATTGGCGCGCAGCCGCTGCGTCGCCTCGCCCTTCGGCGAGCCGCTCCGGCCCTTGCCGGGCATGAGCCCCTCACCCTCGCCGAAGTCCTGGTCCTCGGGCCCCGCCCCGTCACCGCGGGCGCGGTCCCGACCGCGCGCCCCGCGCTCGCTCTCGCGACCGCCGCGCAACCCCTTCCCCGACCGCTGCGCCTCGTCCATCGCCCGCATCTTGTCGAGCGCCTTCTGCATCGCCTCGAGGGCCCGATCGCTCTGCCCGCCCTCCAGCGCCTCCATCCCCTCCATCGCGTCGCCGCTCCAGTTCGCGCCGCCCTTACGGCCAAGCCGCTCCATCTCCTCGAGGAGCTCACGGAGCTTTTGAGGCGAGATCTGGTCGGGCCGGAGCCCGCCGGTCAATGCCTTCGACTTGCGGTACACCATCTTGTACTGGCTGTTCGTGAAGTCCGACTGGAGGTCGGGCAGGCGGTCCACCTGCTCGAGCATCCGGAGCCGTTCGTCGCCCTTCTTCATGAAGCTGTTGAAGTCGGGTCGCTGGCTCGCCAGCGACGTGTCCTTGAAGATGGCCGAGAGGTCGCCGGTGGTCGTGGCGCCGCTGCCGCCCGCCCGCTGCGCGAAGTCGCGCTCCTCGAAGGACGGCCGCTTGAGCGGGTCCTTCGCGAGCTGGCGCGACGTCTCCTCGAGCAGCGACGAGCTCACCCGCTCCTCGCGCTCCTCCTCGCCCGACGGCAAGAGGTCGGGCATCCGACCCGAGGGCATCGGGATCGGCGGCGTGACGGCGAGGACCAGGCAGGCAAGCAGCGGGATCGCGAGGATCCGGCCCTCGCGGGGGACCACGCGCCTGACGACGCGCTTGGGCTCGAGGGCTTCCACGCGCGCGATGGTGTCGGCGACGAGCGCATCGACGAGCCTCGTGCGGTCCGCCCGTTCGGCCCACTCGAGCGTCGTCGCCACGCGGTCGTCGAGTCCGAAGGCCCGGTCCGCGACCCGGGCGACGTCCCGGCGCTGGACGCGTCGGGCCGCTCCGTACGCGACACCCGCCGCGGCACCGAGGGCCACCAGACCGGCGGCGGCCCAGGGGGCCGCGCTTCCGACCACGTGCTTGGCGAGGAGGACCACGACGCCGGCGACGGCCGCCCAGAAGGCGCCCCGCAGGCCGTAGTACTCCGCCCGGCGGCGGCGAATCTCTCGCCGGATACGCCGCAGGAGACCTTCGATCCTTGGAGACTCGATCATGCGGTCCTCCCGCGGTTAACGGAGAAAGGGTTCCCGGCCCTGAGCGGTGACCGCCTCGGTGTCCGCGACGACCCGCGCGACCAGAGTGTCGGTGTCGACCCCCTCGGCTTCACCCTCGAAGTTCAGGATCACCCGGTGGCGGAGCGCCGGTGCCGCCAGCGCCTTGATGTCCTCGACGCTCACGTTGTAACGCCCCTCGGCGAGCGCCCGCACCTTCGCACCGAGGACGAGCGCCTGGGCCGCACGCGGGCTCGCGCCGTAGCGTACGAAGCGCCGCGAGATGTCGGGGGCCTGCTCCCACTGCGGGTGCGTCGCCATGACGATCGCCGAGGCGAAGTCGCGCACGTGCGAGGCGATCGGCACTTCACGGATGAGCTCTCGGAACGAGAGCACCGCGGGGCCACTCAGGACCCGGCTCACCGTCGCCGGGCGTGACTGGGTGGTGCGGTCGATGATCGCGTTCAGCTCGTCGATCGCCGGATAGCGGACCCGGAGCTTGAAGAGAAAGCGATCGAGCTGGGCTTCGGGCAACGGGTACGTTCCCTCCATCTCGATCGGGTTCTGCGTGGCGAGCACGAAGAACGGCGCGGGCAGCGGGCGGGACGCGCCACCGACGGTGACCGCGCTCTCCTGCATCCCCTCGAGCAGCGCCGACTGCGTCTTGGGGGTGGCGCGATTGATCTCGTCGGCCAGCAGGATGTGGGCGAAGATCGGCCCGTGCTGGAACTGGAAGTGTTTCCGGCCGTCCGCGTCCTCGACGATGATGTTGGTCCCGATGATGTCCGCGGGCATCAGATCAGGCGTGAACTGGATGCGCGAGAAGGACAGCTCGAGCCCCTCGGAGAGCGTCTTGATGAGGAGCGTCTTGCCCAGGCCCGGAACGCCTTCGAGGAGGACGTGGCCGCCGGCGAACATGCCGGTGAGCACATGGGTGATGACCTCGTGATGCCCGACGATGACCTTTTCGACTTCCGCGCGCAGGGCTTCGAAGGCGGTGACAAACGCCTGGACTCGAGAGTCGTGGTTCATCGAGCTCTCCTCTCGCGAATCTTTCTTGCTTGCCATTATAGAGAGCCGTCAAGCGGTGGGAGTCGCTCACTCGCGGATCGCCGCCTGGGTCTCATACTACTCGATGAATCCAGCAAGTTGCCTGCCAATTGCGCAGTCGCCTACGACTTGCTGGATCGCTCCAAAATCGACGATCTGCGGGCCAGCAATGCCTTCCGAATCAGCGGCCGTCCCGGGGCTGCCCAATTGCCAGGCGCCGGCGCGAATCCGTCATAAACAGCCGATGACCGCTCGGGCGAGCGCCGCCAGTGCGGCGGCCACGCCCGTGGAGGTCACACGGAGGCCGGGACCAGCTCTCGATAGACATCGCAGTAGCCGTCGATCTCACGCGCAGAGGGAAAGCGGCGTGCTACGAGGTCGCAACCCGCCTGCCCGAGCCGCTCCCGGAGCGCTGGATCCTGGACCAGCTGGACGACACGGCGTTCGAACTCGGTCTCATCCCGGAACAGAAGACCCGTCGAGCCGTTGTCGATGAGCGATCGATTGCCTTCGATGTCCGAGGCCAGGACGGCCCGGCCGAGCGAGAGAGCCTCGAGCACCGAGTTCGCCATACCGCCCTCCGAGATCGAGCAGTTCAGGACCACGTCCGCCTGCGACAGGAGCGAGGCTATCTGGGCGTGACGGACCGCGCCGATGTGGCGCGCCCACGGAAGCGACGCCAACTCGCGTCCGAGCCCCTCGCCCACCCTGGGATCAAGCACCGGGCCAACGTACAGCAAGCGGATTTCCGGAAAGGCGGGCACGAGGCGCCCGAGCGGAGCGAGCGGGAACGCTGGGTTCTTTACCGCGCGGAGGCCCGCCGGAAACACGAACAGCACTGACCGCGGCGGGAGCGGCCAGCGTGTCTGGAGGTCGAAGCTCTCGCTCGTGGGGAGGCGGACGGACTGGGGAACGACCACGAGGCGCCCGCGGACGTCCGGGAGCGTTGCGGCCACGCGGTCGACGATCGATTGGTGAAACGCGGTCAACCGCGCGGCGCCCTCGAGCACCAGGCGCGCGCCGGCCGCTCGCTCGGCCTCGACGAGATCATGGTTGGCGTCGGTCCCCGTGAGCGTGACCACGAGCGGGATCGCGACCCGCCGCGCCATACGCAGGGCGAGCGGACCCGTACGGTAGGCGTGAAAGGCGTGGATCAGCGCCGGCCGATAGGCCTCGATTTCGGCCTCGATCGTCGCCTCCGTCTTCGCCGAGAGGTCCCAGACCCGAAGCTCGACACCGCGCTCCCCGAGCCCTTGCGCAACGCGCGCCACGGTCACGGCGTTGCCGCGCACGGACGGAGGGGCGAATGGAGTGAGAATCGCCACGCGGCGGGGCATCGCCAGCGAGCATACCGGCGCCGACGCAGCGCGTAAAGCGAGCCGAAGGCCGGGGACCGAATCCCTCGCACGGGACGGAGCGTCTACATATAATGTATGGCAATGCCTGAGCGTGGAGCGTCCGGTCCCTCATCGATCGAGTGTCGGCAGATCGCCGACCTCCTCGGTGACTATCTCGAGGGAACGTTGCCCAAGCCGACGCGCGAGCTCCTCGAGTGGCACATCGAGGGGTGCGGTCCGTGCGTGGCCTTCTTGAACACCTACCGCGGCACCATCAACGCCGCGGCAAAGCTCAAAGAGGTGGAAATCCCCTCGGAGCTGAAGCAGCGCCTGCTGACCGTCCTGCGGTCCCAGCGCGCCTCTCACCAGCCGGGCGCGTAGCTGTCTAGGGCAAGAGGCCCCGAACGAGGTTCACCGCCTCCACGCCCGCCCAGTCGATCTCGCCGATCACGCTGTAGCGGACGCGGCCGTCCGGCCCGACCAGAAAGCTCGATGGCAGCACGCGGACTCGCCACGCTCGCGGCGCGTCCTGATTCGGATCGAGGAGGATCGGCAAGCCGACGGCCTCACGCTTGACGAACTCGCCGACCCGCGCCCGCGACTCTCCGTAGTTCACCAGGAGGATCTTGAACGGCCGACCCGCCAGCTGCTGCTGCAGCCTCTGCATCGAAGCCATCTCGTCGCGGCAGGGCTCGCACCACGTCGCCCAGAAGTTCACGAGCACGACGTTGCCCCGATACTCGGCCAGAGTCTGCGACCGGCCGGCGAGATCGTTCAGGGCGAGCGGCGGCGCCGCTGGCTCCTTCCATGGCAGGAATCGAGCGGAGTCCGCCCGCGCATCGCTGACCAGCAGCAGGCATACACAGACGAGCGCTTCCGTCGCGAGAGCCGCGCGTTTCCAGGGGCGTGTCATGCGAGGGAGTGCTCCGACTCGGCGGGCGCCGCGACGCGCGTCACGGCGCCCGCCGGGACCCGTCCGCCCTACGCTTTGATCTCGCGCGCGGTGATCGTGTACTTGAAGTTGTCGGGATCGAGGCTATCGCGGCGGCCTTGCGCCGTCTCGGACTGCGGATACATGAAGAACCCGAGCTTGCCGCCCTGCGTGGCGTTCGGGAGCGCCACGTCGTGAGCCGTGTTGAAGGCGACCCAGTTGCCTTCCCAGCCGCCGAAGAGCCTGGGCCGCACCGCGTCGACGAGCGGATGATCGATCTTCAGCCACTCGCTCGTCTCCTCGCGGGCCACCTTGGTGACGTCGGCAGGATCCATCGCCACCCAGCCGTAGTCCTTCAAGAGGACCTCGGCGCGGCAGTGCTGGGCCTTCGTGATGTTCGCGCTTCCCGCACCGAGCGCCTTGTAGCCGAACGCCGAGGGCGCGACGCGAATGCCGTAGAGGTCGCGGGCGGGCACGCCGACGGACCTGACCAGGCCCACGAACAGCGCGTTGATGTCGCCGCATTTCCCGCCGAAGGCTCGCGTCTCGAGCATCGCCTTGATGTCGCCGACGCCACAGCCGCGCACCTTGAGCTCACGATAGGTCGTGGCAAGAATCCAGTCGTAGACCGCCTTCACCTTCTCGAGATCGGTGACCTTGCCTCTGGTGATCTCCAGGGCCGTCTCGCGGACGATCCCGTCGGTGGGCATGAGGTCGGTGGCCTTGGTCCAGGTCCGCAGCACGGCCGGATCCTCCTCGACGGCCATCTTCTTCGACCAGTCGAGCGCGCGATCCTGGGTTTGGAAGCGGCTCGTCAGCTCGACGACCGGCGCGGTTTCGCCGGTCGCGAACTCGGCGTAGAGCATGCCGGCGCCGTAGACGCCGTCGGTCACCGTCTTCATCACCTTCGCACTTCCGGACCACTGGTCGCCCAGCGGCTTCTGGTATTCCGACTTGACCGAGGGAACGGGCAGCCACACGCGGGCGACACCGCTCGGCTCCAGGACCTCGACGCGCGTCGTGATCTCGAAGGTGCGCCAGGTGCCGGGCCGCAGCGCGAACTCTTTCTGCTGGGCACGGGCGCGCGAGACGAAACCTGGCAGCTGTGATGCGGCCGCCGCCGCAGGCAGCGCCGCGGCGGCCTTCAGGAACGTGCGTCGGTTCATAACGTGCTCTCCCTGGTTCAGAGTCGCGAGCTTGGATCCTACGACGGGGTTCGAGGGTATAGGGATTCGGGCGGAACGCAAATCGGTAGGTCCGATCCACGAGATGCGCTCGGGTGGGTGAGTCCGATAGCGACCCGAGCGCGGCCGACGGTCAGGCTTTGACGCGGATCACGGGCTCGGTCAACACCGAGCCGATCTCCCAGCACTCCTCGCCGCGGCGGCGGAAGGCGTCGATCACGCGTTCCCCGCGTTCGGGCGTGACCGAGAAAAGCAACCCGCCCGACGTCTCCGACTCGGTGAGCAGCGACGCGAGATAGCCTGGCACGGCCGGGTCGATCTGAAGGTCCGCGCCGAACGCCGATTCGACCCAGCGCCGGTTACGCTTCATTCCACCGCTCCACTGCCCGGCCTCGGCGAGCGCCCGCACGCCGGGGAGCAGCGGAAGGCGTGACGCTGCGATCGCGAGGCCCGCGCGCGAGGCCTTGACCATCTCGCCCGCATGGCCCAGGAGGCCGAAGCCCGTGACGTCCGTCGCGCCTCTGGCGCCGGCCTCGCACGCGACCTCGGCCGCGACGCGGTTGAGCCGGAGCATGCTGGTCACCGCGCCCGCGAGAACATCGGGGCTGGCGACGCTGTTCTTGGCGGCCGTCGTGATCACGCCGGTGCCGAGCGGCTTGGAGAGGAAGACGCGGTCGCCCGGCCGGAGCCCTCCCTTGACGAGGATTCGGTCGGGGTGAACGCGGCCCGTCACGCACAGGCCGTACTTCGGCTCGGCGTCGACGACGGTGTGGCCGCCGGCGATCACGCCCCCCGCCTCGGCGACCTTGTCACGCCCGCCGCGGAACACGTCCGAGACGATGGTCTTCGACATCTCGCGCGGGAACCCCGCGACGGCGAGCGCGAACAACACCTCGCCGCCCATGGCGTAGACGTCCGACATCGCGTTGACCGCCGCCACGGCGCCCCACGTCCAGGGGTCGTCGACGACGGGCGGGAAGAAGTCGACGGTCTCGACGATCGCCAGGTCCGGAGCGAGACGATAGACTGCGGCGTCGTCGGCCGCGCCGAGACCCACCAGCAAGTCCGTGGGCGGCGGCGTCCCGCCGGGCTTCAGTACCGCCAGCACCTCCTGGAGATCTCCAGGAGCCATCTTGGACGCTCAGCCGGCGCAGGCGGCGTACGAGGTGAGCCGAACCTCCGTGTGCGTGTGCTCAGCCATGGGTCCTATTGGGACGTCCGCTCCGGAAGCTGAGATTCCACGAAGTCGACGAAGGCCTGGGCGAGCGGCGAGCGGCTGCGGTCGCGGTGCGTGACGAGGTAGAAGAACCGTGACACGCGCAGGTCCCGGAGCTTCACGCAGGAGAGGAGTCGGGCCCGGCACTCGTCTTCGACGGCCCGCTTCGAGATGAGCGCGACACCAACCCCGGAGCGGACGGCCTGCTTGATCGCCTGGGTCGAGCCCATCTCACCGACGACCCGAAACGCCGTCAGGTCGGCGTTCGCCTCGCCGAGCGCATGTTCCAGCGCTTCCCGCGACCCGGAGCCTTGCTCCCGGACGATCATCGGCTCACGGCGCAAGTCGGCGAGCGTCACGCTCTTGCGTCCGGCCCACGGGTGCTCCGCGGGAAGGACGACGACGAGCTCGTCCGGCATCAGCTCGCGCGAGGTGAGCGTGCGGTGTCCGGGCCGCGCGCCGACCACGCCGACTTCCGCTCGACCGTCCTCGACCCAGGTGGTGACCTGGCGGCTGTCACCGATTAGCAGCGAGATCGAGATGTCGGGATATTTGGCCTTGAACTGACCGATCAGCGCGGGCAGCAGATATTCGCCCGGGATCGTGGAGCCGCCCACGACGAGCTGGCCGCTCAGTCGTCCCTGGAACTGATCGAGCGCCTGTCGCGCTTCGCGCGAGAGCGCCAGCATCCGCCGGGCGTACCCGAGCATCAGCTCGCCGGCACGCGTGGGCGTGGCGCCCCGGCCGAGACGGTCGAGAAGCTGGACACCGAGCTCGTCCTCGAGGGCGCGGATGTGCTCGGAGATCGTCGGCTGGGTGAGGAAGAGCGCCTCGGCGGCGCGCGAGAAGCTCCCGAGCTCGGCCACCTTCGCGAAGATCTCGAGGCGGCGGAGGTCCATCAGGACGAGGTGGGAGCCGGGACGCTTCTCAGTGACAGGAGCAGCCGCCGCCGCAGCACCCGCCGCCCGACGGAGCGGACGGCTGGAACGCGCCGGCGGTCTTGAGGCCGAAGACCGACAGTTTGCGCATGACCTCTCCACTGGCGCACGCCGGGCACGCGACCGCGGTCGACGCGCCCGGGACGTACCTTTCGAACTCCTGCTCGCACTGCTTGCAGCGGTACTCGTAGATCGGCACGTTACTCGCCGCCGCGCTGCACGTAGCTCTTGACGAACTCCTCGGCGTTCTCCTCCAGGATGTCGTCGATCTCGTCGAGGAGCTTGTCGATGTCTTCCTTGATCTTCTTGCCCTTCTTGGCCAGCTCGGGGGCCGCGGCTGCTCCGTCTCCACCTTCAGCGGGCTTCGTGGGCCGGGCTTCCTTCTTCTTCTGCTCTGCCATCTCGCCCTCCATGGGGCAACGGGCCGTGTTGCAAAACCTCCAGAACCGCTACCGGGTCCATTTTAACACGCCCCCTCGCGCAAGCGTTTGAAGTGCTTGCTGAGGGTCAGCGTCTGGCGCTGGTAGGACGACCCGAGGCCCATGCCGTAGACGCGCTCCGGGCGCGAGCGCAGGCGCTCGAACCACACCTTGAAGGACGTCTGGCCGTCGTAGACCATGAACGGAACCTCGCGCGCCCGCACCTCCATGACCACCTTGGTGCCCAGAATGCTTCCATCCCCCCAGCCGAACCCGGGATCGAAGAAGCCGGCGTAGTGCGTGCGGATCTCCCCGGCGCCGGCGTCGTACACCACCATCTCCGCGGCGAATTCCGGCGGAACCCTGATGCGTTCCTTGGAAAGGAGGATGTAGAACCGGTTGGCTTCCAGGATGTACGCGTCGCGCGCGGGGCGCTTGATCGGCTCCCAGAATTCCACCGGATCGTAGAATCCGATCCGGCTCAAGTCGACGGCGGGGGGATTCGGGTGGGCGCGGTAGCCGATGATCCCGTCGGTCATCCTCCCCGAGAGGTCCACTCCCATGCACAGTCCATCGCTGATGACGACGCGCTCGGGAGAAATCGGGCGTTCGTCGTCGTCATAGAGCAGCGGGGCTTCGCGGTACAGCGCCTCGAGTGCCCGATCCGACATCGAGGTCTGTCCGGAGAGCAGCCGAAGCTGATTGAGCGACGCGCCGACTTGGACGCGCACCGGAAACGACTGGGGGGAAACCTCCAGATAGAGCGCGCCGCGATACCCCGCGCGGATCTCGTCGAAGCGCGGCGTGGCGTCGGTGATCACCCGCGTGAAGATGTCCAGCCGCCCCGTCGTCGATTTCGGGTTCGAGCGGCCGCGCACGTGCGGTGGCAGGTTCAGCGATTCGAGCAGGGGAACGAGGTACACGGAACCGCGCTGGAGCGTCGCGCCGGACCCGGTCAGCGTCAACTGGTCGATGACGAGATCACTCTCGGCGATGCCGCGCTCGCCGAGGCGACTCTGCACGGTCTCCCGAAACGGGAGAAAGCTCGCGCGAAGCTGGTAGGCCTCCGGCCCGAGACGGAGGTCGAGGCTGGCGGGCTGGAACTGCTGGTCCTCGATGTCGATCGGCGCGACAACCCATCCGTCGCGGACCGCGGCGCGCAACTCGCGGTCCGGGAGCACGCCGTCACTCATGCTCGATCCAGTTAGCATCGCGTGCTCGGCCCGTCAAGGTGCGCGCCGCCGCCTCGCCAGCCAGAAGCACGTGGCGCCGAGGGCGCAGAACCCCACCGACGAGAGGAAGACGACCCGGTACGATCCCATGACGTCGTAGACGACGCCGCCGTACCACGGTCCGATCGCGCCCCCGAGGCCATTGCCGACGTTGAGCGCGCCGTAGATCACGCCGAAGCGCCGACCGCCGAAGAGATCGGACGCCATGGCCGTGATGATCGGCCCGCGGGCGCCGAAGCCGAGCCCGAAGAGGAGCGCATAGGCGATCAGCCAGGTGGCGCGCGGATCGGTCTCGAGCACCAGCAAGGCCAGCGCGCCTCCGGCGGTGCATCCGAAGGAGACCGTCGCCGCCAGCTCGCCACCGAAGCGGTCCGCCGCCAGCCCGAAGCTGACGCGGCCGAGGATCGACATGAGCCCCATCACGCCGAAGACGGATGCCGCCAGCAGCGGCTCGAAGCCGCGGTCGATGGCAAATGCGACCTGGTGGGTGGTGACGGGGAAGACTGCCAGCGGTGTGAAGAGGTAGGCGAACCAGAGGGCCCAGAACGCGCGCGTTCCGAGCGCTCCGCGCAGCGTCGGGGTCCCACTCCGCTGCTCGGGTGTCCCCCGCCGTCCCGGCGTCTCACCCGATTCCCATGGTGCGGCTCGTTCATCGCGGCGCGGGAGTGGGTCGCGGGCTCCGAGCCAGACGACCGGCGCAAGCACAAGGAAGGCGGCCGCGCCCAGGACGGCGGTTGCGACGCGCCAGCCCATGGATGCGATGAGCCATTGAGCCACCGGGCCGGTCACGAACACCCCGAAACCCATCCCGGAAAACGCCACGCCGATCGCCCGACCGCGCCGTTCCGAGAACCAGCGCGAGATGAGCACGCCCATCGGCACGGGGCCGAGGCCGACGAGCCCCGCAGCGCCCAGCACGCCCGTGTAGAGGTAGAGCTCCCAGGGCGAGCGGACGGTCGAGCCCAGGAGCGACGCGGCCGACAGGAGCAGGGCCCCGGTGAGGATCACGCGCCGCGGCCCGAGCCGGTCGACCAGAATTCCCGTGACCGGCGCCAGCACACCCTGCACGACGGTCGACAGCGACAGAGCCCCTGCAGTCAGCCCACGAGACCATCGAAATTCCTCGACGAGGGGCACCAGGAACACCGAGAACGAGAAGTAGAGACCATTGGCGACCGCGAGCGTCAGCCACACGACGAAGACGATCGAGGCGCGCGATGCGGGCGGAATGACGGCGGAGCTCTAGATCGCTTCGACCGTCGCGCCGCCGGAGTCTACCCCGAGCACTCGCGCGGCGCCCCGGACCCCGGCCTTTCGCGCGGCATCCTCCATCGCCCGTGCGACGGCATCACCGAGCTCGCCGGCGACGACCGCGAGCAGCGACGGACCGGCGCCGCTGAGCACGCAGCCAAGCGCGCCGGCTGCCCGCGCAGCGGACGCGACCTGCGGCATCCAGGGGAAGAGCTTCAAGCGGTACGGCTGGTGCAAGCGGTCGTCGAGGGCGGCCGCGAGCGCCGCCGGCCGCGCAGCCTGGAGGCCCGCGAGCAGGAGCGCGACACGCTGGACGTTGAAGACGGCGTCCTCGTGTGGCACCGAGCGCGGCAGGAGCGCGCGCGCCTCGGCGGTGCTACTGGAGACCTCGGGAACCAGCACGACCCACCCGATGTTCCCCGGCACCGGCAGCGAGACGGCCGTGACTCCCTCCGGCGTGGCGCAAGAGACCGTCAAGCCGCCGAAGATCGCCGCGGCCACGTTGTCGGGATGACCCTCGGCGCTCGCCGCGAGACTCAGCAGAGCATCCTTCGACAGGGGAGCGCCGAGGAGCGCGTTGCCGGCGACGAGGCCGCCGACCCAGGCCGCCGCGCTCGAGCCGAGCCCACGCGCGGTCGGGATGCGGTTCACGCACGCGAGCGTGCAGCCCTTGAACACCCGCCCCGCTGCCTCATGGGCGAGCTTCACGCCGCGGGCGACCACGTTCCCGGCATCTCGGGCCAGACGCTCCGCACCCTCGCCCTGGATCTTCACGGTCACGTCCTCTCCTTCCTCGGCCCAGACCTCGTTGTGCAGGGTGAACGCGAGCCCGAGCGCGTCGAAGCCCGGGCCCAGGTTCGCGGAGGTGGCGGGAACGCGGACGTGAACGCGCACGCGGCTACAGCCGCTTGAGGAGCCAGTCCGGGGTGAGCGAAATCGCCCAGGCGTTCAGGACGACGTAGTAGTTCGTGAAGACGAGGACGCCGACAACGACGAGGACCACTCCCGCCGCGCGCTCGACCACGGGAATGAACCGCCGATACCGCTTGAAGAACGCGAGAAAGGGGCCGAGCGCCGCCGCCGAGATCAAGAACGGCAGCCCCAGACCGGCCGAATAGGCGACCAGGAGGCCGATCCCGCGCTGGACCGTCTCCGCCGTGCCGGCGAGCGAAAGAATAGCGCCGAGGATCGGACCCACGCAGGGGGTCCAGCCGATGGCGAACGTGATACCCACCGCGAACGAGCCCAGGTACCCGGCGGGCTTTTCCCTGAACTGCCACTGCTGTGTGCGGGCGAAGAACCCGATCTTCAGGAGTCCGACGATGTAGAGCCCGAAGATCACGATGAGCACCCCACCGATGCGCCGGATCCAGTCGCGGTAGTCGAGCAAGAACTGCCCGGCGGCGCTGAACGACGCGCCGAGCGCGACGAAGACGAGCGAGAAGCCCAGGACGAACGCGAGCGCATGGATCAGCACCCGCCGCCGCGCGACGGCCGAGAGATCCGTCGTGAGGTCGGCGACCGACATGCCGGTGATGAACGACACGTACGAAGGAAAGAGCGGCAGCACGCAGGGCGAGAGGAACGAGAAGAGCCCCGCGCTGAACGCGACCGCGACGCCGAGCGACTCACCCGTCACTGCGCGAGCATCCCCTCGACGAGCGCGTGAGCGGCGCGGTTGTCCCACGCGCGCGGGCCGAGCGCCAGCGCCGTGAGGTACCCGTGGCGGTCGATGAGGAAGCTCGCGGGCAGGCCGCGGACACCGTAGGTATTGGCGAGATCCATCTTCGCGTCGAGGGCCACCGGGAACGTGAGCCGGTGCTTGTCGAGGAACGGCTTCACGAGCGAAGCGTCGGTGTCGACGGACACCGCGAGGAGCACGAAGCCTCGCGCTCGATGTCGGGAATAGAGGCGCTCCATCGCCGGCATCTCTTCGCGGCAGGGCAGGCACCATGTGGCCCAGAAGTTGATCATGACCGCCTTCCCGCGCTGCTCCTTGAGCTTGAGCGTCTCGCCCCGCAGGAGCGCCACCGTGAAGTCCTCGGCTTGCTTGGGTCGGGACGGCCGGATGAGGTCGAGCTCGCGCGCCGCCTCGTCGAATCCACTCCCCTGCCCCACGCTCGCACTGCGCGTTGTTGCGCTGTCGGCGACCGCGGGGCTGGACGAGCTACCTCCGTCGGTCGAGGCCGCGGCCGGCTCGCGCGGCTCCGGCGACAATATGGCGAAGATTCCCACGCCGGCGACCGCGGCCGCGATGACCACGACCGCAGTCAGCATCAGCTTGCTGCGCATGTCCGTCTCCGGATCGCTACCATCGTCACGTCGAAACCCCAGAAAAGTATACCCCTACACGCGGTCGCCGATTTGCCCCCACATGGTCGCTTGCTATAGTAGGCGGACCTGGATGGCCCGCGCGAGTCCTCACCGACGAGCAGACCCCGTCGCGGAAACACGGTCCGCTGGCGGGCCGCCCGACGGCCACCGGTAGGAGGACGACATCATGGACGAGCGAGAGATCCACGGTCTCATCGCGGACGTTCGGGCCGGTCACCTGTCGCGCCGTGCGTTCACGCGGATCATGCTCGGGCTCGGGCTCACCGGGCCGCTGGTCGCCCAGATGCTCGACCTCGCCGGGGTCGACGCCCAGCCGCGGACGGACGGTTTCACCCCGACGCGGCGGAGCGGCGGCGGACAGCTCAAGGTGCTCTGGTGGCAGGCCCCGACGCTGCTCAACCCCCACTTCGCTAATGGCACGAAGGACCAAGACGGCTCGCGCATCTTCTACGAGCCCCTCGCCGCGTTCGATCCTGAAGGCAATTTGTTCCCCGTCCTCGCGCAGGAGATTCCGACCGTGGACAACGGGGGGCTCGCCCGGGACGGCAGATCGGTCACCTGGAAGCTCAAGCGCGGTGTCACCTGGCACGACGGAAAGCCTTTCACCGTCGACGATCTCGTCTTCAACTGGGAATACTCCGCCGATCCAGCGACGGCCGCTGTGACGATGGCTGCCTACCGTGACATCGAGCGGGTCGAGAAGCTCGACAGCCACACCGCGAAGCTCGTCTTCAAGAACCCCATGCCGTTCTGGTTCGACGCCTCTGCGGTGCGCGCGGGATGATCGTCCCCAAGCATCTCTTCGATCCGTATCGGGGGGCCAAGTCGCGTGAGGCGCCCACGAACCTGAAGCCGGTCGGAACCGGCCCCTACCGGTTCGTGGACTTCAAGCCGGGCGATACCGTCAGGGGGGAGATCAACCCGAGCTATCACGTCCCCAATCGGCCGTTCTTCGACCAGATCGAGATGAAAGGCGGCGGCGATGCCGCGTCGGCGGCCCGCGCCGTGCTCCAGACAGGCGAGTTCGATTTCGCGTGGAACCTGCAGGTGGCGGACGAGATCCTCAAGCGCCTCGAGCAAGGCGGGAAAGGCCACGTGGACATGGCGACGGGCGGTTCCGTCGAGAGCATCAAGCTCAACAACACGGACCCCTGGAAAGAGGTCGATGGCGAGCGGTCGTCGGTCAAGACGACGCATCCCTTCCTCACGGATCCAGCAGTCCGGGCGGCGCTGAGCTTGCTCGTGGACCGCGGCGCGGTCCACGAAGAGATCTACGGCCGCCTCGGCCAGGCGACGGCGAACTACATCAACGGGCCGGCGCGTTTCCGATCGCGAAACACGCGCTGGGAGTTCAACGTCGACAAGGCGAACCAGGTCCTCGAGGCGGCGGGCTGGAAGCGAGCGCCCGACGGCGTCAGAGGCAAGGATGGCAAGCGGCTCAAGCTCGTCTACCAGACGTCGACCAACCCCGAGCGCCAGAAGACCCAGGCGATCGTGAAGCAGGCATGCGCGAAGGCGGGCATCGACGTCGAGCTGAAGTCGGTCATCTCGTCCGTGTTCTTTTCGTCCGATGTCGCCAACCCGGATACCCTCTCGAAGTTCTACGCGGACATCCAGATGTACACGAACGGCCCCGGCGCGCCCGACCCCCAGACCTTCATGGCCCAGTTCACGTCCTGGGAGGTCGCGTCGAAGGACAACAAGTGGCAGGGGCGCAACTACACTCGCTGGCGCAACGACGAATATGACCGCATCTGGAAGGCGGCGGAGAGCGAGATGGATCCGGTCAAGCGTGCCGCCCTGCTCGTCCGGTTGAACGATCTCGTGATCCAGAACGTCGTCGCCATCCCGATCCTTTGGCGTAACTTCGTCGCGGGAGTGTCGAACCGGCTCAAGTCGACCGACATCTCGGGGTGGGACTCGTACCTCTGGCGTCTCGCCTACTGGTACCGGCAGACTTGACATTACGACGCGCGAAGCGATAGGAAGCCAACCACGCGGTCGTGCCGACCGACGAGGGAGGAGCAGTCACATGGAAGAGCGCGAGCTGAGAACGCTGATCGGCGCCGTCAAGGCGGGAACCTTGAGTCGCCGCCGCTTCGTTCAGATGATGGTCGGCCTGGGCCTCACTGCTCCCCTCGCAGCCCAGATGCTGGCGTCGGCGGGCGTGGCCCGGGCCGAGACGAAGTGGACGTTCAACCCCACCAAGCGCGGCGGCGGCGGCCTCGTCAAGACGCTCTGGTGGCAGGCCCCGACCTTGCTGAACCCGCACTTCGCGAACGGCACCAAGGACCAGGACGCCTGCCGGATCTTGTACGAGCCGCTCGGGGCCTACGACCCGGACGGCAACATCGTCCCGGTGCTCGCCGCGGAGGTGCCGGGCCTCCAGAACGGGCAGGTCGCGAAAGACGGGCTGTCCGTGACCTGGCGACTGAAGAAGAACGTCCAGTGGCACGACGGCAAGCCCTTCACGGCCGACGACGTGGTCTTCAACTGGGAGTACGTGATGGATCCGGCGACGTCCGCCGTCACGGTCGGTCAGTACCGCGACATCACCAGGATCGACAAGGTCGACAGTCACACCGTGAAGCTCGTCTTCAAGTCGCCGATGCCCTTCTGGGCGGCGGCCTTCTGCGGCCCGACGGGGATGATCATTCCGAAGCATCTCTTCCAGGCGTTCAAGGGCGACAAGTCGCGCGAGGCGCCGACCAACGTGAAGCCCGTGGGCACAGGGCCCTACCGGTTCGTGGACTTCAAGCCCGGCGACATCGTGCGGGGGGAGCTCAACCCGACCTATCACGTGCCCAACCGGCCGTTCTTCGACCAGATCGAGATGAAGGGTGGCGGCGACGCGCCCTCGGCGGCGCGCGCTGTGCTCCAGACCGGCGAGTTCGACTACGCCTGGAACATGCAGGTCGAGGACGAGCAGCTCAAGCGCTGGGAGCAAGGCGGCAAGGGCCGCGCCGACATCGTCTCCGGCGGCAACATCGAGCACATCCAGCTCAACACCACCGATCCGTGGACGGAGGTCGACGGCGAGAAGTCGTCCATCAAGACCAAGCATCCTGTGCTGAGCGATCCGGCGGTGCGCCAGGCGCTGAACGTCCTGGTCGACCGCGGCTCGATCCAGGAGGAGATCTATGGACGCACTGGCATCGCCACCGCCAACTTCCTCAACGCTCCGTCACGATTCGTCTCGAAGAACACGAAGTGGGTGTTCAACGTCGACAAGGCCAATCAGATCCTCGAGGCCGCGGGCTGGAAGCGCGGCGCCGACGGCATCCGCGCCAAGGACGGCAAGAAGCTGAAGTTCGTCTACCAGACCTCGGTCAACGCTCCGCGCCAGAAGACCCAGCAGATCGTCAAGCAGGCCTGCGCAAAGGCGGGGATCGACCTCGATCTGAAGGCCGTCACCGCGAGCGTCTACTTCTCGTCGGATCCGGCGAACCCGGACACCTACTCGCACTTCTACACCGACCTGCAGATGTTCACGACGACCATGACCCAGCCCGATCCCCAGCGGTTCATGGACCAGTTCACGTCTTGGGAAGTTTCCGCCAAGGACAACAAGTTCGCGCTGACGAACAAGACCCGCTGGCGCAACGAGGAGTACGACCGGACGTGGAAGGCGGCCGAGACCGAGATGGACCCGGTCAAGCGGGCGGCGCTTTTCGTGAAAATGAACGATCTCGTGATCGAGAACATCGTGGTCATTCCCGTGGTGTTCCGCCCGCGCGTCGCGGCGATCTCCAACCGGATGCGCGACGTCGTCCAGAGCGGGTGGGACGGCGACTTCTGGGCCCTCGCCTATTGGTCGAAGCAGACGTAGCGTCTGCGGAGGCGGGGGCCGGGTCCCAGACCCAGGTCCGAGGCCCGACCTCCCGGCCGCCTCGGGTGCCACAACACCATGTACAAGTACCTGCTCCGCCGCACGCTGATCTCGGTCCCGGTGCTCGCCGGGATCAGCGCCGTGCTGTTCACGATCCTGGCGCTGGCCCCGGGTGATCCCTTCGAGGAGCTGGCGACGAACCCCAACGTCCCGGCCGAGGTGCGCATGAACCTCCGCGCGAAGTTCGGCCTCGACGACCCTCTCCCCGTGCGCTACGCGCGCTGGGTGGTGTCGATGATGCGTGGGGACTGGGGCTTCTCGTTCGTCAGCCGCGTCAACGTGGACACCCTGATCCTGCAACGGCTGCCCGCGACGCTCGTCGTCCTCGGCTCGGCACTGCTCCTGGCGATCCTCATCGCCATTCCGATCGGCACCTATTCGGCGCTCCGCCCCTACTCGATCTTCGACCAGGTCGCCACGACGCTGGCGTTCATCGGGTTCTCGCTGCCGACGTTCTTCACCGGGCTCCTCTTCATCTTGTTGTTCAGCATCCATCTCGACTGGCTCCCGTTCATCTACCGGGCCGACATCAGCGCCACGGGGTGGCGGTGGTACTGGGAGCACGTCCGGCAGGCGATCATGCCAGTCGCGGTCCTGGGCCTCTTCCAGTCCGCCTCGATGACCCGCTTCATGCGTGCCTCCGTCCTCGACATCGTCCGCCTCGACTACGTAAACACCGCACGCGCGAAGGGGCTCTCCGAGGCGACGACCCTCGTCAAGCACGTCGTCCGGAACGCGCTGATCCCGGTCGTGACTCTCGTCGCGCTGCAGGTCCCGAACATCTTCGGCGGCGCCATCGTCACCGAGCAGATCTTTCGCGTGCCGGGGATCGGCTCGCTCCTGATCGCCTCGATCCTTGCCAACGACACGCCGGTGGTCATGGCGGTGACCTTCATCTTCTCGTGCCTCGTGGTGGTGTCGAATCTCGCCGCCGACCTGCTCTACGGCTGGCTCGACCCCCGGATCTCGTATCGATAATGGCCGCCAGAGTAGCGTCCGGGGCCGTCGCCGAGAAGTTCGTGGTCTCTGATGCAGCGCCGGGGACGTCTCTGTGGCGGGAGACGGGCCGACGCTTCCGCCGCCACCGCCTCGCCATGGTCGGGACCGTGATCCTCCTGGCGATGGTAATCGCGGTGCTGGCCGGCCCTCTGGTCTGGCGGTACCCGATCAACGAGATCGACTTCAAGGCCAAGCTCAAGGGGCCGTCGTGGAGCCACCCGCTCGGCACCGATGACCTCGGCCAGGACCTCCTGGCGCGCATGCTCTACGGCGGGCGGATCTCGCTCGCGGTCGGCGTCGCCGCCATGCTGATCGCGATCTCCATCGGGACCGCGATCGGCGCGACCTCCGGCTACGTGGGCGGCGGCGTGGACCACACGCTGATGCGCGTCACGGACATGTTCCTGTCGCTCCCGGGGCTACCCCTCCTGCTCTTGATCGTCTATCTCTTCCGCGACGCGCTCCGCCAAGCGCTCGGGCCGGAGGCCGGCGTCTTCATCCTGATCGTGGCGGTGATCGGCGGCTTGCGCTGGATGCCGGTCGCCCGCCTCGTCCGCGCCCAGTTCCTGTCGCTGCGCGAGAAGGAATTCGTGGAGTCGGCGCGCAGCCTGGGCGCTGCGCCAATCCGACAAGTGGTTCGCCACATCCTGCCCAACTCGATGGGCCCGGTCATCGTGGCCGGAACCATCGACGTCGCCGCGGCGATCATCGCCGAGTCCACGCTGTCCTTCCTCGGCCTCGGGTTTCCACCGGACATACCGACGTGGGGCCGCATTCTGTTCGACGCCAAGGACAACCTCGACTTTGCTCCGCACTGGGCCATCTTTCCGGGGACCGCGATCTTCTTGACGGTGCTCTCCATCAACTACATCGGCGACGGCCTCCGGGACGCGTTGGACCCGCGGAAAGTCCTCGGCAAGTGACGGCGCGTCACGAAGCGAAACACCAGATGTGACAGGGTGTTAGTCCGGACACTCTTGCAGGGAACATGACCGCAGGCTGCCGCTCGCCGTGGAGACGATTCGGGCAGTGCCGAGCTACGTCGAAGCCTGAGGCTAGGCCTGGATGTTCCGGTCGCCCAGGGCCTGCTTCACGGCCGTCTCCAGGTGATCGATCTGGAGCGGCTTTCGCAGCAGCGTGAAGCCCAACCGCTGACCGTGGCTGTCGAGCTCGGCCCCGGAGGCCGTCAGCATGATCACGCCCACGGCCGGGTCGCTGTTTCGGACGTTTTCGACCAGCTCCAGTCCCGAGCCCCCGGGCATGCTGTAGTCGGTGAGGACGAGATCGTAGCTCTTCTGTCTGAAGAGCGTGAGTCCCTCGGTTCCGCTGGACGCGACATCGGTCTCGCAACCCCAGACCGCCAGCAACTCGGACAGGAGCCCCTGGATATTTCGCTCGTCATCGACGACCAGAACGCGGGGCGGGTTGAGCACGACGTCATGACGGTACGGTGCGCAACGCGATGAGAGCAACAGCGAACATCGGCGCGAGAAATGCGGCATTTGTGCGCGGCACCGCCCGATGACCGCGTGACGACGCGCACATTGAGCCTTCTCGCGCGCTCGGCCACGAATTTTCTATCTTCACAAGGGGTCAGCGCCGCCGGATCGCGCCACACCGCGCGATTTTCGTTTTGTGGATTCGTGGGGATAAGTGGATAAGCGCGGCTACTGCGGGGCTTCGGAGATGCGCCGGTCGTTCGTCGGAGCGATCGTGCCGCGTGCGGTGATCGCTTCCAGGACGAGCTGAGCGACCTGCGGGCCGCTCGCTTCGGCGATGACGAGGCGAGCCCGCGCGAAGACGGTGAAGCCGTCGCCGCCCCGGACCAGATAGCTCGGCACGGCGACGGTGTAGGCGGCGGCGTCCGCGAGCGGTCTGTCGCCGACGGTCGCGCTCACGATCCGCTGTCCGATCGGCAGCCGTGAGTCGCGCACGAGCCGAACCCCGGAGAGCTGCAGAAAGCCACCGCCTTCCCGATCGGCCTGGGCCAGCCCGTGCTCGAGCGCCGCGCGGAGGTCGCGTCCGCGCATCTCGAGCTTCAATACCACATCGGCGAAGGGCAGGATCGTGTGGACGTCGCGCTTGGTCAGGGGTCCCGCCGACACGGTCCGGTTGGTGCGGATCGCGCCGCCGTTCACGAGGGCCACGTCGGCCTCGAGCCGCTCTCGGACGAGGTCGGCCACGAGGTTGCCGAGATTGGTTTCCTGGGTGCGGAGCTTGCTCGTGTGGGCTTCGAGCGGAACCGTCGTACGGCCAACGACCATGTCGAGCTCGCGGTCGAACCGCTTGGCGTACGCGCTGACCAGCTCCTCGACCGCGGGGTCGGAAGGAATTCGCCGGCTCACCTCGCGAAAGCGCCACGACCGCTCCACGAGTCGGCCCTCGCGCGTCAGCCACAGGTCTACCTGGACCAGGTAGCGCGCGTCGGATCCTCCCTTCGTGATCAACGTCCGGCCTTCCTCGGCCACCAGGGGATCGTGCTCCGGGGCGCGAGGTCTGTGCCGTCTCGGCGGTCGTGAGACCGAAGAACCCGACGCGGGCGCCCTCGAGGGTCAGCAGGACATCCGTCGACGCGCCGCCGAACGGCAGGCTCGAGCGCCGGTCGACGACGTTGGCCGAGAGCCAACGGAACTTCGACTCCTTCATGCGCTCGGCGAGCACCGATGGGCCGAAGTCGAACTCGTGGTTGCCGAAGGTCGCGAGATCGAGGCCGATCGCGTCGAGGGCCGCGATCATCTGCGCCCCCTGGAGGAACGTGGACTCGACGGACGGCGAGATCGTGTCGCCCGCGAGCACGAAGACCGTGTTCGGATTCTCCCGCTTGAGCTCCCGGACGAGCGTCGCCAACCGTGCCATGCCGCCCCGCCGGCCTCCGTCCACGGGCCCCAGCACGTAGTGATCGCTGATCTGCAGCAGCGTCAGCCGGACGAGATCGGCGTCCGCGGCCCGATCGCCCCGCGACGCGCACGCGGCGAGGAGGACCGCGACGACGACGAGCGCGATGCGCGTCCACCGACGCGTCATCCCGCGGTCGGGCGGAGGCTCGTCGAGCTTCGGGTCTTCCAGAAGCGGTCCGGACGCCGTGCAACGCGCTCGGCCAGGAGCCGCTCCGCCCGGTCCATGTCCCCGGCCCTGAAGCAAGCCTCGAGCAGCGTGTCGTGGAAGACGTCGCGCTGAGCGCGGCTGCCGCCCAGCTCGACGATACGGGGCGCCACGGGCTCGATGCGCTCGATCGCGCGCCGGTAGTCGCGCGCGGCGAACGCGTGGAGGCCCTCGATCAGCGGCACCAGGACATTGCCGCTGAGTCCGGTCCGGTCATGCGGGCTCCGCCCGCGCAGCATCCCCAGCTGCCGATCGGCGGTCGGCCAGTCGCCGCCGGCGGCCAGCGCCATGGCGAGATGGGCCGCGTGGAAGAGGAGCGCCGGGCGATCCAGGCGCCCGGCGGCGATTCGCGCGAACGGCGGCCAGCGCTCCGTCACGCCGAACCCGATGAGGTCGAGCCGCCAGAGGAGCGAGATCGAGTCGTGCAGGTCGCCGGGGATGGACGACGGCGCCCGCTCGAAGGCGCTCCGCCCGAGCCGCGAGGCTCGCTCGTAGTCGCCCCGGGCCAGGTGCATCAGCGCGAGGTGCCACAGCAGATGGTTCCTGAACCATCCCAGATGCGTGCACGGGTGGATTGCCGCGGGCAGGCGCGCGATCCCCGTGTCGAACGCCGCCATCTCGTAGAGCGCATGCGCGAGCGCGTGGACCGCCCAGGCGTCGCGCGGATTTTTCAGGTTGGCGGCGCGCGCCAGACGCACTGCCTCGTCGCAGCGGCCCGCCTGCTCGAGGGCGAAGGCATGCAGGCCGAGCATGAAGGAATCACCGGGTTGGTAACGATTCAGCGAGCCGGCGAGCGCCAGCATGGCCGGGAACTTCCCCTGCCAGAACCAGATGAAGTAGAGGCGCTGGAACATGACCAGGTCCCGCGGATACTCCGCCAGATGCTCCCGCATCGCGCGTTCGGCCTCGGGCACCTTGCCCTCGACCAGGAGCGCGAGGGCTTCGACGTGGCGCCGCTCGCGTTGGGTCTGGGGGCGCACGGCGGCACGCGCGACCTTCGCCGCCTCTTGCGCTTCGGCGAAGCGCTCCTCGAGAAAGAGGCAGACCGCCGCGCCGGCGTGGCCCAGAGCCAGTCCCGGGTCGTGGGCGTTCGCCGTGCGAAAGAGGTCGAGGGCCCGACCGTCCCACGAGAGGAGCCCTTCGACGGCCCGATCGTAGGCCTCGAGCGCCGCCGCCGTTCCGGTGCTCACCGGCAGGCCGTAGGCGTCGCGGCGCATGAGCGGCATGCTAGCAGATCGGTCGTGCGCCGGAGGCCTGGCCCCCGCGGGGCGCATGGCATTCGGGGGGGACGAGCGACGCGAGGAAGTCGAGGGCGCGGCGCTCGACCCACGACTCGAACCGCCAGGGCCAGAAGCCTTCGATGAAGCCGACGTGGCCGCCCTGGGGCAGGAATTCGGCTCTCACCGACGGCGGCAGCGTGGCCGGATCGGGGAGTGCTTCGGGCGGAACGATCGGATCGTCGAGCGCGTTGACGAGCAGGGTCGGTCGACGAATGCGCGAAAGGTACGGACGGCTCGACGCCCGGGTCCAATAGTCGCGCTCGTCGACGAAGCCGTAGAGCGGCGCCGTCACCGCGCGATCGTATTCGGCGAAGGTCCGGGCGCGCAGCGCCAGCGCCAGATCCACGACGCCATGCAACCCCGGATCGCGATCGGCTTTCAGGCGCACCTTGGCGCGCATCGTGCGGAGGAAGTTCGCCGCGTAGACCCGCCGGCAGAAGCCCCGATCGAGCGCGCGGGTGCACGGCGTGAGGTCGAACGGCACCGAGATCGCGACGGCTCCAACGAGCTCGGTGGGTACCCCGGCCTCACGCTCGCCCAGCCACTTGAGCAGCACGTTGCCGCCGAGCGACACGCCGACGGCGCCGAGACGCAGACCGGGCTCGCGAACGACGAGCATGCGGAGGACTTCGTCGAGGTCCTCGGTATAGCCGGAGTGATAGAACGGGCGCAGGAGGTTCAGCTCCCCGCTGCACGACCGGAAGTTCAGCGTGACGGCGCGCCAGCCGCGCGCGATCGCCTGGCGCATGAGGCCGACGGCGTAGTGCGACCGCGACGAGCCCTCGAGGCCGTGGAGGACCAGCAACAGGGGCGCCCGGGCTGGCGCGTCCGCCGCCCAGTCGAGGTCGACGAAATCACCATCCGAGGTGGCGACCCGCTCCCGCCGCCACCGAAGGCGGTCGCGGCGGAAGAGCGGGCCCCAGATCGTCTGCAGATGCGCGTTCCGGCACCACCAGGGCGGCCGGAACGCGGCAGATGCTATTCCTGACCCTGCAGGAGCAGCTTGACGACTTCGGGCACGATCTCCCGGGCGCGCCGATCGAGCTCCGTTTCGGTCAGGTTCGCGATCGGGTGCGGCATCATCAGGAACTTGTAGGTCGGCACTCCCCATTGCTCGGCCATGGCGCGGGCGGTCTTCTCGAAAACATCCGTCACGATCGAGGCCGAGGGCACCGCGTTCTTCTCCAGCAGGATTCCGTCGAGCACACTGCCCGACGAGCAGGACCCTCAGTCTCCGACGCCAGCGACGATGACGTCGCAGGTCTTGCGCACCTCCTGGATGATCTCCTCGTGCGCCGGGACCGAGGAGTTGTGCTTGCGGAACATGCGCGTCTCGGCGGCGCCATACTCCGTCTTGAGGATTTCGCCGATCCTTTGCAGGAGCTTGTCGGAGTTGAACTTCGTGTTCTCGATGAGCCCGATACGCTTGCCCATCAACGACCCCGGCCGATCCACGTACGCGATCGGCTGCGTGGTCGCCTCGACGGTGGGATCCAGAATTTCGATCATCGCCTGACCTCCTTGGTCGTGGCCTGCGAGGAACGCGCACCGCCCCAGCCCGGGATGAACGCCGAGAACGCCCCGGCCCGGCCGCCGGCGGCGACGACGAGGATGTCGTCGGGAGACGCGACGAGCGGTCGCAGCTTCGCGTCGTCACCCGGCTGGATCGCCCCGGGAATCCGATTGGTGCGCTTGAGGTGCTCGAGGGAATTCTGGGTGTGCTCGAACAAGAACTGCCTGATCTCTTTCTTGCCCCAGCCGCTGCCGGCGATCGTCCGCATGTGCTCGCCGGCGAGAGTGACGACGTACTGGGGTTGCCGACCGGCGCCGCCGGAGAGTCTCATCGAGTCGGCGAGCGTCGTCAGCACGCCCTCGGCGGTCCCCGAGAGCTGATTGTAGGACTGATGCGGCGATTCGGCGGCCATCACCGTGACGGTGCTCTGGCTCGGCTGAAACCCGCGCTCGACGTGCAGCGGCGTCCACGGGCTCTCGGCCTCGTTCTCCGCGATCACGTAGGAAAGCTTTCCGGGGTGGCCGAGCGTCCCCCGGTCGAGGAGCCCCGGCAGCGACCCGCAGACGTTTCGCATCACCAGACGCAACGCGCGCCCGATCGTGAGGTTGGCGCGCCAGCCCGGTCCGAAGAGGTTGTCGCCCGCGTTGATCTCGAGCTCTTTCGCGATCGGTCCGTTGACGATCATGAGGACTGCGGCGCCGCCGGTCGAGGTGCCGGGCCCGTGGTAGCTCCAGGCCGGGTCGCCGATGCCTTCCACCGCCGCCACCACCACCGGCATGTACTCGGACTTGCATCCCGCCATGACCGCATTGACCGCGACCTTCTCGGCCGTGACCGATACCGACCGATGGGTGATGAAGGCGATCTGGTGCTTCGGATCGAGACGAGCCGCCTCGAGCATCGCGCTCACCCGCTCGGGCGTGGGCGGGACGACCGGGAGGCCGTCGGTCCAGCCTTGTTGGAAGCAGAACTCGATCGCGTCGGAGACATCCTGGACCCGGTACCGCTTGGACGTGAGCGCGACCGCCATCAGCGCCTCCTTCGAGCTATCTCAGACCTGCTCGCCACCGCCGCCAGGCAGTATACCGCCCCGCGTCGCTCACCGTCCGACGCCCGCCGATCGCGGGGAACGCCGCCCGACGAGCCCGACGAGCGCGGCGATGCCGACGGCGAGCCCCGCCACCAGGACCGACTCGGTGAACGCCCCGAGGAACCCCACGCTCGCGGTGCGGGCGGCGACGATCGCGCCCAGCCCCATGACACCCGCGACGACCCCGAGCGTGCGGGCCAGGAACGTCAAGCCGCCCGCCGCCCCCTGCTGGCCCGGGGGAAACGCCGCCATGATGGTCGCCATGTTGGGGACCTCGAAAAATCCGAGCCCGAACCCGGCGGCGAAAAGGGCGAGCGCCACCCAGCCGAGTGGCGTCACCCCGTCGACGAGGCCAAGGAGAATGAGCCCGACGCCCTCGATCAGGAGCCCCGCCAGCGCGGGCGCGCGCGAACCGACGCGGTCGGCGAGGCGGCCGGCGAGCGGGGCCGCGATCGCCGTGCCGAGCGGCGTCAGGATGAAGAGCATGCCGCCCACGGAGGCACCGAGCCCGCGCGCGTCGACGAGGTAGAACGGCACCAGCAGCCAGATCGCGAAGATCGCGCCTCGGGCCACGAAGGAGAGCGCGCTCGCGCGCAGCACCGGGCCGCGCACGATGTCCGCGAGGGGGACGGGGCGGCGATCGCTCGGGACCGAGGTGGGCCCAACCGCCGCCGCCCAGACCAGGACGCCGAGGGCGAGCGGCACGCGGACGTGGAAGACCGCTCGCCATCCGAAGCGCTCGACGAGCATGCCGGCCGGAAGCGACCCCAGGGCACCGATGCCCATCGCCCCGTTCAGGAAGCCGAGTCGTCGGCCGCGCACGCTGGCCTGGGCCCCGGCGGTCGCAAGCGCGGGCGCGGTGCCGTAGACGAGACCGCCCGCGACGCCCTGCACGACGCGCGCGACGAGCAGCCGGCCGAAGCCGCCGGCCGTGCCGCCCATCACGAACGCGATCACGCTCAGGCCGACACCCGTCCGGAACACCACGACGTGGCCGAGGCGGTCGGCGGCGGCACCGCCGGCGAACGACGTGATCGCATACGTCAGCACGTAGCAGACGATGACCCAACGCACCCGCTCGGGCGGGGCCGCGAACGCCGTCGCGATCGCGGGGAATGCGATGTTCATCATGGAATCGAGCGACACCAGGAGCGCGCCCGCCGCGGCGATCCAGAGGGACATCGCCGTATGATGGCACGACATGCCCGATCCGATCGGTTGGGTGGTCCTGGTCTTCGGCGCGCTCGTGGCCTCGGTCGTCGGTGGCGTCGCCGGGTTCGGCGCCGGAATCATCATGCTGCCGCTCGTCGCGTGGGCGGTCGGCGTCCGCTCGGCGGTGCCGGTACTCACGGTGACGATGTTGCTCGGAAACCTCTCGCGGATCTGGTGGAGTCGCGGCGAGTCGATCGCGCGGTTGTCATCCGATTCGCGCTCGGCGCCGTGCCGGCCACCGTGCTCGGCGCCGCGATCTACGCCGGCACCCCGGCCGAGTTGCTCGGTCGGTTCGTCGGCGTCTTCCTCGTCGCCTCGGTGCCGCTGCGCCGGCTGCTGGCCACGGATCTCTTCCGCATGCGCCTCCGCCACTTCCCCGCCCTCGGCGCATTCACCGGTCTCCTGTCAGGGCTCGTGGTCACCACCGGGCCGCTGAACACACCCTTCTTCCTCGCCTACGGTCTCCGCCGCAACGCGTACATCGGCACCGAGGCGGTGTGCGCCCTGGTGATGCACATCGCGCGCGGGGCCACGCTCACGCGCTACGCGCTCGTGACGGGCGAGACGCTGGCGGTCGGCGTCGTGCTCGGGAGCACGATGTTCGCGGGCGCGTGGGCGGGACGTCGCCTGCTCGATCGGATGAGCGATCGCGTCTTTCTGACGATCATCGAGGCGCTGCTCGTCCTCATGGGCTTGCAGTTCTTTCTCTTTCCGCGGTAAAACCGTCCCTCGTGGACATCGCGCTCGGCACGACGGCGGAGGTCAGCGGGACGGTCGACGCCGACCGGACGGCGCACGCCATGGGCAATCGCGGGGTGCACGTCTTCGCCACGCCGTTCGTCATCGGCATGCTCGAAGACGCGGCGGGCGCGGTCCTCAAGCCCCACCTGGCCCCGGGCGCCGGATCGGTCGGCACCATGGTCGAGATGAAGCACCTCGCCGCGACACCGGTCGGCATGAAGGTGCGCGCGAAAGCGACGCTCCTCGAGACGGACGGCAAGCGCTATCTCTTCTCGGTCGAAGCATGGGACGAGAAGGACAAGATCGCCGAGGGACGCCACGAGCGGTTCGTCGTGCCCGACATGGAGAAGTTCCTGGCGCGCGCCCTGAAGAAAGCCGGCGGTTGATTCGATGACGGTCCAGATCAACAAGGCCATGATCGGCAAGGAGTACCCGCCGTACGCCGTGACGGTCGAGCGCGGCAAGATCAAAGAGTTCGCCAGGGCGATCGGCGACCTCAATCCGTTCTATCTCGACGACCGGGTGGGGGCGGCCTCCGAGTGGGGCGACCTCATCGCGCCGCCGACGTTCGCGGTGACGTTCCGTGACGAGACGGCCGATACCGCGGCATTCCTGCGCGACCTGGGCACGGACATCTCGCGCATCCTGCACGGCGAGCACGAGTTCGAGCTCTTCCGGCCCCTCCGGCCGGGTGAGACCTACCTGTGCCGCGCCCGGATCGTCGACATCTACGAGAAGGCGGGGCGGACCGGCCCGATGGCTTTCGTCGTCCGCGAGACCGCGATCACCGACCGCACGAACGAGATCGTCGCCACGATGCGCCACATCACGATCGTCCGCCTGTGACCTCGTCGATCGCATGACGTACGCGAAGGTTTACTTCGACGACGTCACGGTCGGCGACGAGCTTCCGCCGCTCGTCAAAGGGCCGATCCAGCAGATCCAGCTCACGCGCTACGCGGGCGCCTCCGGCGATTTCAACCCGATCCACCAGGACGACGAGTTCGCCCGCGCCGCCGGAATGGGTGGGGTCTTCGCCCACGGCATGCTCTCGATGGGCTTCGTGGCCCAGGCGGTGACCGACTGGGCCGGCGCCGGAACCGTCCGCAAGCTCGGCGTCCGCTTCGCGGCGCTCGTCCGGCTCAAGGACGTCGTGACCTGCCGGGGTCGCGTCCTCGCCAAGTCGTCCAAGGGCGAGGCGAACCTCGTCGAGCTCGAGGTGTGGGCGGAGAACCAGAAGGCCGAGAAGGTCGTCACCGGCCGGGCCACGGTCGGTCTGCCCGCGCGCGCCTAGCCTCCCGGCATCTCCCCACGCGCAGCCACCCAGTCCCGGAGCGCCTCGCGCGTCGACTGGAACGCGAGCGTGTCCCAGGGAATCCGCGCCGGGGCGACCCACTCGAGCGCGTCGTTCTCGTCGCACGTGGTGAGCGTGCCGCCGGTCACGTGAGCGGTGTAGACGATGATCACGGGTGCCGCCGGGTACGTGTAGACGTTGAGCAGCCCGGTCAGGTCCACTTTCAGGCCGGTCTCCTCGAAGGTCTCGCGCACGGCGGCGTCGGTCACGGTCTCGCCAAAGTCGACGAAGCCGCCGGGAAACGTCCAGAGGCCGCGCCCGGGATTGATCAAGCGACGGGTCAGGAGGACCGCGCCGTCCAGCTCCGGGATGGTCGCGGCGACGACTTTCGGGTTCAGGTAGAACACGAACCGGCAGCGCGAGCACACTTTCTGCTCACGATGATCGGGCGGCACCGCCTCGACCGCGAGCGATGCGCCGCAGAGCGGGCAGAAGTGGATCGTGGAGGGCGCGAGGAACGGAGGCGGCTCGGGATCAGTCACTTCCCAGAGTCTAAACCAGCTATTCTGGACGTCACAATGCCGGACGATCGACGGGGCCCTCTGGTGATCGGCGCGCTGGCGGTCGCCGCGGGCGCGGTGGTCTTCCTGGCCGCGGGCAACGTGCTCCCCGTGCCCGACAAGACATTCGGCGCGCCGCGCCGACTGGCCGCGATGCTGGGGCTCGGCTTCTTCTTCGGCGGCAGCTACATCGTCTCGCTCGTGCTGCCCACACCCTGGATGGGGCGCTTGCTCGGCGCGGCGACCATTCTGACGTTCGTCACCATGGGCGCCCTCCTCATGACGTGGCAGGCGCTCACGGCGGGCTCCTTCGTCCTCTCGCTCGACGCGCCGCGCCTCATCGCGGGCGCGTTCTTCTGGATGTTCGCGCTCGTCATGGACCCCGTCGCGCTCATCGCCTGGGTCGTGGCGCTTCGCGTGCTCTTGCGCCGGCCGTCGCCTTGACACTCCGCGCGGGCCGGTGCTACAACCCGACCGTCACGCCGAGGTGTCTTCTCTGACCAGGAGGTCTCGCATGCCACGTCTCGCCCTCACGATCGTCGTCGCCGCGCTCACGCTCGTGCTCGGCGGAGAGCCGGCCACCGTCCGCGGCCAGGCCCTCTCCGGCGAATACAAGATCGGCGTCCTCGAACCGCTCACGGGGCCGCTCGCCTTCGAGGGCAAGCGTCACCTCGAAGGGCTCGAGATCGTGCGCGACCTCATCAACGAGCGGGGCGGCGTCATGGGCAAGCGGCTCGCGTTCAGCGTCGCCGACGCCACCGACCCCACGGCGGCAGCGAGCGAGGCGAACCGGCTCATCACGCGCGAGGGCGTCAAGATCATCACCGGCACGTTCTCCTCCCGGCTCTGCGGGGCGGCGAGCGAGGTGGCGGCGCGCCACAACGTCATCTACTGGGAGTCCTCGTGCGTCGACCCGCGATTCAACAAGCGCGGCCTCCAGCACGTCTATCGCACCGAGATCGACGCCACCGGATTCGGCTGGTACAACGTCGAGTTCATCGCCAAGCACCTCGCACCCCGCCTCAACCTCAAGCCCAATCAGCTCAAGATCGCCTTCCTGTCCGAGGATTCCTCCTATGGCCAGGGCGTGACGGAGTCCGCCCGGCAGCGGGCCAAGGCGGAGTTCGGGATGCAGGAGGTGACGCTGGAGTACTACAACTGGCAGACGCTCAACGACATGACGCCGACGATCTTGAAAATGAAGCAGCTCAATCCCGACGTGGTCCACCACATCGGGTTCGGCAACGACGCGGTCCTCTTCTGGCGTCAGTCCAAGGAGCAGAACTTCCTGTTCAAGGCGCTCGTCCACGCGGGCGCCACCGGCTACGGCGGCGCGGACTTCGGCAAGGCGCTCGGCAACGACGCCAACGGCGTGTTCGCGCTGCTGGAGCCCGGTCCTGGCTTCCGCCTCGAGTCCCTCCGCCCCGAGGGGCAGCAGATCGAGCGCGCCTTCCGCGACGCGGTGCAGAAGCGGACCGGCTCCTACCCCTTCGGCGGCCACCAGCTCGCCGGCAGCGGCCTCTGGCTGCTCAAGCTCGTCCTCGACCGGGCGCAGTCCGACGCCCCCGAGAAGTTCCGCGCGGCGGTCATGGCGCTCGATCTTCCCGTGGGCTCCGTGATCAACGGCTGGGGCGTGAAGTTCTCCGAGCTCGGCCAGAACGCCAACGAGCGCGTCCAGCACTATATGCTGCAATGGCAGAACGGTCAGCTCGTGACCGTGTGGCCGGAAGAGTTCACGACACTCCGCGCGAAATGGATCCCGCTCGGCCCCTGGGACCAGCGCAAATAGACGTTCTCGCTCAGCTCGCGGTCGCGACGGTCCTCCTCGGGGGGATCTATGCGCTGGTCTCGGTGGGCCTCACCCTGATCTTCGGCATCATGCGCGTGGTCAACTTCGCCCACGGCGAGTTCCTGATGCTCGGCATGTACCTCGCCTTCTGGGCGTTCTCGCTCTGGGCGCTCGACCCCTACTTCGTCCTCTTCGTCTCGATCCCCGTCTTCTTCGTCGTGGGTCTCGTAACCTACGCCCTGGTCATGCGCGGGGTGATCCACGCGTCGCACAACGTCCAGATCTTCACCACGGTGGGGCTCTCGACGGTGCTCCAGAACGTGGCGCTGGTGGCGTGGTCCGGCGACTTCCGGTTCGTCCGCCCCTGGCACCTCTCGACCGTGCTCCGGGCGGGCGGCACCATCTTCAACCTGACGCAGGTGGTCGCGTTCCTGATCGCGGTGGCGCTGACCGCCGCACTCGTGGCCTTCATGCGGTGGACACACGCCGGCCGCGTGATGCGCGCCACCGCCCAGGACCGCGACGCCGCGACCTTGATGGGGATCGACACGGATCGGGTGTACCGCCTCAGCTTCGCCATCGGCATCGCCGCCGTCGGCTCGGCGGGAGTGCTGGTCGCGCCCCTCTACTCAGTCTACCCGACCGCGGGGCTCCAGTTCGTGCTGCTCTCCTACGTGGTCGTTGTCCTGGGCGGCCTCGGCGACATGCTGGGGGCGATGCTCGGCAGCCTCATCGTGGCGGCCGTGGAGGTGGCGGGCTCGTATCTGTTCGGGGCGGCCTGGAAAGAGATCTTCTACTTCCTCCTCTTCATCCTGGTCCTCGTCTTCCGCCCGGCCGGTCTCTTCGGTCAACGCGGCGCCGAGACCCTCGGCGTCTAGGATGGACTCCCTCCTGCGCTCCCGCGGCGGTGCGCTCGTCGTCTTCGGGCTGGCCGCCGTCACGCCGCTGGTCGTCCGCGACGCCTACTTCCTCGACAGCCTCGTGCTGATTCTCCTGTGGGGCGCGCTCTCCGCCGCCTGGAACGTCGCGGGTGGCTACGCCGGCCAGGTCTCGATCGGGCACGCCTCGTTCTTCGGCATCGGCGCCTACGCGGCGGCGCTGATGGTGACGCGATTCGGCCGGGGCCCGTGGCTCGGGATGCTCGTCGGCGTCGTGATCTCGATCGGGGCGGGGTTCGTCATCGGCTTTCTGTCCAACCGGCTCAAGGGGCCGTACTTCGCGCTGTCCACCATCGCGTTCTCCCAGGTGCTGCTCATCGGCGTCAGCCGCTGGCGCGGCTTCACGGCCGGCGGCGAGGGTATCCCCGTTCCCTTCCGTCCGGGCTTCGCGACGCTGGGCCTCGGCCATGCGGGCTGGGTGTACATGGCGCTGGCAGCGGCCCTCCTCTGCTACGCCGTCGAGGTCTATCTGGAGCGGTCGCGGGTGGGCTACCAGCTGGCCGGAGTCCGGGAGGACGAGGACGCGGCGGAGGCGCTCGGGATCCCCACCCGCCGACTCAAGGTCTTCGCGGTGACGCTGAGCGCGGCCCTCACCTCCATCTGCGGCTCCCTCTGGGCGCAGTACATCGGCTTCGTCGATCCGACGTACGTCTTCTCCGTCGATCTCTCCGTCCGCTTCGCCCTCAACGCCATCATCGGCGGTATGGGCACAGCGCTCGGGCCCTACCTCGGCTCGATCCTGATCACGTCACTGGAGACCTACTTGCGCGCGACGTTCTCGGGCGTGAAGACCGGCTTCGCCGGCATCTACCTGATCATCTACGGCACCGCCCTGATCCTCGTCGTCCGCTTCGTGCCCGACGGCCTCGCAGGCATCGCGGCGCGGCTTCGCACGCGGAGAGCCCACGCGTGAGCGAGGGTGCGACGATCCTGGCACTCGAGCGCGTGACGAAGCGCTTCGGCGGGCTCACCGCCGTGGCCGACGTGAGCTTCACGGTTCCGGCCGGCGAGCTCCTCGGGATCATCGGGCCCAACGGCGCCGGCAAGACGACGCTCTTCAACGTGATCTCCGGCTATTACCGGCCCGAAGGTGGACGCGTGGTCTTCCACGGCCACGACGTGACCGGTCAGCCGCCTCACGCGATCTGCCGGCTCGGCCTGACGCGCACCTTCCAGCTGGTGAAGCCGTTCGGGAATCTCTCCGTCACCGACAACGTCATGATCGGTGCGCTCACGCGGCTTGCCTCGGTCCGCGCCGCGCGGGTGGAGGCCCAGCGCGTCGTCGAGACGTGCGGGCTCGGCGCGCACGCCGACACGCGCGCGCGCGCGCTGCCCATCGGCTTGCGCAAGCGGCTCGAGGTGGCCCGCGCCCTGGCCACGGGCCCCCGGCTCCTCCTGCTCGACGAGGTGATGTCGGGACTCAACCCCACGGAGCTCGCCGCGATGGTCGAGCTGATCCGGCGCCTGCACGCCGAGGGCCTCACCGTGATCGTGATCGAGCACATCATGGCGGCGATGATGCGTCTGGCCCGGCGAATCGTCGTGCTCCACCACGGCGAGACCATCGCCGAGGGGCCCCCGGCGGCGATCGGGCAGGACCGGCGCGTCGTGGACGCGTACCTCGGCGAGGAGTTCGTGCTTGCTCAGGCTTGAGGGAATCGATGCCTTCTACGGCGATCTACAGGCGCTCGGCGACGTCTCCTTCGAGGTGCGCGAGAACGAGATCGTCGCGCTGGTCGGCGCCAACGCCGCCGGCAAGTCCACCACGCTCCGGGTGATCTCCGGCCTGGTGACCCCTCGACGCGGCCGCGTGATGCTGGGCGACGACGACCTCACGGCCATCCCCGCCCACGCCCGCGTCAACCGCGGCATCGTCCAGGTGCCCGAAGGGCGCCGCCTCTTTCCGTTCATGACGGTCGGCGAGAACCTTGCGCTCGGGGCCCACAGCGGTCGGGCCCGCATCGAGCGCGAGCGTACGATCGCCCACGTGTACGCCCTCTTTCCCGTGCTGGCCGAGCGCCGCACGCAGCTCGCGGGATCGCTGTCGGGCGGCGAGCAGCAGATGTGCGCGATCGGCCGGGCCCTCATGGCGCGGCCGCGGGTGTTGATGCTGGACGAGCCCACGCTCGGCCTGGCGCCCGTGCTCGTCGCGAAGATCTTCGAGACGGTCCGCACGATCAACGGCCAGGGTGTCACCGTGCTGCTGGTCGAGCAGAACGTCCGCCAGGCCCTCACGCTGGCCCACCGCGCCTGCGTGCTGGAGAGCGGACGGCTGGTACTCGAAGGCCCCGCACGCGACCTGCTCGGTGACGAGCGCCTCAAGCGCGCCTATTTAGG
>Ga0066710_100000114_pt1 | contig 36441 bp, 27 predicted proteins | sample GraSoiAngelo_159_FD_79666 | JGI IMG/M metagenome (GOLD analysis project Ga0066710, IMG submission 79666) | Grasslands soil microbial communities from the Angelo Coastal Reserve, California, USA - 14_1009_16_40cm | ecosystem: Environmental > Terrestrial > Soil > Grasslands | place: USA... | reverse complement strand
GTGTCCTCCAGTCCCACGTGCCGCCAGTTCTCTCCGCCATCCACGGACTTGTAAACTCCATCTCCGTAGCTGCTGTCGGCAAAAATCGTGTTGAGGCCTGTTCCCACGTAAATGATCTTCGGATTCGAAGGCGCCAGCGTCATCGCTCCAATCGACGCGATCGTCTCCTCGTCGAAAATCGGTTTCCAAACCGCTCCGCCATCCGTCGTCTTCCACACGCCCCCGCCGTCCGCGCCAAAATAGTACACGCCCGGATTTCCCGGCACGCCCGCCACGGCGTTCACCTTTCCCGCGCGAAACGGCCCGATCATTCGCCATTTCATCTCCGAAAAAAAATGCTCCGGAACCTGCTGCGCTGCGGCGATGCTGGCAACAAAAAGAGTGGCGGCGGGAAAAAACGCGACGATCCTGGCGAACCGGAAAAAGAAGGCAATGCTCATCAATGCGTTTCCCTCTGCGCGAGAGGATAGCTTGCTTCTAGCGCCCCCGCAAAACATATTCAATGATTTCGAATGATATGGATTTATCTCACCGGTTGGCCAATACTTTCAATCCCGGAATCTTCATCAACCTTTCGTCAGCCGTCACCATCGTAAGGTCATAAACCTTCGCCGTCGCCACCAGAAACCGGTCCCCAGGGTCGCGATGATTTAACAGTGTGAACCGCAGCTCGCGCGCTACTTCCCACGAGAAGCCGGCTTCCAGCAGCGAAAGCTCCTTCTTGGATTCTTCTATCCAGTGGTTCATTTCCTCTTTCAACGTGATCCTTTTCTTTTCCAGCAGGATAACTAGCTCCCAGATGCTGAAAGGCGAGAGCCAAAGTTCGTTTTGTGGGTCCGCAATGCATTGATTCACTTCGGAAGAAAGTTTCCAGGGCTCCCGGTGAGTCCACAGCCAAATGTGCGTATCTAGCAGCAGCCTCATTCCTTGTCCGGCTTCTGCGCGGCTTCCCAGTCCGAAATGTCCGAGATTGGCCCGACAATATCACCATGAATTTCTATCTTGGAAGCCAAGGTGCCTAAACGGCGAATTCGAGGCTTAGCCTCTGACGGTGGCTTCACCTCCGCGATTGGTTTCCCAAAACGCGTGACGAGGATGGGCTTGCCCGTCTTGCGCACTCGTTCGAGAACCGCAAGACAGGTAGCCTTGAACTTGGAAATGGCGATTTCTTCCACGGCGTAACTTCCACCATCACAATAGCATACATTTCGACCATAGTTCAACTATGGTCCGACCATGGTCAACACTCAAGTCTTTCTTATCTCTCTCCCATCCTTCTTTATCACCTAGGGTTCGTCGTCCCCGTCAGGATCAACGGAAGCAGCGGCGTGGGGTGATTTGTTCGGATCAACTGAAGGGAGTCCGGCTTTCTTGAGTTCTAGGTTTAGTGCCGGAATATCCTGCTGCCGGATTTTCGTCCAGCGCGTGACGAGTTTCTGGAGATCTTCTTCGAGTTCTTTGTACACAGCCGTGGCTGGCGTCGTGGGCGGGGCATCGGCGCTGTCCGCCACCGCCAGGATGCCGCCGAAATGCTGGTTCAAGCTGGAAAAATTCTCCGGTTGCTTCGCGCCGGGCGGCAAGCCAAAGAAATTGCTCTGCGCTGCGCCTTCCAGTTCTGCGGCTTGCTTGTCGAGAGCTTCGACCCCATCGGCAAGAATGCCTTTCCCTAGTTTTGTGGAGCGCTCCTTCAATTGCGCGCGCACCGATTGAACCTGCAAGAGCGCTCCGAAACTTTTGTTCATCCCTTCGACTGAGCCGCTTTGCATTTCAAACTGCTTGCGAAGGTCCGCGAGTGAAGTTTTGATGCGAGGATCCATTCGAATAACGAGCGGCGCTGAGTACGTTTTCCCATCCACGCTGAGTTTTGCCGTGTAGTTGCCGGGTAGTGCCCAGGCTCCCAGCGGATATTTTGGCGTGTCGTGTACGATGGCAGAGATCGGAAATTCGTGCCCCAGAGAATCCGGCGGCGCGTAGTGCAAGTCCCAGACAAAACGGTGCATTCCTGCGGCCCCCGAGAGAATCTGCGTCGGGCGCACCCAGTACATCGGGACGGGATGCTCGCCGGCGGTTTTTTCCAGAGGCTCGGGCTTGTCCGAACTGGAATAGCGACGCACTAGACGATCCTGCGCGTCAAAGATTTCCAGTTTGACCGGCGCTTTTACAGCCTCCGCCAGGTAGTAATCGACGATGGCGCCGTCTGGAGGATTTTTCCCTGCAGGAACTTCCGGCGGCAGCGGCGTGTCCGGATTTCGATTCCAGCGGAACCGAATCGCTTCTTGCGGCGCGAAAAGGTGCACACTCTCTTTGGAAATGTCCGCGTTCATTTGTCGAAGTGGCGTAATGTCATCAAGAATCCAGAACGAGCGTCCGTGGGTGGCGACAATCAGATCGTCGCCATGAATCGCGAGATCGCGCATGGACGTATGCGGCAGATTGAGTTGCAACGGCTGCCAATCGTCTCCATCGTTGAAGGAAACGTAGACGGAGCCTTCCGTTCCGGCGAAGAGCAAGCCCCTGCGCACCGGATCTTCGCGCACCACGTTGCTGGCGCCGCCTTCAGGAATATTTTTTGTGACTTCCGTCCACGTTTTGCCGAAATCGCGCGTGCGATAAATGTGCGCGCGCAAATCGTCGAGCCGGAACGAATTGATCGCCGCGTACGCCGTCCCTGCATCGAAGTGCGAAGCTTCGATGATGGAAACTTTGCTCCATGGCTTGAGCTGCGGGGGCGTGACGTTTTGCCAGGATTTGCCGCCGTCGCGCGTGATGTGAATCAATCCATCATCGGTGCCGGCCCAGATTGTGTTCTCTTCCTTGAACGAAGGGGCGACGGCGTAAACAATTCCGCGGTGCTTACCTTTTTCCGGATCGCTCGCGGCGAAAACACCCAGATTCGCGGGAATCTCATAAGATTCGCGCGTGAGATCGTGACTGATGACCTGCCAACTGTTTCCTGCATCGGTCGTTTTGAAAAGTACGTTGGCCCCGAAGAAGAGGGTATGCGGTTCGAGCGGCGAGAACACCACCGGCAGCGTGCGTGCGTAACGATACTCGCCACGGCGAATCGGCTCAGGTGTAATCTTTGCGTATTCGCCGATATCCTGCTTCGTGCGCGTGAGCCAGTCGCCATAAAGAATGTTCGGGTCGAGCGGGTCGACCGCTACATATCCATACTCAAAGATCCCGATAAGATGCCAATCGCGAAAAGTAATTTCGCCATAATCGCTGCGGCTCAGCGTGCCGACGGAACCGCTTTCCTGCTGCGCGCCGTAAACCCAATACGGAAAACGATTGTCGGTGGTCACGTGATAAAATTGCGCCGTCGGCTGATTGTACCAACTGCTCCATGTCGTGCCGCCGTTCACGCTGATGACCGCGCCCTGATCGGAGCTGAGCGCGATGATCTGCGGATTCTCCGTGCTAATCCAAATTCGCTGATAATCGTCGCCGCCGGGCGCGCCTTTGAAGCCGACGAAAGTTTTTCCACCGTCGGTGGATTTCCAGGTGGTCGTGTTCGCAACGTAAATGACGTCCGGATTGTCTGGCGCAACGGCGATGCCCGCCGCGCCCGGGCCACGGCCGCCAATGCGGCGGTCGGTGTTTACAAGCTTCCATGATTCTCCCGCGTCGTCGGAACGGTAGACGCCGGCATTTCTCTTTGCCTCGACTGTGGCATAGAGGCGATTCGGCTCGCTCTGCGAAACGGCAATACCGATGCGGCCCAGGCCATCACCGTCGGGGGGTAGACCTTTCGTGAGCTGGCGCCAATTGCTTCCGCCATCGGTGGATTTGAAGAGGCCGCTTCCCGCACTGATGAACGATTCGCCGCTGCGAATCTCCCAGGGCGCAACGCGTGCGGCCCACAACACGGCGTAAATCGTTTGCGGATCCGTGGGATCGAAAGCAAGGTCGGCGGCGCCGCTGTTTTCATCTTTGTAGAGAACTTTCTGGAAGGATTGTCCGCCCTCGGTGGAGCGGAAAACGCCGCGCTCTGCGTTGGGACCATAGGGGTGTCCTTCGGCAGCGACGAAAACGCGGTTGGGATCTTTCGGGTCGATGAGAATCGCGGTGATTTGCTGGGCGTCCCTCAAACCGAGATGCGTCCAGGATTTTCCCGCGTCGGTGGATTTGTAAACGCCATCGCCGGTCGCGAGATCGGGGCGCTGCAATCCCTCGCCGCTGCCAACGTAAATGATGTTCGGATCGGACGGAGCAACGGCAAGCGCGCCAATGGAGCCGCTGGGCTGATCGTCGAAAATCGGATTCCAGGTGTTTCCAAAATCCGTGGTCTTCCAGACGCCGCCGTTGACGGCGGCCATGTAGAAAACGTTCGGCTGGTGCGGCACGCCGGAGATGGCGACGGTGCGGCCTCCGCGGAACGGGCCGATGCAGCGCCAGCGCATTTCGGAATAGAGCCTTTGATCAAATTGCTGTGCGTTCGCCGAACTACAAAAGATACTTGCGACGATTCCAACGGTGAACCACTTCCCTGCCACACCGATTCGCATCCGAGTCCTCCGTGAGAAGGGAGAGGATACTCTGGCTGCGGAAACGGAGCAATGCATGGAGTGCGAAAACGTGCATCCCCGTTCGCTAAGCTCAGGGCAGGCAGGAGTGGCCGTGCCAGCGCTTTCCCCTCCGCGGTGACCCGCAGACTCGTGCTGCGGTCGAGGCAGAATTGGGCCGTTCCCTCAAGGATGCACGATGGAAAGAGGAAGAGAGATCTCACATCCGCAGGCCGACCGCTCAGCAGGAGCAAAGCGGGGAGAAAAGTCGGCCTGCTCCGTTCGAAATGACGGCTTGGGCGGGAGGGCTAGGGGGCTTTGGCGGCGACGACGCCGAGGTCGGCGATATTGTCGCCTCTTTTTAGGGAGGGGACGGCGTTGACGTGGAGAACTACGGCGGAGACGGGGGCGCGGGGCTCGGCGATGACTTTGCCTACATAGTCTGTGATGATGCCGAGCTTCATGCCGGCGGAAACGTAGGTGCCGCGCTTGACGAGGGAGTACCAGATGCCGGGGCCGTCGGCGAGCACATCCACCAACTTTTCGATCCAGACAGGATTTTCGATTGTGTGCGGTTCACCGGGGAGCATTTTCAGGGCGCGCATGGTGCTGAGGGTGCCGTTGACGAGGAGGGCGACATCGTCGGACTCGACCGTGCCGGCATGACCGGCTTCGACGACGATGGATGGCTTGCCGCGGACGGAAGCAGTGTTATCGAGATAGCGTGTGGCGGCGCGGTCAGTGGGACGTTCGCGCCAGATGATGATGTGATCGAGACCGAAGGCGAGGACCATTTCTTTTGAAGTGCGGTCCTGGGCTTCGCGGCCGGTGGGGCCCCAGTAGGCGTAGGGGCGGAGGCTCTCGTCGAGGTCGCCGCCGTGATAGTCGATGAGGTAGTCGCAGCGGTCGACGATTTCTCTGGTGATGAGGTAGGAGGCGCGCTCGGTTTGCGTACCGTCGGCTTTACCGGGGTAGAAGCGGTTCATGCTCTTGTTGTCGACCGGATTGACGTGGGGAACTTTTTGCTCGAAGGATTGGATGTTGATCAGAGGAACCAGGATGACGGTGCCGGTGACTTGCGCGGGGTCGAGCGCGGCGATAAGTTTTTCGATGGCGATGATGGAAACGTACTCGGTGCCGTGGGCGCCCGAGACGAGCGCAAGGGTTTTGCCGGGCTTGGCGCCGTTCACGAGGACGATGGGAATGCTGGTGGCGGCATCCACGCCGGCAGAGACTTCGAGGGTGCCGGTGGATTTTTCGCCGGGGGCGGCCGAGGCGGTGCCTACGGTAAATTTGGATTGAGCAGAAACGGATACGGAACTGAACGAAATGAGAAACGCCAAAGCGAAAATCGAGGTGAGCGGACGCATCATTCACCTGCCGGTTTCGTTGCGGGGGCTGGTGGCTCGGGCGGGCGTGCAGGCGCGGAGTCGCCTTTGACATAGTGGGCATACCAGGCGAGATAGCGCTCTAAGCGGTCCTTGAGGTGAGAGGGGATGGTGAAGCCGTGGTGCTCTCCGGGGTAAACCACTAGTTCGGTGGTGCGGCCGAGGCTTTTTAGCGCCTGGTACATCTGCTCACCACCAATAATAGGCACGTTCCAGTCCACGTCGCCACCCATGAAGAGGGTGGGCGTGGTGATGTTCTTCACGCGGAAGAAGGGCGAGATTTTTTCCCAGACCGCTTTGTTCTCCCAAGGGTAGCCAAGCTCCGAGAAGTAGTCTTTCTGATATTGATCGTGGCCGAAGCCGCTGGGCAGCAGCGCTATCCCGGCGCCGGAGATGGCGGCTTTGAAGCGGGTGGTCTGGGCAATGATGAAGTCGGTGGACATGCCTCCGTAGGACCAGCCGCCGACGCCGAGTTTATCGGGATCGGCGATGCCCTGAGCTACGGCGTAATCGACCATAGCCATGTCGTCTTGAAAATCCTTGTTGCCCCAGTCCGCGAAGATGGCTTCGCAGAATTTCTGGCCGTACCCGGAGGAGCCGCGCGGATTGGGAAGAAGGACGGCGTAGCCGTTGACGGCGTAGAGCTGAGCGAGGTGGTAGAAGGAAGCAGAGTATTGGCCGACGGGGCCACCGTGAGGATTTAGCAGCGTGGGGACTTTTTTGCCGGGAGTGTAGTCGAGAGGTTTGTAGAGATAGCCAGCGACTGGGGTGCCGTCTTTGCTTTTGAAATGAACGTAGTCGACTTGGGCGAGGCGGAGTTGCGCAAAGAGGGCGTCGTTGGTCTTCGTTAGACGGGTGAGATTGTCATTGCTGAGGAAGAAGATTTCATCCGAGCGATCGAGTGAACTAATTTGCGCGGCGACAGCGCCGTCACTACCTAGAGAATAGTAAGCGACATTGAGTGGGCCACCGATGGGACGGGAGATCTCGCCGCCAGTCACGGCAATGCGGCAAAGGTTTTGCGTGCCGTCATCGTCGGCGATGAAGTAGATGGCGAGGCCGTCGGGGGAGAAGCGTGGGCGGCGCACACTGCGGTCGAAGGCAAGGGTCAAAACTTTTGCTTCGCTGCCGTTGGAGGGAGAGATGGCCAAATGGTGCGTGGCATAGATCATGGCCTTGACGTCGGTTTCGGTGACGTAAGCGATCCATTTGCCGTCGGGGGACCAGGCGGGGGCGCGGTCGGCGCCAGGACTGGTGGTGATCTGTGTGAGGCGGGCGCCTTTGTCGGTGTTGTCGGCGGCGACGACCCAAATGTCGCTGTTGTAGTTGCGGTCGGGATCGGGCGTGGTGCGGTTGCTGGTGAAGGCGATGGATTTCCCGTCAGGAGACCAGGCGGGCTCGTTGTCGTCGAAGTCGCCGGAGGTGAGTTGCATGGTTTTTTTTGAGGCGACCTCGAAAACATAGAGGTGGTCGCGGCGGCGGTCGAGGTAGCCGACGGTATCTTCCTTGAATTGGAGGCGATCGATTACGAAGGGAGGAGGGGTTTTCGGTTTTGCAGCGGGCTTGTCCTTGTCTTTGGCGGCTTCGGCGTCTTCGGGCTTGGGATCCTGGAGGATGAGGACGAGACGAGTGGAATCGGGAGACCACTCGAAGTCGTTGACGCCTTGCACTGTTTCGGTGAGCTTTTGCGCTTCGCCGCCGCGCCGATCGAGAAGCCAGACTTGGGTTTTGCCGGCGTTGCGCGCGGAAAGGAACGCCAGGTATTTGCCGTCGGGGCTCCAGCGCGGATGGCTGGAAGAGACGCCTTCGGCGGTCACCGGAATGGGGTCGCCGCCGTGAGTGGAGATCATCCAGAGGCGCTGCTCGTTCTTGTCTTCCTTCAGCATGCGCGTTCGTACGGAATACGCGATCCATTGTCCATCGGGACTCAACTCGGGCTGAGCGACATCGCGGATCTGGAAATAGTCATCAATGGTGATAGGGCGAGGAGACTTAGGAGATGGTTCCTGGGCAACGAGTGGCAGCGCGAAAGCAAACAGGACGGCGAGACGAAAACTAAGTTTCATGCGAAAACTCCTGTAGCTGGATTCTTGCTTCAGCGGGTGGGTAGTGTAGCAGAGGAAGCGCCTGAGCGGGCGCGGGGAACTCTGCAGCGATCAGCAGGAATGACGGAGCAACGAGGATTATGAAAAAGGAATGCTCGTGGTTCCCGCAGGCTTCTCGTCTCCGATGGACTTGAACTTCAAAACAACGGAAATGACAAAGGCTATGACTTCGTAGATAAGTACGAAAAAACTGAGTACCAAAACTCCGCCGATGATCATCGCGGGCAGTGGGGTTGGATCCGATACCAACTTGTCAAATTTCTGGGCTTCTTGCACAAGGTAGCGTTCTCGGCCCAATTGCCGAGTTTGTCGCTCGTCGCGATGAATGTAATAGCCGAGCAAAATGCTAAGCAAGACAACGGCGATCGAGCGAGCAATTAGGTTGCGATTCACCTTCGTGGTGCCTCGGGAAAATCTGGGGGATGTATATCACAGTGAAGTAAAGGACAGGTAGCAAATTGCGGGAAATGCGGCTGCAATGAGCTCGCGGGTACAGAGCACAGACTGAAGTCTATGCCACTGCTAGTCGGATGGCTTGGTGACCGGAGCGGGCGGCGTTTCGGGAGGACGGGCAGGGGCGGGATCGCCTTTGACGTAGTGGGCATACCAGGCGAGGTAGCGTTCGAGGCGGTCCTTGATGTGGGAGGGTGTCTTGAATTCGTGGTACTCGCCTGGGTAGACGACGAGTTCGGTAGTGCGGCCGAGGCGCTTCAGGGCCTGGTACATCTGTTCGCCTCCGAGGATGGGAACATTCCAGTCGATCTCGCCGCCCATGAAGAGAGTGGGAGTGGTCACATTGGCGATTTTATAGAAAGGCGAGACTCTTTCCCAGACGGCTTTGTTTTCCCAAGGGTGGCCCAGCTCGACTTCGTAATCTCTTTGGTAGTGGTCATGGCCATAAAAACTGCTGAAGAGGGCGCTTCCTGCGCCGGAAATGGCAGCTTTGAAACGGTTGGTTTGCGCAATGATGAAGTCCGTGGAAATGCCGCCGTAAGACCAGCCGCCAACAGCAAGCTTTTCGGGGTCGGCGATGCCCTGCTGGATAGCGTAATCGACCATGGCCAGGTCGTCTTGAAAATCCTTGTTGCCCCAGTCGGCCCAGATCGCTTTGGCGAAGTCCTGACCATATCCCGTTGACCCGCGCGGATTCGGGAAGAGCACAGCATAGCCGTTGGCTGCGAGGAGTTGTGGCAAGTGATCGAATTCCGCGTAATAGGACCAAACCGGGCCGCCGTGGGGGCGAAGGATAGTGGGGTACTTCTTGCCCGAGACGTAGTCCACGGGCTTGTAGAGGTACCCGGAAACGATCGTGCCGTCCTTACTTTTGAAGCGGACGTACTCGCCATGGGAGATCTTGAGCTGGTTCATCAGGGTGTCGTTGGTGTGCGTGAGCTGGGTAAGTTTGCCGTCGGGAAAGGTGTAGACCTCGTCGGGGCGGTCGATAGTGGCGATCTGCGCGACGATGTCTCCCGTCGTGGCGAGCGAGTAGTCGCTGACCATCAGTCGGCCAGGGACGGAGCGGGCAATCTCTCCGCCCGTGACGGGGATGCGGCAAAGATTCTGGGTGCCATCGTCATCGGCGATGAAATAGATGAACTTTCCGTCCGGGGAGAAACGAGGGACGGTTACCATGCGAGCGAGAGCGAGGGTGAGGAGCTTGGCTTCGCCGCCGATGGCGGGAGAAATGGCGAGATGTTTGGTGGCGTAATCGAAGAGGCGGGGCTCTAGCTGCGTAACGTAGGCGATCCACTTGCCGTCTGGGGACCAGGCGGGGGAGCCATCGGCGCCGGGATTCGTTGTGACTTGCGTGAGATGAGCGCCCTTGTCCGAATTACCGGCGGCAACGACCCAGATGTTCTGATCGTAAGTGGCGTCGGGGTCTGGCGCCGAGCGATTGCTCGTGAAAGCCAGGAACTTGCCATCCGGAGACCAGGCAGGCTCGGAGTCGTCGTAATCGCCGGAAGTGATCTGCATGAGGGACTTCGCTGCTAAGTCGAGCACGTAGAGGTGGGTACGGCGGCGATCGAGGTAACCAATTTCGTCGAGTTTGAATTGTAAACGGTCGATCACCCAAGGTTTTTGCGCTTTCTTCTTGTCCTTGGCATCGCTTTCACCGGCGGTCGCGGGGTGAGCGAAGTTCTTGTCTCTGTTTTCCATGGCATCCTTGAGTTCTTCGCGACTGGCGTCGCGAAGAGTCAGAACCAGCTGGCGGCTGTCAGGCGACCAAGCAAAGTCCTCGACGTCCTGCGGCGTGTCCGTGAGCCGCTCCGCCTCGCCGCCGAGCCGGTTCAGCTGCCAGACCTGCGTCTTGCCTTCATCGCGGGCGGAAAGGAAGGCGACGAACTTGCCATCGGGGCTCCAGCGGGCGTGAGAGGAGGAAACGGCTTCGGCGGTTAATGCGAGGGATGCACCACCGGCAGTCGGAACCATCCAGATGCGCTCCTCGTTCTTGTCTTCTTTGAGAAGAGCGGTCTTGACGGTATAGGCGACCCACTTCGCATCGGGGCTCAGTTGGGGATCGCGAACCTCGTGGATCTGGAAATAGTCGTCAATGGTGATGGCGCGAGGAGCAGGTTGCTGAGCAAGAGCGAACGGTGCGAGTACCAGAACTGCGGAAAGAACTAGAAGACGAAAAGAGAGCTTCATTCGCAATGACCCCTTGAGCGGTTATGAGTGCAAAAAAACAAACGACGAAGTGTAACACAGGTCCTCCGATCGACGGCGCGGGGCGAGAATCGGGAAGCATCGGGGAGGGGTTGTCACGACGGCCGCTCGCGTACTACGAACGTACGGTAAGCGGGAGAGAAAATATTTAGCTCAGGTGCATTTTTTTCTTGCATGCAGTAACGACTCTTGTATTCTTCGAATGCGAACTCGCTTTACAGCAGCGGCGCGAGCGAGTTTCGTTTTAGGAGGACGAGAGTAAAATTGAGTTCTATATCGCTTCCCGCCCAGCTACCTTCCCGCGCAATCCCAACAGCGAAAAAAAGAGTCGTCAAACTTACGCTCTGGCCGCTTGTGGCTGCCACCTTCTTCATGGTGTCTGGCGGCACGTACGGCACGGAAGAGATCATTCACGGCGCGGGCTACGGGCGCGGAATTTTGATTTTGCTGTTTTTGCCAGTGCTGTGGTGCCTGCCGACGGCGTTCATGATCGGCGAGCTTTCCAGCGCGCTGCCGCAAGAAGGTGGCTACTACGCGTGGGTGCGCCGAGGCCTGGGAAACTTCTGGGGCTTCCAGGAAGCGTGGCTCTCGCTGGCGGCAAGCATCTTTGACATGGCCATCTACCCGACGCTGTTTGTATTTTATTTGAAGCAGATGTCCCCATGGTTTGGCGTTGGGAATCATGGAATCTACGCCGGCCTTTTCGTGGTCGTTACCTGCGCGGTGCTGAATCTTGCGGGAATTCGCGTGGTGGGAATCACGTCTCTGTGGCTTTTTCTTCTGCTGTCGGCGCCGTTCGCGCTGATTGTGGTGATGGCGCCCCTCAGAATGGGCGCGCTGGCGCAAGCCCATACCGCTCCGGCGGCTACGGGGCTGGGGTTGCTCGCCGGCGTGCTGGTGGCCATGTGGAACTACATGGGCTGGGATAACGCCTCGACGATTGCGCAGGAAGTCGAACGGCCACGGAGGACTTATCCGAAGGCCATGCTTGCGGCCGTGGTGCTGGTGACGCTGACCTACATGCTCCCATTCGTGGCGGTGTATCTGACGGGTATTCCTTCTTCTGTTTTTGGAGAAGACGGCTCGTGGGCCACGGTGGCTGGCGCGATTGGCGGAAAGTTCGTGGGATTCGAATGGCTCAGGTTCCTGATCGTCCTCGGGGGAATGATGAGCGCCTTCGGCATGTTCAACGCGCTGGTAATGAGCTATTCGCGCCTGCCCATGGTGATGGCGCGGGACGGCATGCTTCCCAAGGTATTCGCGAAGACGCATTCAAAGACGAATGCGCCGTGGGTAGCGATTATTGTTTGCGCGAGCTGCTGGGCGATGTGCCTGGGGCTGGGCTTCAAGCGGCTCGTGACGCTGGACATTATGCTTTACGGGCTGAGTCTAATGCTGGAATTTGTGACGTTGGTGGCATTGCGCATTCGTGAACCGGAATTGAAGAGAGGCTTCCGCGTGCCAGGCGGGCTGACCGGCGCGATCAGCTGCGGCACGTTTCCGCTGCTACTCCTCATCTTGGCGATGGTGGAGAGCAACCACGAAATCGTGTTCGGGATGAATGGCCTGGCTTTTGGAGCGCTGATCATTGTCTCCGGCTTTGTGGTATACGCGGCCACGGGGAAACTGCGTAGGCGCCTGCCACAGCCATCACTGACCGAAAACGTGGAGCCCGCCTAAGCTCCAACTACTTGGCTGATTTCGGGTGAAGCCGAATGCTGTAGTCCTTATCGCCAGGGAGACGGCTGTCTACGTGAACGATTTTCACAGATTCATCCGCTTCTGTGCCACGCACGTACCCGATGGCCCCCGGCACGTTAAACACAAACTTGAGCACTTCTGTAGAGGTCGCCAAAGTCTTCGGTGCCGCGCGGATTTCTCCAGTGAACATCCCTTGCAGAAAGTGTTTGTTGAAGTCTTTGTCATCCATCCGGTAAATTTGAGCGAGTACCGCTTGGCGTTCCTGCTTGCCTGGCTCGAGCATTACTACGGTGATGCGACGGCCATTTGACCAATGGGTTTGCTCCCCCATAAAGATCTTGCGTAGCTCCGCGGACGACAAGTTCTCGACTGGATTCGACCGATTCACCACAATTCCCAGACTATCGTCGGTTGCCGGGCGGCTTTGCGGTGCGAATCCAAGGGATTCGCTGGTCCCAAGCAGCAGCACATGGGGCAGCAAGATGGCCGTGCCCAACATCAATAAACCAAACGTCACACGAGGCATCGTTGCACACCTTTAGAAGGTGAACCCTGCCTGGAGGGCCAGTGCGTGGATCGCCTGATCGCGCCCTCGTGCAGTGTAGTCGTATTGGAACTTCAAAGCCACAAACTCACTCAAGTCGTAGCGCAAGCCCACCGAAGGGCCGTGGCGCAGGCCGACTTCGGGAAACACCGGCTCGCTCTGGGAAGCATTGACATACTGGTAGCGCACGTAAGGGCGGTAAGAGCCGAACCGCCTGGAAACCTGCGTGTAGAAGCCCGGCGTATCAAACACGCGAGAACTTCCTTGGGGTGCATGGCGAAGGAGCAGGGCCTCATTCAGCCACTCGAAGTTCAGCCCGACGTAAACGGCATGGGCAGCAAATATGGTCTCGCCGATTCTTGGTGAATTCTGGGGTGCCAAAAGATCCCGGTAGATTGAGAGGCCCGCCTGCAATCCGCGAACTGCGTCCGGCCGTGCGAAGACCGCAAAATTGACGGCCTTGCGGTTGTTCTCATCAAGGACGTTTTGCACCTGCTCGTTCAGGGGTGAGCGCGAGGTGCGCCCGTTGCCAACTTCGGCGACGTAGTGCAAACCAAGGGCTCCTGAAGGGATTCGCCCGGATGCCGTCATACCGACATTGTGGACGGGCAGAATGCCACCCTGGTCCTCAAATTGAAACAGGAAAGGACGGCCGGTAGTCGTTTGAAGCCAGGTGCTGTGATGATAAGCAGTATTGTAATAACCGATCGCTGAGTGAAAACGGCCGACTCCTACATTCAGGAAATCGCCGAATGAATAGGTGAGCAGCAAGCGCTCGACATCCACGCCAAATGAATTGTCCCGCCCCGCTTCGAAAACAATCTCACTGAGGAACTTGAGCCTTTCCGAGACGTCCGAAGTGACAAAGAGGTCAACCTGCCCAAGACTGAAAGAGGTTGTGTCGCCTTTCAAGTTGCTCCCGTGAAGGGTGCCGTCACTGAATCCCCTTATGCGCAAGAGGGTCTTGTTGAGGTCCATTCCTTCCGACGCGGCATGTTCAGCTTGCGGCTCAGGTTCGGGCTGACTGGGTGGAGCGGCCTGGGGAAGCGCTGGCTTGGGGATTGCGGCCGTGGCCTGCGCCAAAGCCGCCCGTAATTCTCTTACTGTGGCCTCGAGCTGATCCATGCGCTCGAGGAGCGACTGCGCCGTCTGTAGATTCATATCGGTAGGGGCACTGGTTTGCTGGGCGTAAAGAATAGGACAAGTCAGAAACATCCCGAGGAGTAAAGGCAATTTCAACATTCCGGGTATCCGACCTGTGAGAATCAGAGCGCGCAAGGCTTTGATTCGCGGGAGAGTGGAATACTTCATGTCTGCCTCCTTAAGTTCATGCAGTTGCAACATTCAGCAGGTACTTACCATCCAGAAGCGGCCGGGAGCGTGTCACCCATGGACGAAACTGCGGGCCGCATGGAACTGAGCTTCACGACTTTCTCCTTGCCTGTCCGCTGTCGATGAGCAAGCTCTCGCTAAGGACCAACCTCAGGGATTTTTGAGCCTGCCTGGTCATGCGGGAGCAACACAGGCCGCAACGCTACAATATGTTCCAAAGACCTTCAACCGAAATTCAGTTTCGAGGGGAGCCCCGTCTTCCATACTCCATAAGGACCTATCAGGGCGTCCTTGCGGCTCGCCCGAGGCTCTCCAGTTCCTGCAGTTCCTGTCTTTCCGTTGACTTCATCCAAGGTCACTCCTAAGATGTCACTCCAATGATAGGTCAGACCATCTCCCACTATAGAATCACCGACAAACTCGGTGGCGGTGGCATGGGTGTCGTCTATAAGGCCGAAGACACGCGCTTGCACCGCTTTGTGGCCCTTAAATTCTTGCCGCAAGAAGTTTGCCGGGATCCGCAGGCGCTGGCCCGCTTTCAACGCGAGGCACAAGCGGCATCCGCCCTGAATCACCCCAATATCTGCACGATTCACGACATCGGACAACAGGAGGGCAGGGCGTTCATCGCGATGGAGTATCTGGACGGCTTGACGCTGAAACACGTCATCACCGGCAGTCCGTTGGATAATGAAAGGCTGCTCTTGCTAGCCATCGAGATCGCGGATGCGCTCGATGCCGCGCACAGCGAAGGCATCGTTCACCGAGACATCAAGCCCGCCAATATCTTTGTCACCAAAAGGGGGCACGCCAAGATTTTAGATTTCGGGCTCGCTAAACTGACGCCAATCAGCAGTAAGGTCGCACAAGCGGCGGGCGTGCGGTTCGAGGCGACGGCTGGCTCGAGCGTCGAGCAGCTGACCGGTCCGGGCGCGGCGCTGGGGACGGTGGCGTACATGTCGCCGGAGCAAGCCAAAGGAAAGCAACTTGATGTGCGTACCGACCTCTTCTCGTTTGGTGCGGTGTTGTACGAGATGGCCACGGGGTCAATGCCGTTTCGGGGGGACACTTCTGCGATTATTTTTGATGCGATTCTCAACCGACCGCCTTTACGCCCATTGCGGCTCAATCCCGAGCTGCCACCTAAGTTAGAAGAGATCATCAGCAAGGCGCTGGAGAAGGACCGTGATCTGCGTTACCAGGTAGCCGCGGAAATGCGAGCGGATCTGAAGCGCTTGAAACGCGAAACCGATTCAAGCCAGACTCCGCAGGTTGTCTCGGTGTCTTCGGCGGCGGCTGTCTCTCCGCCGGCGCCCGCCACGCCTCAACAACATGGGAGTTCCGCGGTTGTTGCCGCGGTGAAGCAGCACAAATGGGGAGCTACTGGGATTGCGGTTGCCGGACTGACCGTTTTGGCTGCGGCGGTATTTGGAGTCTACTCGCTGGTGCATCGTACAAACGGGGCTCATTTCCAGAATTTCGCAATCACCCAGGTGACCAACTCGGGCAAGGCTGCACTCACGGCCATTTCACCGGATGGCAGATACGTGCTAACGGTGATCAACAACAAAGGACTGCAAGCCCTGTGGCTGCACAACCTTCCGACCAGCAGCGATACTCAAGTGATCCCGGCTGCCCCAGCTTCCTACAAAAGTCTCATGTTTTCGCCGGACGGTAATTATCTTTATTTTATCAAAGCTGTGGATGCAACAAATACGAACTTCGATCTCTTCCGGGCACCGGTGCTGGGGGGCACTCCTGAAACAATAATCCGGGGGATTAACAGCGACATCGCATTCTCTCCCGATGGGCGGCGCATTGCCTTCGCTCGAACAAATGATCCGGAGGCAGGCAAGTACAGGTTGATAACATCCAATCTGAATGGCGGCGACGAGCAGGTTCTGAATGCCGTTGCGCCAGCTTCTGATGCCCCTGCGTTCGTCGCCTGGTCCCCCCGAGACGGGCAGCTGGCGTACAGATTGTTCAAGCCGGACAAGGCTCTCGGAGGAATCGCCCTGTTCGACATTGATGGCAAGAAAATAAGCAGATTTGCCACTTTCGATGACAAGGTCACTCAGGACTTCAAGTGGCTCCCCGATGGACGTGGACTCCTGTCGTTATATTCGCGAAAGGGACCAGATTACTATCAGCGGTCACAGATCGGATTCGTGGGGGCGGGGACTGATCAGCTCCAGCCGATCACTCGGGATACCAATAGTTATGCGACTTTGACTGTCTCTGCTGACGGAAAGACTCTGGCGACTGTCCAGACCAAGAGCACGCAAAATCTATACGTCCTTCCAGCCGCAGGTAGCCCATCGCCGACGGCGAACCCATTGCTTCCACAGGGACAGAATGTTTACGGGTTCGATTGGTCCGCCGACGGGAATCTGGTTTTCAGCGACTTTATTCACGCGTTGAGGATCGGCACCGACCGGAGCGTCCCGACGCAATTGGTGGGTGATTCAACCGCAGCGATTGTTGAATTGGCGGGCTGTGGGTCACATTACATGGTGTTCTCCTGGGCATTTCATGGAGGCACGAACTCAGCGAACGTCTGGCGTACCAACATCGACGGCACAAATCCCCTGAAATTGACCGACGGAAAGGACGATCGAGCTCCGGTGTGCTCGGCAGACGGAAAATGGGTATATTATTGGGACCTCGCGTTGCAACAACTTTGGCGGGTGCCGACAGCCGGCTCGGGAAAACCCGAAATGTTCCCGGGGAGCGCTGTTCCCCGAACCTTCCCCACAGGGACAGGGCTGAGTCCTTCCCCCGACGGGAAGGTTCTCGCTTACGTCCTGGCTACCATGCCAACACCGGAGGATCCGTATCCTCAATATAAGGTCGTGCTCCTGGAGTCCTCTTCGACGCCTTCGCCACCACATCTGATTGACGCGGACGAGCGGATTTCGAGCGGAGGCTTGAACTTCACGCCGGATGGGAAGGCGGTGGCCTACCCAATCCGCGAAAATGGAGTGGACAATATCTGGGTGCAACCGCTCGACGGCTCGCGTGGCCGACAGATTACCTACTTTGATTCGGAGCAGATTCTCAACTTCCGTTGGTCAGCGGAGGGCAGAAGCCTCTGCATACTCCGCAGCCATACCGACTCCGACGTTGTCCTCATCCGAGAATCGTCTCAATAGCCCTGGGCCTAAGATCAAAATTGATGCCATCCTCGAAGACAGAGCATCCGTCTTTCCATCAGGAGACTCCTAACGTGAAACTGCGACATCGCGTTGCCTTGTCATTATTTCTGCTCTTCGTCCTAGATGGTACCTCGCGGCTAGCTGCCTCACCGCAGATGGCGCAGCACTTCGACGCTAAACTCTTTCAGGAGCTGCGGTGGCGGCTGATCGGGCCGCCTCGCGGAGGCCGCACACTGGCGGTCGCGGGCGTGCGCGGGAAGCCGGAAGTTTTCTATTTCGGAAGCGTGGGCGGCGGCGTTTGGAAAACTAATGATGCGGGGCGAACGTGGAAGCCGATTTTTGATTCGCAGCCGATTGCATCGATCGGGGCGATCGCGGTTGCGCCGTCGGATTCGAACGTAATTTACGTGGGCTCAGGCGAGGCCGACATGCGCTCCTCGATTTCCTACGGGAATGGGATGTACAAGTCCACGGACGGCGGCAAGACGTGGATGCACATCGGGCTGGATGATTCGCGGCAGATCGGGCGGATCATCGTGGACCCGCGGGACGTGAATAGGGTTTTTGTTGCCGCGCTGGGTCATGCATACGGGCCGAACCAGGAGCGAGGCGTCTTCCGTTCGAAAGATGGCGGTAAGAGCTGGCAGAAAATTCTGTTTCACGATGAAAACACAGGCGCTATCGATCTGGCATTCGAGCCGGGGAATCCGAAAACAATTCTTGCCGCCCTGTGGCAGACGCGCAGGCCGCCTTGGAGCATCTACCCTCCTTCGAACGGGCCGGGCAGCGGACTTTATCGCTCAATTGACGGAGGAGATCATTGGGAACACATGACTGGGCAGGGATTGCCATCGGAAGGTCTCGGACGGCTCGGCATCGCTTTTGCGCCGAGCAATCCGCGGCGAATTTATCTGATTGTGGACGCCAAGGAGGGCGGGCTGTTTCGTTCTGACGACGGTGCACAGAGTTGGCAGCGCGTTTCAAATGACCGGCGCATCTGGCAGCGCGGGTGGTACTTCGGAGAGGTCAGCGTCGATCCCAAAGAGCCTGACACTGTGTACGTTCCGAACACCACGACCTATCAGTCGCGCAACGGGGGGAAAACGTTCACGGCGTTCAAAGGGGCGCCTGGCGGCGACGACTACCACGAACTTTGGATTGATCCCGATGAGCCGCGGCGGATGGTTCTTAGCAGCGACCAAGGCACGATCGTGACGCGCAACGGCGGCGAGACGTGGAGCTCGTGGTACAACCAGCCAACGGCGCAGTTCTATCATGTTGTGACGGATAGCCAGTTTCCTTACTGGGTGTACGGTGCGCAGCAGGACAGTGGTTCGGCGGCCACGCCAAGCGGCAGCAAGTACCGCTCGCTGAATTTTCATGCTTGGCGGCCAATGGACGCCGGGGACGAAAACGGCTACATCGCGCCGGACCCGTTGAATCCGGGGGTGGTGTTCGGCGGTTTTGTAACTCGGCAGGATTTCAGCCACGAGCAGCTCCAGCAACTGCCACCGACGCTGGCGCATCCCGGCGATTACCGACGCACCTGGACGTCGCCGCTTGTTTTTTCGCCGATCGATCCGCAGGTGCTGTACTTCGGCTCGCAAGTCTTGTTTCGAACGGCGGACGGCGGCAGCTCCTGGCAAGTGATGAGTCCCGATCTGACGCGTGAAGATCCCGGAGTGCCGTCAAATCTGGACGCAGCGACAGCCGCGGATGCCCCGAAAGGCAAACGCCGCGGTGTGATTTACACAATTGGACCATCGTTTGTGCGGGCTGGAGAGATCTGGGCGGGCACGGATGATGGACAAGTCCAACTGACGCGAGACGAAGGAAAAACGTGGGAGAACGTTACGCCGCTGGATTTGTCGCCCTGGAGCAAGGTGACTCACGTCGAAGCTTCGCACACCGATGCGGAGACGGCATACGCAGCGGTGGACAGGCATCGACTGGACGACTATCAGGCGTATCTCTACCGCACTCGGGACTTCGGAAAAACCTGGCAGCGCGTTTCCAACGGGATTCCGGAGGGAAGCTTTCTGAACTGTGTGCGGGAAGATCCTATTCGAAAAGGGCTTCTGTACGCCTGCACAGAAAAGGGCGTCTACGTTTCCTTCAATGACGGTGACGATTGGCAGCCTTTGCAACTCAATTTGCCGGTGACATCGGTGCGCGATCTGGTGGTGCATGAAAACGATTTGGTGGTTGCCACGTTTGGGCGCTCGTTTTGGATACTGGACGACGTGACGCCCCTGCGGCAGATCGATTCGCACATCGCCACGGCCGATGCGTGGCTCTTTCGTCCGCAAACCGCTATTCGCATGCGGCCGGGTTCGGACCAAGGCACGCCGGTGCCGATGGATGAAACTTTGGCTTCGAACCCGTCGGAGGGCGCGGTGCTGAATTACTTCTTGAAGTACAAGCCTTCAGCGCCCATCCAACTGGAGATCTTCGACTCGGAAGGAAAGCTGGTGCGGCGATTCGCGAGCGATGACGTCTTGCAAAAGACAAATCCAAACGACGTCCCTATTCAAGTCGAGTGGATTCGCGACCCGCAGCCTCTTTTGGCTGAGGCGGGGATGCACCGATTCGTATGGGACCTTCATTACACGCTGCCGAAGGGCGTGCGCAGGTCGTACTGGGGACCGGCCGGACCTTTGGCGGTACCGGCCAACTACACCGTGAAGCTCACGGCAAACGGCACGAGCAGCACGCAACCGCTGACCATCAAGCTGGATCCGCGCGTAAGAACATCGCAGGACCTGCTTGTACGGCAGTTTGGATTGGCCTCCAAGCTCGTGGCACGGTTGGGTGAAGCCTCGATGGCGTTGCAACAGATCGGTGACCTGCGAAAGCAAATCGATGCACGCAAGAAGGACGCGGGCGGCAACACCGAGCTTCTGACGGCTTTGCAGGAGCTGGAAAAGAGAGTTGAATCGGCGGTGCAGCCCAATAGTGATGCCGACTTCATGTTGTTTGGACTCGCAGCTCCGGACCGGGAGCATGAACCCCTTCCCAAAGTCGTGTCTGCGCTCACCGGACTCTTGCTCATTGTGGACAGCTCCGATATGGGGCCCGCTGCTGATGCTGCGGCCGCAAGCGTGAGATGGGAAGAAGCTGCCGAGGAGACGCTGGCGCGTTGGACAGCATTTCAAAAGGATGACCTGGCGGCTGTGAATGCTTTGCTCGAAAAAGCCGAGGTCAAGCCGCTGGCTGTCGAGCAGAGTCCGGGGCCGCACTAGCCCAAATTTCTCGCAAAGAATGCCTCGGCCGGTGTCTCCGTCAGCAGTGGTCCCAATTGTGAATTGGCTGCCAAGCAGGGGCGCAGCATCCCGACAGGGCTGGGATAGGTGCTGCGCCCCTACAAGGAAGCGGCGATCCGGTGCAATCCGGGGCGGCGGCGAGGCCGCCCCTTTCTTGCTGCACTGCATTTGCAGTTTTCGAGCGGCGCGAATTGAGGGGCGGATTTGGTATGCTGCTCTAAGTGAGAAACATCCTTCGAATCAGGTCTTTCTTTCTGATTGGGCCGCTCGGCGTGGCTCTAGTGGGAGCGGTGATGGTCTCCCCGTCTCCAGCTCCCTCGCAGATCCAGCAACCCGCGCCCGGCACAACGCCCCCGGCAAGTTCCTCCGCGACTTCTTCGCGGGGAGGAGTATCGGGATCGGTGGCTTCCCCGTTTGGCGCGCAAGCTCAGCAAGCCGGGCTCAACATCGTCGTGCTGGATCCGCCCCATGGTGGAACGGACCCGGGCGCGCGAGGCACAGGCGGCATCCGCGAGAGTGAGATCGTTTTGGATTTCGTGATTCAGGTTCGCCGCGCATTGGAGCTGCAAGGCTTTCAAGTGGTGCAGACACGGCAGGGGAATGAGAATCCTTCATTTGATGACCGCTCCGCGACCGCCAATGCGCAGCGCGGAGCGGTATTCGTATCCTTGCACGTTTCTTCGACAGGATTGCCGGGCACGGTGCGCGTTTACGTGAACGCTGATTTGCCGCCGGTTGCGGATTCGAATGGCTTGATCCCCTGGGATCACGCGCAGGCGCCTTTTCTTGGACTGAGCAAGACATTTGGCGATCTTGTGCAGGGATTCCTCACGCAGCGTTTCAAAGGCTCGCCGGACTCCGCACAAGCCGCCAGCGTGCGCCAGCTTCGAACTACAGCAGCGCCTGCCATTGCTGTCGAAATTTCTAGTGTGACGGTGGAGGACCGCGCCGACCTGGACCGCATGGCGCCTGGCGTGGCAGATGCTATTGCGCGCGGGGCGGCCTCGTTCAAGCCTTCCTACGTCGTTCCAAACTCGCCGGGAGGTCTGCCGTGACGCCGCGCTGGAAATTTTGGCTGATAGGCGGATTGGTTATCGCCGTGCTTGCGGCAGCGATCTATTTCCCAATTCTCCGCAGGCGGGTTAAGCGCGCTGCCAGGCTGCAGCAGCAAAGTGAAGAGCAGGCGCGGCGCGAATTGACACAACCGATCGTGACCAATCCGGGCGATCCCCGCGTGAAGACCAAACTCTTCTGGGCTTCGGACGCAATCGATTCCACGCTGGTGCCAGTAACGGTCGATCTGCCGCTTTCGAATGACCCGGTACTGCGATCGAAACAGGTTCTGAACACGCTGCTAGCGGGTCCTGTGGATGCCGAGTTGCGCACCCTGCCGCCGGACGCTTTGCTGCTTGCGTTTTATCTTTTGCCGGATGGAACGGGGATCGCCGATTTCTCCGAGGCGTTGGCGACTTCTGTTCCCTCAGGGATAGTAAGTGAGCAGTTGGCCGTGAATTCCATCACGCGAACTCTGGAGGCCAATGTGCCGCAGGTGAAACGGCTGAAAATCCTGATTCATGGGCAGGAAGTGGAAACGCTCGCAGGGCATCTGGACTTGACGGGGACATTCGTCGTCAACGCCCAGCCGGCCCAACCGCCGGCAGCCGACAAGGCGCCCGCTCCAGCTCCCGGAACGTTGACACCAGACAAAGCCCCCGGCAAACTGGCGCAACCTGAGCGCAAACCGTAGAATTCTGGAACACGGCAATGTGACCGCAGGAGGAAGAGTGAGAGTCGACGGCCGAACTGCGGACCAGATGCGTCCCTTGAAAATCACGCCGGATTTTATCTCCACGGCCGAAGGCAGCGTGCTCATCGAGTTGGGAAACACTCGAGTGATCTGCACGGCCACGGTGGACGACGGCGTGCCCGGATTTCTAAAGGGCAGCGGCAAGGGCTGGGTCACCAGTGAATATGGAATGCTGCCGCGCGCCACCGAGGAGCGCACGCCGCGCGAAGCAGCGCGCGGGAAGCAGTCAGGGCGAACGCTGGAAATTCAGCGATTGATCGGCCGCTCGTTGCGAGCGGTAACGGATCAGGAAGCGCTGGGCGAGCGGACGGTATGGCTCGATTGCGACGTGATTCAGGCGGATGGAGGAACGCGCACGGCGTCGATCACTGGAGCGTTCGTCGCGCTGGCGCTGGCATTCGAGCGTCTAACCGCGGCAGGAATACTGAAGAGTTCGCCCCTGATCGACACCGTGGCGGCCACGAGCGTCGGCATTGTGGATGACCGCGCGCTGCTGGATCTTGCCTATGAAGAGGATTCGCGCGCCGAAGTGGATATGAACGTGGTCATGACCGGCAACGGGCATTTTGTGGAAATCCAGGCGACTGCAGAGGGACGCGCCTTTTCCGGAAGCGAGATGCAAGACTTGCTGGCCCTCGCCGCCGCGGGGATTCGCCGCTTGACAGAAGAACAACGCGCCGTTCTACCCTTAAAATTCAGTGCGCGCGCACGCTAAGCTTTATCTCGCCTCATCTAGTGTGGGGAAACTCGCCGAGTATCGCATGCTCGCGACGGCGTCTGCACCTTTCGTTGTGATTGATCTGGCATTGCTGCCGGATTTTGATGCGCTTCCCGCGTTCGAGGAAAACGCTCCAACGTTCGCCGAAAACGCAGCAGGCAAGGCGCTGCATTACTCGCGGCACACGGACGGGCTGGTCTTCGCCGACGACTCGGGTCTGGTCGTGCCTGCTCTCGGCGGTGCGCCCGGAGTTCATTCCGCGAGGTACGCTGGGCCGCAGGCGACAAATTCGCAAAGGATTGAAAAACTCCTGGGCGAGATGCGCGGCAAGACGGGATCCGAGCGTGATGCGTATTTCGTTTGCGCGATTGCGCTGGTGGAACGCGGACGAGCCATGGCGATCGTTACGGATCGCGTTGACGGGGAAATCCTGGAGGCGCCGCGCGGAACGGGTGGATTTGGCTATGATCCGGCGTTCTACTTCCCTGCCCTCGAGAAAACATTTGCGGAGCTTCCTGCCGAAGAAAAAAATCAGCGCAGCCATCGTGGGAAAGCTTTCCGGAGATTGCTCGCGGCTCTTTCCTCCATGCTATAGTTTGGGCTCTTATGCCGGCGAAATCGAAGAAAAAACCATTGACAAAGAAGAAATCTACGCTGGCAAGATCAAGAGCCACGAAATCCGTGAAGACAATCAAGGCTGCCAAGACGGCGCGTGCAGCGGGAACGGACCCCAAGCGCGTAGCGGCAATCCTCGCGAAACTGGACGAAGCGTACGGAAATGCGACGTGCGAGCTGAAGCACGAGAATGCATTTCAACTGCTGATCTCTACGATTCTTTCCGCTCAGTGCACGGACGTACGCGTAAATCAGGTCGCGGAAACGCTCTATAAGAAATATCCGGATCCGAAGGCGTTCGCGTATGCCACGCCGGGCGAGTTGGAACAGGACATCCGACCTACGGGATTTTTCCGCAACAAGACGAAATCGGTGATGGGCGCGAGCAAGGCGATCATTGAAAAGTTTGGCGGGCAAGTGCCGCGCACGATGGAAGAGATACTCACGCTGCCGGGCGTCGCGCGAAAAACGGCGAACGTCGTGCTCGGCACGGCGTACGGAATCGCCAGCGGAGTGGTCGTGGATACGCACGTGCTGCGTCTTTCAAACCGCTTGGCTTTGTCGCCAAATGAAGATCCCAAGAAGGTCGAACAGGATTTGATGAAGATCATTCCGCAGGAAAAGTGGATTCAGTTTTCACACCAACTGATCTGGCACGGGCGCCGGGTCTGCCACGCGCGCAAACCGAAATGCATCGAGTGCAACATGGAATCGCTGTGCTACGCGAAAGACAAAACGATCTGAACTTCAAAAATCGGCTCTCCGCGTTGTTGATGAGTCCACGCGAAGAACATCTGCGTGTTTCTTATCGGTCTTATACGGACCGAAGCCCGTTTGGAACCATTGGCAGGTTATTGAGACGAATGCTGGTCGCGTCAAAGATGGCGTTGCCGACTGCCGGCGCCACGGCCATGATGGGTGTCTCGCCAGCTCCTGCCGAGGGGATGTCCTTGCGATCCAGCAGGATCGTTTCGATTTCCGGCACGTCACGGAATCTCGGCACGCGATAGGTTGAGAAATGCGGATTCTTAATGCGGCCGTTTTCGAATTCGATGGCCTCGAAGAGCGCCCCTCCCAGCCCCTGAATCATCGCGCCAGCCACCTGGTTGCGCAATCCATCCGGATTGACGATCGCGCCGCATTCGAACGCCTCGACCATGCGCACCACACGCACGGCGTCCGATTTCTTGTCCACTGCTACTTCAGCGAAGGTCGCAACGTAACTGCCCTTTTCGTAACCGCAGGCGACTCCGAATCCTTGCCCCTCTTGCGTTTTCTTGCGCGGCCACCCAAAGGACTTCGCTGCCGCCTCCAGCACCGCACGCAGACGCGGATCAGAAAGATTCTTCAAGCGCAAATCTAGGGGGTCCACGTTCGCCATGCGTCCCAACGCATCCATGTGCGTTTCGCGCGCAAAGTGATTCGCCGTCGCCGCAAGCCCGCGATACGAGCCGCTCCTCAGGATCAACCGCACTGGATGATATTCCGTTCGCTGATTTGCAACGACGTAGGGAGTCTCGATCCCAGACGCTCCGGAATGGTAGTTGTGAAAATCCCACGCCGTCAGTGTGCCGTCGCCAGAGATGCCGCTGTTGATCTCAATCACACCCGCCGGACGGAAATACGCCCACGTAAATTCTTCTTCGCGTGTCCAAACCACTTTCACGGGACGCCCGGCCGCGCGCGCCAGTCGGGCGGCTTCGATCGCGGCGTCGCTGGTGTGCTTGCCTCCGTACGCAGAGCCCGTATCCGGCACGATCACTCGCACGCTGCTCTCGGGCAAGTGGAATACATCCGCAAGCTCGTCGCGGTTGGCGAACGGCCGCTGCGTACCGGTCCACACGGTGAGCTTCCCATCGGTCCACTGAGCGACGGCCGCGCGCGGTTCGAGCGGAGCATGCGCGATGTACGCCACGTTGTAGGTTGCGTCGAGCCGATGCGCCGCGCCTGCCAGTCCTTCTTCCACAGAACCTTTTTGCTTCCGGAAACGATCATCAGTCTTCGCAGCAGCATTCTGCTTGAGGTAGGAAAAGATCTCCTTGTTCGAGATCTGCGGCACTTCTTTCCATTGAGCGTGAATCGCATCGAGAGCAGTCTGAGCTTCGTGCACGCTTGCCGCGGCTACGCCGACAAAGTCTCCATCGCGCACGACGAACACGCCAGTCATGGCCTTCGCCGCACTGTCATCGTAAGCCGTGAGCGTCGCGCCAAACGACGACGGGCGCAGCACTTTGCCGTGAAGCATCCCAGCCGGCCGAAGATCCGGTGTGTACTGATGGCGCCCGGTCACGAACGCGCGCCCGTCTACTTTCGGAACGGCTTTCCCGGTGATCGTCCATTGCGTTGCCGGAGTTATAGGATCTTCCGCAGGTAGATTCTGCGCGAGCGCCTTGCCGCGCGCGAGTTCCGCATACTTAAGCGAACGGCTCGATGCAGGATCGGTGACCTTCCCTTCTGCTGCGTTCAATCCCGCCGGCGCGACGTTCCACTCCTTCGCCGCCGCTTTGACAAGAATGTCGCGCGCCGCGGCCGCCACACGCCGCAACTGCGGCGTAATCGTCGGCGTCGTTCTGCTGCCAAAAGTCCCCGCGTCAAACGGCGTCAGGGCGGTATCTGCCATCACCATGCGAACGCTCTCAAACGGCACGCGCAATTCGTCCGCAATCGTCTGCGCCAGCTCCGTTCGAGCGTTCTGCCCGATCTCCGCCTTGCCTGTGAATCCGGTAACACCGCCGTCTTCGCCGATGTGCACCCACGCGTTGATGTCCCTTGGCCATTCTTCATTGTGGAAACTCCGATGCCCCGGCGCTGTCTCCTGCAGAGCAACCGCATCTTTGGCAATCGCGAATACGGCAATTCCCGCGCCAAGAATCTTAAAAAAGTCTCGGCGCGCCAATTCGAATTGATGCATCGGAGCGGCGCTCAATTCGTACCGCTCCGGCTCGATGACAAATTTATCTTCGACGCCGCTCATCGCCCGTGCTCCTGCATCATCTTGGCCGCCTGACGGACCGCCTCGATGATGCGCAGATGCGTGCCGCAACGGCACACATTGCCTTGCAAGAATTGAACGATTTCCGCCTGACTGGGATTCGGATTAGTTTGCAACAGGCCGACGCTGCTCATGATCATTCCTGAAGTGCAATAGGCGCACTGGAATGCACCCGCATCGAGAAAAGTCTGTTGCACCGGATTCAACCTGCCGTCCTTTTCAAGACCTTCGATGGTAGTAATGGGCTTTGCCGCAGCCGCGCTGACGGGAATCTGGCACGAGCGGCGCGGCGCTCCCCCAATCAAGACGGTGCATGCGCCGCACTGCCCTTCCCCGCAACCGTACTTGCTGCCGGTCAGGCCCAACTCATCGCGCAGGACGTAGAGGAGAGGCGTGTCCGCGGGATAGTTGACCGGATATCGCTTGCCGTTGACTTCCAGTTCGATCGGCTTCGCCATAATCCCTCCCCGTAAGCAAAATTCTCCGCCCGATCAATGCTTGTGACAAGTGTCGCAAGCGGTCTTCGCGTGATTCATTTCGTGGCAGTTCAGGCAGCTATACATGGTTGTGACGCTGGTAGCTTCCGATGTCGCCTCCATTTCCCGGACTTGGCCATGGCAGGTCTCACACTTTACACCGGCCTCGAGATGCGCGCGGTGACTCCAGGCAACGCCCGGCAGCACGGCATAAACGCGAACCCAGGGAATCGCCTGCTTGGACTTGGAATACTCGGCGAGCTTCTGAATCGAAAGCTTGTGCTTGGAGACCGTCAGATGGCACAGCATACATTTGCTGGCGTCCGGAAAGGTCATCAGTTTGCCCGGCTCGGGATTCGTGTGACAGTCCTTGCAATCCACACCGAGAATCAGATGTTTCTTGTGGCTATAAGGGATAGGCTGCACGGGCGGCGTGTGTTCCGAAGGATTGTCCGGGACCATTTGCTTAGCCGCTTGCGGTGACGCAGCCTGTTGCGCGGTGAGACCTGCCGCAAGGAGAAGAAATGCCAGCGTTGAAGCCATCACCACGGGAGCGTTCCATCCAACTCTTTTTATCATCAGATGACCCACAAACTAGGATTTGCCGCCCTGCTTCGTCCCAACTACACTCTCTTGTTCACCACTTCCTCGATGCTGGTCCCGAAATCTTTCAGCATCACCGTCGCCGCGTTTCGTCCCGGCGCCCCGGTCACGGATCCGCCCGGAAACGTCGTTGCACCGGTTTGATACAAGCCCGGGATCGGCATGCGATGCTGCGCCCAGCCTGGCATCGGACGCATCGGTCCCGTTTGCGACGCACTCTGCGCTCCGCCGTGCGCGCTGCCGTGCCAGAAGTGCGGATTCAGGCGCTCCAAGTCCAGCGGACTTTCAATGAATCGCGCCAGGACTTTGTCCTCCGTCAAATTCGGCGCATGTCGCCGCAAGTATTTGAGATAAGCGTCGGAAACCTCTTTCTTGATCTTGTCCCAATGCTCCGGGCCTTCCTTCAGTTCGTAAGGCTGCCAGCCGATGACTTTAAGCGTGTGCATGCCCGCGGGAGCGCGCGTCGGATCGGCAATGCTGCAGCAGATGATCTGCATCGGCGGATCTTCCAGATTGATTACGCCTCTTGCGTCGTCGTACGCAAAGCGCAGGGCCCGCTCCGGCGATACCAGGATGCCCGCTTCCACGGGCGAGAGCGTGCCGCCATCGACGGCAAACTTCGGCGGCTCCGAGGTTGCGCAATGCGTGACGAACATGGCATGTTCCGCCTGCCAGGTATCCACGCCGTCGAGAAAGTCCTGGCCCCACAGCTCGTGCGGCGCCATATCCACCAAATGTTTGATGTGAATGGTCGAGACCACGGCCTTTTCGGCGCGGTACGAAGTTCCATCACTGCATTCCACACCCACACATTTCCCGTTCTCGACAATCAGCCGCTTCACCCATTTGTTCGTCAGCAGCGCACCGTTGTGCGCCTCGATGAACCTCGCCAGCGCCTGCGTCAACACTCCCGAACCGCCCTTGGGGAACGGCCGTCCGGAGTGCTGCTGGCGCGCTGTACCGTAGGCCAATCGCCCCGTCACCGGCGCATCCGGCGGCTCCGCCGCCAGGTGGGACATATAAAGCATGAACGTGCGGCAATGCTCTTCCTCGAACGTGTCGCGAATAATTTCCCACGCCGACATCGCCAGCCGCCGCTGCCACAGCTTTCCGCGCGGCTGCTGCGCCAGTTGATCGTTCAACGGTTTGCCAAATCCAATCGGCGTGAAGCTGGTTCCCATCAAGATCGGTTTAATCGCGTCGAACTCCGCCAGCATTTTGCGGTAGGCTGCCGCATCCTTTTTCGAGAACTTCGCGAATTCCGCGCAGGTGCGCTCTAGGTCGCGCCACTGCGTCAGATACGTGCCATCGGCAAAGGGAATGTGAAAGATGGGGTCGGGATCGACGTATTCAAGCCCGTAGTCGCGGAGCTTAAGCTCGTCGTTCTTGATCATGGGGTTGTCGAGCAAGAACGTGTGGGCGGTTGAACAGACGTCGTCCTTGAATCCCTTGAGCGTCAACGACGCTGTCTTTACGCCCCCGCCGACGATTGGTCGTCCCTCCAGGAGCAGGCAGCGATAACCGGCCTTCGCCAAGTAGGCGGCCGCAATCATGCTGTTGTGGCCCGCGCCGGCAACGACGATGTCAAAGCGATCTTCCTTGGAGGCTTGCGGTCCCAATGAGAACGGTGTGACGGCCAGAGGTGCCAGCGCCGTCGCTTTCACAAACTCGCGCCGACTGATTGTGCTCATTGGAGCGCCCCTTTAAACCAAACTCTTAGGCCTTCTTCACTACTTCCTCGATGCTGGTTCCGAAATCTTTCAGCATGACCGTCGCTGCATTTCTCCCGGGTCCTCCCGTAACCGATCCGCCGGGATGAGTCGTCGCCCCCGTTTGGTACAGGCCGGGAATCGGCATTCGATGTTGCGACCAGCCCAGCACCGGGCGCATCACACCGGACTGCGCGGGCCCCGATCCGCCGGCATGACAACTACCGTGCCAGTTGTGCGGGTTCATCCGCTCCAGATCGAGCGGGCTCTTGACGATCCTCGCGAGTATCTTGTCATCCGTAAGATTGGTTGCGAACCGTCGCAGAAATTTCAAATTCGCGTCCGAAACTTGATCCTTGATTTCGTCCCAATGCTGCGGGCCCTCTTTCAATTCGTACGGGTGGTAGGCAACGATCTTGATCGTGTGCATGCCTGTGGGCGCACGGGTCGGATCAGCGATGCTGCAGCAAATCGCATGGATGGACGGGTCCTCCAGGTTCACCGCTCCTCGAGCGAAGTCATAACTCATGCGCAGGACGCGATCTGCGCTGACCATTACTCCGGAATGCACAGGCGAGAGCGTCCCGCCAGCAACCGAATATTTCGGCGGCTCCGTCGTCGCATAGTTCGTCTCGAAAAGGGTCAGGCCGGCTTTCCAGGTGTCCACGCCGTCGATGAAATCCTGGCCCCACAATTCGTGCGGCGCCATGTCGATCAGATGCTTGATGTGGATTGTGGAAAGGACTGCCTTTTTCGCGCGATACGAGCTGCCATCATCGCATTTCACGCCCACGCATTTGCCGTTCTCGACGATCAGCGCCTTGATCCATTTGTTCGTGTAAATCACGCCGCCGTGTGCTTCGATGAATCGCGCCAACGCCACCGTCAACGCTCCCGACCCACCCTTCGGCAATGGGCGGCTCTGGCGCTGCTGGTGCAGCGGAATGTACGCGGCCCGTCCGGTCATGGGGTCCTGGACCGGTTGCAACGGATAAGGGCAGCCCAACATGAAGGCTCTGCAATGGTCGTCCTCGAATGTATCGCGGACAATTTCCCAGGCCGACATGGCCAGCCGCCGCTGCCAAAGTTTGCCGTGGGGGTGATCCGCCAAGCGGTCGTTGATGGCTTTCCCAAAGCCAATCGGCGTAAACGTAACTGCATTCAAGATGGGCTTGACCGTCTCGTATTCGGTGATCATTCGGCGGTAAGCGAGGCCGTCTTTCCTGGAAAACTTGGAGAATTCCTCGCAGGTACGGTCCAGGTCGCGCCACTGCGTCAGGTAACTGCCGTCGGGAAACGGCATGTGATAAACAGGATCAGGATAGATGTACTCGAGGCCATACTTCGCGAGTTTCAGTTCATCATCGCGCAGAATTGGATTCCCGTGGATTCCGTTGTGCGCCGAAGAGCAAATATCATGCGTGAATCCGCGCAACGTCAACTGCGCGGACTTGACGCCGCCGCCCACGATCGGCCGCCCCTCGAGCACCAGGCAGCGATAGCCCGCTTTCGCCAGATACGCAGCCGCAATCAGGCTATTGTGCCCGGCCCCAGCCACCACGATATCGAATGGCTCAGCCATTACAGCTCATGCTTCTCACGTCAGATTGCTTCGCAGCTTCTCCGGATCAATTTCCTTTTCCCAGCGGGCCACTACCAGCGTGGCGACACCATTTCCGACCATGTTCACGACCGCACGGAACATGCTTAGGAAGCGATCAATTCCAAGAATGATGGCCATTCCGGCCACCGGAATCGTGGGGATCACCATCAGCGTCGCCACCAGCGCGATGAACGCTGCGCCTTGCACGCCGCTCGCGCCTTTTGAGGTCAACACCGCCACACCCAGAATTGTCAGTTGCTGCGTCAGCGTCAGGTGCGTATTCGTCGCCTGCGCCACGAACAGCGCCGCCAGCGTCATGTACATGCTTGTGCCGTCGGTATTGAACGTATAGCCCGTCGGTACGACAAGCCCGACGAGTGCTTTCGAACATCCCAGCTTTTCCAGCTTGGCCATCAGCGTGGGCAACGCCGGCTCCGAAGAGCTCACCGCCAGCACCAAAAGAATCTCTTCGCGGATGTACCAGAGAAATTTCAGTATCCCGAATCCTGCGGCTCGCGCGATCAAACCCAGGACCACCAGAACGAAAAAGGTCGCCGTCAGGTAGAACGTCGCGATCAGCTTCGCCAGCGGCCCCAGCGAAGCAATGCCGTATTTGCCGATCGTGAACGCCATCGCACCAAACGCCCCGACGGGAGCGAAACGCATCAGAATTCCCACGACGCCAAACACGGCATGTGTCAAGGCATCGAGCAAATCAACAAGCGTTTTGCACCGCGGTCCCACGAGCGAGAGAGCAAATCCGAACAGGATGGAAACCAGCAGCACCTGGAGAATGTCTCCCTTCGCGAAGGCGTCCACCAGCGTGTTCGGAATGATGTGCATCAAAAAATCACTTATGCTTTGGGCTTTTGCCTGTCCCGCATAGTCCGCAACGGCTTGGGCGTCGAGCGTCGCCGCATTGATATTGAATCCGCTGCCGGGTTGCACCACGTTCCCCACCACCAGCCCGATCAGCAGCGCCAGCGTGGACACGGCCTCGAAATACAGGAGCGCTTTTCCTCCCACCCGGCCCACTTTCTTCATGTCTTCCATGCCAGCGATGCCCGTGACCACGGTGCAAAAAATAATCACCGTGATGATCATCGTGATCAGCCGGATGAAGGCATCGCCGAGCGGTTTCATGGCGACCGCTGCCGACGGGCTAACGTAGCCCAGCACGATCGCGATCGCAACACCTACCAGTACTTGGAACGATAAGCTTTTGTAGAAAGGTTTCTTGCGCGGAGTCGGCTTGGTCATAGTCAGGGCGGCAGCCTATGCAGTTCGAACGATACCTGCTCCTTTCGTGTGCATTTTACGGTGCGTGCTCAGGCCAGCCATTTCTCGGCCCCATCTATGGCGTCCGCCAGCTCGCTCAGAAATTCTGCAGCTCGCGCGCCATCCACAACTCGATGATCGCTGGAAAGCGTCACCGTCATCATCGGCCGCACGCCAGGCTTTCCCTCGACGGGCACGACACGATCGGAAATGCTTCCCACAGAGAGAATCGCGATCTGCGGCGGCGTAATGATTGCGCTGAAAGCATCGACCTTGTACATGCCCAGGTTGCTCAGCGTAAAAGTCCCGCCGGCAATGTCTGCTGGACGCAATCGGCCCGCTCGTGCGCGCTCCGTCAATTCCCGCCGCAGCGTGGAGATTTCGGCAATCTTCGCGGTGTTCGCTTTGTGGATCACCGCGCCGACTACGCCATCTTTCACGGCCATCGCCACGCTGACATTGATCTCCGGATTCGAACGAATTCCCTCTCCCGTCCAACTCGCATTCATTCGCGGATGCTTCGCCAACACTCGCGCCACAATTCCAATCAAAAAATCTGTGATCGTCGGCGCCACGCTTTGCGTCTTCTGTGCCTCGCCGCTCCATTTTTTTTTCGCCGCAACCAGCGCGCGGCAGTCCACCTCCCGCACCAGGAAAAAGTGCGGCACGGTAGTCCAGCTCTCGATCGTCCGCTCCGCCATCAGCCGCGCGACTTGACTCAGCGATTCGATTCCTGCGGGAGCAGCGCCGCTCTTTGCATCAGCAATACCCTGCACATCTTCTGTCGTGATCGTCCCACGAGGACCTGTTCCTCGAATCCTGCTGATATCCACGCCAAGTTCTTTAGCTAGCCGCCTCGCCTTTGGTGAAATCTGCGGAGCCGCTCCCGCACGCTGTTCAGTCAGTTGCACCGCCGCAGCCGCGCTCGCGCGTTCCGGACTGCTCGATGCGCGCGCGCCAGGCGCGACCATCGCAGGAGGTTTTTCGCCGGGAGCTACGAGCCACGCGATGGTTTGTCCCACCGGGACCACGGCTCCCACATCCGCTGTTATCCCCGCAAGAATCCCATCTCCCGGAGCCTCCACTTCGACAACCGCTTTATCCGTCTCGATTTCCAGCAGAGCTTCGCCCTTCGTCACGCGTTGGCCTTCTTTTTTCCGCCAAGCCAGGAGTTTTCCGGTTTCTTGCGCCATTTCGAGCGCGGGCATTACCACACTGATCGCCATAGTTTTTTGTCAGGAGCCGGGGACGCGGCTTCAGTCCGTAGCTGCCACTCCTTCGACTTTCGCGCTGGCTGCCACCATCTCTTTCACCCGCCGGCTAGGCGCGGCCTCGTGTTCGCGTGTCGTTGACAGCGGCCCATTCACCGTGAAATAGTGCGCGCCCGCCACCATCAGTTGATCTGCCGGAAATCGGGTGATCACTTCATGCCCGGTTTCCGTAACCACAATTTCTTCTTCAATCCGAGCGGCGCTCCACCCGTCCGTCGAGGGCCAGAAAGTTTCCAGCGCAAACACCATCCCCGGCTTGATCTCATGCGAGTGCTCGAGCGACACCATGCGGCTGATCACCGGCTTTTCCCAAATCGCTAGCCCGATGCCGTGCCCGAACTGCAACGCAAACGCCGCCTCTTCATCCGGAAATCCAAATTCCTCCGCCTTCGGCCACACCGAAGCAATCTCCGCCGTCGTTCGTCCCGGCTGCACCAGCGAAATCGCCGCATCCAGGTACTCGCGGCACCGTTTGTACGCATCGATCATCGCATGCGACGCGTATCCGATCGTGAAGCACCGGTAATAACAGGTACGGTAGCCCATGTAGGAATGCAGAATGTCGTAATAAACCGGATCCCCTGGCCGCAGCACGCGGTCCGAAAAAACGTGCGGGTGCGGATTGCAGCGCTCTCCCGAAATCGCGTTCACCGCTTCAACGTATTCCGAGCCTAGGTCGTACAGCACTTTGCTCGCAAGTCCGACCGCCTGATTCTCGCTCATGCCCGGCTTCATCGCCCGGTACAATTCCTCGTACGCCGCGTCCACCATCATCGCCGAGTGATTCAGTAGCGAAATCTCATCCTGCGTCTTGATCACCCGCGCATCGGACATCAATTGCTGCCCGTCAACAATCTTGATCCCCTCTTTTTGCAACGCGAAAAGAATCGGCGGCTCCACCACGTCGATCCCCAGCGGCTCTTTGTGTAGCCCGCGCTTCTCCAGCTCCACTTTGATCTTCCGCGCTACGTTCTCCGCGCGCCCCATCTCCGGCGACATCGCGCCGCGCAACAGTGGAATCCCCGGCCGCGAACGTTCTCCCAGCCACGGGCAATTCTGCTGATGATGGCGCGCCGCCGATCCAAAATCCCACAGGATCGGTTCGTCATTTTGCGGCAGCAGCGAAAACCGGCTGATTTTGTCCTGCGCCCAGGTCCCGATGTGCGTCGCAGTGATGTAGCGCACGTTGTTCATGTCGAAACAAAGCAGCGCGCCCATTTCCGATTTCGTCAGCAGCGCTTTCGCCCGTGCCAGCCGTTCGCGGCGCAAGCGGTCAAAATCAATGCGGTTCTCCCAATCCACCGACATCGGTCCGTAAGTTTTCAGCGCCATGACAACCTCCTACAACAAAAAACCGCTGTCATCCTCAGGCCCGGCGTTTTTTACCGGGCCGAAGAACCACAACTTCCCCATCCTGCAAAATCTCAACTCCAGGTATCCACCGGCCCATCTCATCCCTTCCCGCAAAGCGCCCGCGCCGCCTCAAATACCGTTTGCTCCGTGGCCACCGTCACATCTTCCAGCGGCGGCGAAAATGGAATCGGCACGTGCATGGCGCCCATACGCTTGACCGGAGCTTCCAAGTTGTAAAAAGCGCCTTCCGCGATGACCGAAGCGATCTCTCCGGTCACGCCGTACCGCCCATAACCTTCGTCAATCACCATCGCTCGCGAGGTCTTCATCGCCGATTCAATCAATGTCTTTTCATCCAACGGCCATGTCGTCCGCGGATCAATCACTTCCGCGCTCACGCCAATCTTTTCCAGCAACACCGCCGCGCCCAGCGCCACTTGGACCATACTGCTAGTCGCAACAATGGTGATCTCTTCACCCTCGCGCTTCACGTCCGCCACGCCCAGTGGAATCGTGTAATCCGCCTCCGGGACCGGCCCCTTTTGTTTGTACATCATTTTGTCTTCAAAAAAGACCACCGGGTTTTCGTCGCGAATCGCCGTCTTCAACAATCCTTTCGCATCGTACGGCGTCGAAGGCATCACTACTTTCAATCCTGGCACATGACTGAGCCACGCATGCAGTGACTGCGAATGCTGCGCCGCTGAACGCCGCGTCGCTCCCAGCGTCGTTCGCAGCACCATCGGCACTTTCCACGTCCCCCCCGACATGTAATGCACCTTGGCGGCCTGGTTCACCAACTGGTCCATAGTCAGCGTCAGGAAGTCGCCGAACATGATGTCCACGACCGGCCGCAAACCCGTCATCGCGGCTCCCACTCCCATTCCTGTGAAGCCCGCTTCCGAAATCGGCGTGTCCATCACGCGTTCCGCGCCGAATTCTTCCACCAGCCCGGACAGGACCTTGAACGGCGTCCCCGCTTCCGCAACGTCCTCCCCGAAAATGCACACGCGCGAATCGCGGCGCATCTCTTCCGCCAGCGCTTCGCGGATGGCTTGTGCAAACGTCAGTTCTCGCGTCGCCACTTCAGGCATAAACGTCCTGGTCCACCTGGTCTGGAGTCGGATACGGGGCGGCAATCGCAAACTCCACTGCCGCCTTCATATCCGCCCGTACTTCTTCCTGGATTTCCTTCAGCTTTTTTTCATCCGAAAGCCTCTGATCGATCAGCCAAGTGGTAAAATTCTTGATGGGATCTCGCTTCGTCTTCCATTCTTGCTCTTCTTGTTTCGAACGGTAATACTCGCGATTGATGTCGCCCACGTGGTGTCCCGTGTAGCGGTACGTTTCGCAAACCAG
>Ga0066710_100000113_pt1 | contig 36442 bp, 31 predicted proteins | sample GraSoiAngelo_159_FD_79666 | JGI IMG/M metagenome (GOLD analysis project Ga0066710, IMG submission 79666) | Grasslands soil microbial communities from the Angelo Coastal Reserve, California, USA - 14_1009_16_40cm | ecosystem: Environmental > Terrestrial > Soil > Grasslands | place: USA... | reverse complement strand
GCGACCCGACGTCGCCCATGAAGATCTCCGCCGGATACGAGTTGTACCAGAGGAATCCCAGGGCCGCCCCCACCAACGCGCCGCAGAACACGGTCAGCTCGGCGGATTGCTCGAACCGCACCAGCAGCAGGTAGTCGGCCAGAACCCGGTGACCGGTCACGTACGCGAGCGCCGTGAACGCCGCCGCGGCAATGGCGAATGTGCTGATCGCCAGCCCGTCGAGGCCGTCGGTGAGGTTCACCGAGTTCGACGCCGCCACCAGCACGAACACCGTGAAGGGCAGGTAGAGCCAGCCGAGATCCGGGATGAGCCGTTTGAAGAACGGGAAGATGAGCCTCGTGTTGTACAGGCCCTGCTGCGCCAACAGGAGCAGGACAACACCCACCGCCACGGCCACCAGAATCTGACACCCCATCTTGTAGCGGGGCAGCAGACCGTGGTGCGACCGTCTCGTGATCTTCAGGTAATCGTCGACGAAGCCCACGCCGCCGAAGAGCGCGGTCGTCAGCACGGCGATCCAGATGTAGATGTTCGTGAGATCCGCCCAGAGAAGCGTGGGCACGAGAGAAGACGCCAGAATGAGCACCCCGCCCATCGTCGGCGTCCCTGCTTTCAGACGATGGGTCGTCGGCCCTTCCTGCCGGATGACCTGGCCGATTTGAAACGTGCGCAGCCTGCGAATCAGCCACGGTCCGAGCGCCAGGCTCAAGGCCAGCGCCGACAAGCTGGCCGCCGCCGTCCGGAACGTGATGTAGCGCGTCACGTTCAGCAGCGAGACCTGCGTGTGGAACGGGTACAGCAGGTGGTACAGCATCGGCGCTACCCCGCACTGCGGCTGCCACGTCGGTGGTCCAGTGCCTCGCGGGCGACCGCCACGTCGTCAAAGGGAAAGGCTCGATCACCAATCACCTGATACTTTTCGTGCCCCTTGCCGGCAATCAGAACGAGATCTCCCGGCCGCGCCAGGTCGATCGCCTTGCGAATCGCCTCGCCCCGGTCGGGAATCGCCAGTATTCCCGGCGCACCGGGGGGCCGGCGCGTCTCCGGCACCAGACCGCGCTGGATGTCCTCGATGATCCGCTGCGGGTCCTCGCTCCGCGGGTTGTCCGAGGTGATCAGCACGACGTCGCTCAGCCGGCTGGCGATAGCACCCATGAGCGGCCGCTTCGTTCGATCGCGGTCGCCCCCACATCCAAATACGGTCACCAGCCGCCCCTGGGTGAGTGGCCGTGCGGTCTCGATCAGGTTCCGCAGCGCGTCGTCGGTGTGCGCGTAATCGACGATGACGGTGACCTCGTCCCCCGGGCGCGACACAATCTGGAAGCGGCCCGGCACACCGGACAACGCGGCGATCCCCTTTTCGATCGTGCTGAGCGTGAGGTTCAGGGCCACGCCAGTCGACACCGCCGCCAGGATGTTGTAGACGTTGGGCCGCCCGACAAGGGGCGACGCCACGTGGACAACGCCCCGCGGCGTCCGGACGTCGAGCTTCAGCCCGTCGAAGGAAAACGAGAGCGGCCCAGGCGTCACGTCCGCCGCGCGGTTGATCGCGTAGGTGAGGGGGTGGGGCACGGTGTCGACGAGCGTGGGGCCACGCGGGTCGTCGATGTTGATCACGCTCGAGGCTTCGGGCGCCAGCAGCTCGAACAGCCGCCGCTTCGCCCGGAAGTAGTCGGCCATGTCCGCGTGGAAGTCGAGATGCTCGCGGGTCAGGTTCGTGAACACGCCCGCTGCGAACGTCGTGCCGTCCACGCGCCGAAGCGCGAGAGCATGCGAGGAGACTTCCATCGCGCACGCGCCGCAGCCCGCGTCGACCATGGCGCGGAGCATGCTCTGAAGCTCCGGGGCCTCCGGCGTCGTCTTGGTCGCGTCCCGCACGACGTCCCCGATTCGGTACGCGACGGTCCCGATCACACCGCATCGAATCGTGGCGGCTTCCAGGATGGAAGCCACGAGATGGGCGGTCGTGGTCTTGCCGTTCGTCCCCGTGATGCCGACAACGCGCAGGCGCGTGCTCGGGTTCCCGTAGAACGCCGCCGACAGGAAGGCGAGCGCCAGCCGGGCGCTCTCGACACTGATCCAGGGCGTTGCGAAACCAGGGGGCGATGCGTCCTCGGAAACCACACCGACCACGCCTCGCTCGACCGCCGAGACGGCAAACGCGGTTCCGTCGGCGTGTTGACCCTTCAGCGCGACAAAGATCTCTCCTGGACACGCACGGCGAGAGTCGTAGGCGATGCCAGTCACCGGCGTCGCCGCGTCGGGACGGGCGCCCGGCGCCTGGCGCACGAGGTTGCGGCTCGCGAGCACGTCGTGTGCGTCTCTCCACGTCATCACGGCTCTTGACCCGACGAGCTCGACAACGGACTACGCTGAAGCGTCAGTCGGCACTGGGCACCGTCCTCGATCGCCGTGCCGGGCGGCGGATCCTGGTCCACGACATACCCGTCGCCTGACAACCGCGCGGCGACTCCGACAGCTGCCAGCCGGTGCAGGGCCGCGCGCGCGCTCAGGCCCCGGACGTCAGGCAAGGTTTGCGGGCTGCTGTCTGCGACGAGGTTCAGGACCGGCGTCATCATGGAGGGGAGCGCACCCGGGGTTATCGTGCCTTCCTCGCCCCGCGCCACCAGGATCGGCGCCGGGGGGTTGATTGAGAGCGGAACGGCCAAATGTCGCAACGTTGCCTCCGCGATCCGCCGGAAGATGGGTGCCGACACCGGTCCGCCGAAGTGCCCGTTGCTCCCGTTGGGCGAGTCGAGCATGACCAGAATCGTCGCGACCGGGTTGCGCGACGGGACGAAGCCGACAAATGAGGCGTAGGTGTCGTTCGTGTAGTGCCCGTTGACGAGCTTGTTGGCCGTGCCGGTCTTTCCCGCGATCGTGTAACCCGGAATCTTCGCCAGCGTGCCCGTGCCGCGCTCGACCACCTGTTCCATGATGGCGGTCAGCGCCGCCGAGGTATCGGCCGTGATCGCGCGACGAAGGACCTTCGGCTTCACGTCGAAGCGTCGTCCCGAGCGATAGACCGCGCGCAGCACCCGTGGCTCGACGTACTCGCCGCCATTGGCGATCGAGCTGACGGCCGCCGCCATCTGCAAGGGGGTCACCCCCACCTGGTACCCCATCGACACCGAGGCGAGCGCGGTGTCGGTCCACTTCGTGCGCTCCCAGACAATGCCCGGGTTTTCTGAGGGAAAGTCGGGGGCGATCGGCCGTCCGAAGCCGAATCGCTGGACGTAGTCGCTCAAGCGCTCCGGGCCCAGCTTGAAACCGATCTTGATGGCGCCGACGTTGCTCGATTTCACGATCACGTCGGTGAACGACAGCGGACCCCACGTATGCGCATCGTGGACAATCCGCGAGCCGATTCGGATCTGGCCCGCGCTCACGTCGATGATGGTGTTTGCCGGCATCACCTTCTCTTCAATGGCCGCCGACGCCGTGACGACCTTGAAGGTGGACCCCGGCTCGTACAGGTCCTGCACGGCCCGGTTCCGCCGATCCATCTCCGATGATTCGCGGTACACGTTCGGGTTGAACGTCGGCGAGCTGGCCATCGCGAGGATCTCGCCGGTGTGCGGGTCCATGACGACGACGCTGCCGCTGGCGGCGCGGTTGGCGACCATCCCGGCCTTCAACTCGCGTTCAGCGACGTGCTGGAGGTACTCGTCGATGGTCAGCTCGATCGTCGCCCCCGCCGTCGGAGGGCGCTCGAGACGGTTGAACGCGTGCTTCTTGGCGTCGGCATGGACCAGAATGCGTCCTTCCTGACCACGGATCTGGGCGTCGTAGGCTGACTCGATCCCGCCCAGGCCCTTGTTGTCGAGACCGACGAACCCAAGCAAGTGGGCACCGAGCTCCTTGTTCGGATAGAAACGACGGCTCTCCTTGAGAAACCCGACGCCGTCGAGGTTGAGCGCCGCGACGCGGCGTGCCTCTTCAGGGGTGACCTGCCGGCGGACGTACGCGAAGTTGCGCTGCTTGCTGAGTCGTTCGATCAGGTCCTGACGCTCGCTCGGCTTGCAGGGCGCAAGCGCCTGGCACAGCTTCTCGGCAACGGCGTGCTCGTCGCCGATGAGCGTGGGGACCGCGTAGATCGAGTCGGCTTCGACGCTGGTGGCCAGCACATGCCCGCGTCGATCGAGGATGTCGCCCCGCTTGGCCGACGGCTTGATCGTCCGCATCTGTTGGCGCTCGGCGCGATCGACGAGCTCGGTGCGCTGGATCACCTGGAGATAGACGAGGCGGGCTTCGATGGACACCATCCAGCAGGCGCACACAACCCCAGTCACCGCGGCCCGCTGTTTCAGCATCGTGCGCCAGTCGGACGTGGCCCCGCGTGCCCGGCTCACCTTCACGGCGTGGCTCGGTCTTCGACGGAAGCGCTGCCAGAATCGTTTCATCACCGTTGCGCGAGGACCGAGTTGGCGGGCGGGTCGGCCGGGATGACCCGCTCGAGCACGATGGCTTCGTCTCGAGAGGGGGCCACCAGGTGCAGCCGCTCGGTCGCCAGCGACTCGATACGACCGGGAGCGGTCAGCGTTTCGATCGTCAGCCGCAAGTGGCGACCCACCTCCTCTTCGGCAGCCTTCTGCCGCTGCAATTCTTCCAGCCGGTATCCATGGCGAAGCAGTTCGAACTGCTGCCAAGCCCACAGGAGCAGCCCGACCACGAGCAGCCCGGCAATGGCCACCGACTTCCAGAGCTGCCGCTGCCGCGCCTCGTCGACCTCCCGGACGATCGGGTTGTTGAGAACGTCCTTCCTCACCGCGTACTCGAAGGCGTCAGCCATTGCACTCTCTCTGCCAGACTCCGCGCGCCCGCATCGGGCCCGGCGTGCGGCATCGGGCTACTCCTGCCGGAGGCACTCTCGTGCTGGGGGGCGCGCGTCCCGCGCGCGCTAGGTCACTCGCTCCGCGGCTCGAAGCTTCGCACTACGCGCGCGCGGGTTCCGTTGTACCTCGTTCTCGCCGGGCACCACCGGCTTCTTCGTCAACACGCTCATCGCCGCATCCCCGCCGCGCTCCAGCGCCCGCAACGTGTGCTTGACGATGCGATCTTCGAGCGAGTGGAAGCTGATCACCACGAGCCGGGCGCCCCGGCGGAGCCGGCGGGCGGTCGCCCCGAGGAACCGATCGAGCCCCTCCAGCTCCCGGTTCACCCAGATCCGCAGCGCCTGAAACGTCCGCGTCGCCGGGTCGATCCGCCAGGCCCCTTTTCGTGGCACCGCCCGGCGGACGATCGCCGCCAGCCGGCCGGTCGTGACAATCGGCGCCTCGGCTCGTGCGGTGACGATCGCCGCTGCAATGCGGCGCGAGAAGCGCTCTTCTCCGAACCGGTAGATGACATCCGCCAGCTCGACCTCCGACACGCGGGCAAGGAGGCTCGACGCGGTGTCGCCCTGAGTCTGATCCATGCGCATGTCCAGCGGGTCGTCGCGCTGGAAGCTGAAGCCGCGATCCGGACCCTCCAGTTGAAGCGACGACAGACCGAGGTCGGCAAGCGCGCCGTCAATGAGCTGAATCCCCCGTCGATCCAGCACCTCGTCAATCGACCGGTAGTCTGCGTGAACGAGCTCGACCTGACTCGCCCACCGCTCCAGCACGTTACGCGCCAGATCCAGCGCCTGCGGATCGCGGTCGAGGCCGATCACCCGTTCGGCGCCGGCCTCGAGCAACGCCCTGGCATGGCCCCCGAGACCGACCGTGCAATCGACGAAAAGGCCGCCACGTTCCGGCTGGAGATAGAAGAGCGCCTCGGCTGACAAGACGGACGCGTGGGCAATCAAATCCCGAACTCCGACAGCGCGCGGGCATCGTCGTCTGTGTAAGGTTCGCGCTGCAGCTTCGTGATGAAGCGCTCGTGATTCCAGACATCGAGGCAATTGACCTGCCCCAATACGTCCACCTCGCCGCTCATCGTCGCGGACTCCCGCAGGCGAACCGGGATGATGACGCGTCCTTGCGTGTCAAGTTCGCTGACCTGGCCAAAGTAGCTGATACGATCGAGGAACCGCAGCCGCGCGGGATTCGTCGACGGCACTTTTCCTAGCTTTTCTTCGATCTCGAGCCAGACGGGCATTGGATAAATCCGGACGTACTCGCCGGTCAGGCTCGTCACGAAGAGCGCCGATCCGTACTGACCCTCGAGCAACGACCGGAAGGTGTTTGGCACCTTGAGTCGTCCTTTGTCGTCGATGCGCGCGGGCGCATTCCCTCTGAACACGCAGATCTACTCCACTTTTATCCACAAAAGTCCACCCGATGTTAGGAGACGACCGGCGAGATGTCAACGCAAAAAGGCTGAATTCAGCCAGTTACGTCAGCAGGTCGCCATTATGTGCAGTTGTTGGTTGAACGACCAATCGAAGAGGACGCTAGCTCATCCAGATCACCGCGACGTTTCTGGGTGCGAATCCGGCGCGCATTCAGTGCGAAGCGAGCGCCCGTCGAGAGTCGCCTGTGGACAAATGAGTTAGCATGCGTGATTTGCCATGCTCAGAGCGGCCCTGATTGGCTTCGCGTCCAGCGGAAAGTCGACGCTGTTCGAGCTGATGACGAGCGCCAAAGAAAAGACCCACGCCAGCCAGGGGAAAGGCGACGCCTTCGTCGGGGTCTCAAGAGTGCCCGACGCGCGGCTCGACCGCTTGACCGCGATGTACAACCCGAAAAAGCGGGTCCCGGCGACCGTCGAGTTCTCCGATCTAGCGGGCCCGGCAAAGGGGGGCGCCCAGGCGCTCGTTGACGTGGCCGCTTACCGGAACGCCGACGCGCTGGTCCACGTGGTCCGGGCGTTCTCGGATGCGACGGTCGCGCACCGGTCAGGCTCGGTTGCCCCCCCGCGGGACGCGCAAACCATGGAGGACGAGCTGATTCTGGCCGACCTGGGCGTCGCGGAGCGCCGTTTGGACCGTCTCGTGAAAGATCTGAAGAAGGGCCGAGCCGCTGAATTGGAACGCGAGCGGGATGTGCTCGTGATGTGCCGGGAAGCGCTCGAGGGGGGGCGCCCGCTACGGGCACTAGACCTGAAGGGCGAGGATCTCAAACGGCTGCGCGGCTTTCAGTTCCTGTCCTCGAAGCCGCTCTTGCTCGTCATCAACCTCGACGAACACCAACTGGCGGCGGGGGCTGACGCGACACGTGCGGATCGGGCGGCTGACGCCGCCGGGTTGCGCCCATTCCTTTCTGGGACCGCCACCGCGGCGGTTGCCGTCTGCGCGAAGATCGAGCTCGAAATCGCCCAGCTCGCGCCGGCCGACGCGGCGGCCTTTCTGGCAGATCTGGGTCTGACCGAGTCCGGGCTCGACCGGGTCATCCGAGCAAGCTACGATCTGCTGGGGTACATCTCCTTCTTCACCGTAGGCGACGATGAGTGCCGGGCGTGGTCGATCCCACGCGGCACGCCGGCACAAATCGCGGCCGCCGAGATCCACAGCGATATCGCCCGCGGATTCATCCGTGCGGAGGTCGTGAGCTACGACGCGCTCGTCGCACGCGGATCCATGGCCGTGTGCCGGGACCACGGAGAGGTCCGGCTCGAAGGCAAGGAATACGTCGTGCAGGACGGCGACATCATCAATTTCCGCTTTTCCACATGAGCGACGTTGCGGAGCGAACGTCGGTCATCGTTCCCGCCTTCAACGAAGCTCACGCCATCGGTCAGCTCGTGTCCCAGCTGCAGGCCGCGGCCAGATGGGCGACGGCCGGTCGAGGCGGGTCGGCGGCAGGGATCGTCTAAGATTCATCTCGGTAGAGATGGCGTCCGGTTCTTCCTCATCCTCCTGAAGGTGGTCATGATCTTCAGTCCACTCCGGATTTTCGTGCCGATCAGCGCGGCCGCTTTCCTGGTGGGCGCTCCCTATGGGGTCTGGACGACTCTCACGCAGTCGCACGTCACCAATTCCTCGGTGCTGTTGATCGTCCTGAGCGTCATCATCGTCCTGGTCGGGCTGGTCTCGGAGCAGATTGCCTCGCTCGGCGTGGAGAGCCGACAGCCGTGACGTCGCGCGTGCTGGTCATCATGCCCACCTACAACGAACGCGCGAACCTGCTCCTGTTGATCCCGGCGCTCATGCGTCACGCCGGCGTGGACCTGCTCGTGGTGGACGACCAGTCGCCCGACGGCACGGCCGATCTGGCAGAAAGCCTGGGACGTGAGCATGCCGGGCGGATCGACGTCCTGCGTCGCCAGGCGCTTCGCGGGTTCGGGCGGTCTTACGTTGACGGCATGAAACGCGCGCTCGGTCGGCCCTACGACGTCCTCTGCCAGATGGACGCCGACCTCTCGCACGACCCGGCGCAGCTGCCAGACTTGATTGCCGCCATCCCGCACGCCGACGTCGTGATTGGGTCGCGGTATGTCTCTGGCGGGTCGGTCGTGAACTGGCCGCGCCGCCGCCGCATCCTGAGCCGCATCGCTAACGTCTACATACGCGGTGTCACCCGTCTCCAGGTCCGCGACTGCACCTCCGGGTATCGCTGCTGGCGGCGCGAGGCGCTCGCCGCGCTGCCCCTCGACGACTTCTTCTCCGACGGCTATTCGTTTCTCGTCGAGATGCTGTTCGTGGCGGCCGAGCGCGGCGCCCGCATCGCCGAAGTCCCGATCACGTTTGTCGAGCGACGCCTCGGCGAATCGAAGGTCTCCTGGGCCGTTCTCCGCGAATCCGCCATCACACCCTGGCGACTCATTTCGAGGCCGAAATTGAGCCAGAAACCGCTATCGCGCCCGCCGGGTTGAGCTGTTGACCTGACTGTCGGGCTGAGCTATGGTCTTGGAACCTTTCGATGCGTGAGCCTCAGCAACTCAAGGCTCCGGGCCTGAGCGTCTTTTTTCCGGCCTACAACGACAGCGGGACCATCGCCAGTATGGTCATCCGTGCCGTCAAGGTGGCTTCCAAACTGACGCCAGACTACGAGGTCATTATCGTAGACGACGGCAGCGTCGATGCGACGGCCGAGATCGCCGACGAACTGGCCAGGACGTATTCCCACGTACGAGTGGTGCACCATCCGCGGAATCGCGGGTACGGCGGGGCGCTCCAGAGCGGCTTCCGCTCAGCGACCAAGGACCTCGTTTTCTACACCGACGGCGATGCCCAGTACGACCCGGCCGAGGTAGAAGCATTGTGGGCAAAGCTCACGCCCGACGCCGACATGGTCAACGGATACAAGATCAGCCGCGCCGATCCGTGGCATCGCGTGCTGATCGGCCGCCTGTACCACCACATCGTCTCGCTGCTGTTCGGGTTGCAGGTCAGCGACGTGGACTGCGACTTCCGGCTCATGCGGCGATCGGTCTTCGAGCGAATCGACCTGCGAAAGACGAGCGGCGTGATTTGCCTGGAGATGATGAAGAAGATTCAGGATGCCGGCTTTACGATCGTGGAGGTTCCGGTCCACCACTATCACCGCGCATTCGGCCGGTCGCAGTTTTTCAACTTTTCCCGCATCTTCAGGACCGGCGTCGACGTGCTGTTTCTCTGGTTCGATCTCGTTGTGCGTCAGCGTCATCTGCGGACCCCCGCTGTGCGCCCAGCCAAGGCCGGCGGCGGAGTCGATCCGAACGCACGTCGAACCTGATCGTGGACTACCTGCAGTTCTACCGTGGCCGCCAAGTGCTGATCACCGGCGGCCTCGGGTTCATTGGCAGCAATCTGGCCCGCCGGTTGGTCGACCTGGGCGCGAGCGTCCTCCTGGTCGACTCCCTGATCCCGGAGTACGGCGGCAACCTGTTCAATATAGACGGTCTGACCGATCGACTGCGCGTGAACATCGCCGACATCCGCCAGCAGAGCACCATGAATTACCTCGTCCGCGGGCGGGACGTGATTTTCAACCTCGCGGGTCAGGTCAGCCATATCGACAGCCTTCGGGATCCCTACTCCGACCTGGAGATCAACTGCCGGAGCCAGTTGACGATCCTCGAGGCCTGCCGCTACAACAACCCCGGCGTCAAGGTGGTGTTTGCCGGCACCCGTCAGGTCTACGGGCGTCCTGACTCGCTGCCCGTGGACGAAACCCATCTGGTCCGGCCGACCGATATCAATGGCGGCAACAAGTCCGCCGGCGAGTACTATCACGTCGTCTACAACAACATCTTCAACGTCCGGGCGTGCTCGCTGCGCCTGACCAACGTGTACGGGCCCCGGCAGCTGATTCGTCACAACCGCCAGGGGTTCATCGGCTGGTTCATCCGGATGGCCATCGAAAACAACGCGATCCAAATCTATGGGGACGGAACGCAGCTGCGCGACTTCGTCTACGTGGACGATGCCGCCGACGCATTTCTCAGGGCGGGGGCCGACGACGCCTGCAATGGTGACGCGTTCAATGTCGGCGGCGACCAGCCGGTGAGCCACCGCGAGCTCGCAGCCAAGTTGATTGACGCCGCGGGTTCGGGACGGGTCGAGTTCATCGACTGGCCCCCCGACAAGAAGGTCATCGATATCGGCGACTTTTATTCGGATTCCTCCAAGTTCAAGCGTTTGACTGGTTGGGCCCCCTCCGTGGACCTGCCCCAAGGCCTCAAGCGAACCATCACCTTCTATCGAAAACACCTCGACCAGTACATCGACCGCGCCGAGGCTGGCGCGGGCATCGTGTGACCCTTCGACGGATTCCCTTCACCTCGACCCGGCCCCACGAGGACGCTGCTGCCATCCGCGATGCCATCGACCGCGTCGTCGCCAGTGGTTGGTTCATTCTGGGACCCGAAGTCGAGGCATTCGAAGCCGCCTTCGCCGCCGCATCGGGGGCGGCCCATGCGGTCGGTGTCGCTTCGGGCACCGATGCCATCGCGCTCGTGCTGCGGGCGCTCGGCGTGGGGCACGGTGACGAAGTGATCACCACCTCCCTGTCAGCGGCCTTCACGGCTCTGGCGATCATGTCGACCGGGGCTCGTCCCATCTTCGTGGACGTGGACGACGCGAGGTTGACGCTCGACCCCGCTGGCGTCGCCGGCGCGGTGACGGCCCGCACGAGAGCTATTGTGCCGGTCCACCTGTACGGTCAGCCGGCCGACATGACAGGTCTCGCGGCGGTGGCGTCCCGGCACCACCTGGCCCTCGTCGAGGACTGCTGCCAGGCGCATCTGGCCACGGCAGGCGGCGCCCCCGTCGGCACGATTGGCGTCGCTGGCGCGTTCAGCTTTTACCCGACGAAGAATCTTGCCGCCCTCGGTGACGGTGGCGCTGTCGTGACGAACGACGGGGCGCTGGCGGACCGTATCCGACGCCTCCGCAACGGGGGACAAACGACGCGTGACCATTTCGAGTTACCCGGCATCAACTCACGGCTCGACGAGATCCAGGCGGCCATTCTGCGCGCGCGCCTCCCGCTGCTGGCCGATCGAAATGCCCGGCGTCGGATGCTTGCGGCGACCTACCGTCGTCGGCTTGCCTCCTCGCTGGTGCGCGCGGTCCCCGAGGTTGACGCCGGGCACGTCTATCACCTGTTCGTCGTCCGCTCACGACAGCGGGCGGCGCTGCAGGCCCACCTGCTCGCCGCCGGTATCGAGACGCTGGTGCACTACCCTGTACCCGTCACCCGGCAACCGGCGCTCGGCTCGATGCACCCTGTCGATTGCCCTCTGGCGGCGACGGCCTGCAACGAGGTGCTCTCACTGCCGCTTCATCCAGCCATGGCGCTCGAGGACGTCGAGCAGGTGTCAGAAGAGGTGTGCAGGTTTCCGGAGGACATGACCCCATGCGGGCGTTGATTACCGGCGGGGCCGGTTTTATCGGGTCTCACTTGTCCGAGGGGCTGCTGGCTCACGAGCACGAGGTCCTGATTCTCGACAACCTCTCGACAGGCTCCATGGACAACATCGCCCACCTCAAGGGTCGGCCCGGCTTCGAGTACTCCATTGGATCAGTGAACGACGAGCCACTCCTGGCGGAGCTCGTCGATCGGGCCGATGTCGTCTTTCACCTGGCGGCTGCCGTCGGCGTGAAGTTGATCGTCGAGCAGCCGGTTCACACCATCGAAACCAATGTGCACGGCACAGAGGTCGTGCTCAAGCACGCCAGCAAGAAGAAGAAGCCGGTCGTGCTGGCCTCGACGTCGGAGGTCTACGGCAAGAGCGAGGCCGTGCCGTTCCGCGAAGACTCGGACCTCGTGCTGGGGCCCACGCCAAAGCATCGCTGGGCATACGCGTGCAGCAAGGCCATCGATGAGTTTCTCGCGCTCGCCTACTGGAAGGAGCGTCGCCTGCCGGTCATCATCGTCCGCCTGTTCAACACGGTGGGACCCCGGCAGTCCGGACGGTACGGGATGGTCATTCCGAGCCTCGTGCGCCAGGCGCTCGCTGGAGAACCGATGACGGTGTTCGGGAGCGGCGAGCAACTACGTGCCTTCACGCACGTCGCCGACGTCGTCGGCGCCCTGATGGCCCTGGCGCGGCACCCCGATGCCATCGGCCAGGTCATCAATGTCGGGAACACGCAGGAGGTCTCGATCCGCGCCCTCGCCGAGCGCGTGCGCGCGCTCTCAGGGTCCAGTTCGCCCATCAAGCTGGTTCCGTATGACGAGGCATACGAGTCCGGATTCGAGGACATGCCGCGCCGTCTGCCCGATCTGGCCAAGGTCTCCGCGTTAATCGGCTATAGACCGCGTTACACGCTGGACGACATCCTGGTCGAGGTGATCGATTACATTCGCCGACGGTAAGCGCTATACTGGCAACAATGCGTGGGGTCTCCTCGGCCTGCGCGGTTTTGGCTGGGTTCCTGCTGGCGTCTCCGGCACGAGCCGATGTCTCGCTGACGATCGACGATGGCCGTGTGACCCTCGTGGCCAACGACGCCACGCTCGCCCAGATCATGGGCGAGTGGGCGAGGGTCGGCCAGACCAAGGTCATCAACGGAGAGCGACTGACCGGACCACCCGTCACGCTCGAACTGAATGGCGTGCCGGAGGAAGCGGCGCTCAGCATCATCCTGCGCTCGGCCAGCGGTTACCTCGTGGCGCCACGGGAAGGAAACCTCGCGCACGCCTCGCGATTCAATCGCATCCTGATCATGCCGACCAGTTCGGCGCCGCGTCCGAGCCCGGTACAGCCGTCAAGCCCCCCGCCAGCAACCTTCCCGCAGCCATCGTTCGGTCAGCCGTCGTTTCAGCAGCCGGGCTTCGCCCAGCCTCCACCGCCTCAGTTCGGCGTTCCCCCGTCGCCGGCTGAAGAGCACCAGCAGCCCGACACGGACCAGCAGAATCCGATCGGTCCTGCAGCCAACCCGCGTGGACCGGTGTTCCAGACCTTCCCCTCGCCTCAGCCGGCGTTTCAACAGCAGCCGCCACAGCAGCCCGGGCAACAGGCGCCGCCGGCAAGCCCAACGACGCCCGGGGCGACCGCCCCCACCACCGGTCAGACGCCGATCGTGCCCCCAGGGGTTTCGGTGCCGGGCATGCTCGTGCCAGCACCGCCACAGCAACCAGGGCAACAGGCGCCGCAGCAGCCTGCGCCGCAACCCGACCGGCGAGCCAGGGACTAACCGACCCGGTGTCCCTCACTGACGACGTCACCGCCGCAATCGGCCATGCGATGCGAAAACAGCAGCACGACAAGCTGGTGCCCTTGCGCATGCTGAAAGCCGCGTTGACGAACCGCGAGGTCGAGAAAGGACACAAGCTCGACGACACCGAGGCACGCCAGGTCGTCAGCTCGCTCGTGAAGCAGCGACACGACTCCATCGAGCAGTTTGTGAAGGGCGGGCGCCAGGACTTGGCCGACAAGGAAGCTGCCGAGATCACGGTGCTCGAGGCGTATCTCCCGCCGGCCGCCGACGCTCAGCAGATCGACCGCGCCATCGCCGAAGCGATCGCGGAAGCCGGCGCGACGTCGCCCAAAGACATGGGTCGTGTGATGAAGCTCGTCATGTCCCACCTTGGCGGCCTGACGGTTGATGGGAAGGTCGTCAGCGACGCCGTCCGGATGAAGCTGAGCGGCACCTAGCGGCATGCCGCCGGTTGCGGATCCGCCGGTTCCGTCTCCACCCCACACTCCTCCGAGAGGCCGACTCTTTCGTTCAGCCGGACTGACGGGCGCTGCTACGTTGACCAGCCGCGTGCTCGGACTGGTCCGCGAGCAGGTTCTCGCAGCCGTCTTCGGCGCCGGCAACGACATGGACGCCTTCATTGTGGCGTTCCGCGTGCCCAATCTCTTCCGCGACCTGCTCGCCGAGGGAGCCATGAGCTCCGCCTTGGTCCCGACCTTCGCCCGTGAGCTCGACCAGAACGGCAAACAGGCGGCCTGGAAACTTGGAAACAGCCTGCTGAACGCGCTGTTGCTCGTCACGGTGTTCATCGTAGTCATGGGGTGGATGCTGGCTGGCCCGGTCGTGAACGGCTCGGCCGCCCAGTTTGGCGCCGTACCTGGAAAGGTGGACCTCACCGTCCAGCTAACGCGGATGATGCTGCCGTTTTTGACCCTCACCGCGCTCTCGGCCGCGACGATGGGGATGCTCAACTCGCTGCACTACTACTTTGTGCCGGCGCTGGCGCCAGCGATGTTCAACCTGGCGACGATCCTTGCGGCGTTTGTGCTCGTCCCCTTCATGCCCACATTCGGTCTGCCGCGGATAGCGGCCATGGCGCTCGCCGCCGTCATCGGGGGCCTGGGGCAGCTGGCATTGCAATGGCCATCCTTGAAGCGCGAGGGCTTCAGGTATCGCCCCAGCCTCGACGTCCGCAGCCCGGGCCTGCTTCGCGTGCTGCTCTTGATGGGGCCAGGCGTGGTCGGCCTGGCCGCGACGCAGATCAACCTGCTCATCAACACCCTCCTGGCCACCAATCTGGGCACCGGCGCCGTGTCGTGGCTCCAGTACGCGTTCAGGCTCATCTACCTGCCGATCGGTCTCTTCGGCGTCTCGATCGCCACCGTGGCCCTGCCAGCGGTCGCGCGTCACGCGGTGGCCGGCGATCGCGAAGGTGTGCGGCACACCGTGGTGGACGCGATGAACCTCACGCTCATCTTGAATATCCCGGCGGCGGTGGGCCTGTTCGTGTTGTCGCCGGCGATCGTACGGCTGCTCTTCGAGCGGGGCCACTTCACGGCGGCCGACACCATCAACACCGCCTCCGCGCTCCGCTGCTATGCGGTCGGGCTCGTCGGCTACTCGGCCGGGCGGATCGTGTCGCCGCTCTTCTATGCGATCGGTCGGAGCCGTGTTCCGGTGGAGCTGAGCGTCTTCACCATCCTCGTCAACATCGTGGTCAGCATGATGCTGCTGCCCTTCGTCGGATTTCCCGGCCTCGCGCTGGCCTCGTCGATCGCCGCCCTGGTGAACGGCGGGCTGTCGCTCGCCATCCTGCGAGAGCACCTGGGCGGCATCGGCGGCGTGCGCCTGGCCTCGACGGCGATGCGAATCGGGGCGTCCTCGCTCGCGATGGGCGTCGCGGCCGTGCTGGTCGGTCGGGTCATGGAGATCTTCGTTCCAGGCTCCGCGATCTGGTTCCAGGCGGCCCGGCTCGGCGTAGCGATGTCGGGCGCCCTGCTGACGCTCGCCTTGACCGCAAGCGTCCTGGGGCTCTCGGAGTTCGACTACACGCTGGAGGAAGTCAGGAAGCGTCTGCGGCAAGCCTGGCTCGGGCAAGGCCCCTCTACGACCGACGTAAGCTCGACCTGAGCCGACGTGATACCATGCAGTGGCGCCGCATGTCCCGCTCGTCTTATCCCTCTCGTTCGTCGATCTCGTTCGGACCGGGCCCGCTCTCTCCCGCGCTCAAGGTGCTCATTGGTGCGAACGTCGTCGTCTTTCTCGCGCAGCAGGTCGCGCCCGTCCTGGCGTGGAACTTCGGCCTCATGCCATCGGCCGTGATCCGGGAATTCCACGTGTGGCAGCTCGCGACCTACATGTTCCTGCACGGCGGTCTCTTCCACGTGCTGTTCAACATGTTGGCGCTCTGGATGTTCGGCACCGAGCTGGAGCGGGTCTGGGGGACGCGGTACTTCGTGCGGTTCTACCTCGTCACCGGGATCGGCGCCGCAATCCTGACGGTGCTCTTCTCGCTCCTACCGTTCCCCGTCGCCCGTCAGCTCCAGCACGCCATCATCATCGGCGCCTCCGGGGCCGTTTACGGGCTTCTGCTGGCCTACGCCCTCTACTTTCCGGATCGCCCGATCTACATGTACTTCGTGTTTCCCATACCTGCGAAGTACTTCGTGATGATCATGGGTGCGCTGGCCTTCTACGCGTCGGTGTCCGACAGCGGCGGCGGCGCCAATGCTACCCATCTCGGCGGGCTGCTCGTCGGTTATCTGTACTTGAAGAGCGCCCGGATTCATCCGATCTCCGAGCTGAAGTACCACTACGTGAAATGGCGGATGAATCGCTTCCGGCGGAAGTTCGACGTGTACTCCGGCGGGCGCTCAGACGAGTGGGACCGGCGCGTTCACTGATCGCGGTCCTCGATTCCATCCAGCCAGTCGCCTCTGATCGGGCTGAACACATCCAGCTCGAAGGTGTCCTCGAGCGCTTCCGCCTGGTGCTCGACGCCGGACGGAATGTGCAGGACCTCACCTTCCCGCACCGTAATCTCTTCGCCCCCGACGAGGAACCGGAGCGACCCCTGCAAAACATAGGTCATCTGCTCGCTCGGGTGCGAGTGCATGGGCACGAGGCAGCCTCGCTTGACATAGACCTGCACGAGCATCTCGCGATCGCCCACGACGACTTTTCGCGAGAGCATTTCGGTCACTTTCTCGAGAGCAATTTCGTCCCAGCGGTGTAGCCGCGCCCGTACTTTCTGCATTCGGGTGAGGATATCTCATCCGCACCCCATGCTATAAAATGGGTGCAAATGAAGGGTTCCGTCGTTCAGCGCGATCGGTCCCCGGCGCCGACGCCGCAGGTCGGAGACGACGAGCTCGGAGAGCTGTCCAAGGACGACCTGATCGCGGTGTACCGCTGCATGGTGCGCTCGCGAAAGCTGGACGACAAGGAGATCCAGCTCAAGAATCAGAGCCTGGCTTACTTCCAAATCAGCGGGGCCGGTCACGAAGCGGCGCTGGTCGCTGCCGGGCTGTCTCTCATTCCTGGCTACGACTGGTTTCATCCGTACTACCGCGACCGGGCCCTGTGCCTGCAGCTCGGGGTAAGCCCCTACGAAATGCTGCTCGCCTCGGTCGGCGCCGAGAGCGACCCGGGCAACGGCGGGCGCCAGATGCCGTCGCACTGGGGACACAAATCGCTCAACATCGTCCCCGGTTCGAGCGCGACCACGACTCAACTGCTCCACGCCGTGGGGACCGCGGAAGCTGGTGTGATCTACGGCCGTGTGGCCGGCATCCCGGACCGCGATGCACGCTTTCACGCCGACGAGGTCGTCTACACCTCCCTTGGAGAGGGATCGACCAGCGAAGGCGAATTCTGGGAAGCGATTAACGCTGCCTGTACGCGGCAATTACCTGTGCTCTTCCACGTCGAGGACAACGGCTACGCGATTTCGGTCCCAGTCGAGGTCGAGATGGCGGGCGGAGACATCTCGGGTCTCGTCCGCTCCTTTCCAGGGCTTCATGTCGCCTCGATCGACGGGACCGATTTTTTCGCCAGCCTCCGGGCCATGCGCGAGGCGGTCGCGTACGTGCGCGCACGCAAGGGACCCGCGCTCGTCCACTCGCACGTCATACGTCCCTATTCGCATTCCCTGTCGGATGACGAACGCCTGTACAAGACACCAGCCGAGCGTGAAGCCGAAGCGCGCCGAGATCCCCTCACGCGCTTCGCCGACGTTCTCCGCAGCCGCGATCTCGTGTCTGCCGCCGAGCTCACGGACATCCAGACGGAGATTGACGGCGAGATCAACGATGCGGCCCAGGCCGCACTGAAGGCAGCCAAGCCGTCCAAGAGGACGGCCGCGGCGTATGTCTACGCCCCCGACGTCGATCCCACCTCGTCGGCCTTCGACGCGCCGGCGCACCCCGAGGGGCAGCCCGAGACGATGGTGTCGCTCATCAACCGGACGTTGAAGGATGAGATGACCGCCGTCCCCCACATGGTCGTCTTCGGCGAGGACGTCGCCGACGTCAGCCGGAAAGAAGCGCTGGGAGTGGTGGCAGGCAAGGGCGGCGTGTTCAAGGTCACCCACGGCCTGCAGCGGCAGCATGGCGACGACCGAGTCTTCAACACGCCGATTGCCGAGGCGAGCATCATTGGACGGGCCGTTGGCATGGCCCTGCGCGGGCTCAAGCCGGTCGTCGAGATCCAGTTCTTCGACTACATCTGGCCGGCCATGATGCAGCTCCGCAACGAGATGTCGATGATGCGCTACCGGTCGGGCAACCATTGGTCCGCGCCGATGGTCATTCGCGTGGCCATCGGCGGATATCTGCGGGGCGGCGGGCCGTACCACAGCCAGTCGGGCGAGAGCATTTTCGCGCACTGCCCCGGAATCCGGATCGCGTTTCCGTCGAACGCCGTGGACGCGGCAGGGCTGCTGCGAACCGCGATCCGGTGCGACGACCCGGTGCTCTTTCTGGAGCACAAACATCTGTACCGGCAGACCTACAACAAGGGCGTCTATCCAGGACACGGCTACATGATCCCGTTTGCCCGCGCCAGCCTCTGCCGCGAAGGAACCGACGTCCTCGTGGTCACCTGGGGCGCGCTCGTGAACCGGTGTCTGCTGGCGGCACAGCAGGCAGAGAAAGATGGCATCCGGGTGGCGGTGCTCGACCTGCGAACCCTCGCACCGTACGATTGGGACGCGGTGGCTGACCACGTCAAGCGGATCAACCGTGTGATCGTCGCCCATGAAGACCAGCTGACGTGCGGATTCGGTGCCGAGATAGCCGCGCGAATCGCTGACGAGCTGTTCGCACACCTTGACGCGCCCGTCCGGCGGGTCGCTGCGCTCGACACCCCGATCGCATACGCCCCGAGCCTCGAAGAAGCCATCCTGCCCCAAGCCTCGGACGTGCTGACCGCCATTCGCGCCACAGCCAGGTATTGATGGCCATTCACTCGGCGGCCGTTCTCGGTGCGGGCACCATGGGTGCCCAGATCGCGGCGCACCTGGCGAACGCCGGCGTCCCGGTCACGCTGCTGGACCTGACGACAGAGGTTGCCCGCGACGGGCTGAAGCGGGCGTCGCGGTTGAAACCCGACCCGTTCTTCACCCGCGATGCCTCGACGCTCATCACCCTGGGCGGGTTCGATCGCGATCTCCCGCGCATCGCCACCGCCGAGTGGATCATCGAGGCTGTTGTCGAGCGCCTCGACATCAAGCGCGCGCTGTTCGAACGAGTGGAAGGCGCCCGCCGTCCGGGCTCCATCGTCTCGTCGAACACATCGGGGATCCCGATAGCCGCGTTGGCCGAAGGGCGGAGCACAGAATTCAGGCGGCACTTTCTCGGCACCCACTTCTTCAATCCACCGAGATACCTGCGGCTGGTCGAGGTCATCCCTCTGCCCGAAACCGATGCGGATGTCGTCGCGGACGTGAGGCTGTTCGCCGATCACCGTCTGGGCAAGGGCGTCGTGGTGACCAAGGACACGCCGAGCTTCATTGCCAACCGGATTGGGCTCTACGGCGTCATGCAGGCGCTCGGGGCGCTCGAATCGGGACAGTACACGATCGAGGAAATCGACGCAATCACGGGCGCGCCGCTCGGGCGCCCGCGCAGCGCGACGTTCCGGACGCTCGACATCGCCGGCATCGATGTCTTCGGCCACGTGGCCCGCGACCTCGGAGAACGCGCGCCGGACGCTCAGACCGCCGAAGCGTTCGTCCTGCCGCCGATCGTCCAGTCGCTCATCGAGCGCGGCTGGCTGGGGGAGAAGTCGGGGCAGGGTTTCTACAAACGGGTCGGATCCGAGATCCAGACGCTGGACCCAACGTCATTCACATACCGACCTCGGCAGGCAGTGCGGCTGGCGTCGCTCGACGCGGCGCGCGCCATCGAGAACGTCGGCGAGCGGATTCGAACGTTGTTCAACGGTTCGGACAAGGTGGGGGTGTTGCTTCGGGCAACGCTCGCGCCGACGCTCCTGTACACCGCTCAGGTCACACCCTCCATCGCCTACTCCATCGACGACGTGGACCGCGCCATGCGGTGGGGTTTCGGGTGGGAGCTGGGCCCCTTTGAGATCTGGGACGCCATCGGCATCCGGGGCGTAACCGAGGCCGCTGCTCCCGCGGCACTGCCGCCGCTTGTCTCGACCGCGCTCGAGGAAAAACGGGACCGCTTTCGCGCCGGCGTCCTGCCGCCGGCAGCACCCGACTTCGAGATCCTTCGCGAAGCGAAGAGACAGCAGAGGGTGATCCGCCGGAACCCGGGCGCCAGCCTCGTGGATCTCGGCGACGGCGTGCTCGCCGTCGAATTTCATTCGAAGATGAATTCGCTTGGCGGGGATGCCGTCCAGATGCTGCAGGACGGTCTGAGGCAGGCCGCCTCCGGCTTCACCGCTCTCGTGGTGGGTAACGATGCGCCCGATTTTTCGGCTGGCGCGAATCTGACGCTCGTCCTGCTCGAAGCCCGGGAAGGCCATTGGGACGAGCTTGACGCGATGGTTCGGGCGTTCCAACAAATGACGCAGGCGTTGCAGTACGCCGATGTGCCGGTCGTGGTCGCACCGGCTGGCAGAACGCTCGGCGGCGGCTGCGAGATCGCCCTGCATGCCGACCGTGTCCAGGCCGCGGCGGAAACCTACCTCGGCCTGGTGGAGGTGGGCGTCGGGCTGGTGCCGGCCGGCGGCGGGATCAAGGAGATGGCCGCACGAGCAGCCCGCGATCAGGCGGGCTTTCATCCCGATGCGCTGGCGTCGGTGCAGAGCGCGTTCGAAACGATCGCCCTCGCCAAGGTGTCGACGAGCGCGGCGCATGCGCGCCAGCTGGCGTACCTGCGTGAGGTGGACGCCGTCACCATGAACCGCGATCGCCTGATGGCCGATGCCAAAGCCGTGGCGCTGGCGCGCGCGCGCGACGGCTATCAGCCCCCGCGCCGGCAGCCCATTCCGGTGGGGGGCGAAACGACAGAAGCGGCCCTGAAACTGGGTGTCCATCTCGCGTGGCGCGCGGGTCGGATCTCGGATCACGACGCCCTGATCGGCCGAACGGTCGCGCATGTCATCGCGGGGGGGCGACTCCCGCACGCCACGCTGGTCAGCGAGCAGTACTTGTTGGACCTCGAGCGCGAGGCGTTTCTGAAGCTGTGCGGCGAGCCAAAGACGCTCGAACGTATCCAGTTCACGCTCAAGACGGGCAAGACGCTGCGGAACTGACCGCCCCCGGGCGCCTGGACAAAAGGCATGACGATTGTCGAGCAGGGACGCGGTCAGCCTCTGGTGCTGATTCCCGGCCTCCAGGGCCGCTGGGAGTACCTCCGTCCGACCATCGACGCCCTCGCGGGCGACTTCCACGTGGTGACCTTTCCTCTGTGCGACGAACCGAGCGCGGATGTGCCTTATGACGTGGCCAGAGGGCTGGACAACTTCGTGGACCAGATACAGGCGGCCCTCAATCAGCTCAACCTGACCAACGCCGTCATCTGCGGCGTGTCGTTCGGCGGTATCGTCGCGCTGCGCTTTGCCGCGCGGCACCCCGAACGCACCTCGTCGCTGATCCTGGTGTCAACGCCAGGTCCCCGGTGGCACCTCCGGCGGAAGCACGAAATCTACACGAAGGTGCCGTGGCTGCTTGGACCGGTGTTTGTCGCGGAAGCGCCGTGGCGCCTGTGGCGGGAGATCATGCAGGCCCTTCCCGACGGCGGCACGCGCGTCCGGTTCGTGTGGAAACAGCTCCTTGCGCTGGCGCGCGCCCCCCTCTCCCTTCCTAGGATGGCCGCGCGTGCCAGGATAATTGCAGGATCGGGCCGGGTTGACGAGTGCCGCTCGGTTCTGGCGCCGACCCTCGTCGTCCACGGCGAGCCGAGTCTGGACCACGTCGTGTCGGTGGACGGCACGTCGGAGTACGGCCGGTTGATTCACGGCGCGAGAACCCTTTTGCTCGAGCGAACGGGTCACCTCGGCGTCATGACCCACGCCAGAGAGTTCGCGAGCCAGCTCCACGGGTTCCTGGAGTCGGTCGGCCGAGACCATGCTGCGTGAGATTCCGGGGCCCGCCGGACGTCTCGAAGCGCTGATCGACATGCCTGGCGCCCAACCGGGGGTGTCGGCAGGCGGCTTGATGGAGACTGGCAGCACCAGCCGCCTCCGCGCTGCCGTCGTGGTCGGCCATCCTCATCCACAATACGGCGGGACGATGCACACCAAGGTCGTCTATCAGTCGGCCAAGGCGCTGGCGCGCATTGGCTGTGCCGTATTGCGGTTCAACTTCCGCGGCACCGGGGCCAGCGCCGGCTCGTTCGACGGCGGTGACGGAGAGCGCGATGACTTCCGCGCGGCTCTAGACTTCATGCATGATGAGCATGGCGACATTCCGCTCTGGGTGGCGGGCATGTCGTTCGGCGCGTGGGTGGCCCTGGCTGTCGGCGTAGAGGATCCGCGGGTGTCGGTCCTGCTCGGTCTGTCGACGCCCGTCGCCGGTACGACTTCGAGCCTGTGGCTCGTAGCGACAAGCCGAAGTTCTTCATCCACGGGGAGCGAGACGAGGTCTGTCCGCTGAAGGATGTGCGGGAACTCTACGCTCGAGCAGCGGAGCCCAAGGAGCTCGTCGTTATTGACGCGGCCGACCACGTGTTCGACGGCCGCGTTGGAGAGGTTGCAGACGCCATCGAAGATCTGCTGGGAGACTGGTCATGAACGACGCCGTCATCGTTTCTGCCGCCCGAACGCCCGTTGGCAAGGCACCCAAGGGAACCTTGCGCGGCACTCGACCCGACGAATTGGCTGCCGTGGCGATTCGTGAATCGCTGCAGCGCGCACGTGGCATCGACCCTGCCGACGTCGAGGACGTCATCGTGGGGTGTGCGATGCCCGAGGCGGAGCAGGGCATGAACGTCGCCCGCATCGCCAGCCTCCGTGCCGGCATCCCCGTCAGTGCCTCGGCCGTCACGATCAATCGATTCTGCTCGTCCGGGCTGCAGGCAATCGCTTTTGCAGCCGAGCGCGTCATGTGCGGGGCGGTCTCCGCCGTCGTGGCGGGGGGCACCGAATCGATGAGCCTGGTCCCCATGGGCGGACACAATACCGCCCCCAACCCCACGCTCGTTGACGACTATCCCGATGTCTATCTCAGCACCGGGCTGGTTGCAGAGAACCACGCCCGGGAAGCGGGCATTTCACGCGAGGCCCAGGACGCTTTCGCGCTGCGAAGCCACCAAAGGGCCGTGGCCGCGATCGACGCCGGGAAGTTCGCCGATGAAATCGTGCCAGTCTGTGCGCGGCTGGTCGATCCGTCCAGCCCGCGGACGACCGAGGTCACGCTGAGCGTCGACGAAGGCCCACGACGGGATACTTCGCTCGCGGCGCTCGGGGCGTTGCGACCGGCGTTTCACGCCCGGGGGACGGTGACCGCCGGTAATTCCTCGCAAACGAGCGACGGGGCAGCCGCCGTCCTGGTGACATCAGCCGACCTGGCGCGTGAGCGGGGTCTCGAGCCGCTCGCGCGTTTCGTGGCGTTCGCCGTCGCGGGCGTCGAGCCGGAGCGATTCGGCATCGGCCCCGTGCCCGCCGTTCGGAAAGTGCTCAAGAAGGCGGGCCTCACCCTGGAGCAGATGGACATCGTCGAGCTGAACGAGGCCTTTGCCGCGCAGGTGCTGGCGGTTCTCAAGGAGCTCCCGATCGACCCCGAGCGGCTCAACGTCAACGGTGGCGCCATCGCGCTCGGTCATCCCCTCGGATGCACCGGCGCCAAGCTGACGACCAGCCTGCTCTACGAAATGAAGCGCCGGCGCTCCCGGTACGGCCTGGTCACCATGTGCATCGGCGGCGGCATGGGAGCCGCCGGCATTTTCGAGCGTGCCTGAAAGGACCGCGATGCCTGTCACAACCGCATCGACCACGCCTGTCTCTCGAGGGGCCCAGTGGCTTCTGCAGGGCTCGGAACCCGTCGGCGTCTTTACGCCCGAGCGACTGACCGACGAGCATCGTCTCATCGGAAAGACGGTCTCGGATTTTGTAGCCGGTGAAGTCCTGCCGGCGCTCGATCGTCTCGAGCAGAAGGATTGGGGGCTCGCCCGGCAACTCGTACAGCGCTGCGGGGAGCTCGGGCTGCTCGGCGTCGACGTCGAAGAGGCCTACGGCGGGCTGGCTTTGGACAAGGTCACGTCGGTTGTCGTCAGCGAGCGAATATCGCCCTCGGCCTCGTTTGGCGCGACGTTCGGCGCACACGCGAACTTGATGATCCTCCCGCTTTCACTATTCGGCAGCGAAAGCCAGAAGCGGCAGTACCTCCCCCGGCTGATCGCGGGCGAGCTGATCGGCGCGTACTGCCTGAGCGAGTCGGGCTCCGGCTCTGACGCGCTCGGGGCACGGGCGCGAGCCACCCGTTCGGCCGACGGCGGCTTCGTCCTGAACGGCGAGAAGATGTGGATTACCAACGGCGGATTCGCCGACCTCTTCATCGTCTTCGCCAAGGTGGACGGCGAACACTTCAGCGCGTTCATCGTCGAGCGCGCATTCGCTGGCGTGTCGAATGGACACGAAGAGCACAAGATGGGCCTGCATGGCTCCTCGACGACTCCCGTGATTCTTCAAGACGTCAAGGTTCCCGCCGCGAACCTGCTCGGAACCGTCGGCAAGGGCCACAAGATCGCGTTCAACGTGCTCAATTTCGCACGCTTCAAGCTGGGCGCCATGTGCAGCGGCGGAGCCCAGACTGCGATCGGGGAGGCCGCGCGCTATGCGGCAACGCGTCGCCAGTTCGGCCAACCCATCGCGTCGTTTGGCGCCATCAAACACAAGCTTGGAGAGATGATCGTGCGCACCTATGCCGTCGAGAGCCTCGTCTATCGCACCGCCGGGTTGATCGACGCCAGGATAGCGGCCGCCGCAGACGAGACCGGTCAGGCGATCGCTCTCGCCACCCTCGAGGAGTACGCCATCGAAGCGTCGATCGCGAAGGTGGCGGGCAGTGAGACGATGGACTTCGTCCTCGACGAGAACATCCAGATCCACGGCGGCAACGGGTACGTCCGCGACTACCCAGCCGAGCGGCACTACCGCGACTCGCGGGTGAACCGAATCTTCGAGGGCACCAACGAGATCAACCGGCTGCTCATCTCGGGCATGCTCGCCCGTCGGGCCGCCAAAGGGGACCTGCCCGTCATTGCCGCTGCGCGGGCGCTCCAGGACGAGCTGCTCTCGTCGTCGCCGACAGTCGCCAGCGATAGTGCTCGACTTGGAGACGAACAGCGGGCGATCGAGTCGTTCAAGAAGGCCACCTTGATGCTCCTGGGGTTGGCCATGCAGACCTATGGCAACAAGGTGGCCGACGAGCAGGAGGTCCTCACCTATCTCGCCGACATGATCATCGACGTCTACAGCGCCGAAAGCGCCGTGCTCCGCGCGCGGGCAGCGGCCGATAATGGGACCGCGAATGCCGATCTGCACGTCGCTGCCGCACGGGTGTTCGTGAGCGACGCCGGACTGCGGCTGGAGGCGACGCTGCGGCAGGCGCTGGCCGCCATGCTCGAAGGCGACGCACTCCGAACCAGTCTGGCTGCCTCGCGCCGGTTGTTCAGGCAGGCCCCGGTGAATACCGTCCTGCTGCGAAGGAGGCTCGCTGACGAGGCCGTCTCGATGGGCCGCTACTTCTTCTAATGACATTAAGATGGAGGCGTGGGCAGGGTCATGAATTCACGAGCATCGGTCGTCGGGACTCTCGGATGCTTGTTGATTCTTGGGTCGGCGGCGTGCAGCAACAAGCCCCCGGACAATCCCAAAGACTACGCAGCCCGGATCACGGCGTCGCGGGTCGAGAAGGACCGGGCGTTTCAGAACGCCAACGATCCGGTGCCGCCGAACCGCAAGGCCGAGTTTCTGCCTCTGGCGTACTTTCCCGTGGACGCCGACTACAACGTGCTCGCTGCGCTCACCCCTGCCACCGAGCAGACACGCTTGATGATGCCGACCTCGAGCGGGAAGGAACGGGAGATGCGGCGTGTGGGGGCGTTGACTTTCACGCTGAAGGGTCAACCGATGACCTTGACCGCCTTCGTCGAAGCCGCCGCCCCGGATATGAACCGCCTCTTCGTCCCCTTCAGCGACCTGACGAGCGGCACCGAAACGTACGCCGCCGGACGCTTCCTCGATCTCGATCGCACCGCGACCCAGATATACGAGCTCGACTTCAACAAGGCGTACATTCCGTACTGCTACTACAACGCGTCGTATGAGTGCCCGTACCCGCCCCTCGAAAACCGGCTCAAGGTTCCCATCCGGGCCGGCGAGCGCATGAAGGAATCCGGAAAGAGTTGATCCGTGCCGTCGTCTTCGACTTCGACGGCGTCATCGCCAACAGTGAGCCGCTGCACTTCCGCGGGTTTCGCGATATCCTCAGCGAGCTTGGCCTCACACTGACCGAAGCCGAGTACTACGCGGCCTACCTCGGCTACGACGACGCAGGCGCCTTCGAGGCGATGCTCACCGATCGCGGGCGCGAAGTGTCGGCGGACACGATTGGTGAGCTCGTCCAGCGGAAAGCCACACGGCTCTCGTCGATCAGGCCCGACGATGACCTCCTCTTTCCGGGGGCGCGCGCCGCGATCGAGCGTCTGGGCGCCGTGTACCCGTTGGCCATCGCGTCGGGGGCCCTCCGGGCGGAGATTCTCGGCGTGCTCGCAACGGAAGGGCTGAGCTCTCACTTCGCCGCAATTGTGGCCGCAGAGGATGTGGCCACCGGCAAGCCGGCACCCGACCCGTATCTGCGCGCGGTGGAGCGCCTCTCACTGGCGACGGGGTCATCCCTTCCGACGTTTGCGTGCGTGGCCGTGGAGGATTCACGGTGGGGGCTTCAGTCTGCGCGAACGGCTGGGCTGCGAACGGTCGGCGTGACCCACACCTACGGACCCGAGTCGCTCACGGACGCCGACGCGGTGATTGTGCACCTCGACCTGCTGACGCCGGACCTGCTGAGCTCACTCTGAGACAGTCACACGTCCCAATCACAGCGCGACTTGTCGTTTGGGCTATTCTCTTTGATGGCTGACCGGACATCGTGATTTCCGACCATCTCATCGAGAGCTTCGCCCACGTCGCCTTGAGCCCGGACCCCGACATCGCGGTGGCCGCACTCATGATCGCCCGCCTCGAGTATCCTCGACTCGACGCCAGACCGTATCTCGATCAACTCGACGAGCTCGGACGGGAGGCGGCCAGACGGGTGGCGGCAGCGCGGTCGATCAGGATCCACACGCCGCCCCGAGTTGATCCGGACGCCTACGTCCAGGTGTCGGCGCTGAACGAGTACCTCTTCGGCGATCTCCAGTTCGTAGGAAACGACGTTCACTACGAAGACCCGCGCAACAGCTTTCTGAACGAGGTGCTCGACCGCCGCACGGGTATCCCCATCACGCTCGCACTCGTCTACATGGAGGTGGCGCGGCGGGCGGGGGTCGCCATCGAAGGCATCAACTTCCCGGGACACTTCCTCCTCCGCCATCGAAGCGCGCCGGGCACGCGGTACGCCGAGGATCTGATCATCGATGCCCACCACGGGGGAGCGCTGCTCGACGAAGCGCAATGTCACGAGCTTCTCCGCCGGCATGCAGGCGACGGCGCCGAGTGGGACGTGCACCTGCTCAGCCACGCGACCAAACCGCAGATCCTCGTGCGGATGCTCGTCAATCTCAAACGGGCCTACATGCGGATGTATTCGTACCCGCAGGCACGGGACGTGACGGCGCTCCTCCTGTCGGTCGATCCATCGGCGCTCGTAGAGCTCCGCGACCGGGGCCTCCTCGCCTATCACCTCCACGACTTTTCCTCGGCGCTGCGCGACCTCGAGGCGTACCTGCGCCTATCAGCCCGGAGCAATGCAGGCGATGACGAGCGCAAGGAACAGGCGCAAATCTGGGAGCACGTCAAGGCGCTGCGGCGACGGGTCGCATCCTTCAGCTAGGCTGTACGCTGACAGCTGAAAGCTGACAGCTGAAAGCTGACAGCGATCAGCTCTCAGCGATCAGCTCTCAGCGTACGGCTCCAATCTCCCCATACAGATACGCCGACGCGATGATGCCGTTGTGGAAGTTGCCGACGTCGAGCTTTTCGTTCGGCGCATGGGCGTTCTCGTCGGGCAGCCCTACGCCGAAGAGCACGGACGGTAGCCCGAGCTCCTCCTGAAACGTCGACACGACGGGGATCGACCCGCCTTCGCGGGTAAAGATGGGGGCCCGGCCGAAGCCTTTTTCAATCGCCCGGGCAGCGGCCTTCACAAACGGATGATCGAATGAAGTCATCCACGGCCGGCCGCCGTGCATCCGCGTGACCTTGAGCTCGACGGCCTTCGGGGCGATCTTCTCGACATAGGCCTGGAAGAGATTCGCCATCTTGTCCGGATCCTGGTCGGGCACGAGCCTCATGCTGATCTTCGCCATCGCGACCGCCGGGAGGACGGTCTTGGCCCCTTCGCCCGTGAAGCCTGACAGGAGGCCATTGACCTCCAGGGTGGGACGCGCCCAGGTGCGCTCGAGCGTCGAGTAACCCGCCTCGCCCGCAAGCTTCGGGATCCCGAAATCCTTTCGATACGCCTTCTCGCTAAAGGGCAACGACGCCCATGCCTGCCGCTCCACCTCCTCGAGCGGCCTCACCTCGTCGTAAAAGCCCGGAATCTTGATGCGCCCGGCGCGATCCTTCATCTGGGCAATCATCTGGGCCAGCACGAAGGCGGGGTTGGCCACGGCGCCGCCGAACGACCCGGAGTGGAGATCGGTCCGGCTCCCACGGAGGTCAATCTGGAAGTAGACGAGCCCGCGCAGCCCGTAACAGATGGAGGGAACGCCCCGCGCGAACATCGGCGAGTCCGAGATCACGACGAGGCTGGCTTTGAGGTCGTCGCGGTGGCCGCGAACGAAGTCGTCGAGGTGCCCGCTGCCCACCTCCTCCTCGCCCTCGAGGATCAGCTTGATGTTCACGGGCAGGCGGCCGATCTGTTTCAGGTACGCCTCGATCGCCTTGAGGTGCATGAACACCTGGCCCTTGTCGTCGGCGGCGCCGCGCGCGAAGATCTCGCCGTCGCGAATAGTGGCGGTGAAGGGCGGCGATTCCCAGAGGTCGAGCGGATCGACCGGCTGGACGTCGTAGTGCCCGTAGAAGAGGATCGTCGGCGCTTCCGGTGCGCCGAGCCAGTCGCCATACACGACCGGGTTGCCGGGCGTCTCAATCAGTTTGACGTTCTGGAGCCCGACGCGGCGCATCTCGTCGCCACACCATTCCGCGCAGCGGCGGACGTCGGTCTGATGTTCGGGCAGCGCGCTGATACTCGGGATCGCCAGCAGGTCGCCGAGCTCGCGAAGATACCGATCGCGGTTGACGTTGATGAAGTCCACGACAGCGTCCATGGTTCCGGCCTCCACTCACCGTATGGCCCTGCGACGGCCCCTAGAAACTGTAGCGAAGCACCAGCGCGCCGTACGAGTTCTGCCGATACCGCCCGAGAAAGTCGTCGCCGCTGCCGCCGATGACCGCCGCGTTCACCGTTGCGCGCCAGTGCTGCCCGCGCGCGTGCGAGTACTCCGCGTTCACGTAGACGCCGCGGCCGTTCTGGCGGACCGCCGACTCGAAGGCCACCCGTCGGTTCGTATCGATCGTATACGACGCCCGACCGACCAGCGCACGGGCCAACCCGCGGTCGGGGGCAAACGCGACCTGGCCTCTCGACACCGTCACGACCTCGCCCGCGTACCCGCCCACGAGCACCCATTCACCCGTCTGCCGCTCCAGCTGCACGACATACAGCACATACTCGTCGGTGTGCGGCGTGGAGGACGTGACATAGGCGGCTTCGCCTTTGATCGTGAACCATCGGGTCGGCACGGCCCCGTCGGCGCCATACGACCGGATATGAGGATACTCCTTGGCGATCTCGATCGAGGGCACCTTGGGCTGAACCGCAATCCGGAGATTCGGTCGATAGTCCAGCCCATCGAAGAACGACAACGAATACTCGTAGCTCCCGGTGTGACTCCAGCGGACACCGGCCTGCGAGTCGCTGGGCAGGTTGACGGCCGCGGCCATCACCTTCACCCCCGTAACGTCGGCAGGCAGGAGCGTCCAGCGCTGGTCGAGCAGAGGCGTCCGGTCCGGCGTGAACCGCGGAACGAACGGGACGTCGATCGTGTTCGCGCCCCACTGCAGGACGGTTCTGACGCCCGTCACCGGCAGGAACTCGCCGTCGATGACATACAGGAAGTCCTTCGGTGCGAATCGATCCGTCGGTGTGATGACGTCGGTCTTACCCCAACGGATGAACTGCTTGCCGGCGTCGAGCGTGAGCGGGCCACGGGTGAAAGTGGCGCTCAGGCGCCTCACCGAGACACTGGGCCTGAGCGCCAGACGATCGCGGAGATCCACTTGGAAGGAGGTGTCGACCTGGTCGTCGGAGTTGGCTCGGGCATCGAGGCCGAACGCAAATTGCGCCCACGACGTCGGGCGGTAGAAGGCCTCGCCGCGGGCCAGCATGTCGCCCACGAAGTTCGTGTCGTCGTGGGGGCTGTCTTGGGGAAACACCAGGGCGCGTAGGTCGACGAACCCACGGTAGCTGAAGGTCTGGGCGGCGGCGATCGCCGGCGTGCCCGTCGAACAGGCGACCGCGAGCACGAGAGCACCTGTTCTCACTGACGCCGGATCGCCTGGAGCGTGAAGTCTTCCTCTTTCATCGGCTCGTTGTACTGCAGTTTGTCGAGGACGAGCCGCGTCCGGCTGTCGCGGCGGAGGTCGTGCATCTCGAGCTTCGTGGCCGTCCAGATGCCCTGCACCTGCTGGAGGTCGGTGTAATTCAGGCGACGGACGACTTGATCCTTGACGTAGTTCTCGATGCGCGCGAAAGCGTAGTTGTCCTTCCGCAGCCACAAGACCGACCGCGAGTACTGGGAGGACTTGCCCTGCCTGGGCACCGACTGAACCTTCCAGCACGCCGCCTGATCCACGACGTCCTCACCGAGCAGCGAATAGGTGTACTGGTGCACGTCGCGTTCCTCGAGATCCTCGAAGCTGAAATCGGTTCCGAAAAAGCGCGTGGACCGATCCTGCAGCGCGATGCGTCGATCCCGCTCGAGGGCGGGCGTCCACATCCACTGGTCCGACGCGCGGTCGGGGTGGTTCACGACGAGCAGCGCCACGCCTTTCACTTCGGCGGGGGCGGTGAAGCGGAGCACAACCCTGCTGTCGCCGTGCGAGCCGAGGCGCTCGAGCGTCCATCGCTTGTCGGCAATCTTGCCCTTGCTGTCAGCGACCTGGAGAACGCCCTCATAGCGTTGCGACCTGGCGTCGGTCCGGCGCTGGGCTTCTTGCACGATCTGCTCAGCCTCGTCAGCAGCGAGAGGCGGGGCGGCATCGAGAACCGTGCCCGACAGCGCTGCGGCAAAGGCCACCACCATGATGGGGGCGCCGAGGCCAACCCCGCCGATCAACATCTGGGGTACACGGCTACTCATACTCCAACGCCTCCACGAGCGAGCCGCGAACGGCGGATTCGGCCGGCCAGAGCGCCGCGATGAACGCGGCAGCCAGCATCGTGGGAACCAGTGCCAGCGCCACCGTCACCGGAAACTCGTAGTCGAGCCTCAGCCCCGCGATGTCGCGGTGCACGATTTGCAGAATGTAATAGAGATTCACAGCGCCGAGCGCGTAGCCAAGCGTCAGCCCGAGGATGCCGATGCCGACCGCCTCCAGCCAGATCGTGCGCCGAATCTGGCCGTGCTGTCCGCCGACAGCCTTCAAAACGCCAAGCTCGCGACGACGGTCCGTGATCGAGACGGTCAGGGTGTTGACGATCCCCAGGATGGCCACAAAGACCGCGATAGCAATCTGCACCGTCGCCAGGCCGAACCACTGATCGGTGATCCGCAGGATGTAGCTCTTCAAGTCGCCGTTCGTGAGCACGAACACCCGCCGAACGCCGGCGTACTTCTCCAGAATGTGGCGCCGGACGTCGGCAGCCGCGTTTCCTGCCGAGACGTACACGCGAAACAGATTCACCGAATCGTCCTTCCAGTACTGCAGGAACACCGAACGATCCATCAGAATCGTCCCGAGCTGGTCGGTGTAGTCCACGACGATGGCCACGATCGGCAGACGAACGACGCCGTGCGGCGCGGGAATCTCAATCACCTCTCCCAGCTTCAAGCCCTGGAGCTCGGCCAGAATGTCCGACACGAGCACGCCCTGTCCGGCTGCGGCGGTCTGGTACATCTGCCCCGCGTCGCCCGCAATGGCGCGCGAGCGGATCGTCTCGGCCACGCTCGCCATCGGGATGGCCACGACCATGACCGGCTGTCCGCGAAACACGATGCGCGCGTCGCGGACCATCTGCACGCGCGAGACCCCAGGAATGGCTCCGAGCTCGGCCGCCATGTCGGACGGGAAGCGAAGCGTGCGGACCACGATGTCCTGGGCCGGCATGACAAACAGATCCGGGTTCAGCGTGGCGTCCATCCACTCGATGATCGAGTTGTAGCTGGCCCGGGCCATCCCGGCAAACGCGACGACGAGCGCGAGCGACAGCATGACGGCGGCAACGGTGGCCGAGGTGCGCCGGGGGCTTTGGATCAAGCTGTCGGCGGCCAGGGCTCCCTCGACCGGCCTGATCATCCGAAGAAGCGGGCGCAGTGCCCGCGCCAGCAGGAGGGAGGCGAGCGGCCCGATCAGGACGGCGACGGTGACGGCGAGCGTATAGCCGACATAGAACACAGGGCGCGAGCCGCCCGCGACGAGACACACGAGCGAGATCGCAGTCAAGCCCGCCGCGGCGACCAGACGAGCGCGGCTCTCGCGACCTGAAAGCACCTGATACCGGCCTTTCTGGAGCGCCTGCACCGGGTCGACGCGGGCTGCCTGTCTCGCGGGAATGACCGCCGCAACGATGCTCGTGAAGACCCCGATCACGACGGCAAGACCGATGAAGATGGGGCTGGCGGTGACACTGTCGGTCCGTTGCGCCACTCCGTACACGTCCGAGATCAGATCGCCGATCGACCGAGCGGCACCGCTGGCGATCAGCAAACCCAGCACCGCCCCGACGAGTGACCCCACCAGGCCGCTCACGGCGCTCTCGCCGAGAAACAGCCCGAGAATCTGCCGCTCAGTCGCGCCGAGCGCACGCAGGATCCCGATCTCCGCCCGCCGTTGCGCGACCGCGATCGCGAACGAGTTGTAAATGATGAACATGCCGATGAAGAGCGCAAACAGGCTCGAGATGCTGATCATCATCGAGTAAGCGCGGGTCATCGACTCGAACTGCTGACCGCGGGCAGATGGCGCCTCCACCTGATAGCCCGGCCCGAGCCGCGCGCGAAGCGCCGACTGGGCGTCGGCAACCGTGAGCCCTTCCTTCACCGCGAGATCGATGCGATCGAAGGTCCGCCCCCGCCCGAACATCCGCTGCGCGGCATAGATGTCCATGACGGCGAGGTTGCCGCCAAACGCGCTCGCAGGACCGGACGCCGCCATCAGGCCGCGGACGGTGAACCGGCGTTCACCGAGCACGGTGCCGAGCGTGATGCGCGAGCCGGCCGCGACGCCGTTCTGGGCGGCGTACTCCTTGGTGAGGATGATGGAATCGGGCTGCGCCAGGAACACGAGCGGATCGTCGAGCACCGCGTCGTCGCCCGATTCGAGATCGTAGTCGCGCAGGCTCCGGTCCCCGGTCATGTCCACGCCGAGCACGAGCAGGCTGCCCTGTCCGGCGACGCTCGAGTCCACGACCGCTTCGATGACCGGTACGGCCACCCGAACCTCGGGCGAGGCCTGCACCGTTTCAAGGACCTCCTCACCAAACCCCGTCTCGCCGGAGGTCACCTGGAGATCTGTCTTGCCAGAGATGCAGTCAACCGTCCGATTGAAGGCGGCGAGCACGCTCTGGTTCGCGGTGTACATACCGACGAACACGGCAACGCCGAGCACGATGCCGGCACACGTCAGCAACGTCCGCAGGATGTGCTTGCGGAAGTACGGCCAGCTGATCAGTCGGAGCAGGATCATCGGCGCACGTCCCCGACGATGTGGCCGTCGCGGAGGGCGATTGTGCGTTGGCAGCTTTCCGCCACGTTCATGTCGTGGGTGACGATCACCACGGTCGACCCCAGGCGGGTGTGCAGGTCGCGGATGAGCGCGAGGATCTCCTCACCGGTGTGCGTGTCGAGGTTGCCGGTGGGTTCGTCCGCCAGGAGCACCGGCGGGTAGATCGAGAGCGCGCGGGCGATCGCGACCCGTTGGCGCTCGCCGCCCGAGAGCTCCTCGGGGAGGTGGTCCATGCGATGCTCGAGTTTCACGAGGCGAAGCAGCTCCGTGGCACGATCGTGGACCCGCTGCCGTGCCCAGCCGCGAAGATGAAGCGGCAACCCTACGTTCTCCAGGCACGACAGGGTGGGCAGCAGGTTGAAGAACTGAAAGATGAATCCGATCTTGTCCCGCCGCACGCGCGTCAGCTGATCGTCGTCGAGCCGAGCCAGGCGCTGGCCGTCGACGGACACGTCGCCCTCGGACGGGCGATCGAGGCCGCCGACCAGGTTGAGCAGCGTGGACTTGCCCGAGCCAGAGGGGCCGATGACGGCGACGAGCTCGCTCTGCGCGATCGACAGTGAGACGTCGTCGAGGGCCAGGACCTGACGTTTGCCATGGAAGCGCCTGGTGACGCGGTCGAGGGCGATCACGTCCGATTATGTGAATATTTTCACAATCTTGTCAAATTGGGCCATCTTCTCAAAGCCACACGCGACGAGCACCTGCACGGCTGCATCGCCCGCCAGTGTGCGCCGGGACCCCGCGCGCGGTCGGCCGATACCTCGGCGATGGGCGGTACAATATGTGGCCGCCTCGCGGCTCTCACGTGGACCGCTTCACCGACGCAGAGAAACACGCGCTCGCACCCTACGTCACCAACACCGAGGGACCGGTCTTCGCGCTGACGAATCTGCCGGAAACCGTCAAAGGTGCGCTGTTCGCCCGCTACTCGCGGTCCGCCAAGTCGCTGCGCCGGCTCTTTCTCGATGAATTCCTGCCCGATGTTCGCGGGAAGGACCTTCAGCCCGACCGAGTTGACCAGGCGGACCGACACGAACCGACCGAGACGCACGCGGGCGTGGGAACCGCGCGAGCCGAGGCGCTCTACGCTCGGATCCTGAACGAATACGGCGATGACTCGGTCGCCCAGTTGGGGGGCGCGCATCTGGCCTGCGAAGGGGTGTCGAACATCCTGACCAAGGTGCTCGAGTGGGGTCGATTGATGGCCTACCTCGAGCAGTCCACCCGCTACGTGCCGTATACGGACCGGCCCGACGGTGGCTGGAAGTACCACGTCCCCGCCGAGATCGAGCACACCCTGCTCGCCACTGAATTCAGAGCGGCGATGGACTTCGCGTTCGACACCTACGCGCGGTGGCTTCCCGACCTGCAGGCGCACTTCCGAGCCCGATATCCCAAGAGCCCCGAAGACAGTGACAGCGTGTACCGCTCGGTCATCCGCGCAAAGGCGCTCGACACGCTGCGGGGCCTGCTCCCCGCCGCAACCACCTCCAACGTCGGCCTCTTCGGGACAGGCCAGGCGTACGAGGCCCTCCTCCTTCGGATGTTCTCGAGCCCTCTCGCGGAAGTCCGATCCCACGCGCAGCTCATGCTGGAGGAACTTCGAAAGGTGATCCCCGCCTTTCTCGCGCGCGTAGACCAACCGACGCGCGGACTTCGATGGATCGAATATCTGGCCGGCACGCGGGACAGGTTTCAGTCCATCGCTGAACACGCGACGGGAGCCGCCGCGGCAGAGGATCGCGAGGAAGTCACGTTGACCGAGTACGATCCCGACGGGGAGGCCAAGGTCGTTGCGGCCGCCCTCTACTCGTCTTCGGCCCTTCCCGACGATCAACTGCTCGGGCTCGCCCGGAGACTGTCGCCCGAGGACCGGGCCGCGATCCTCACCCGCTACGTCGGGAACCGGACCAACCGTCGTCACAAACCGGGCAGGGCGTTCGAGCGGACGCGCTATCGATTCGACGTGCTGGCGGATTACGGTGCGTTCCGGGACCTGCAGCGACATCGGCTGCTCACGCTCGACTGGCAGCCGCTCAGCCCGGCGCATGGGTACGTGGAGCCGGCCGCTATCGAAGAGGTCGGCGCCGACCCGGACTGGCGTGAGGTCATGAACCGTTCACGAGCCATGCACGCGCGCCTGATGGCGAGCGGCCTGCCTCATATCGCGCCCTACGCCGTCGTCATGGCCTATCGGGTGCGGTTCTACATGGACATGAACGCTCGGGAGGCGATGCACGTCATCGAGCTGAGAACCGCGCCGCAGGGCCATCCCTCCTACCGGCGAATCTGTCAGGCCATGGATTGCGCGATCGCCGAAACCGCCGGCCATCACGCCATCGCCAACGCCAAGACGTTTGCGGACCACTC
>Ga0066710_100000112_pt1 | contig 36456 bp, 33 predicted proteins | sample GraSoiAngelo_159_FD_79666 | JGI IMG/M metagenome (GOLD analysis project Ga0066710, IMG submission 79666) | Grasslands soil microbial communities from the Angelo Coastal Reserve, California, USA - 14_1009_16_40cm | ecosystem: Environmental > Terrestrial > Soil > Grasslands | place: USA... | reverse complement strand
GATCGAGTGCCACCGTGGGCCGATCGCCCTCGCCCACAACGGCAACCTGGTGAACGCGGCCATCCTCCGCCAGGAGCTGGAGGCCGCCGGCTCCATCTTCCAGTCCACCTCCGACACGGAGGTGATCCTGCACCTCTATGCGCGCAGCCACCGCGACCGGCTGGAGGACGCCATCGCGGCCAGCCTGTCCAAGGTGATGGGCGCCTTCTCGCTCCTCTTCCTCACCAAAGACGCGCTGGTGGCGGCCCGCGACCCGTGGGGCTTCCGGCCGCTGGTGGTCGGGCGTCTCGACGGCGCTCACATCGTCTGCTCCGAGACCTGCGCCCTCGACCTCATCGACGCCGAGTACGTGCGCGACGTGGAGCCGGGCGAGCTGCTGGTGGTCGACGGCGACGGCCTGCGCTCCTTCCGCCCGTTTCCTCCCGAGCCGGTGCGCCAGTGCGTCTTCGAGCACGTCTACTTCGCGCGGCCGGACAGCCAGGTCTTCGGCCGCAACGTCCTCGCCTCGCGGCTGGCCCTCGGCCGCCAGCTCGCCCGCGAGGCCCCGGCCGACGCCGACATCGTGGTGCCGGTGCCCGACAGCGGGATCGGGGCTGCCCTCGGCTACTCGCAGGAATCCGGCCTGCCCTACGAGTGGGGGCTCATCCGCAACCACTACGTCGGCCGCACGTTCATCGAGCCCAAGGCCTCGATCCGCTCCTTCGGCGTGCGCATCAAGCTGAACCCCGTGCGCAGCGTGCTGGAAGGACGGCGGGTCGTGCTCATCGACGATTCGATCGTGCGCGGCACGACCTCGCGCAAGATCGTGAGCATGGTCCGGGAGGCCGGCGCCCGCGAGATCCACATGCGGATCAGCAGCCCCCCCACGATCGGGCCCTGCTACTACGGCATCGACACGCCGACCCGGGCCGAGCTGATCGCATCCTCGCACTCGGTCGACGAGATCCGGCGCAGCATCGGCGCGGACACCCTCGCCTACCTGTCCCACGAGGGCCTGCTCGCGGCGGTGAACGACCCCGAGGGGCGGCGGCACTGCACCGCCTGCTTCTCCGGCCGCTACCCGGTCGCGGTTTCCCAGACGGAAGACTGGCAGCTCCCGCTGTTCGTCAAATGAAATCGGCCTGGCCCCGAGGACCCAAGATCAGGATGCGGGGCCAAGCCGAAGGCGGAGAGGAAGTCCGGCCGGCGGGCGCTCCCGAAGGTGCGCGGCTGGACCGCCGCCGCTCCTGAACGGCCATGCCCCGGCTGCTGGCCGTCGGCCACGTGACCTGGGACCGGGTCAAGGACGGCGATGTCCTCGGGGGATCGGTGTCCTACGCCGCGGCGACCGCGCGCAAGCTCGGCTGGGAGGCCGGGATACTGACGACCGCGGGCGCGGACTTCGAGCCGGAGCGTGACCTGCCCGATGTTTCGGTGTTCCTCTCCCGCGCGCCGACCACCACGCGCTTCAAGAACATCTACGGGGCCGACGGCGTCCGCCAGCAGTTCCTGACCTCCCGCGCCGACGCCATCGACCTCACGCCCCTGCCCGACGCGTGGCGCTCGCCCGACGTGCTGTTCCTCGCGCCCGTGGCGGCCGAGGTGTCCGCCCGCACCGCCTTGGCTTTCCAGGCCGAGGTGGTCGGGGCGGGCGCCCAGGGCTGGCTGCGGCAGTTCGAGGCGGATGGGCGGGTGCACCCCGCGGAGTGGAAGGATCCGCGCAACGACCTCGCGGGGGTCCATGCCCTCTTCCTCTCCGAGCACGACCTGCCCGAGGCCAACCGCCGCGCGGCCGAGTTCCTGGCCCGCGTGCCGCTCGTCGCGGTCACGCGCGGCTGGCGGGGCCTCTGGCTGCACACCCGGGACGGCGTGCACGACGTGCCGTCGCTGCCCCGGAGCGAGGTGGACCCCACCGGCGCCGGCGACGTCTTCGCGACGTCTTTCCTCGTGCGCTACCATGAGACGGGCAACCCGCTGGAGGCCGCGGCTTTCGCCGCTTGCGCCGCTTCCTGTGCGGTCGAAGGCCTTGGCACCTCCAGCCTGGGCGACCGGCAGGAGGTCACGCGCCGGATGGGCCAGCGGGAGCGGATGATCGAAGAGGGGGAATGGGAGTGACGCTCGGGGGCGCATTCGCGGCCATGCTGCTCGCGGCCCAGGTCCCGCCGGCATCCCCGTCGGCCCCGGCGGCGCAGGAGGCGGCGGTCGAGACGGCGCAGGGGAGCTTCGTCATCCGCCTGCTCCCGCAGCTCGCCCCCCGTCATGTCCAGCACTTCGTGAAAACGGCCCGGACGGGCGGCTACGACGGCACCACCTTTCACCGCATCATCCCGCGCGGCATCATCCAGGGCGGCGATCCTCTCTCGAAGGACCCGGCCAAGGCCGCCCTCTACGGCACCGGTGGCCTGGGGCTGCTGAAGGCCGAGTTCTCCGACCGGCCGATGACCCGCGGCTCGGTGGCGGCGGTGCTGCGTCCCTCGAGCCGGGACAGCGCCGGGAGCCAGTTCTTCGTCTGCCTGTCCGACCAGCCGGCCCTCACCGGCAAGTTCACGATCTTCGGCGAGGTGGTCGAAGGCATGGACGTCGTGGACAAGATCGGGGAGACGCCCGTGGAGGGCGATCGCGCCCGGACGCGGGTCGAGATCCTGAAGGTCAACGTGAGATAGCCTTCCCCCCGCGTGCCGTCCGGTGCGACGATGGTGGCAACGGACGCGGGCGGGTGACGGCCGTGTCCACGGTGCCGGCCCGACGCATCTTGGTCGGTGCAGGTGCGGCTGTCCTCGGAGAAGGGACCGCTGGCCATCGGGGAGCTGGCCAACATCAGCGCGGGCGGCGTTCAGGTGGACCTGCGGGAAGCCCTCCGGCCCGGCACGCGGCTGCGGGTCGCCTTCCCCATCCCCGGCGAGGGCAGCGCCTTCAGCCTGGAAGGCCGCATCCAGTGGACGCGGCCGGCCGGGCGCACCGCCGCGGGCGATGCCGTCCACTCGCACGGCATCGCCTTCGTGAGCTTCAGTCCCGAGGTCCGGCAGCAGCTGGCGCAGATGCTCCAGGCGTAGACGAGCACGGGGGGGCGCCGGCGGCGCACCCCTGGGCATCCGAGTTGCCTGCCCGCGCTGGTTGAGCGTACGCTTCGCGCTCATCCTGTTCCCGTTGCCTGAGCCATCCTGGACTCGATGCTCCTTCTCCTGCTCGCGGTGGCTGCCGGCACCCTCCTCGTGGACCTCGGCGTCCGCCGCCCGGTCCCGGGCGTACCCGCGGGGCGGGGGCGCGGCCTGGCCGCGCTCCTCATCGCGGCCCTGGCCGTGGCCGCCCTCGGCGCCACGCTCGAGGGTGACTTCCTGTCAGACGACTTCGGCTACCTGAGCCTCTTCCATGACAAGCCGGTACGGTCGTTCCTGCGTCTCTTCCACGGCGACATCTCGAGCGGCATCTGGGGCCATCCGCTCGACGAGCTCCGTCCTCTCTTCGCGCTCTCGTTCCGGCTCACCGGCGCGGCCTTCGGCCTGCGGCCGGAGGCGCACCACGCCTTCAACCTGGCCGTCCACGTCCTGAACGCGATCCTGCTCTTCCTGCTCGTCGACGCCCTCACCGAAGGGGCGCTCGCCCCTTCCCTGCTCGCGGGAGCCCTGTTCGCGGTAAGCCCCGTCCAGGTCGCGCCGGTGTATTGGGTGACGGGACGCGTCGAGACCCTGGCCACCGCCTTCTACCTGGGCGCGCTCCTCGCCTTCGTGCGCTTCCGGCGGACGGGGATGCGGGGCTGGCACGTGCTCTCGGTGCTGCTGTTCGCGATCGGGCTCGGGACCAAGGAAATCGTGCTCACCGCGCCCGCCGCGTTCCTCGCCGTCGACCTCCTCGTCGGCCGGACGTTCCGCACGCGGGGGCTCCCGGCCCTGGCCGAGCACGTCCCGTATGCGCTGGGCGCGGCGGGATGGCTCCTCCTCCGCCATCTCGCCTTCGGCAGCGCCGTCCGGGCCGAGCGCATCGGCGGCGGCTTCGTTTCGACGCTGCTCGGCACGCCGCGCGGCAGCCTGCTCGCCCTGCTCGGCCCCGCCTCCGCCGGCGCCGCGATCGCCTCGTTCTCGTCGACGGCGCAAGCAGTGGCCGGCGGCCTCATGGCCGGCGCTCTGCTCGGCGCCGTCCTCAGCGCCGGTGAGGTCCGCCGGGCGTCGAAGGGCCCGCTGCTCTTCTTCTCCGCCTGGTACGTGCTCACCCTGGTTCCGTTGCTGGTGACGTACTCGTCCCCGCGCCACCTCTACCTGTCCTCTGGCGCGCTCTACGCCGCGGTGGCCCTGCTCCTCCTGCCGCCGGCACCATCGCGCCCCCGACGGTGGGGGCCGGTGCTCGGGGCCGCGGGTCTGCTCGCGAGCTTCCTCTTCCTCACCCGCGCGGAGGCTCACGAATGGCGGCGCCTCGGGGACGTCTCGCGGGAGTCCCGGGCCGCCATCGCTCGATGGTTGCCGGCCATACCGCCGGGGAGCGCGGTGGTGGTGTCGGTCCCGGCCATGGAGCGCTGGACGGGGATCTGGCTCTACGCGCTGCCCTTCGCGGCCGCGCCCCCTTTCATGAGTCCCGGGCTCTACGACGGCCGGGAGGTCGTCGAGGCAGCCGATCTCTACTGTTGTCCGCTGGAGCGCTGGTGGCGGGATCGCAAGCCGCTGCTCCTGGAGTGGACCCATCCGGCGCCGGCGCCCCTCGACCTGTATGCGCTCTACTGGAGCCCGAACAAGGAGTCGGTCATGATGCGTCACCGGGGCGTTCGCCGTGACCGACTCGCCGAGCGCCTTCAGCAGGTCCTGGGCGCGCCGCTCGCCGAGGTGCGGGAGATCGACGCCGGCCGCGCCGACGCGCTGGTCACCGGCCTGCGGGACGCCGCCATCGCCGGCGCGCGCTACGGGGAGCGGTGAGCGGGGGCCGGGCGGCGGTGGTGGCGGTGACGTTCATCCTGAGCGGCGCGGCGGCTCTCGTGTACCAGGTGGCCTGGCAGCGCCTGCTCGCCCTGCAGACCGGCGTGGGGATCTATTCCGTCGCGCTCGTCACCGCCGCTTTCATGGCCGGCCTCGGCATCGGCAGCCACCTCGGGGGCAGCCTCAGCGCGCGGCTATCGGCCGGCCAGGCGCTGGCGCTGTTCGCCACGCTCGAGGCCGTGATCGCGCTCATCGGGCAGGCCAGCGTGACGCTCTACCAGGCATGGCTCCCGCGGCTGGCGAGCCCTCCGCTCCACTTTCTCGCCCTGCTGCCCCCCACGACGCTCATGGGGATGTCGCTGCCCCTGATGGTGCGCGCCTTCGTGCGACGCGCCGACACCGCGGCCCGCACGGTGGGATGGCTCTACGCGGCCAACGTGATGGGCGCCGCGCTGGGCGCCCTGGCCACGCCCTGGCTGCTCATGCGGCATCTGGGAGTTGCGGGGGCCGTCCAGGCCGCCGCCCTGGGAAACTGGACCGCCGCTGGCCTCGGCTTCGTCCTGCGCCTCCGCGCGGTCGAGCCCGCGCCGGCCGAAGCCCCCCTCCCGCCAAGGCCGGCGACGGTGTCGATCCACTTCGCCGTCTGGCTGGCCCTCTACGGCCTCAGCGGCTTCATCGCCCTCGGCCTCGAGATCCTCTGGTTCCGGCTGACCGAGGTGGCGGTGAAGGCCACCGCCTTCACCTTCGGCACCGTGCTCGCGTTCTACCTCGCCGGCCTCGCCGCCGGCACGGCCCTGGGGGTCGCCCTGCTGTCGCGCCTCGGCCGGCCGTTGCGCGTCTTCCTGCTGTGCCAGTGCGGGTTGCTCCTCTATGCGGCGGCCGTCACCGTGGCCCTCGGCTTCCTCCCCTCGCGCGCGCCCCTGCTCTCCTGGTTGACCGCCTATTGGCGCGAGCCGGCCGGGTTCCGCCTTGGACGCTACTGGGACTGGCCGGCGACGTTGCGCCTCTACGTGGCCTGGCCGCTGGTGGTCTACGTGCCGGCCACGGTGCTGATGGGGCTGAGCTTCATGGCCCTGCAGCGGGCGGTCCACGACGACGTGCGGACCAGCGGCCGCAAGGTCGGCCTCCTTCAGGCCGCCAACATCGCGGGCTGCACGGCGGGGAGCCTGTTGGTCGGGCTCGTGGGCCTGCGGCTGGGCGGCACGTCGGGCAGCCTGCGGGCGTTGCTCATCCTCGGGATGGTCTTCGCTCTCCTCGGGTGGCGGGCCTACGGGTGGCGGTCTCCCTTCGCCGCCCTGGGCGCCCTCCTCGCCCTGGCCGCGGTCGCCCAGCCCGGCCCGGCTCGGCTCTGGTCGCGGCTGCTCGGCAGCGCGCCGGCCGCGGCGCTGGTGGCCGAGGACGCCACCGGTGTGGTCGGGGTGACGCCGCTCGAGGGACGGAGCTGGCGGGTCTGGGTCGGCGGCCGCAGCAACAGCACCCTTCCCTTCGGGGGCGTCCACAGCCGGCTCGGCGCGGTGGCCGCCCTCGCGCTCGACCGCCCGGCCCACGTCGCGATCATCGGGCTGGGATCCGGCGACACCGCGTGGGCGGCGGGGGTCAGGCGGGAGACGCGGGACATCACGGTGCTGGAGCTGTGCGCGCCGCAGCTCGGCCTCCTGGGGCGGCTGGCCGGCGTCGCTGGGCTTTCCCACCTGGATCGCTTCCTCCAGGACCCTCGCCTGAGCGTGATCAACGCCGACGGACGCCGCGAGCTGGCCCGCCGGGATCGGCGCTACGACCTCATCGAGGCCGACGCCCTCTTCCCGGAGAGCGCCTACAGCGGCAACCTCTATTCGCGCGAGTTCTTCGCGCTGGCCGCGTCGCGCCTCGACCGGGGGGGCGCGATGTGCACCTGGGCGCCATCGACCCGCGTGTACCGGACCTTTTGCGATGCGTTCCCCAATGTCCTCGAGTTCGACGAGGGTGAGATCCTGCTCGGCTCGCCCGATCCGCTGCCCCTCGACGTCGAGCGGTGGGCGGCCCGCGCGCGGTCGACCCGCACGCGCTGGTATCTGGGGGAGAAGATCGCCGAGCAGGTGCTGGCGAGCCTCCAGAGCGCGCGCCCCGCCGACCGCGAGCGATACCGCGCGCGCCTCGCCAACGAGGACCTCTTTCCCCGCGACGAGTTCGCGAGTCGCAAGTGACGTCGGGCGGGCCTACCGCGAGCTGCCGCCGGCGCGGGCGGCCGGCGGAGCCGGCAGAAGGGGCAGCGGCAGCGCCTCTAGAGGACGGGGCGCGTCAACGGGGAACGCCGAGGGCCCGGTCCAGCTTGCCGAAGTCGGCGCCGACGATGTCGGTCCGCTTGCCGGCGGGGTCGAACACCACGACGTAGGGCAGGGCGTCGAGCCGCGGCCCCAGCTCGCGGGCCAGCGGAGAGTCGAAGCCCACCACGTTGAGCTTCCGCACCGCCACGTCCTTGCGGCGGGAGACGATCTCGCGCAGCCGGGCGTCGACAAAGCGGCACGGCCCGCACCACTCGGCATAGACGTCGAACACCGTGTACTTGCCCGTCACCCGGAGCTTCTCCAGCTTGCCGACCGCGGAGCCGTCGGCGCTCAAGACCTTCATGTCCGAGCCCTCCGGGTACTTCTCGGCCGCCAGGCAGGCGCCCTGGCCCGGCCCGGTGGCGTCCGCGCGGGCGGCCGGGGGCAGCAGCAGGAGGACGGCCAGCGCCTCGACGAGCCTCATACGCCTTTCAGTATAGGCGGCCTCGGCCGTCGCTTGACCGGCTACTCGGTCCGCAGCACCTCGAGGGGCGGCTTGCGGACCATCTCCGCGCTCGTCCACAGGCCCACCAGGACGGTCAGGGTCACGACCGCCAGGGCGGTGAGCGTCAGCGATGTCGCGGGCAGCGAGAAGCGCGACTCGAAGACGAAGCGGACGAGCGCCCAGGCGGCTACGGTGGCGAGGAGCAGCGCCGTGAGGGAGGCGAGCCCTCCCAGGCAGACGTACTCGGTGAAGGCGATCCGGAGGAGCTGCCCTCGGGTGGCCCCCAGCGTCTTGAGCAGGACGGCTTCCCGGAGCCGCTGGTAGCGGCTGGTCGCCACCGCACCCAGCAGCACCACCGCGCCGGTCGCCAGGCTGAACAGGGCCATGAACCGGATGGCCAGGGCCACCCGGGACACGATGCGGTCCAGGGCCTGCTGGACCTGGGCCAGGTCCAGGGCGGTGACGTTGGGGAAGGCTTCGACGATCCGCCGCTGGACGTCGGCCCGGACCCGCGGGTCGTCGGCGCGGCTGAGGGTCACCAGGCTCTGGGGGGCCGTGTCGAGCGGTCCCGAGGGGAAGACGACGAAGAAGTTCGGCTCGAAGCGGGCCCAGCTCACCTCGCGCAGGTGGAACACGCGCGTGGTGATGGCGCGGCCCTGCACGTCCCACACGATCTCGTCGCCGACGCCCACCCCCAGCTCGGTGGCCACCTCCCGCTCGATCGAGATCGGCACCGGGCCGGCGGCACCGCGCCAGCCGGCGGGCGGCCAGGGCCCGCCGGCCGCCGTCTTCTCGCTCGAGGTGAGCGCATCGCGGTAGGTGCTGCGATACTCACGCCGCAGCGTCCACGGGTTCGGCTCGCCGCGGCGGCCGCGGCGGGAACGCGGCACGGCGCTGGTGGCGAGGAACGCTCCCGCGCTCTGCCCCTTCACGGACTGGATCCGCATGGGCACGATGGGCGCCGACTCCCGGACCGGCAGCCCCGCCCGGCGCAGCGCCGCCTCGACACCCGCCCGCTGGTCGGGCTGGATGTCGAAGAGCACGAGGTTGGGCCGGTCTCCCCCCGCGTCGACCCTCAGGTCGCGGAGCAGGTTGTGCTGGACCAGGAAGAGCGTGTCCAGCAGGAACGCGCCGAAGCCCAGGGCCAGCACCACCATCACCGTCTGGTTCGCGGGCCGGTAGAGGTTGGCGACCCCCTGGCGCCACAGGTACGGCCATCGCGCCGGGAAGAAGCGGCGCAGGGCCCACGTCAGGGCCAGGCCGGCCGCCCACAGCGCCGCCAGGGCCAGGCCGATGCCGAACGCGAAGCCCGCCCCCGCCCGGCGGGTGGGCGCTTCGAGCACCGCGAGGATCACGACGCTAGCGGCCAGGCCGGCCACGGCCAGCATCTGCACCGGGTCGCGGCGCGCTCGTCCCTCGGTCTCGTACGCCCGGCGCAGCACGACCAGGGGCGACACGTGGCGGATGGACAGCAGGGGGATGAGCGAGAAGGCGGCCGCGACCCACAATCCCACGGCGAGCCCGGCGGCAACCGCCGGCCACGAGGGCGAGAAGCGCACCTCCACCGGCAGCAGCCCCGCCATCGTCAGCGGCAACACGGCCTGAACGGCCAGCCCCGCGGCCACGCCGAGCGCGGCGCCGATGAGGCCGAGCACCGAGGCCTGGACGAGGTACACGGCCAGGACGCCGCGGCCGGTGGCGCCCAGGCAGCGCAACACCGCCACCGTCTCGATCTTCCTCTTGATGAAGACGTGGACCGCGCTGGCCACGCCCAGTCCCCCGAGGAGCAAGGCCACCAGCGCCACGAGGGCCAGGTAACGTCCGAGCCGGCCCAGGGTCTCGTTGAGCGATTCCTCGTCCTCCGACACCGTGCGCAGGCTGACCCGCTCCGCGGCCAGCACCGGACGGTGGCGCAGGGCCAGCCGTTGAGGGTCGGCGGCGGCGGGCAGCTCCAGGTACGCCTCGTAGCGGGCCCGGGCGCCGAAGCCAAGCAGCGAGGTGGCGTCGAGGTCGCGGGCGGACATGAAGACACGGGGTCCGAGGGCGGAGCGCACGGCGACGTCGCCCGGCATGCTCGTGACGACGCCGCGGATCACCAGCCGGGCGTCGCCGAGCGCGAGCGTGTCGCCCACCTTCGCGTCCAGGGCGCTCAAGAGGCCGGGATCGACCAGGACACCGCCGGGCTCGGGGAGCCGTTCCCACAGCCCGGGTGGGCTCGTCTCGATGTGCCCGTAGAAGGGATAGCCGCCCTCGGCCGCCGTCACCTGCACCAGCCGCGTCCCCGCCGTGCGGGGCACGTAGGCCATCGCCGCGAAGCGCACCAGGCGGGACACCTCGGCCCGCGGCGCCTCGCCGACGATCTTCTGCAGCTCCCGCTCGGCGGGCGGGGAGAACCGGTTGGCGCTGCCGAGGACGAGGTCGGCCCCGAGCAGGGCCCGCGCCTGCTCCCGCACGGATTCCTGCAGGCTGTCGGTGAACGAGGATATGGCCACGAGCGCGGCCACCCCGACCCCGATCGAGGCGAGGAGCAGCGCCATGCGGCGCAGCGAGGCGCGGCTCTCCCGCCAGGCCATGGCGAGGACGAACGGCCTCACGCGGCCGCCGAGTCGTGCACGACCGCGCCGTCGGCCAGGCGGATGATGCGCCGGGCCCGGGCCGCGAGGTCGGGATCGTGGGTGACGAGGACGAGGGTGGTGCCCAGCTCGCGGTTCAGCTCGCTCATGAGGCCGATCACCGTGGCCCCGGTGGCGGCGTCGAGGTTGCCGGTGGGCTCGTCGGCGAAGAGGATGCGCGGGCGGTGGCTGAAGGCGCGGGCGAGGGCCACGCGCTGCTGCTCGCCCCCCGAGAGCTGGGCCGGATAGTGATGGCCGCGGCCGCCGAGGCCGACCCGGGCCAGCAGCTCGTCCGCCCGGGCGCGCGCCCCCGCCTCCTCTCCCCGCAGCTCGAGGGGGACCTGGATGTTCTCGCGCGCGGTGAGGGTGGGGATGAGGTGGAAGGACTGGAAGACGAAGCCGACCTTCTCGGCGCGCAGCCGCGCGCGCTGGTCCTCGCTGAGGGGGCCGAGGTCCTGGCCGTCGAGGAGGACGCGTCCCTGGCGGGGCCGGTCGAGGCCGGCCAGCAGGCCGAGCAGCGTGCTCTTGCCGCTGCCGGAGGGGCCGGCGATGGCGAGGAAGCCGCCGGGCTCCAGCGCGAACGTGATATTTTTCAGGACGGTCAGCTCCCCCCCGCCGGAGTGGTAGGTCTGGCCGAGGGACTCGCAGCGCAGCATGGGCTCGTTCACATTCACCACCGACGCCTCCGGCGCGTCAAAAGTTGTGGCCGGGCCGGCGATGCTCGCGTTGGCCCTGGCCGCGGCCTGCCGGCCGTCTCCTTCATCTTCTCCCGTCCCCGCCGCCTCTGCAGCCGCGGGGCCGGCGGCCTCCCCCTCCGACGCTCCCGTCGTGTTGTTCGTGGGCGACAGCCTCACCGCGGGCTACGGTCTCGATCCGGATCAAGCCTTTCCCGCTCTCATCCAGCGCAAGATCGACGAGTCGGGGTTGCGCTACCGGGTGATCAACGCCGGCGTGAGCGGCGAGACGTCCGCCGGCGCCCGACGGAGGATCGATTGGCTGCTGGGCCAGCCGGTGGCGGTCCTGGTCCTGGAGACGGGAGGCAACGACGCGCTGCGCGGCCAGGATCCCGACACCACCGCGGCCAACATCCAGGCCATCCTCGACCGGGCCCGCCAGCGGCCGTCGCCGCCCCGGCTGGTCCTGGTGGGCATGCAGGCGCCGCCCAACTACGGAGCGGAGTTCGCCCGCCGCTTCCGGGGAGTGTACCCGGGCCTGGCGGAGAAGAACGGCGTGGTGCTCGTGCCCTTCCTGCTCCAGGGGGTGGCGGGAGTGCCGCGCTTGAACCAGCCCGATGGGATCCATCCCACCGCCGAAGGCCATCGGATGCTGGCCGAGACCGTGTGGAAGGTGCTCCAGCCGCTGCTGGCGGGTTGAGCCCGGGGAGCCAACATGAATGAAGCATCGCAGTGGATCGCCGTCTGGGCCGCCGGCCTCTTCAGCGGGGCGGCCCTCTACGTCAGCCTCGTCGAGCATCCGGCGCGGATGCAATGCGGGACCGTCCTCGCCGTGACCGAGTTCGGGCCCAGCTACAAGCGGGCGGCCCTGATGCAGTCGATCCTCGCCCTCCTGGGCTCGATGGGGGCCCTCGTCGCCTGGCTGGCCGGCGACGGACCGTTCTGGGCCGTCGGCGGGCTGCTTCTCCTCTTCTCGGTGCCGTTCACCCTGATCGTGATCAGGCCCACGAATCGCCGCCTCCTCGATCCCGGGCTCGACCGCTCGTCCCCGGAAGCCGATCGCCTCTTGACGCGCTGGGGCCGTCTTCATTGGGCGCGGACGGCGGTGAGCCTGGCCTCCTTCGGCGCCTTCGTTCTCGGGCTGCGGGCCGGGCCCTAGGGATCGACACTGGATTCGTGAGCCGCCAGGGCCGCGTGAGCCGGGGTCGTTGGCCGGAGAGGCTCCAGGAACTCCATGACCCGCTCGGCGGCCCAGAAGCGCCCGGGGGCCGAGGTGGGGGCCACGAACCCGACGTGGCCGCCGGTGGACAGGATCTCGCGCTGGACGAGGCCGGAGGGAGGCAGCGGCCAGCAGATGACCGAGTCCACGGGGATCATGGGGTCGTCGGCGGTCCCGAGGAGCAGGGTGGGGCGGTCGATCCCCAGCAGGTGCGGGCCCGCGCTGGAGCGCTCGTAATAGTCGGCCGCGTCGCGGAAGCCGCCGTAGCGGGCGGTGATCGCGTCGTCGTACTCGCGGATCGTCCGCACTCCCTGCTCGAGGCCCGTCTCGTAGACGTCGGGCAGCCGGGACTGCCGGCGGCGATACGCGCGCTTGAGGTCGCGGACGTAGTGCCGCTCGTATACGCGGTTGCCGCCCCGGCCGAGCGCGTCCGCGCACGCCGCGAGGTCCACCGGAGGAGAGACCGCCGCGGCCGCGAACACCCCGCGCGGGATGCGTGACGCCTGGCGGCCGAGCGCGAGCAGCGCCACGTTGGCCCCGAGCGAGAAGCCGGCGACGGCCAGCGACGGCGTGCGCGTCGCCATCGCGTCGAGGACGGCCAGCAGGTCGGTGTCGACCCCGGCGTGGTAGAGGCGCGGGCAGAGCGCCTCCGACTCTCCCGCTCCCCGCATGTTCATGCGGACGACGTTCCAGCCGAGGCGCCAGGCCAGCGTTCCCGTGGCGACCGAGTACGTCGAGCGGTCACAGCCGCCCAGGCCGTGAACGAGGACCAGGGTCGGCCGCACCGCGTGCTCTGCCTGCCAGCTCGCCCGCAACAGCAGCCGGATGCCCCCGTCCGCCTCCACCACCAGGTCTTCGGCGGGGAGCCTCCAGCGGAGGCGCCGCCGCCACCAGTAGCCGAGGAGGGTCTGGCGATGGCCGCCGGCCAGGAACGGGACGGGACGGAACTCGCTCACACCCGCAGCACGATCTTCCCGAAGTGCTCGGACGCTTCCAGCATCTCGTGGGCCCGCCGCGCCTCCGCGAGCGGCAGCGCGGCGTGCACGACGCTGCGCAGCCGGCCCGCGAAGAACAGGGCGGCCGCGTCGAGCAGGTCGGCCTTGCTTCCCATGTAGGACCCGAGGATCGAGAGCTGCCGGGCGAAGAGATGACGCAGATCGGTCGTCCCTTGCGGGCCCGTAGTGGCCCCGCAGGTGACGAGGCGGCCCCGGTGAGCGAGGCAGAGGATGGAACGCTCCCAGGTCGCTTGCCCGACGTGCTCCACGACGACGTCGGCGCCCTTGCGCCCGGTCAGCCGGCGCACCTCGGCCACGACGTCGCCGCTGCGGTGCTCGACCACCTCGTCGGCGCCGAGCGCGCGGGCGCGGGCCAGCTTCTCTTCCGTCCCCGCGGTGGCGATGACGCGGGCCCCGAAGACCTTGGCGATCTGGATCGCGGCCACGCCTACGCCACTGCCCGCCGCCCACACGAGCACGTCCTCCCCCGGGCGCACCGCGGCCCGGCGCACGAGCATCCGCCACGCGGTGAGGAAGGCGAGCGGAAAGGCGGCCGCGGCCTCGAAGGCGATGCCGTCGGGCAGCGGGATGACGTTGGCGGCGGGACACCGCACGAGCTCCGCGTAGCCGCCGGGAAGCTGGAAGCCGAGGATGCGGTACTCGCGGCACGAGCCGTCTTCGCCGGCCAGGCACATGCGGCAGCGGCCGCAGGACACGCCCGGGGACAGCATCACCCGCTGGCCGGCGGCGAGACCGGGAACGGGGCGGTCGAGGGAGACGATCTCGCCTGCGATGTCGCTGCCGAGGATGTGGGGCAGAGGAACCGGACGGCCGGCCTGGCCGAGGCGAATCCATACGTCGAGGTGGTTGAGGGCGCAGGCTCTCACGCGCAGCAGGGCCTCGCCGTGAGAGGGAAGCGGATCCGGCGCGTCCTCGTAGTGCAGCACCTCGGGCCCGCCATGCCCGCCCATCACGACGGCCTTCACGGCGTCGTCTCCGCCCCGACCTCCCGGCCCGCCCACCCGCGGGCCACGGCGTAGCCGGCCAGCCCCACCGCGAACAGGGCGGCGGCGACGCCGTAGTAGAGGTTGCGGATTCCCACCCAGCCGGCCAGCCGGCCGGCGCTGAGGATCCCCACCAGCTGGGCCACGGTGATCGTGGTGGTGAACGTCGCGCTCACGCGGCCCAGCATCGCGGGCGGCGTGTCCTCCTGCAGCAGCGTCTGCGAGGGCACGAAGACGGCGGCGGCGGCCAGCCCGAGGACGAGGCTGGCGGCGAGGGCCGCTTCCAGGCGGGCGGAGACCGCGATGCCGAGGATGCCGATCCCGCAGCCGACGATCCCGAGGGCCACCAGGCGGACCCGCGGCACCTCCTGGCCGAAGCGGCCCACCAGGTAGGCGCCGGCGATCGTACCCGCGCCGACGATCGACACGGGCAGGCCGAAGGCGCGTGACCCGGCGGTCAGCACGTCGCGGACGTAGATGGCGATGAGGGCGTCGAAGAGGCCGGCGGCCAGGATGGCCGCCACCGTGGTCACGATCACGAAGACGATGGCCGCATGCCCGGCCACGAATCGGAGACCCTGGGCAAGCTCGGCGAGGACGGAGCGCGCCGGCGCGGCTCCGCGCTCCTCCCGGTGGATGGTGAGCGTGGAGATCATCGCGGCCGAGAAGACGAACGTGGCCGCGTCGACGAAGAAGCAGGCCTTCTCGCCCAGCGCGGCCACCAGCACCCCGGCCATGGCCGGTCCCACCACCTTGGTGAGGTGCATGGTCTGCGAGCCGAGGGCGTTGGCCACCAGCAGCTCCTCGCGGCCGACGAGGAGCGGGATCGCCACCGTCTGCGCCGGGTTGAAGAAGGCGGAGGCGGCGCTGAGGCCGAAGACGAGGAGGTAGAGCTGGGGCAGCGTTGCCGCGACGGCCAGGAGGACGGCGAGCGCCGCGCGCACGAGGTCGCTCCCGATCATCGTCGTCCGGGGCCGCCAACGGTCCACGAGGACTCCGGCGGCGGGGCCGAGGAGCGCGAAGGGGAGGATGAAGGCAACGAAGATCCCGCTCACGGCGGCGGGCGAGCCGCGGCGGCGGAAGGCGACCAGGCTGAAGAGCGCGAGCAGGGCCAGCCAGTCGCCGAGCTGGCTCACGAGCTGGGCGATCCAGAGCCGCCGGAACGCGCCGTGGCGCAGCACCTGAGTGAACGTGACCGCCGGAGCGTCACCCATATAATCGGCAGCGGCCAAGGCTGCGCGGCGGAGCGGGGTCCACTCCCGCGCAGCCGCGCGGGGGGTCTGGGGGGTGCGCCGCCAGCAGCCCCCAGTCTGGTGATGATACAGGCCTTCCATGTCTACAAGCAGTACGACCGCGAGTCGAGCGCCCTCTCCGACGTCACCCTCCACGTGGCGAAGGGGGAGTTCTGCTTCCTCACCGGGGCCTCGGGCGCCGGCAAGACCACTTTCCTGAAGCTGGTCTTCCGCGAGGAGCTGCCCACCCAGGGGCAGATCCTGGTCGGGGGCCGCAACGTCACGGCAATCCCCGACGGCCAGATCCCGGAGCTGCGGCGCAGCATCGGCGTCGTCTTCCAGGACTTCAAGCTGCTCAAGCGCAAGACGATCCTCGAGAACGTGGCCTTCGTCCTGCGCATCCTGGCCGTGCCCGGCCGCGAGCAGAAGCGGCGCGCCTTCGCCGCCCTGAAGGCGGTGGGGCTGCACCACAAGATGCATGCCTACCCGATGCAGCTCTCGGGGGGCGAGCAGCAGCGGGTGGCCATCGCCCGCGCCCTCATCAACGAGCCGATGTTGCTGCTCGCCGACGAGCCGACCGGGAACCTCGACCCCGACATGGCCCAGGAGATCATGGCTCTCTTCCGGGAGGTCAACGCCCGGGGCACGACGGTGCTCGTGGCCACGCACGACCGGGAGATGATCCAGCGGATGGGCAAGCGCGTGATCACGCTCGATCACGGCCGGGTCGTCGCGGGGTAACGTACCCCTGACCTTCCGTCTGTCCGAGGGGAGAGGGAAGCACGGCTCGCGGCCGAGCATTGCGGTCACACGGGCGGCGACCAGGTCAACGGGCGAGCATTGCCGCAACACGGGCGGCGACCAGGTCCAGGGCGACCTGGTTCTCGGCGCCTTCAGGAACAATGAGGTCCGCGTAGCGCTTCGAGGGCTCCACGAACTCGAGGTGCATGGGGCGCACCGACACCAGGTACTGCTTCTCCACCGAATCGAAGGTCCGCCCGCGCTCCTTCAGGTCGCGGCGCAGCCGGCGCAGGATCCGCACGTCGGCGTCGGTGTCGATGAAGAGCTTGATGTCCATGAGCCGCCGGAGCGGCTCCTCGGCCAGGATCAGGATGCCCTCGAGCAGGATGACCGGCCGCGGGGTCAGCGGGTCGGGCAGCACGCGCCGCGAGTAGGCGGCGTGGTCGTAGGTGAGGTGGGGCACCGGGCGGCCCGCCTTGAGGTCGCGCAGGTCCTGGATGAGGAGCGAGGTGTCGAAGGCGTCCGGATGGTCGTAGTTGATGGCGGCGCGGGCCTCGGGGGTGAGCGCGCTGCCGTCCTTGTAGTAGGCGTCCTGGGCGATGGTGACGCAGCGGGCGGGGCCGAGGTGGACGAGCAGCTTCTCGGCGAATGAGGTCTTGCCGGAGCCGGTCCCCCCGGCCACTCCCACCAGGATGGACATGCGCGGCGGATTATAATCCCGCGCCATGACGGCGCTCCGCGCCCTGGCCTACTTCTTCGCCGAGGCGGTGACGAGCCTCTGGCGCAGCCGCTTCATCAACGCGCTCTCGGTGGGCACGATGGCGGTGAGCCTCTTCGTGCTGGGGGCGTTCCTCACCGTGGCCAGCAACCTCAACGAGGTGGTCGCGCGCTGGACGCACAAGGTGCAGGTCACGTTCTACCTCGACGACTCGGTGGAGGATCGGATCCGGACCATGCTGCTCGACCGCCTCAAGGACGACCCGGCCGTGGACACGATGGAGCTGGTGAGCCACGAGCAGGCCCTGGAGCGCTTCCGCTCGCTGTTCCACGACCTGCGCACGCTGCCCGAGGACCTGGGCGACAACCCGTTTCCGGCCTCGGTCGAGGTGTCGCTGAAGCCCGACCACCAGTCGCCGGCCGAGGTGCAGCGGCTCGTCCACGACTTCGAGCACGCCCCGGGCGTGGAAGAGGCCCAGTACGATCTGCTGTGGATCGAGCGGCTGTCGACGGCGGTGCGCCTGGTGCGCGGGCTGGGCGCGTTCCTGGGCGGGATCCTGGTCCTGGCCGGCGTGTTCACGATCTCCAACGTGATCCGCCTGACCGTGTACGCCCGCCAGGACGAGCTCGACATCATGCGCCTCGTCGGCGCCACCCGGGCCTACGTCACCGGCCCCTTCGTGGTGGAGGGGATGATCCAGGGCGCCCTCGGAGGAGCGATCTCGGTGGGGATGCTGTGGATCGCGTTCCGGATGTTCGCCCGCGACGCCCTGGCCGCCTCCGATCTCCTCGGCCGGGCGGTGGTGCTGCTCCCCTCCGAGGTCTGCCTGCTGATCGTGGCGGGCGGGATGGCGGTGGGCGTCGTGGGCAGCCTGGTCAGCCTGGGCCGCTCACGGGTGTAAGAACGCGAATGCCCCGCATTCGCGCCGCATTCGCGCCAGGTTCTGCACGCGGCAGGTTCTAGAACCTGTAAGTCTTTCCTTGCACGAGCATCTGCAGCTTGCGCCGTTTGAGCGCGCGGAGCTGCTGCTTGATCGTCTTCAGGTGCTTCGGCTTGCCCCCGTACAGGTAGATGGGCACGTCCTTCTTCAGCTTGTCGAGCTCCGTGTCGAGGGTGGCCGGGGTGAGGTGGCCGGAGACGTCGGCGAGGTCCTGCAGCTCGTTGGGGAAGGACGTCTCGGTGATCACCACCTTCAGGTTCTTGATGCCGTTCACCACCTCCCAGAAGCGCTGGGTGGGCCCGGTGTCGCTCGAGAACGCGATGGCGGCCTTCTTGTCCTCCACGATGTAACCGGCGGTGGGGACGATGTGGGAGACCTTCACCGCCCGCACCGTGAGGCCGTTGATCGTGAACGGGTGCTCGGGGGCGATCTCGATGAGCTTCAGCACCGGCGTGAGGTCGTTGGGGAGGGAGGTGAAGTCGGGCCAGGTGTGGTTGTTGAAGAGGTGGGCGCGCATGGAGGCCACGACCTCGGGGATGGCGTAGATCTTCAGCGAGAAGCCGGGGGCGGAGAAGTTGTTGTCGATGAGGAAGGGCAGCGTGCAGGTGTGGTCGAGATGGGAATGCGAGATCAGGATGTCCTTGACCTTGACCTGCTCCTTCAGGGACAGCGCCTCGGAGACCCAGCCGGCGTCCAGGGCCAGGGTATCGTTGATCAGCAACGAGGTCATCCCGTGGCCCGGGATGTTGCCGCCGTAGCAGCCGAGGACCTTCAGCTTCATGTGCTGCACTCGCCCCAAGTAACTCAAGTGCCTGTACTTGTGGGAAGGGGCGGGGACGCTCGGGACGGTAGCACGCGCTCTGCGGACGTGTCAAGTGGCGCCCGTCTCATCGCGGGCGTGTACGCAATGCCTTGGGTTTTCGTCCAGGGTCAACGCCACTTATGGCGCTTTCCCTCTTGACACCCCCTGCCCACTCTTCATAAACTCGCGCTACGCGAGAAAGGAGGTGGTCCAGTGGACAGTTGCCATAAACCCCGCGAGGTGGCTGACGCTTAGGTTGCGACCTCAGCGTAGTCAACGAGGCGCCGTTCCACCTGGATAGCCTCCTGACAGTCCCGGGTAGTTCCCCGGGGCCCGGAGGGAGGCCGCTGGGCGGGCGTTTCCGAACGCCGTCGAGACCTGGCGAATCCCAACAGCTTACCGGCCCCGGAGGGCGAGGGCGCCCTCCGGGGTGATTCCTAGTCCTTCCCGCCCTCATCCAGCGGCTTGCGCGCGAAGTAGTAGAGCGAGAAGGCGAGCGCGCCGAAGGTCAGCATCCCCAGCGCCGAGCTGCCGGCCAGGCCCAGCTTCTCGCCGACCTTGCCCCACTGCGTCGGGAGCCACGCGAGCCAGGCGACCTTCTGCTGGACGCTCGCCAGCAGCTTCACGCAGATCGCGAGCAGGCCCATGATGCCACCGGCGGCGATGAGGCCGCTCGCGTAGAGGGCGCCGGGGCTCGCCTCGTCGTCGGTCTTCGTCTCGCGCTCCACCAGCCAGCGCACGACGCCGCCGCAGAAGATGGCGGCCGTGGTCCCGATCGACAGGTACGACCCGACCGCGAAGCTCAGCGAGCGGATCCCGAGCAGCTCCACCGCCGCCACCAGGAACACCCCGAGCAGGACGAGCCCCCAGGGCAGCCGGCGGTTCAGGATACCGTTGATGACGACCGACATCAGGCGCGCCTGGGGAGCCGGGGCGTCCTGGCTGCCGATGCCCTGGATCCACTGCAGCTCGACCCGGCCGGTGGCCGGGTCCAGCAAATACTTCCCCTCGGCGATCGTCGTGGAGCCGATCACGTTCAGCAGCGCGTAGGTCCGGCCATCGTGCGGAAAGCTCGTCGATTCCACGTTGACGCCTTCGGGGGGCCGGGCGACGTCGACCGCCAGGTCGGCGGGTACGAACTTCTCGAGCGCCTTGTTCATGAGGATGAGCGTCATCCCGATCGCGAAGCACGACGCGAGCACGCCCAGGAAGAGGCCTTTCTGCTGCGCGGCCGGCGTCGCTCCCACCAGGAACCCCGTCTTCAGGTCCTGCGACGTGTTGCCCGCGTTGGCGGCCGCGATGCAGACGGTGCCGCCGATGGTCAGGGCCAGGGCGCCATAGGCGGGCGCGGTCCACCCCGCGAGCAGGAACAGCGCGCAGGTCGCCATGAGCGTGGCGATGGCCATGCCGGAGATGGGGTTCGACGAGGTGCCGATGAGGCCGGCGATGCGCGAGGACACCGTCACGAACAGGAAGCCGAACACGACCACGAGGAGCGACGCGATCAGGTTGGCGAAGAAGCCGGTCGGCGCCCCCGGCACGGGCTTGAAGGTCAGGAAGGCCCACATGAGGGCCACGACCACGGCCGAGCCGGCCAGGACCAGCGTCATCGGGAGGTCGCGCGAGGTGCGGCCCCGGCTCGTGGGGGCCCCCGTGTCCGTGCGGCGGAGGTCGGCGGCGCCCGCGCGCAGCGCGCCCACGATGGTGGGGGTGGTCTTGATGAGGGTGATGAGGCCGGCGGCGGCCACCGCGCCCGCCCCGATGTAGCGGATGTAGTACTGCCAGAGCTGGTCGGAGGACATCTGGGCGATGGGCAGCGTGCTCGGGTAGATCGGGGTGGGGACGAGGCTCCCGAAGAACTTGATCGCCGGCATCATCACCAGCCACGAGAAGACGCCGCCGGCGAAGATCACGCCCGCGATGCGGGGGCCGATGATGTATCCGACGCCGAGGTACTCGGAGGTGATGGCCGCCCGCAGCGAGGCCCCGGGCAGCCAACCGGGATTGTAGGTCGGCGTCTCCCTCACGATCGCGAACGCGTTCGAGTTCTGGAGCAGTGTGTAGAGGCTCCCGATGCCGAGGCCGTAGAAGACCCGGCTCGCGAACGAGCCGCCCTTGTCCCCCGCGATCAGCACGTCCGCGCACGCCGTGCCCTCCGGGTAGAGCAGGTTGCCGTGCTCCTTCACGATGAGCTGGCGCCGCAGCGGGATCATGAACAGAACGCCGAGGATCCCGCCGATGATGGCCAGGAGCAGGATCCGCGTGTATTCGAGCTGGAAGCCGAGGAAGATGAGCGCGGGCAGGGTGAAGATCACGCCCCCCGCCACCGACTCTCCGGCCGAGCCGGTCGTCTGGACGATGTTGTTCTCGAGGATGGTGGCCCGGCCGAGGGCGCGCAACAACGAGATCGAGAGCACGGCGATGGGGATCGACGCGGCCACCGTGAGCCCTGCCCGGAGCCCGACGTAGACGGTGACCGCCCCGAAGATGATCCCGAACAGCATCCCCAGGACGACCGCCCGCGGCGTGAACTCGGCCGGCGAGGCGGTGTCGAGAACGTAGGGCTTGAACTCCGGGGCGGGAGGCGCCACTGTCTCGAGGGCCATGAGAGTCCTCCAGGGTGCGCTCGGACGGCCTGGGGTTGGCGCATGGTAGCATTGATCCATGCGGTGGGGGACCATCGGTGCCGGCGCGGCCCTGGTCCTGCTCGCCGCCCTCACTGCGCTGGCCCAGGAAGACCCCGTCCTCAACCGCTACGAAGCGCTCTACGGCACGCCGGTGGACGTGTCGCTGTCCGACCTGGTGCAGAACCCGATGGCGTACAGCAACCGGTCGGTGCGCACGAGCGGCCGGCTCGAGATCTCGACCGCGATCCAGGCGCGCCGCACCTACGTGCTCACCGACTCCATGATCAACACCGCCCTGCTGCAGCCGGTGCCCGAGATCGGGGCGGAGTTCGAGTCGGACGCCATGAAGTTCCTGGGCCGGGAGACCCAGATCACCGGGCTCGCGCAGGAGCTGCAGGTCAGCGGCGGCGATCCCACCCAGGCCCGCGTCGCCATCACGTTCTGGCAGTTCCTGGGCCCGCCGGAGGAGATCAAGGGCCCGCTCAAGTTCGTCGAGGCCAACCTGGAGGGCCTGGTCAGCCGTCCCGGCAAGCAGGACGGTCAGACCGTGCGGGTGGTCGGGAAGTTCCGCGGCCGCAACCTCTACGGCGACCTCCCGGCCCGCAGCGAGCGCGCTTCGTCGGACTGGGTGATCAAGGACGACCTTTATGCGGTATGGGTGAGCGGGCGCAAGCCCAAGGGCCCGGGCTGGGAGCTGGACGCGAGCCTCAAGCGCGACACCGGCAAGTGGATCGAGGTCGTGGGCCGCCCGGAGACGAGGAACGGCGTCACCTACATCAAGGCCATGCAGGTCCGCATCACCGACCCGCCCCGGCCCACCGCCGACGCCGCCCCGCCCCCGCCCCCACCCGAGAGGCCGAAGGTCCCGCCGGTCGTCGTGTTCGCCCTGCCCCTCGACGGGGAGGGCGACGTGCCCTCCGACAGCCGGTTCGTCGTCCAGTTCAACAAGGACATGGACGAGGCGACCTTCAAGGACCACGTGATGCTGCGCTACGTGGGCCCGGTCCTGCCCGGCGATCGCGAGTTCGACGGCGTCAAGCTGAGCTACGACCAGGGCCGCCGCGCCCTCACCGTCGACCCGGGTGACGTTCTGCGCCCCGGGCGCCAGATCGAGCTGATGCTGCTGCCGGGCATCTCGGACCTCGACGGGCTGACCCTGGTCGCCCGGCCCGGGAAGCAGTTCGACGGCGCGGCCGACGTCCTGCGCTTCCGCGTCGGGACCTGAAGGGTCCGCCGGTGCGCCCCCTGCGGGCGGTCCTCGTCCCCGTCCTCGTCTTTCTCGCCGCCGCCGGTCACGCCCAGCCGCCGCCCACCCAGGCAACGCCGTCGCCCTTCAAGTACCCGACACCGCGCCGGGTGTACGGACCGGCGCAGCCGGAAGAGCTGACGGTGCTCGCGATGAGCCCGGACGACTACCAGCGCCGCAATGTCGTCACGCGCGGCTACCTCGACCTGTTGCCCGGTGACCGGTGGCGGTTGAGCGACGGCGGCGCTCAGCTCATGCTCATCCCCGTCGTCGAGCTGAGCGCGGTCGGCCTTCGAGAGCAGCTGGGCCACCGCATCGAGGTGACCGGAATCATCCGGGTTCTCCCCGACCGCCAGGGGAGCTGCTGCCCGCTCTGCCAGCCGCCGATCCCGACCAGCGTGTGCGATGATCCCGACCTGCCCGCCCTTCCCGACCGCCGCCCGGAGTGGCCGCGCGGCTCGATCACCGCCACCGGCGTGGTCGACATCGAGAACTACCGCGCGGGCGAGGCGCGCCGCGGGAGGACCGCGACGATCGGCGACGCGCTGGCTCGGCCCCTCGAGGCCGCCGGCAAGAGCGTGCGCATCGTCGGGCGATTCCGCGGCGCCAATCTCTTCGGCGACCTCCCCGCCGAGACGCGACGGAGCGGCGGCGACTGGGTTCTCCAGGACGGCGAGCATGCGGTCTGGGTGACGGGACGGGCGCCGAAGGGCAAGGGCTTCGACCTCGACCCCGGGAGCAAGGCCGATACCGGCCGCTGGCTCGAGGTGGAAGGGCGGCTCGAGGTGACGGGCAGCGTCGCCTACCTCAAGGCGTCGAAGGTGCAGCTCGTGGCCCGTCCCGCCGCCCCGGCCGACGAGAAGCGCTAGCCCGGCCCTTTCCTCTTCAGTATCACTATCTCCGGGTCCACGAACTCCACCGGCGGGCGCCGCCATCCCCGCTGCCCGAAGCGCGCGGCGACCTCGAAGCCGCCCCGGCCCTCGAGGAGGCCGCCGAAGAAGGCCGTCCGCTCCGGCTTCTGCCCGGGATGCTCGAGGAAGCGCTCGTAGTAGGAGGCGGTGAGGATGAGCCACGGCGAGGCCTCGGCCGGGTAGCGCTCGGCCGCTTCCGCGAAGCGCCCGGGCGGCGCCATCTCGCGGGACAGGGTCGGCACGACGCGCAGGGCCCGGCCGGGCGGCATCGCGGGCGCGTAGCCGGGGTTGTTGGCGATGAGATCGAGCGTGGCGCCCGCGGGCACATGGGCCTCGATCCAGCGCTCGGCGGCGAGCCGCGAATCGACGAAGAAGAGCCGTATCACCAGGGCCGACCCGAGCCCGGCCCGGGCGAGGACGAGGACGGACGCCGCGCGCCGCGCGACGGGGGAGGGCAGGCCGGCCAGCCCCATCGCGGCCAGCCAGGCCGCCGCGGGCAGCGCCGGCGCCAGGAAGCGCATGGCCTGGTGCCCGGAGGAGGCCACGAGCAGGTAGGGCGCCACCAGGGCCGAGAGCACGACCGCGGCCGCTGCGTCGCGGCCGAGGGCCCGCCCCGCGGCCAGCACCGCGCCCGCGGCCATCGCCGCGAAGAAGGGACCGGTGAGCGCGTCGGCCAGCAGCCGCAGGTAGGGCAGGTAGGACGTAGAGGCGCCGACGAGGCCCTTGTACTCGAAGCGGGTCTGGTGGTTGAAGGCGAGGTCACTCAGGAAGGCCTGCGGGTCCAGCAGAGCGTACGGCGTGCCGACGAAGAAGCCGGCCGCGGCCGCGACGAGCGCCACCGCGGCTTCCTCGCGAGCCAGTCGCGCGGCCCAGGTCCGCCGCCGGGCCAGAGCGCGAAGGAGCGCAAGGCCGGCGCCGCCGGCGAGGAGCACGGCCTCGAGCCGGTGCGCGAACCCGAGGGCGTGCTCGGGGTGCAGGAGCCGCGCGTCCTTGAGGTGGAGGCGCGCGGCGAGCGGCGCGGCCCCGCCGAGCGCCAGCGCGAGCCCCGCGACGAGCAGCGCTCCGGCGACGATCGGAAGAAGCCGCCGGCGAGGCTCGGGCTGAGCGCCGGCCGGCTCGCGGAGCCACACCGCCGCCAGCGCAGGGAGGAGGAGCGCGGCGGCGGTGTACTTGGTCGAGGCCGTGAGGCCGAGACCCAGGCCGAGCGCCCACGCCGGCACCTCTCCCCGCAAGTGGCCCAGGGCGAGGGCCAGCGTGACGGCGGTGCCGAGGAGCAGCCACGGCTCCGGCGTCGCGAAGTGACAGAGGTTCACCGCCCCCGGCATCAGCGCGAAGAGAAACGCGGGCCAGGCGCCGAGTCGCGGGTGCGCGCGCAGGGCGGCCAAGCCGAGGACGGCGACCGCCGCCGCTCCGGCCAGCGCGGCGAGCGCCCGGCCCAGGAGCAGCGCATCGGCGGCGCGCCCGCGCAGCAGGGCCGCCTGGCCGAGGCGCGCCTGAAGCCCCAGCGCGGGCGCCATCGCGTAGAGCGGCAGCGAGGGGTTGATGAAGGAGTCCGGGCGCAGGCGCGGTGCCAGCGCCATCTCGGCCGCGACGTCGGCCTTCTCGTCCGGGTGCCAGCGGGCGGGCAGGCCCCACGTGATCCCGGCCAGGTCGAGGACGAGGGCGAGGCCGGCGGCGAGTATCACCGCGGCCCGGGCGTTCACGGGCGGCTACCGGCTCTTGGGGATCTCCCGGAGCCGCCGGTCGAGATCCCTCGACTTGACAAGGATCTCCGCGGCCACGCGCTGCCGGCGCTCGCGGAGCTTGCGGCGCAGGCCGGCGTCGCCCAGGGCGAGGATCGCCACCGCGAAATGGCCGGCGTTGGCCGCCCCCATGGGGCCGACACCCATCGTGGCCACCGGAACGCCCGGCGGCATCTGCACGGTCGCCAGCAGCGCGTCGAAGCCGCCCAGGGGTGAGCTGGCCAGCGGCACGCCGATGACCGGCAGGCTGGTATGGGCGGCCACCGCTCCCGCCAGGTGCGCGGCGCCTCCCGCGCCCGCCACCAGCACGCGCAGGCCGCGGCCCTCGGCGGCCCGGACGTAGCGGGCCGTGTCGTCGGGAGTGCGGTGGGCGGAGAGGACGCGCGCCTCGTAGCCGATGCCGTACTCTTCGAGCACGCGGGCGCAGCCGGCCATCACCGGCAGGTCGCTGTCGCTGCCGATGAGCACGCCGACGAGCGGCTTCACGCTCGAAGCGCGCCGCATCGGGGTCACCTCGGCGCGTGCAGCTTGGCCAGCGCGCGCTGGCCGATGTCCTTGCGGTAGAACATCCCCTCGAAGCGGATCCGTCCGATGGCCTCGTAGGCGCGCTGCACCGCGGCGTCGAGGTTGGCGCCCAGCGCGGTGACGCCGAGGACGCGGCCGCCCACGGTGACGAGCTTGCCGTCGCGCTCGTCCGTGGCGGCGTGGTAGACGATCACGTCCGGCTCGGCCTTGAAGGCGTCCAGGCCGTGGATCTCCTTGCCGGTCTCGGGCGCCTCGGGGTAGCCCTTCGAGGCCAGCACCACGCACGCCGCCGGCTCCTTGGCCCAGTCGATCTTGGATTCCTTGAGCTGGCCCTCGGCCACCCCCTGGAGGATCGGCACCAGGTCGGAGCGCATGCGAGCCATGATCACCTGCGTCTCGGGATCCCCGAATCGCGCGTTGAACTCCAGCACCCGCGGCCCGGCGTCGGTGATCATGAGGCCGGCGTAGAGCACGCCCTGGTAGCGCCGACCCTCGGTGGCGAGGCCGCCCACGGTGGGCAGCACGATCTCCTGCATGATCTGCTTGTGGACGTCGACGTTGAGGATCGTGGAGGGGGACACGGTGCCCATGCCGCCGGTGTTGGGTCCCTGGTCGCCGTCGTAGGCCCGCTTGTGGTCCTGGACCGAGACCATGGGCACCACCCGGGACCCGTCGGAGAAGACGAGGAAGGAGATCTCCTCGCCGTCGAGGAACTCCTCCATGATGACCTTGGCCCCCGCCACGCCGAACTTCTTGTCGGTCATGATCTGTTCCACGGCGGCCTTGGCCTCGGACTTGTCCTGGACGAGGAGCGTGCCTTTGCCCCCCGCCAGCCCGTCGGCCTTGATCACGAAGGGATACCCGAAGGGCGCCTTCTTCACGAAGGCCTGCGCCGCTTCCGCGGAATCGCAGATCTCGTAATGCGGAGCGGGGATGCCGTGCCGGTGCATGAACTCGCGGGCGAAGGCCTTGGAGCCCTCGATCTCCGCCGCGGTCCGGCTCGGGCAGAAGATGGGCAGCTCGCGGCGGTGGAACTCGTCCGCGATGCCCAGGACCATGGGCAGCTCGGGGCCGACGACGGTGAGGTCGGCTTTGATGGTCTGCGCGAAGTCGGCCAGCTCCACGATGTTCGAGGTCTCGATGGGGACGCAGTCGGCCAGGGTGGCGATCCCGGCGTTGCCGGGCGCGCAGTAGACGTCCTTGACGAGGGGGCTCTGGCGGATCTTCCACACGAGGGCGTGCTCACGCCCCCCGTTCCCGACCACCAAGAGCTTCATCGGGGCTCGACCTGTCTCATGAACTCGCGGGAGTCCACGAAGTCTGGCATGCGCGCGCTTTGACTGTCAACGACTCCGGTGAGCGCGGTCACCTCGCCGCGCGTCTGCTATCCTTAGCCGCGACCCGATGGCGCGGATCCTTCCCCTCACGCCCATGGTGGACCTCACGAGCCGGCGGGGGACGCTGCGGTTCGAGAGCCGGCTGCGCCGCGCCGATCGCTATCTCCTGGCCGTCGACCTCTACTCCCACCTGCGCGAGAGCCATCCCGAGACGCATCTCGGGTACTGGGTCTTCCCGCTCCCGGAGGGAGAGGCGCTCACCACCATCGGGCTCGACTTCACGACCATCGGCCCCGCCTCGGTGTGGAAGGAGACCGCGATCGGCCGCCAGCCCGCGGTCGACAGCTGGCACAACCCGCGGTACGTCTTCGATCCCGTCGTCGGGATCCAGCTCGTGCTGCGGACGCGCGCCGGGCGGGTGGTGGAGAACCGGTTCGTGGGGGCGCGGGTCGCCGACCCCGCCGTGCTGCGCTCCTACTACCGTCGTGTCCACGCCGCGCACGGCTATACACCCGCGGAGCCGTTCCTCTTCGAGCTGCACGCGGCGATGCTGCGCAAGCTGGAGCGGATCTTCCTCGACCACATCCCCCAGGGCGCCCGGGTGCTGGACGCCGGGTGCGGCCGCAGCCTCTTCACGGAGATCCGGCCCGACTGGCCCTTCATGATCGTCGCCGCCGACGTGGAGCACGGCCTGCTCTGCGAGCGCAAGCGCGAGTTCGGCAGCGTCCACTGGGTGGTGGCCGGCGCCCACCCCCTGCCGTTCCGGGACGAGGCCTTCGACGCACTCTTCGCGGGCGAGCTGATCGAGCATCTCCCCGACCCGCGGAAGGGCCTGGCCGAGTTCGGCCGCGTGCTGCACGGCGGCGGCGTGCTGATCCTCACCACGCCCAACCGCCGGCGGCTGGCCAACGTGGTCGACCGTTCGGAGCGTCCGTACAGCCCCGACCACCTGAGCGAGCTGAGCTACGACGAGGTGCACGAGCGGCTCGCCGAGCAAGGCTTCGAGGTTCAGCAGGCGAGCGGCCTGCACCTCGAGTTGATGCTCAACTGGTTCTCGTCGCTGCCCAAGCTCGACCGCCTCCAGCGGACGTGGAACCGGCCGTGGGCGGTGCCCCTGATGCGCAGCCTGCTCGCCGCGGGCGCGCTGGCTCCCCGGTACAGCCTGGACATGATCTTCGTCGCCCGGAAGAAGAGCGCGGGGCACCTGGGCATGCAGCTCGGCCGCACGAACCTCTGAGGGGCATGCGCGCGGCGGCGCGGGCCGGGCTCGCGGGAGCGGCCGTGCTCTGGCTCCTTCTCGGCCTGCGCTGGTTCGACGTGGCGGAGCAGTGGCGGCCGGCGTGGCTGGAGCATGTTCCAGCCGCGGCGCTGGCCCTCGCCACGGTGGCGCTCGGCGGCTGGTGGCTCCGGGCGCGCCGGCGAGCGCCGGCGGGGCCGTCCCTCGCCGCGCCACCCGGCGGCCTGCTCCTGGCGGCCGGTCTGGCCGTCGTCTTCCGCCTGCCGCTCGCCTGGCAGGGCGCGGCCGCCTACGTGACGCCCGACGGTGCGCTGTCGGGCATCGTCGCGCTCCATCTTCGCGGGGCGACCGAGCGCCTGGTCTTCGTCCCCCAGGTCCCCTACAGCGGCAGCCTGAAGTCGCACCTCACCGCACCCCTGGCCGCGGTCGTCGATCCCGCCCGGGCCTTCGCCCTCGTCTCGGTCGCGTTCTATGCCGTCTTCGTGGCGGCGCTCTACCGCCTGGCCCTGGTGGCGGGAGCGAGCGCCTGGTCGGCCATCGCGGCCGCCCTCTACGCGGCCTTCGCCCCGGCTTTCGTCACGCGGTACAGCCTGAGCAACGACGGCAACTATGTCGAGGTGCTGGCGCTGGGCACTTGGGCGCTGGTGCTGGCGGCGCGCTGGCGGCGGGAGGGACGGCCCGCGGGCGCCCCGGCGCTCGCCATCGGAGTGCTGCTGGGACTGGCCTTCTGGTGCCACGTGCTCGCCGTGATCCACATCGTGGCCGTCGCGCTCTGGGCGTTGCTCGCCGCGCCCCGAGCCGCCATCCGCGCCGGGCCGGCCGCGGCGCTCGGCTTCGTCCTCGGCGATTGGCCGGCGCTCCTCTGGAACGGCGCCAACGGTTGGGAGTCGTTCCGGTACCTCGTGCCGGGCCGGGCCGTCGCGGGAGGGTCCGGCCCGGGCCTTCTCGCTCGCGCGGCGGCGATGCTGACCGGCCAGGCGCCGGTCCTCCTGGGCTACGACCCCGGCTATCCCCCTCCGATCGACCTGGCCCTGAAGGTCCTCGCTTTCCTGGCCGTCGCCCTGGCCGTCGTCGCCACCCTTGCCGCCGCCCGCATCGCCGGGCGGCGGCGCTCGGCCGAACTCGGCCTGCTCCTCCTCTTCACGGCCGTGAACGTGATCGTGGCCTGGCTGGCCCTGCCCCAGATCGCGGGCAACCCGCGCTACCTGCAGTTCCTCATGGCGTCGCTTCCCGTCTTCCTCGCGATGGCCCTCGACGCGCCCGGACGGCGGTGGATCATGGTGGTGCTGGTGGCGTTCGGCGCCGCGGGCTCGCTGGCGCAGTTCCCCGGGGCCGCGCGGTCCGACGCCCAGTGGCGCCGGTTCGTGGCCGACCTGGAGGCCGAAGGGGTGAGGTGGTGCGAGACCGATTTCCACCTCGCGACCAAGCTCAACTTCCTCTCCCAGGAGCGCCTGGTCTGTTCGGCCAAGCTCGGCCCCATCACGACCGAGTACTTCTTCGACTACCGGCGGCAGGTCGACGCCGCTCCGGAGGCGGCGCTGGTGGCCGTCAACCCCACCGCCGCCGAGAAGCTGGAGCGCCGGCTGGAGCGGCTGGGGGTGAGCTACGAGCGGCGGGACTTCATGAAGCCGGTGCTGCTGCACCTGTCGCGCAAGGTCGATCCGGAGGAGCTGTTCCCCGGCCGGGAATTCCCGCTGCGGTAGAGGCAATCCCCCTCAGCGGACCTGGAACTCCCCTGCTTCGGCGCGCACGATGAAGAGCGCGTCGAAGCCCTCGCCGCGGGCCGGCAGCTCCAGGCGAGCCCGGGCGATGTGGATGGCGACGTCGGGCACCCGGGCCCGTCCCTCCCGGCTGCGGTTGCGCTCCAGGCACTCCTTGGCCGTGGCGTCGAAGAAATAGCCCACGACCCTCGCCCCGGCGGCGCGGGCGGCGGCGATGAGGGGCGCTCGGTCGGCGACCCGAAGGTTCGTATTGTCGACCACGAGCGACCGGCGGGCGGCCAGGGCCTGCGCGACGAGGGCCAGTTGCCGCTCGTTGCGGTTGCGCGCGTGGCGCATCAGGTCCTTGCTGACGTGGACGTGCCCGGCCAGGCGTGAGCGCACGAAGCTCGTCTTTCCCGCCCCCGGCAGCCCGACCAGGATGGCCAGCTCCGGCGGCTCCATCACTGGCGATCCGGCAGCACGCGCCGGTACACCTCGCGGGCGGGCAGGCCCAGCGCTCGCGCCACCTCCTTGACCGCATCGCGCCGACTGTGGCCCTCGGCGGTGAGGCGAGCGAAGAGGTCCTCGGCGGTCTCCAGGCTCGGGGCGGGATGGGCTCCGGCCGCGCCCACGACGAGTACGATCTCGCCCCGGATCTCCTTGCGCTCGGCCAGGGAGGACCGCAGCTCCGAAAGCGTCCCCGAGCGGTATTCCTCGTGCAGCTTGGTGATCTCGCGGCCGAGGAACGCCGGCCGCTCGCCCAGGATCTCCCGCATGTCCGCGACGCAGGCCACCGCTCGAACGGGAGATTCGTAGAAGACCAGGGTCTCCTTCCGGCTCGCCAGCTCCTGCAGCGCGGCGCGCCGTGGCCCCGCCCGCGAGGGGAGGAACCCCACGAAGAGGAACCGGTCCGTGGGAAGGCCAGCGACCGAGAGGGCGGCCATCGCGGCGCTCGGCCCGGGCACCGGCACGACCCTCAGTCCCTGCTCGCGCGCCTCGCGGACCAGCCGGAAGCCGGGGTCCGAGATCGCGGGCGTGCCGGCGTCGGAGACGAGGGCCACGTCGCTTCCCTCCCGCACCCGATCGAGGATCCGAGCGCCCTTCCACCGCTCGTTGTGCTCGAAGTAAGACGTGGTCGACGTCGAGATGCCGTGCGCCTCGAGCAGCCTCGCTGTCCGGCGCGTATCCTCGCAGGCGATGAGGTCGACCTCCCGCAGCACCCGTAGCGCGCGCCGCGTGACGTCCTCGAGGTTGCCGATGGGCGTGGCGACGACGTAGAGCGTGCCCGGGGTCCCCGTCATCGCCGTGCTACGATCCGGCGCGGTGGACGAGCGCGCGGGCGAGGCGGCCGGGACGGCGAGACGCCGGGCCGCCGCAGGCTCCGCCCTTGCGCTGTGGGTGCTCGGCCTCGAGGGCTGGTTCCACGGCCCGCTCCTTCGCGATCACCTCGGCCCCCTGTCCGCCCTGCTGATCCTGCTCGCGGCGGCGGTCGCCGCCGTCGTGGCCGTGGCGCTCCGCAGCCCCCGGAACTTCTCTCCGGGCTTTGTCGCCGCGGTGGCGGGGGCCTGCCTGCTGGCCACGCTGGTGCGCCTGCCGGCCCTGGCCGCGCCCGGAAGCCTCATCTCCTCCGACAGCGCGGTGGCCGGCATCATCGCACAGGAGGTGCGGGCCGGGCAGCTTCCGCCGCCGATCTACGCGCCGGGCTTTCCCTACGAGGGAACGTTGAAGGCGCAGCTCACCGCCCTCCTGGGCCGTCTGTTGCCCGGCGCGGGCACGCCGTTTCTCTACGCGCTCTGCTCGCACGCCTTCTACCTGCTCTGGACGGCGGCGGTGATGGTCCTGGCCCGGGACGTGGCGGGCATGCGAGGCGCCCTCGGGGCGGGCTTGTTCATGGCCGTGCCTCCGCGTTTCCTGGTCGCCTTCTCGCTGAACAACGTCGGCCAGTACCCCGAGGTGAACGCGCTCGGCACCCTGGGCCTGGCATTGCTCGTGAGTCGGGGCACCCTGCTGCTCCCGTGCTTCCTCGTCGGCCTCGCCGTCTGGCAGCAGCTCCTCGGCGTGTACTTCGTGATCGTGGCCCTGGTGGCGGTCGCGCTCACCCCGGCGCTGCGCCAGGCGAAGAGCGTGGCCGGAGGGGTGGCGGGCTTCGTCGCGGGCAGCTATCCGGTCTGGGCGTGGAACGCCACCCACGGCTGGGCGACGCTGGACATCTTGCGCCGTGGAAGCAAGCAGCCGGCCGACCGGCTGGCCGGCCTGCCCGAGCGACTGGGGCAGACGGTGGCGGTCAGCTTCCCGAAGATGTTCGGCCTGACCGACGCCGGCCTGCCGTCGGCCGCCGCCGTCGCCGCGGGCCTTGCGCTGCCGCTGCTCGTCCTGATGATGGTGTGGGCCCGGCGGCGTGAGGCTCGCGAAGGGCGAGGCCGTCGCGCGGCATTCCTCGTGGGCCTGCTCTTCGTCGTGGTCGTCGGCGTCTTCTCGATCTCGAAGTTCAGCTTCCGCGGCCTGCGCCGGCCCCGCTACCTCATCCCCGTCTACACTTCTACGGCCGTAGCGCTGGGTTGGGGCCTCGACGCCGTCGCCCGCCGCTCACGCGCCGCCGCCGCCGCCTTCGCGCTGGCGGTCGTGGGCCTCGATCTGGCGGGACTCGTGCCGTGGTTGAAAGGACGCGCCCCCCTCCAGGCGGCCGGCGAGGAGGTGCTTTCCACCGCCCAGCAGCTCGGAATCCGCACGGGATACAGCGGCTTCTGGATCGGTCCGCGTCTGTCCTTCCTCTCCGAGGGCCGCCTGGTGCTCTCGGGAGAGCTGGGACCGGACGTCTCCTGGGTCCATCCACCGCACGCCGAGCGGGTTCGAGCCGACGGCCCCGATGCCTTCGTCCTCGATCAGCCGGGCCTCGCCACCGAACTCGAACGACGGCTCGACTCGCTGCACGTCGGCTACCAGCGGACAGACGTCGCCGGATACATCCTGCTGCATCATTTCTCGCGTCGGGTGGCGCTCGAAGACGTGGCGGGCTACGATGCGGAAGCACCGGCGGCACCGCAAAGGGGGAACGAGTTACCCGACGACACAAATGGTTGATATAGAAGTTTTTAGCGAGACGACGTGCACCGGCGCTGACTTTGCGCGCTCCGCCACGCTGGGCGACAATCCTCGTATGCCGCTGAGCCGCCATTATTTCCTTGACACGTGTTGCGCGATCTGCCTAGGATTCGCGCCGATCTGGGCTCCGTGACCTGCCCCTGATCGGAGGAAGAGGCGGCTCGGTTCTCACAAATTATCCAAAAGACTGGGGGGTGTTCAGGTTTTGGCCGAGATCAAACTGCAGGAGGGTGAGTCGATCGAGAATGCCCTCCGTCGCTTCAAGCGGAAGGTCCAGCAGGAAGACATCATCAAGGACATCAAGAAGCACAGCTTCTATCTGAAGCCGGGCGACAAGCGCCGCGCCAAGCAGGCGCTGGCCCGCAAGAGGAACCGCAAGAAGATCCGCCGCGAGACGGAGTGAAATAGCGAGCACGTCGAACCGTCCCGTGGGGAAGCCGCGGGGGGCGTGGGGGGACCGGACAGTCCCCCCAGCTCAAATGCGAGCGCGGGACCTCTCCCGCGCGAGCGAAATGCGAGAGGCCATGGAGTACCGAGACAAGACGCTGGTTTGCGTCGAGTGTCATCAGCCGTTCGTGTGGACCGCGGGCGAGCAGCTCTTCTACGCGGACAAGAACTTCAAGAACGAGCCCAAGCGGTGCAAGGAGTGCAAGGCCAAGCGCAACTCGCGCTTGAACCATCCCCAGCGAGAGCGCATCGAGACAACCGCGACCTGTTCCCAGTGCGGCAAGGAGACCACCGTGCCCTTCAAGCCCACCCAGGGCAGGCCGGTCTACTGCAAGGAGTGCTTCCAGCAGCGCAAAGCGGCCGTGATCTAGCCGCTCCTCCCTCCAAACCTGTCGTACCGCGGGAACAGCGACCCCGCGGCGCCCTAGATTTTCCCCGACCCCGGCGAGAGCCGTGGTGTGGCCTTCCGGCGCTCGCCGAAGCCCCAAGCCGGTCGCTGTCACTCGGCGGCCGCCTGTACCGCGGTGACTGCGATGACGTCCACGATGTCCTCTACCGAGCAGCCGCGGGAGAGGTCGTTGGCGGGGCGGGCGAGGCCCTGCAGGATGGGACCGATGGCGCGCGCTCCGGCGATGCGCTCCACCAGCTTGTATCCGATGTTCCCGGCGTCCAGGTCGGGGAAGACCAGGACGTTGGCACGGCCGGCGACCGGGCTGCCCTCGGCCTTGCTCGCCGCCACCTCCGGCACGAGGGCGGCATCCAGCTGCAGCTCGCCGTCGGCGGCCAGCTCCGGCGCCCGCGCCCTGACGATGCGCGCCGCCTCGGCCACCTTGCGGGACCGCGGATGGTCGGCGCTGCCGCGGGTGGAGAACGAGAGCAGGGCCACCCGTGGCGCCGCCTCCAGGAACCGGCGGGCGTTCTCGGCGGCCAGGAGCGCGATCTCGGCCAGCTCGGCGGCCGAGGGGTCGGGGTTCACGCCGCAATCGGCGAAGAGGAGCGCGCCGCTTTCTCCCAGCTCCGGACGCGACGTGAGCATCAGCATGAAGGACGAGAGCCGGGCCACCCCGGCGCGCACCCCGATCCCGCGCAGGGCGGCGCGCAGCGTCCGGGCGGTGCTGGCGAGGGCGCCGGCCACGAATCCATGGAAGCGGCCGCCGGCGACGCCGAGCGCGGCCCACAGCAGCGGGTCGGCGAGGTGCTCGCGGGCCTCTTCGGCGCCGATGCCCCGGTGACGGACGCGCTCGACATATGCGCGCAGCGCGGCCTCGACCTCGCGGCCCTCCCGGGGCACCGCCTCGACGACGACACCCGAGAGGTCCACCCCCGCCGCCCGCGCCCCATCGAGCACCTTTTCCGGCTCGCCGAGCAGCGTGATGCGAGCGAGCCCCTTGCGGGCGGCGGTCGCCGCCGCCTGCACCGTCCGGGGCTCCGCCCCTTCGGGGAGGACCACGTGCCGGCCGGCCTCGCGCGCCTTCCCGTGCAGACGCTCGCGCAGGTCCATGGGACCCGACGACCCTAGCATAGCTGGCCCCTGCGTTGACAGCCGTGGAGAGGCTGTGATAGCGTGGCCGCTCCTCGCAAGTAATTGTCGCCGCAGGGGGAAACCGCCATGAAGATCGTCGAGCGCCAGGTCGGTGACGTCACCATACTCGACCTCCACGGGAAGATCCTGATCGGCGAGGGGGACGACGCTCTCCGCGACGCCGTGACGAGGCTGGTGGATGGCGGACGGGGCAAGATCCTCCTGAACCTGGCCGACGTCCCGTACGTGGACTCGGCCGGTCTCGGCGAGATCGTGCGCTGCTACACCACCGTCAGCCGCAAGGGCGGGAAGCTGAAGCTGCTGAACCTGACCAAGAAGATCCAGGACCTGCTGGCCATCACCAAGCTCCTCACCGTCTTCGAGACCTACGACTCGGAAGACGAGGCCGTGCGGAGCTTCTAGGGGACGACTGCGGGCGATCGTCGTCTCCCTGCGGCCCCACCAGTGGACGAAGAACCTGGTGGTGTTCGCGGCCCTGGCCTTCTCGAAGCACCTCTTCGAGCGCGGCCCGCTCCTCCGCTCGCTGCTGGCCTTCGTCCTCTTCTGCGGACTCTCCGGCGCCGTCTACCTCCTGAACGACGTCACCGACGTGGAGCGCGACCGGCTGCATCCCGTGAAGCGCCGGCGGCCGGTGGCGAGCGGCGAGCTGCCGGTGCGGGCTGCGGCCGCCCTCGCGGCCGGGCTGGGCCTCGCCGGCCTGGCCGGGTCGTGGGCCCTCGGGCCCGCCTTCCTGGCCTGTGCGGCCGCCTACCTGGCCCTCAACCTGCTCTACTCGCTCCGGCTGAAGGACGTCGTCATCGTGGACGTGCTCTCGCTGAGCATCGGTTTCGTGATCCGGGCCGCGGCCGGGGGAGCGGCGATCGGGGTGGCGGTGAGCGACTGGCTGCTGATCTGCACGGTGCTGCTGGCCCTGTTCCTGGGCCTGTCCAAGCGCCGGCACGAGCTGACCTCGCTCAGCAGCGCGGCCACCGGCCATCGCGCGATCCTGGCCGAGTACAGCCCCTACCTGCTCGACCAGATGATCGGGGTCGTCACCGCTTCCTGCCTGACCGCATATGCCTTCTACACGACCGCCGAGGAGACGCGGCAGAAGTTCCAGACCAGCCGTCTGGCCTGGACGATCCCTTTCGTGCTCTACGGCATCTTCCGCTATCTTTATCTGGTGCATCAGAAGGAGAAGGGGGGCAGCCCGAGCGACGTGCTCCTGACCGACCGGCCGCTCCTGCTGGCGGTGGCGCTATGGGCGGCGACGGTGGTGGCCATCGTCTACACCGCCCGGGGCGCGCCCGTTCCCCTGCGCCGGTGACGGCGCGATGAGCTTCGAGATGCGGGCCTCGGGCGTCGACGTCGAAGCGATCATGCGCCAGATCCGCGAGCGCATCGAGGAGAAGCGCCGGAAGGGCCTGCTCACCGACGAGGAGGTGCGGGAGATCGCGGAGCACCGGCTCGAAGGCGTGCTCGACGCCCACGACTT
>Ga0066710_100000110_pt1 | contig 36520 bp, 33 predicted proteins | sample GraSoiAngelo_159_FD_79666 | JGI IMG/M metagenome (GOLD analysis project Ga0066710, IMG submission 79666) | Grasslands soil microbial communities from the Angelo Coastal Reserve, California, USA - 14_1009_16_40cm | ecosystem: Environmental > Terrestrial > Soil > Grasslands | place: USA... | reverse complement strand
GTCGAGGATCTCGTCGCAGATCTCCCGCGTCACCCCGAAGCCCCCGGCGGCGTTCTCGACGTTGGCGATGCAGTAGTCGACGTCGTGCTTGCGGAAGACCAGCGGCAGCGCCTTCTTCATGATGGCCCGCCCGGGGCTGCCGACCACGTCGCCGATGATGAGGATGTTCATTCGGTCCGGTGCCTTTGCCGATGGCGAGCCCTCAAGCCTAGCCCTCAAGGCGAGAAGGAGCAAGAGGCCGCGAGCGGAGCGGGATTCACTCCCGCGCAGCGAGGGGGGTCTGGGGGGTGGGCCGCTAGCCCCCCAGCTCAAAGAGGATCGGAGCGGGATTCACTCCCGCGCAGCGAGGGGGGTCTGGGGGGTGGGCCGCTAGCCCCCCCAGCTCAAAGAGGATCGGAGCAGGATTCACTCCCGCGCAGCGAGCCGGGGGTCTGGGCGGTGCGCCGCTAGCACCCCCAGCTCATCAGACGACCACCGGCTTGACCGGGGCCTTGGGCGGCAGCGACTTCGGGGGGGCCTTGGGCCCGGCGGGCAGCACGCGGACCTCCAGGGGCGGGATGAGGGCGAGCTTCAGCACCTCCTCCACCTCGTCCACCAGGTGGATGTCGAGCCCGCGGCGCAGGTGGGGCGCGATCTCGTCCAGCTCCTTGCGGTTGAGCTTCGGGATCACCACGGTCGTGATCCCCGCCCGGCGCGCGGCGAGGATCTTCTCCTTCAGCCCGCCGATCGGGAGCACGTTGCCCCGCAGCGTGATCTCGCCGGTCATGGCCAGCGAGCGCTTCACCGGCCGGTTGGTGAAGACCGAGAGCATGGCGGTCGCGATCGTGATGCCGGCCGAGGGCCCGTCCTTGGGGATGGCGCCTTCGGGGACGTGGACGTGCAGGTCGTGGGTGGCGAAGAAGTCCTCCCGGATGCCGAACTGCCGGGCCCGGCTGCGCGCGTAGGACAAGGCGGCCTGGGCCGACTCCTTCATCACCTCCCCCAGGTGGCCGGTGAGCGTGAGCCGGCCCTTGCCCTTCATGGCCGTGGCCTCGATGAACATGATGTCGCCGCCGGTGGCCGTCCAGGCCAGGCCGAGCGCGATCCCCACCGCGTCCTTCTTGAGGATCTCGTCGGGCAGGATCTTGGGCGCCCCGAGGTACTTCGGCACCGCGCCGGGGGTGATCCGGACGATGTCGGCCTTGCCCTCCGCCACCCGGCGAGCCACCTTGCGCGCGATGGAGGCGATCTCGCGCTCCAGGTTCCGCAGCCCGGCCTCGCGCGTGTAGCTGTTGATCATGGCGCGCAGGGCCTTGTCGGTGAAGACCAGGTTCTGGGGCGTGATGCCGTGCTCCTCGAGCTGCTTGGGGACGAGGTGCCGCTTGGCGATCTCCACCTTCTCTTCCTCGGTGTAGCCGGAGAGGCGGATCACCTCCATCCGGTCGAGGAAGGCGGCCTGGATGGTGTCGGTGAGGTTGCCCGTGCAGATGAACATCACGTTGGAAAGGTCGAACGGGACGCCGAGGTAGTGGTCGCGGAAGCTGTTGTTCTGCTCGGGGTCGAGGACCTCCAGCAGGGCCGAGGAGGGATCGCCCCGGTAGTCGGCGCCGATCTTGTCCACCTCGTCCATCATGAACACGGGGTTGTTCGAGCCCGCCTGGTGGATCCCCTGCACGATGCGGCCCGGCATGGAGCCCACGTAGGTGCGGCGGTGGCCGCGGATCTCTGCCTCGTCCTTCACCCCTCCCAGCGACAGCCGGACGAACTTGCGGCCGAGGGCGCGGGCGATGGACTTGCCGAGGCTCGTCTTGCCCACTCCCGGAGGGCCCACGAAGCAGAGCAGCGGGCCCTTCATCTTGTCCTTCAGCTTGCGCACGGCCAGGTACTCGACGATGCGCTCCTTGACCTTCTCGAGCCCGTAATGGTCCTCGTCGAGGATCTTCTGGGCCTCGGCCAGGTCCAGGTTGTCCTTGGTCGACTTCCCCCACGGCAGCGTCACCATCCAGTCCAGCCAGTTGCGCAGGGTGGCCGTCTCGGCAGAGTCCGGGTGCATGCGCTCGAGCTTCTTGAGCTGCCGCTCCACCTCCTCCATGACCGGCTTGGGCATCTTGGCCTTGTGGGCCTTGTCGCGGAGCTGGGCGATCTCCTCGGACAGCTCGTTGCCTTCCCCCAGCTCCGACTGGATCGCCTTGAGCTGCTGGCGGAGGAAGAACTCGCGCTGCGAGCGGTCCATCTCTCCCTTGGCCTGCGAGGAGATCTCCTGCTGCATGGCCAGGACCTCCAGCTCCTTGGCCGTCAGCTCGTGGACCTTGCGCAGCCGCTCCACCGGGTCGACCGCCTCCAGGATCTCCTGGGCCCCTTCGACCTTCAGATCGAGGTTGGACGCGGTGAGGTCGGCCAGGCGGCCGGGTTCCTCCATGTTGGTGGCGATGACGATCACCTCGGGGGAGATCGGCTTGCCGAGGTTGGCCGACTTCTCGAGGGCAGCCTTCACGTTGCGCATCAGGGCCTCGACCTCGAGGCCCTTCTCCTTCACTTCCGGCTCGACGACCGGCTCGACCCGGGCCTGGAGGTGGGGATGGCCCTCCTCGAAGGAGAGGACGCGCGCGCGGCCGATCCCCTGGACGAGGACGCGGATGCGGCCGTCAGGCAGCTTCAGCATGCGCATGATGAGGGCGACCGTTCCCACCGGGTACACGTCGTCGGGGCCCGGATCCTCGTCGTCCTGGCGCTTCTGGGCCACGAGCAGGATCATCCGGTTGTCGGCCAGCGCCTGGTCGACGGCCTTGATCGACCGCTCGCGGGAGACGTAGAGGGGGACGATCATGAAGGGGAAGATCACGATGTCCCGCAGGGGCAGCACGGGCAGCACCTCGGGGATCTTGGCCGGCTCCTCGTCCTTGCGGATCTCGTCGGTCATTGGCGTCCTCGCGTCGGCCGTCTCTTCGTCGAACGCCTCGCGCCGGGTGAACCGGCGCTTCGGCGATAGAGGAGAGCCTCCGCTCGGAAAACGCTCATTGCCAGACGCTCATTCGGCTGGTTCCCGGGTGACCGTGATGACCGATTCGCGCCCGCGCCGGTCCTTGAGGCGCGGCAAGGTGATCGTGAGCACTCCTCCGGCCAGCCGCGCCTCCGCCTTGGGCACGTCCACCGGCGCTTCGAGGAGGATCGTGCGGCTGAAGCGGCCGTGGGGCCGCTCCATGCACAGGAAGCCGGGCACGCCGTGAGGGCGGCGCTCGCGCCTCTCGCCGCTCACCACCACCTGCCCATTGCGGCAGACCACGCGCAGGGAGTCGGGGGCCAGGCCGGGCACCTCGACGACGATCGTCAACGTGCCGTGGCACTCGAAGACGTCGACGTTCGGCATCCACTCGCCCAGGCCCGCCCGGTCCGCCCGGTCGAACTCCACCAGGCGGCCAATGAGCTGGCTCAGCTCCTGGTGGAGCAGCGCCAGGTCGGGGTGGCCGGCGCGCGTCGGCTTCTTCACGGCGGGCATTGGTCTCCGTCCCAAGTAGAGTACAGGCCCGCCGGACCGTCAAGCTTTCAATTGCGCTTGATCACTATGAGAGTGCGGTCGTCGGTGGCCTTGGTCCCCTCGGCGAAGCGGTCCAGCTCGCGCAGGATCTCCGCCTCGAGGGCGGCCGCGTCCAGCCCCCGTCCCTGGCGGACCAGCTCGGCCAGGCGCGCGTCGCCGAACTCCACGTCCGCGCGGTTCCAGGTCTCGGTCACCCCGTCCGAGAAGACGACGAGCACGTCGCCCGCCCCCAGCTCGGTCGCGGACTGCTCGTACTTCGCGTCGTCGAACAGGCCGAGCACGACGCCGCCGGTGGTGAGCGAGTCGAGGCTGCCGTCGGCGCGGACCACGATGGGAGGATTGTGCCCGGCGTTCACGTAGGCCAGCCGGCCGCTCTCGGGCTCGAGGCGGCCCAGGAAGAAGGTGACGAACTTGCCGGGGGTGACGTTCTGGCAGACGGTGCGGTTGATCCTCGTGACCGAGGCCGCCGGCTCCCCCTCCCCCCAGTGGCCGCGCACGGCCGCCCTCAGCACCGTCATCAGCAAAGCCGCCCCGGTGCCCTTGCCGGAGACGTCACCGAGGGCGAAGTGCAGCCGGCCGGCGTCCAGGCCGAAGTCGTAGTAGTCCCCCCCGACCGTCCAGCAGGGGCGGTTGGAGCCGACCACGCCGTAGCCGGGGACGACGGGAGCGGAGTCCGGCAGCAGGCCGCGCTGGATCTCGGCCGCCACCCGCATCTCCTCTTCGAGCCGGCGCTTCTCCAGGCTCTCCTCGAGCAGGCGCGAGTTCTCGATCTTGGCCGCGGCAACGTTGGCGAGCGCGGTCAGGATGCGCACGTCCTCGTCGTTGAAGGAGTGGGAGGCCATCAGCGAGTCCACGTAGACGAGGCCGATCACCGCGTCCTGCTCCAGGCCGGTGGCCGTGTACCAGAGCGGGGCGCACATCGCGGAGCGGATGCCGGTGGCCAGGATGCTGTCCTGGGTGGAGAAGGCGGCGTCGTCCATGACGCTCGAGATGAGGAGGGCTTCCTTCTTCTCCAGCACGCGGCGGACGATGGATCGGCTGAGGCGGACGATCCGCTCGCCCTGCCGGCTCCGCGAGGCCTTGATCACCGGCTGGGCGGGCTGGCCCTCGAGGAGCATGATGGCGGCCCGCTCCGCGGGCACCGCCTCGAAGAGCAGGTCCAGCACCTTCTCGAACAGCTCGGCGAGCGGCCGGTGGACGATGAGCTGCTTGGCCGCCTCGCTCAGCACCCCCAGCACGCGGTTCTGACGGGCCAGCTCCTCGGGGTCGATGCTGGGCTTGGTCTTGATGTCCGAGAGCTCCTTGGCCGAGAAGACGCGGGTGCCTTCGGGGGGGCGCTCGTCCAGCTCGTCGTCGAGCGAGAAGACCAGGACGTGCTCGCCGAGGGTGATGATGTCCCCATCGCGCAGCCGGCGGTCCCCGCTCACCCGGTCGCCGTTGAGCAGGGTGCCGTTCTTGCTGCCCAGGTCGAGGATGTAGTAGGCGCCGTTCCTCTGCTCGATGGCCGCGTGGTGGCGCGAGAGCCACTGGTCGGGGAGGAAGACGTCGCTGCTGCGGGCGCGGCCGATCGTGACTCGCGGCTTCGAGAGCGGAAAGCGCTCCTTGGAGCCGTCGGCCGTCTGTATCTTGAGCTCGGCCATGGGGCGCCACGCCGGGAAGGCGGGCGATTGTATATCACCCGCCGTGAGGACGTTAAACTCCGCCATGGGCCGGCCGCCGCACGACTCGCCGCGCGAGCCCGGAGCGCTGGCGGGAGCCGCCTTCCTCATGGCCACCTCCGCCATCGGGCCGGGCTTCCTCACCCAGACCGCCGTCTTCACGGAGGCCTTCCGGAACGACTTCGCCTTCGCCATCCTCGCGTCGTTGCTCGTGGACGTCTCGGCCCAGGTCAACGTCTGGCGCGTGCTGGGGGTGGCGGGCCGGCGGGGAGACGAGCTGGCGTCGGCGCTGCTGCCCGGGCTGGGCGCCGTGCTGGCGGCGATGGTGGCCGCCGGCGGCCTGGTCTTCAACGTCGGCAACGTGGCCGGCTGCGGCCTCGGCCTGGCCGTGTTCGGCGTACCGCCCGCGATCGGCGCCACGCTCTCGGCGGCCGCCTCTCTCGCGCTGCTGCTGCGCCCGCGGGCCGGCCGGGCCCTCGACACGTTCGCCAAGGCGCTCGGCGCGCTGATGATCGTCCTCACCGCGGCGGTCATGGCCGTCTCGGGTCCGGACTACCTGGGCGCGCTGCGCCGGGCGGTCTGGCCGCAGCACGTCGCCTTCCTGCCCGTGGTCACGCTGGTGGGGGGAACCGTGGGCGGCTACATCACCTTTTCCGGCGTGCACCGGCTCCTCGATGCCGGCATCGCGGGCGAGGCGGAGGTCCCCCGCCTGACGCGGGCCTCGGTCCTGGGCATCCTGGTCACGGGGGCCATGCGCGTCCTTCTCTTCCTGGCCGTGCTGGGTGTCGTCGCGCGGGCCGGAGGGCTGGACCCCGCCAACCCGCCGGCCAGCGCGTTTCGCCTGGGCGCGGGTGAATGGGGCTACCGCTTCTTCGGCCTCGTGCTGTGGTCGGCGGCCATCACCTCGGTGGTGGGCTGCTCGTACACGTCGCTCTCGTTCTTCCCCCGGCTGCGCATGGCCAGGGCGGCGGGCCGGGCCGCCCTGCTGGCCTTCGTCGGCCTCTCCCTGGCCCTCTACCTGCTGGTGGGCCGCCCGGTGAGGCTGCTGATCCTGGCCGGAGCCGTCAACGGGCTCATCCTTCCCCTGACGCTGGGCGTGGTGCTGCTGGCCGCGCGCCGGCCCGCGCTCATGGGCGGCTACCGCCACCCCCTCCTGCTGCAGGCGGTCGGCTGGGTGGCGTGGGCGGTGAGCCTGGCCGCGGGAGCCCTCGCGGTCAGGGAGATGGTGACGAGGATGTAGGAGACGGCGATGCGGCGGGGCGGCGGCGCCTCACCGCGAAGTAGCCCTTGCGCACCCGGATCTCGGCCTCCGGCTGCTTGAGCCGCACCTCGATCGTCCGCCACGTGCCGTCGGCGGTCCGCTTCGGTGCGTAGGCGAGCAGGTAGTGGTTGTGCAGCTCGTCGGAGATGCCGGCGAAGACCTTGATGAGGTCACCCACGCGGTCCGGGAAGAAGAACTCTCCGCCGGTCTCCTTGGCCAGCTTGCGCATGAAGCCGCGGGGGCTCCGCGCGAGCAGGCCCGACTCGCCCCGGATCCCCACGCAGTAGACGGTGGCCTCCACGGAGCGCGCATAGTCGAGCAGCTCGCTCTCGCCGATGCTGCTGCGGTTGTCGGCCCCGTCCGTGAAGACGATGATCGCCTTGCGCCCCGGCTGGTCCTTGATCCGGGCGAGCCCGTACTGGATCGCGTCGTAGAGCGCGGTGCCGCCCCAGGCCTGGAGGGCCTCCACGAACTGCTCCAGCCGGTCGGTGTCGCCGGTGAAGTCGACGCTGCCCCGGACCCCTTCGTTGAAGTCGACGACGAGGGCGGAGTCCACGTCCTCGAGCTTGTGCACGAACGTGGTGGCCGCTTCCTGCAGGAAGTGCATGTTGTTGCGCATGCTGCCGCTGGCGTCCAGCACCAGCACCACCGAGAGGGGGATCTTCTCCGCCCCCGGTCCGGAGACCTCGCGGAAGTACGAGACGTCCTGGCGCACGCCGTCCTCGTAGACCTCGATGTCCTTCGGCCCCAGGCCCCGCACGAACCGTCCCGCCTTGTCGTGCACGACGGCCGTCACCGAGACGACGTCGACGTCGACCTCGAGGGTGAACGGACGCACCGACGGCGCGGGCGAGGGAGGAGACGGAGCCTGGGCGGGAGCCGCGGCCGGACACAGGAGCGCCCCCGCGGCGATGGCGACGGCCAGGGGCCGGATCACGTGACGGGGACGGTCGAGCGGAGGCGCCGCCGGGCCACGCGCCGCAGCACGAGGCCGGCCACCAGCAGGATCGCGAGGGCCACGGCCACCGGGATGACGACCGTGAGGACGAACAGGAGCACCGCGGCCAGGTCCTCGATGAGGCTCAGCACGGGGTTGGCGAGGCCGCCGGTGAAGGCGGTCGACGCCGCGCGCAGCGTCGACTTCGCCGCGTGGGGCACGAGCGACGTGGGCGCGCCCACCGCCACCCCGAGGGCGAGCGCGGTCAGCGGATCGGGGATCTTCCACATCACCGAGGCCGCCAGCAACGAGCCGGCCGCGGGCCGCAAGAACGTCGACAGGGCGTCGAGCGCGTGGTCCACCGCCGGCACCTTGTCGCCGAGCATCTCGACGAGGGTGGCGACGCCGAAGAGGATCAGGGCCTCGTTGGAAGCGATGAACCGGAACGACGGCCCGAGCTGGAGGACGCCGGCGCGGGCCAGGAGGCCGGCGAGCAGGAGCGGCAGCCACGCCCGCAGGCCGGCGCAGGCGGCCAGGCCGATTCCCATCGCGAGAGAGGGGACGATGCTCGTCCAGACCGGGCCGTCCATGTCCCGAGCGTAGGAGCCCCGCCCGGCAGTGTCAAGGCGCGGCGGACAGGTCGATGCGGAAGGTCTCCACGTTCTTCATCCGCCGCCCCGAGAACTCCATGCGGCCGCGGTCCTGCCGCACCTGGACGATCGTCGGCGTATCGGGATGCAGCTCGACGTCGGCCGTGGCCTGGGCGCGGTCGCGCCAGGCGGGGTGCTCGCGGTCGGCTTCGTTGACCTGGTAGGCGAGACGCAGCTTGTGACGGGCCGACTCCGGAGCCAGGCCGATCTTCAGCACCACCCGGCCGGGCTGCACCTCGGCGGGGGCCAGCTCGACCCCCGGGCCGGCGAAGGCTGCCGCATCCTCGGGCGCGAAGGAAAAGGTGTTGAGCACGGCGCCGGGCAGCTCCGGATCGACCTTGCCGTCCACCCAGGACGCGACCGTCTCCTCGTCGAGCCGCACCTCGAGGCGCAGGCTGGGATCGACGCGCGCCGCGTCCTTGGGGTCCCATCCCTGGAAGAAGGTCTGGCCCTGCACCACGAGCACCAGGCGCGAGCGGGGAGCGGGAGGGCCGGGCAGCGGGATCGGGGAGGTGGCGGATTCGATGAGCGGGCGGTTCACTGCCTCCACGCGGCCGTCGGGGCGGATGATGCGCTCGATGCGGGCGCGGGGGATGACCAGGCGGCCGAAAGGGGTCTGCACGGTGACGTTGCGCTTGCCCTCGAGGACCGGCTTGCCGGTGATGCGGTCTCCGGTGAGGAGGATGAACACGTCGGCGCGGACGGGGAGGGCCGGAACGAGCGTCAGCCCCACCCCGAGCGCCCACCGCCGCGCGACCCGGCCGCGGCTCACATCACCAGCCCGCAGGTGAGGCACCGCGTGCCTTCTCCCGCCGCGACCTGCTTGAAGAACTCCCCGAAGCACTCGATGTCCGTGCACACCACGACCCCACACTCGCACTCCCAGCCGACCGCGGCCGCCTCCCGGATCTCGCGCCCGCAGGCGCGGCACCGCCGCGGGAAAGCGGCGGTCATCGTCGGCCGAAGAGCTTCTTGAGGAAGCCGCCCGATTCCGTCGCCTCCGGCTCGGGCCCCAAAGCGGCCAGCTCCGCGAGCGCCGCTTCGTGGTCGGGCCGCAGCTCGACGACCTTGCGGAACATGCCGAGCGACCGGCTGCGCAGGCCCCCCGCCTTGTAGATCTGCCCGAGCGCGAGGTAGGCGTCGCTGTTCCGGGGGTCGTCCCGGATGACTTCGTGCAGGGTCTCTTCGGCCTGGCGCACCCAGTTGGGGTTTTTGGTGTAGGCACGGGCCAGGTCCAGCCGCGCCCGCTGCTTCGGCTTGCCCTCGAGGGCGGGCACCGCCGCCTCGAGGAGCTGGATCGCGTCCCAGTATTTCTCTTCGGCCAGGTACTTCTGCGCCCGCCGCAGCGATTGCACGGCGGCCGCGGGATCCACGGCAGGAGGGGGAGCGGCGGGAGGGACGGCCGGCGCAGGACCCGCGGTCGGGGCGGGCGGCGGGGGGACGGGCCGCGGGCTGCGGCTGGCCAGATCGCTCTCGTAGGCGCCGCGGCTGCGCGGGTTGCGCAGGACCTCGTACGCCTCGCCCAGCCGGATGAACACCGCCTCCAGCTTGTCGCGGAGGTCGGCCATGTTCGGAGCATGGTGCGTATCGGGGTGGAACCGCTTGGCGAGACCGAAGTAGGCCTCCTTGACCTGGGCCTCGGTCGCGGCGCGCTCGATGCCGAGGACCTCGAAGTGGGTCTTGGTGCGCAGCGTCTCGTAGGCCTGCACGATCTCCCGCCTTCTAGCCTCGGTGTCGGCCGAGGCGCGAGCCACCGCCGGCTCCGCGGGCGGCGCGGATGCGGGGACGGGGGCCGCGGCGGCGGGAGACGCGCCCGCCGGGCGCGGGGGCTCGGACCGGGCCGCGGGCGGGAGCGGCCGGAATGCCGCCGGCCTGGCCGCCTTCTTGGGAGGGCCGGCCGCCTGTTCCACGACCCCGGTGCACAACAGGCCGAAGAGGCTCCGTTGCACGTCCTCCGCCGGCACGGGGATGAGCTGGATGACCTCGCGGGCGCTCAGCGTGCCGTCGATGCGGGAGAGGATGTACCCGTCGGTCGGGCTGAGCGTGATGCGCTGGAAGCGCAGGAGCGGGTCGCTGGAGAGGGCCATCACGCGGTCGATGTCGCCCAGGGCGTAGCGCACGACGTCGGGATCCTGGACCCGCCGCACCGCCTCCAGGATGATCTCGCCGGTGGAGAGCTTGAGGGTGAACTCGCCCGGGGGCGCGATCTCGCTCTCCGCGGGCTCGAACTCGTAGCTTCCCTCCGCGGAAGCCTCGAAGATCCGGAGCAGGATCTCGTGGGCGTGCACGGCCAGGGCGTCCTCGAGCCGGTTGCGGTCGAACAGGCCCATCTCGGTGAGGACCGCGCCCAGCCGCTTGTGGTCGCGCACGACCGCTTCGGTGGCGCGGTCGAGGTCGGCCTGGGACAGCCGGCCGAGGCGCACGAGCACCTCGCCCAGGCGCTCATCCGCCCGCTCGCTGGTGGCGTGGACGATGCTGCCCTTGACGAAGCGGACGGTGCGGCGCGCGTCGCCCTGGACGAAGCGGAGGACGCCGGTCCTCCGCCCCACGTACAGCTCGCGCAGGACGCCCGGAAGCACGCCTTCGGCGAGGGTTCCCTTCACTCCCGCACTCGATCGGGCCGGAGTATAGCTCACCTGCCGTCCTTGCTTTGCCGGCGCGGCCTCCCTAGAATGGCCGCGCTTCCATGGAGCGTCCGCGACTGGGCCGCGCTCGGGTCCGATGACTCAGGGCGAAGAACGCCGGCGCCATCCCCGCATCCGGCTCGAGGGGCGCGCGGTCGGACGGGCGACGGTGCTCGCCGAGTTCAAGGTAGTCGGGCTCGAGGAGAGCGCGGCCACCCTCGAGCTGCCCCTCCCGCTGGCCCTCGGCTCTCTCTGCGACCTGACGCTGAGCCTCGGCCGCGGGTCGGTCGACCTCAAGGCTCGGGTGGTTCAGGTGGAGCCGGCCGGCGAGGGCGAGGGTGGCTACCGCGTGAACGTCGACTTCCTCGCCATGGATCCCGAGGACCAGAGCCTGCTCGAGGCGTTCCTGGAGCGGGAGGGCGGGAGCTCGCGATGAAGCCGCGCCTGCGCGGCACCGCCCGCGCGGAGGTGCCCGGCCGGCTCCTCGACCTCAGCCTCGGGGGCGCGCTGCTGCAGCTGCAGGCCGCGCTGGTGGAGGGCGAGATCCACGACTTCGCCCTCGACCTCGACGGGGAGACGGTGTGGGTGCAGGGCGAGGTCCGCCGGTGCCGCCCCGCGTCCCGCGGCGGCTACGAGGTCGGAGTGGAGTTCATCGGTATCGATCCGCGCGACCAGCGCCGCCTCCGCGCCTACATCCAGTCCCGCTAGACCCCGCACCGGCCCTTCAACGCAGAGGTCGCAGAGATGACGAACAGACCTCGAGGACGCAGAGAAGGAAAGTTTTCAGTCTCTGCGGCCTTTCCGTTCTCCTCTGCGGCCTCTGCGTTGAAGGCAACGAGGGCTAGCGCTTCTTCGCCGGACGGGACTTGACCTCGGCGGGGTTGTAGCGGTGCACGAGGGGCAGGTCCTTCATCGTCAGCACGCCGGCGGGGGCGGAGAGCACCTTGGGGATGGCGTTGACCACGATGGCCGCGGTGGCGGCGTCCCCGGCCACGCCGCCGCTGATCGTCATGTCGATGGGGGGGAGGCCGGCGACGAGGACATGGTCACGCGGGCTCTCCGCCCCCACGTACATCTGCAGGTCCAGGCTGATGGCCACGTCCCCGTTGCGGTAGCCCCGCGCGTACTGCTTGATCCCCGCCGCCGCCCCGGCCGGGATGCGCAGGTACTCGGTGTCGAGGTCGCGGGGGGCGATGGCCGGCTCCAGCGTCTCCTCCACGCGGTCGAGCTTCCAGCCCAGCGCGGCCGCGATCATGTGCACCGACTCCACGAGGCCGACGTGGCGGACGGTGCCCTCGGTGATGGCGCGCCGGAACTGGCTCAGGTTGAGTCCCGCGCCCACCTTGCGCTGCAGCGGGAGGCGACGGGTGCCGGCGTCGACCACCCGCGTCACCGCGACCCGGTCGACGCGCGCACAGGGAGCGGTGAGCACGAGGGCGAGGGCGTCCATCGCATAGCCGGGGTTGACGCCGGTGCCGAGCACGGTGACCTTCTTCCGCTTGGCCAGGCGGTCCAGCTCGCGGAACGTCGCCGCCCGCTCGGGGGTGGGGAAGGCCAGCTCTTCGCAGGTGCTGACCACGTTCATGCCGCGCTGGACGAGGGCGGCCACCTGGGCCTTGACCGTCTTGAGGGCGGACGACGTGCTGAGCACCGCCACGTCCGCTCTCGCCCGGCGGAAGAAGTGCTCCGGGTTGCCGTCGACCTTGACCCGCAGGCGCCGGGCGAGGCCGAGGAGCGGCCCGAGGTCCTTGCCCGCATGGTCCGGGAAAGGATCGGTGGCGCCGACGATCTGCAGCCCCTCCGTCTCCGCCACCAGGCGCGCGATGCCCTGGCCGATGGGGCCGAGGCCGACGTGCACCACCTTGAGCGGACGGGCCATCCGCTAGCGCTCGACCTCCAGCGCCGGCACTTCCTCCTCCGGCTCGGCGGCCAGGATGACGGTGCTCGAGACCGGCAGCAGCGTCGTGTAGTAGCGGCCCCCCGCCTCCAGGGTTACCTCGTAGAAGCCCTCGGGCGCCACGCGCACGAGCCGGCCCTTGGCTCCCTTGGCTCCCAGGGCCTCGTTGTAGATCTTGATCGCGGCTTCCCGCTCGATCATCGGTACCTCCTCCTCGAGGGCGCCTCCCGGCCGCTCACAGCTCCTTCAGGCTCCGGCGCAGGATCTCCAGGCCGGCGTCGGCATCGGCGGCGCTCAGGTTGAGGGCGGGACGGAAGCGGATCGAGCGCACGCCGCACTTCAGCAGCAACAGGCCGCCGGCCACGATCTTCTTGTGCGCCCGGTCGCGCTGCTCGGGGCCGGGCAGGTCGAAGGCGATCATGAGCCCCCGGCCGCGGGCGTTGGTCATGAGGCCGCCCAGCTCTGCCTGCACGCGCTCCAGGCCGCGCCGCAGGTGCTCGCCCACCACCCGTGCGTTGTCCACCAGGCGCTCCTCGTGGATGATCTCGAGGAACCGCGCGCAGCGCACGAGGTCGGTGAGGTTGCCGCCGAACGTGGAGTTGATCCGCGAGGGGATCTTGAAGACGTTCTGCGGCTCCTCGTCGACCCGCGGTCCGACCAGGCAGCCGCAGACCTGCGTCTTCTTGCCGAAAGCCAGCGCGTCGGGCCGCAGGCCGAAGTGCTCGTGGGCCCACATCCTCCCGGTGAGGCCGATGCCCGTCTGCACCTCGTCCACGATGAAGAAGCATTCCCCCTGCCGGGCCAGGCGCTCGAGACCCTGCAGGAACTCGGGCCGGAAGTGGTTGTCCCCTCCCTCGGCCTGGATCGGCTCCACGATGATGGCCGCGATGTCGTCGGGGTTGTCGGCCAGGGCCTTGCGGACCTGGTCGAGCGCGCGCTCCTCGGCCGCCTTCACGTCCACCTCCACCTCCGGCGTCACCGGGAAGCGGAGCTTGGGGTTGTCGATCCGGGGCCAGTGGAATTTCGGGAAGAAGTCGGTCTTGACGGGATCGGTGTTGGTGAGCGACAGCGTGTATCCGCTGCGGCCGTGGAAGGCCTCGCGCAGGTGCACGATCTGGGTGCCCTTCTCGCCCGCGATCCCCCGGGCCCGGTTCCGGCGGACCTTCCAGTCGAAGGCGACCTTCAGCGCATTCTCCACCGCCATCGTCCCGCCCTCGATGAAGAAGGCATGGGTCATGTGGGGCGGGATCGCCAGTCGCCCGAAGGTCTCCACCGCCTGGGCATATTCCACGCTGTAGATGTCGGACAGCGAGGGCTTGAGCTGGGCGACCCGGACCAGCACCCGCAGGAAGTCCGGGTCCTTCATGCCGGGGTGGTTGTAGCCGATCGGGTTGGATCCGAAGAAGCTCAGGAAGTCGAGCAGGTCTCGGCCGCTTCGGCGGTCGTGGACCCACGAGCCGTGGCTTTTCTCGAAGTCGAAGACGAGGTCGTAGCCGTCGGCGAGGATGTATTTCGACAGGGTGCGCTGAACGTCGGCCGGGCTCGGCGGATAAACCAGGGTCGGGATCATAAATGCTCAGTATTCAATCACTTGGCAGGGGGCCGGCGCGGCCGATTCTCGGTCCGCATGCGTAGGAGCGGCACATCTTAGCACAGGTGTCGTCCCCTCCTCCCAACCGGTATAATCGCACCTTCCCATGAGGACGCGAAGGTGATGGCGTCCGGCATCGACACTGCCTTCCTTCGCAGCTCGGACCTGTTCGAAAACCAGCCCGACGAGGTGCTGAAGGCCGTCCTCCTCCAAGGCCGGCTGGAGGAATACGGGCCCGGGCAGGTGGTCTTCGAGCAGGGAGACCAGGGGGACCGGCTCTACATCGTGAAGAGCGGGGCCCTCGAAGTCCTGGCCAGTTTCAGCGACGGCGCGGACCCGGTGCCGGTGGCGTACCTGGGACCGGGTGAGGTGCTGGGGGAGCTGGCGCTGCTGACCGGGTCGCCCCGCAGCGCCAGCGTGCGGGCTCCCGAGCATGCGGAGCTTTTCACGGTGGAGAAGTCGGTGTTCCTCGACTTCATGAAGACCCTGCCCGCCTTCGCCCGCAACCTCTGCCTGGTCCTGGCCAAGCGCCTGGAGGCCACCACCCTGAAGGTCCCGCGCGGCGCCAAGCAGCTCCAGGGCAATCTCCGCTTCTTCGACCTGGCCACCGTCATCCAGACCCTCATCGGCTCCCACCAGACCGGCAGCCTGGTGGTCGTGCAGGAGGGGGGCAAGAACAGGATCGCGGAGTTGTTCTTCTTCAAGGGCAACATCGCGAAGGCCAAGGTGCGCCACCTGACCGGCGACGACGCGGTCTTCCAGCTCTTCCAGTCTCCACTGGAGGGCGAGTTCTCCTTCACCGGCCGACAGGTCCAGGAGGAGGAGGTCCAGGCGGACATCACCATGCCGGCCATCTCGCTCCTCATGGAGTCGGTGCGGCTGCAGGACGAGCTCCCCCTGCTGCAGGAGAGGATCCCCGACGCCGACCGCCAGCTCCGGCAGAAGGCGTCTCAGCTCGACTGGCAGGACGCGGAGACGGTGGAGCTGGCGGCCGCGGTGTGGTCGCGGCTCAAGAAGGGGGCGTCGATGAACGACCTCCACCGCGACGTGCCCCGCTGCTCCTACGCCCTCTACCGGACGGTCGTCACCCTGCTCGACTCGGGCCAGATAGAGTAGGTCCGGGCGCGCGGTCCCCGCGCGCTACACCCGGCTGGCCTCGCGGAGCTTCTGCTGCAGGGCGCGGCCTTCGGCCTCCACTTCCTCGATCTCCCGGCTCAGGCGGCTCATCTGCTTTCGCTTGGCGAAGAAGAAGAAGTTGGCCAGCTCGAGAAGGACGCCGGTCAGCACCGCGACGCCCACCGCTTCCCAGACGAGGTCGGTGCCGATGGGGCGCTCCTTCAGCGCGATCTGCCAGACCACGTACACGACGCCGAAGCCGATGCCGTTGACGCCTATGCGGAAGCTGTGCCGGGCGTGGCGCAGTTCCGCCTCCAACCGGGAGACCTGGGCCTCGTTGGCCCTCAGCGCCTCCTTGAGGGGAGTGATGTCGGCGAGCACGAGGCGCACGGCCTCACCGCTGCGGACGACCTTGTGGCGGGTACCGCAGGTCGGACACTTGACGTGGTCGCCGTGCGCGTAGGAGCCAGGCACGCTGATCTCCGAACGGCACTCGACGCACCGCGCCTTCTGGGTGTCCATCGTCTCCTCCGCGCCGACCGGGCGAGCTGAAGGCGCTCGGCGCCGAAGGATAACATAAGGAAGAAATGGCGGCCCCGGCAGCCCTGGACGGCGACGTCATCGTGGTCGGAGGCGGCATCGTCGGCCTTTCCGCCGCGCGGGCGCTGGCGGCGGCGGGGGCGCGGACGGTCGTCGTGGAGCGGCAGCGCGTCGGGGCGGAAGCCTCCACCGCCGCCGCCGGCATGCTCGCGCCGCAGGCGGAAGCCGAGGAAGGCTCGCCGCTCCTGGAGCTGGCCCTCCGGGCCCGCGATCATCACTCCGCCCTCGCTCCGGCGCTGGAAGCGGAGACCGGCCTCACCGTGGACCTCGCCGGGCGCGGCCTCATCGAGCTGGCCTTCACGGCCGAGGACCGGCGCCGGCTGGCGGCGCGGCGGGAATGGCAGGTCCGGCGCGGCCTGGCCGTGGAGGCACTCGGCCCGGCGGAGGTGCGCGAGGCGGAGCCCAACGTCAACCCGGAGGTTTGCGGCGGCCTCTACGTGCCGGGCGACCGCTGCGTGGACAACGTCCGTCTCGTCCGCGCGCTGGCGGCGTCGGCGGTGGCGCGGGGCGCCTCGATCGTGACCGGGCGTCCCGTCACCGGCCTCGTGGTCGAGAATGGCCGGGTGGCCGGGGTGACCGCGGCGGCGGAGGTCTTGCGGGCGCCGGTCGTCATCAACGCGATGGGCGCCTGGGCGGGGCTGCTGGCCGGCGATCCGCTTCCCCCGCCCGTGGAGCCGGTGCGGGGCCACATCGTGGCCTTCGACATGGCGCCGGCGCTCCTGCGCCACGTGGTCTGCTCTCCGCGCGGGTACCTGGTGCCGCGCGCCGACGGGCGGACGCTGGCCGGCAGCACGACCGAGCGCGCCGGCTTCGACAAGACGGTCACCGCCGCCGGCTTGCGCGCGGTCCTCGCGATCGCCCTCGAGATCGCCCCCGTGCTCGCCGACGTCCGCGTGGCCGATTCGTGGGCCGGCCTTCGGCCCGGCACTCCCGACGGCCTGCCGGTCATCGGTCCCGGCGCCCTGCCCGGCCTCATCCACGCGACCGGCCTCTACCGCAACGGCATCCTGCTCGGCCCCCTGGCCGGGGAGATCGCGGCCGCCCTCGCCCGGGGACTCCCCCCGCCGGTGGACCTGGCGCCGTTCGCGGTCACGCGTTTCGCGGCGGCGCGCCGCTGAGGGCCCGGACGGGGCTCCCGGGCCCGCGCGCGGCGCTGGTGATCCTCGGCTAACATCACGCGGATCGTGAGCCCGCGTACGCACCGGATCCCGTCGCCTCCGCCCGGGGGCCTGGACGCCTCCAACATCGTGGACGCGTTCGCGCACCACATGATGTACTCGGTCGCCAAGGACCACTTCACCGCGACCGACTTCGACGTCTATCAAGCCCTCGCCTATGCGGTGCGCGACCGGCTCATGGAACGCTGGTTCCGGACCCAGAGCGCCTATTACCGCGCCGACGTGAAGCGCGTCTACTACCTGTCCCTCGAGTTCCTGGTCGGCCGCATGCTCATGCAGAACGTGATCAACCTCGACGCGCGGGACGCCCATATCGCCGCCATGCGCCAGCTCGGCTACGACCTCGAGGCGCTCCAGGAGCAGGAGTGGGACGCCGGCCTCGGCAACGGCGGTCTCGGCCGCCTCGCGGCGTGCATCATGGACTCGGCGGCCACCCTCGGCCTGCCGTTCTACGGCTACGGGATCCGCTACGAGTACGGGATCTTCCAGCAGCGCATCAAGGACGGCTTCCAGGTCGAGTCACCCGACCACTGGCTGCGCTACGGGAACCCCTGGGAGATCCCGCGCCCCGACGCGATCTTCCCCGTACGGTTCTACGGGCGCGTCGAGCACGCCACCGACGAGCGCGGGAGCTTCCGCGTGCGCTGGATCGACACCCAGGACGTGTGGGCGATGGCCTACGACACGCCGGTCGCGGGCTTCGGCAACGACACCGTGAACACCTTGCGGCTGTGGGCCGCCAAGTCGAGCCGCGAGTTCGACCTGCAGAGCTTCAACGCCGGTGAGTACGTGCGGGCGGTGGAGGACAAGACGCGGAGCGAGAACATCGCGAAGGTCCTCTACCCGCCCGACGACCAGTACGCGGGAAAGGAGCTGCGCCTGAAGCAGCAGTACTTCTTCGTCTCGGCGACGCTCCAGGACGTCCTGCGCCGGTTCCTGAAGTTCGGCCCCCGCCGCTTCGAGGAGCTGCCCGACAAGGTCGCCATCCAGCTCAACGATACCCACCCCGTGCTCGCGATCCCGGAGCTCATGCGGATCCTGGTGGACGAGCACGGCCTCGAGTGGGACCTGGCCTGGGAGCTGACGCAGAAGGTCTTCGGCTACACGAACCACACGATCCTGCCCGAGGCCCTCGAGACGTGGCCGGCCGACCTCGTGCAGCGCCTCCTGCCCCGGCACTTCGAGATCGTCGAGGAGGTCGACCGCCGCTTCGGCGTCGGCGTGCGCGGCCGGCCCGACGCCGACGAAGGCCTCCTCCGGCGCACGGCGATCCTCGACGGAAGCCGCAACCTGCGCATGGCCCATCTCGCCTTCGTGGGGTCGCACTCGGTGAACGGCGTGGCGGAGCTGCACACGCGCATCCTGCGCCGGTCCACCTTCGCCGATCTCGACCGTCTGCTTCCCGGGCGCCTCAACAACAAGACCAACGGCATCACCCCGCGCCGCTGGCTCCTCCAGGCCAACCCGGGCCTCGCCTCGCTGATCACCGACGCCATCGGCGACGGCTGGATCACCGACCTCGAGCGGCTGCGCCGGCTGGCCCCGCTGGCCGAGGATGCCGCGTTCCGCAAGGAGTGGGCGGGGGTCAAGCTCGTCAACAAGACGGTCCTCGCCGACCGCGCCCGCAAGCTGCACGGGATCGCGATCGATCCGGAGACGCTCTTCGATTGCCACGTGAAACGCATCCACGAGTACAAGCGCCAGCTCCTGAACGCGCTCCACGTGATCACCCTCTACCACCGGATCCGCGAGGGACGGGACGACGGCGTCCCGCGCACGGCGATCTTTGCCGGCAAGGCGGCGCCGGGCTACGCGATGGCCAAGCTGATCATCAAGCTCGTCCACGCGGTCGGGGGCCTGGTCAACGGCGACGCCGCGATGCGCGGCCGGCTGAGGGTCGCGTTCCTGCCCAACTACTCGGTATCGCTGGCCGAGGTGGTCTTCCCCGCGTGCGAGCTCTCCGAGCAGATCTCCACCGCGGGCACCGAGGCCTCCGGCACCGGGAACATGAAGGCGGCGCTCAACGGCGCGCTCACGATCGGCACCCTCGACGGGGCCAACGTCGAGATCCGTGAGGAGGTCGGGGCGGAGAACATCTTCATCTTCGGCCACACGGCCGAGGAGATCGCGGCCCTCCGGACCTCCGGCTACTCGGCCGCGGCCTGGATCGGGCGGGACCCGGAGCTGCAGCGGGCCATCGAGACGATCGCGACCGGCGCCCTCGAGCGGGCGGAGCCGGGGCTGTTCCGACCCATCGTGGAGGCGCTGACGGGGGAGGACCGCTACTTCCTGTGCGCCGACTTCGCCTCCTATGCCGAATGGCAGCGCCGCGCCGGGTCCGTCTACGCCCGTCCCGACGAGTGGTGGCGGCGGTCGATCCTCAACGTCGCGGGGACGGGCAAGTTCTCGGCCGACCGCACGACCCGCCAGTACGCCGACGAGATCTGGAGGGTGAAGCCGGTGCCGGTCGGCCGGGAGCCCTGAGGGCTAGGCCCTGCCCACCCAGCGCAGGATCTCGGGAAACGTCGGCCGCTTCCCGTACATCAAGATGCCCACGCGGTAGATGCGCGCCGCCGCCCAGGTGATGACCGCGATCGCACCGAGCATGAGGAACATCGACAAAGCGACCTGCCACGCGGGCGGACTCACGGCGGTCATGCGCAGGAACATGAGCAGGGGAGCGAAGAAAGGAACGAGCGACAGCACGACGGCGGCGGTGCTGTCCGGAGCGGCCAGGACCATCGGATAGAAGACGATGCTGAGGATGAGGGGCATCATCACGGGGAAGGCCAGGCTCTGGGCCTCCTGGGTCGTGTTCACGGCCGCTCCGATGGAGGCGTACATCGCGCCGTAGAGGAAGTAGCCGAGGAGGAAGAAGAGCACGAAGGCGACCAGGAGGAAGGGGCTCAGCTCGGGAACCGCGCCCGCCGCGCCCCAGGCCGCTCCGCCGGAGGCGCTGATCGCGGCCAGGCAGGCCGCCCAGACCAGGAACTGGGTGAGGCCGGCCGCGCCCACGCCGAGCAGCTTGCCCGCGAAGAGGCGGGAAGCGGGCAGCGACGACACGACGACCTCCACCACCCGGTTGGACTTCTCCTCGATGACCCCGTTCATCATCGCCGTGCCCCACATGGCCATCGTCGTGTACAGGAGCATCATGAGGACGAGCGAGAGCAGGAAGGAGCCGCCGCGGTCCTCCCTCGCCCCGCGGGCGGTGACCCGGATCGTCTTGAGGTCCACCCGGCGGGTCAACGACCGGACGCGCTCGGGATCGAGCCCCTCCCGGGCCAGGCGCCGGGAGACGAGCGCGTCCTCCACCGCCTTGTCCATGAGCTGCAGGTCCATCACGTTGCTGACGTTCTTGCCGTAGTACTCGGCCGCCGAGCGCTCGAGAGCGTCGGGGGGCAGATAGAGGTAGCCGTCGAGGGTGCCCTGCACGACGCGCTCCTGGAGGGCGGCCCGCGTCTGGTCGGCCGTTCCCGGCGGCGGCGGCTCGATCACGAACCGCTCGCGCCCGGCCGCCCTTCGCCGCGCGAGCGACTGGGTCACCTCGCTTCCGAGCAGGCCCGAGGGATCGAGGATGGCCACGTGCAGGGCGCGCCCTCGCTGGCGGGTCAGGAGGATGGGGGCGATCAGGATCCCGGCCAGCAGCGTGGGGCCGAGGATCGTGCTCACGATGAACGCCTTCGAGCGCACCCGCTCGAGGTACTCGCGGCGCACGACCGAGAGCACGCGGCTCATGCCGCCGCCTCGCCGTGGGCCGTCACCTCCTCCACGAAGATGTCGTGCAGGCTGGGCTCGACGATCTCGAAGCGGCTGAGCCGCAGCCGCGTCGCGGCCTCCTTGAGGATCGCCTGGGGGTCGCTGCCCTCGGCCAGCCGGATCTCGACGTAGCGGCCGAAATCGCTGACCTTCTGCACCCCGGGCAGGCCGGCCAGGAAGGCGCCGTCTCCGTCGAAGGCGAGCACCACCGTGTTCTTCCCGTGGCGGGCCTTCACCTCGCGCACCGGGCCGTCGAGGAGCTTCCGCCCGCGGTCGATGAGCGCGATCGAGTCGCACAGGCGCTCGACCGTCTCCATCTGGTGGCTGGAGAGGACGAGGGTCTTGCCCTGGCGCCGGAGGTCGAGCAGGGTCTCGCGCATCGCGTCCGCCGCCACGGGGTCCAGCCCGGCCAGCGGCTCGTCGAGGATGAGGACGTCGGGGTCGGGAAGCACGGTGGCGACGAACTGCACCTTCTGCTGCATGCCCTTGGACAGCTCGTAGAGCTTCCGCTTCCGCCACTCGCCGAGCCCCACCCGCTCCAGCCACGGCCCCACCCGCCGGAGCGCCTCGCGGCGGGACAGGCCCTTCAGCGTGGCGAAGAACGCGAGCTGCTCGTCCACCACCATCCGCGGGTACAGCCCGCGCTCCTCGGGCATGTAACCGATGCGGTCGCGGGCGGCCTGGTCGGCGGGCCGGCCCAGGATCTCGATCGTTCCCGAGTCCGCGCCCAGGATGTCCATGACCATGCGCAGGGTCGTCGTCTTGCCCGCGCCGTTGGGCCCGAGCAGGCCGAAGACGCTGCCGCGGGGGATGGCGAGCGACAGCTCGCTGACCGCCACATGGCCGGCGAAAGCCTTGGTCACGCCGCTGAGGCGGATGGCGCTCTCGCTCATGGCTGCGTGATTATAGGGCCCGCCATGCCCGACGCCGTGCCGCGCGATCCGCGGGAAGAAGGGCGGGGAGTGCTCTACGTCGTGGTCTCCACGATCGCGTACGGCTCGCTGCCCATCCTGGCCAAGCTGGCCTTCGCCGCCGGCGTGCGGACCTCGGGCCTGCTGGCCTGGCGCTTCATGGGGGCGTGGCTGCTCTTCTCCCTGATCGCCCGGCGCGGCCCCTCGCTGGCCCTGCGCGAGCGGTTGAGGCTGTGGGCGCTCGGCGCGGTATTCGTGGGCAACACGCTCGCGTATTTCGGCGCCCTCGAGGTGGCGCCGGCCTCGGCGGTCGCGCTGGTGCTCTACACCTATCCGGTGATCGTCACCCTGCTCTCGGCCGCCCTGGGCATGGAGCGGCTGTCGATGCGGAGCCTGGCCGCGGCCAGCCTGGCCGTCTCGGGCTGCGCGCTCACCGCCGAGGCGGCGGCCGCCGTCTCCCGGCGCGGCGTCGTCCTGGCCCTCGCCACCGCTTTCATCTATGCGTCCTACATCGTGCTGGGGAGCCGCCTCGCCGCCGCCATACCCTCGGAGACGGTCTCCCTGCACGTGACGCAGGCGGCCGCGGTCGTCTTCTTCCTGTGGGCGCTGTCCGAGCGCGGGCTGCTCCTGCCGCCGGCCGCCGGCGCGTGGGTCACCGTCGCCGCGCTTTGCCTGTTCTGCACCGTCGTCCCGATCCGGGCGTTCCTGGCCGGGCTGGCCCGGGTGGGGCCGGCCCGGGCCGCGGTCGTCAGCTCGCTGGAGGCGGTGGTGACGGTCGTGCTCGCGGCCGCCTTCCTCGGAGAGCGGATCGGACGGCGGCAGGTGCTCGGCGGCGCGCTGATCCTGGGCGGCGTCGTGATGCAGAACCTGGGCGCCCTGCGGTATGATCGGCCGCCCTCTTCCTGACCGAGGTGGCCGCCTGCCGATACACCCCCTCCGCCTCACCCTCCGCACCAAGCTGCTCCTCGTCGTCCTGCTCTGCGTCGGCGTCCCCGTGGTCCTCATGGGCAGCTATCTGCTGAACCGAAACGAGGAGATCCTCGCCGAGAAGGTCCGCGAGACGCTCAAGAACCATCTGTTCCGCAAGTCCACCCAGATCGACGATTGGATGTGGCAGCGCACGCGCGAGGTGACGCGCTGGTCCGCCTCGTTCGTGGTCTTCGAGGGCGCGGAGGCCCTCACGCTCAAGACCGGCGACGTCGCGCGGGCCCAGCGCGACCTCAACGAGTACCTCGCCTCCGTGCTCGGCCACTACCAGACCTACGAGTCGCTGTTCGTGACCGACGCCGGGGGGCGGATCCTGGCCTCGACCCGGAACGAGCAATGGGAGGAGTGGGCCAACGGTCTGCTCGCCCGGCCCGAGGCCGCCAAGTCGGGCGTGGTGAGCCCGCTCCACCGCTCGTCCTTCCTCGGCCGCCCCACCCTGCTCGCGCTGCACGCGATCCTGGACCGCAACGACCGTACGGTGGGGTTCTTCGTCGAGCGGCCCGACCTGCGCGAGCTGCAACTGCTGCTCAACCCGGCGGAGGGAGATCCGGCGCCCGAGTTCTGGCTGCTCGACGCGGAGGGCCGGGTCCTCCTCCGCACCGGGCAGGTACCCGCCAACCCGGGGACGGAGCGCCTGCCGGTGGTGAAGCCCGCGCCTCCGGAAGAGGCGGGGCCGGTCGTGGAGGCGAGCCTGCCCTCGATCGGCCGCGTCGTCTATGGAGTCCGCCGCCTCGCCGGTCCATCCGGCGGGTACCTCGCGGCCACGGTCCCGGCGCGGGTCGCCTACCGCTCGCTGGACGAGGCGCGCTTGCGGCTGTGGATCGCGGGGCTGTCCGCGCTCGTCAGCGTCCTGCTCGTCAGCTTCTTCGCCGCCCGCAGCCTGCTGCGTCCCATCCTGCTCCTCTCGGAGGGGGCCCGGCGCCTCAGCCGGGGGGAGACGGACGTCTCGCTTCCCGTGACGGGCAGCGACGAGCTGGCCGACCTCACCCGGACCTTCAACGAGATGGCGGCCAGGATGAGGGACGCGCGGCAGCGGCTGGAGTCGCAGGCCATCACCGACGATCTGACCCAGCTCTACAACCGGCGCCACTTCCAGGAAACGCTGGAGAAGGAGATGCGGCGCGGCGTGCGCGAGGACCGCCCGCTGAGCCTGCTCCTGCTCGACCTTGACCACTTCAAGCAGTTCAACGACCGCTGGGGACACACCGAGGGCGACACCGAGCTGGCGCGCGTGGCCTCCATCGTGATGAAGAACGTCCGCACGACGGATTCCGCCTTCCGCTACGGCGGCGAGGAGCTGGCCGTGCTCCTGCCCTCGTGCCCGAAGCCGCAGGCCCTTCCGGTGGCGGAGAAGATCCGCGCCGCCGTCAGCGCCCGCCCCGGCCGGCCGGCGGCCACCGAGATCCCTCACACCACCGTCTCCATCGGTGTCGCCACCTTCCCCGAGGATGGGCAGGCCGTGCGGCCGCTGGTCGACGCGGCCGACGCCGCGCTTTACGCGGCCAAGGCGCAGGGCCGCGACCGCGTCGTCCTGGCCGGCCACGAGGCCCCCGCCAAAGCGGCCGGCGGGTAGCCGCCGGCGCTAGCCGCGGACGCTCAATTGGGCGGCGGCGAGGGTCGGCGGGAGTCGGACGATTCCTGGGCCTTGGTCGCCGCGTCCTGCGCCTTCATGGCGAAGAACAGTGCGGCCCCGTAGTTCTCCTGCTGGAGCTGCTTCTCGGCCTTGGCCAGGGAGTCCTCGCAGAGGCTGAGCGTGGCCGCTTTCGTCCGGGTATCCAGCCGGCCCATGAGGATCCGCGCCTCCGCGATGGCCGAGGACGCCTCGGCCTTGGTCTCGATGCCCTTCAGGCGGGCCTTGGTGCGGATCACCTCCGTCTCCGTCACCTCGAGATCGTGGAGCAGAAGCGCGATGCGCTCCTCGAGGCGCCGGTTGTCGTCCTCGGCCTTCTTGAGCCGCGCGTTGGCCCGCTCCCCCTCGGGGCCGGTCCGGGCCGTTTTCTCGTTGGGGCCGGCGAGGCGGCTCAGCGTGACCGCGCAGCGCGCCTCGGCGATCGCCAGCTCGCCGAGTCCCTGCGCCCGCGCGGACTTCTCCGGGGTCAGGTCGGACGAGGCGGCCACCGACTGGGCCTCCTTCAGGTGGCGCTCGGCCTGCTTGAAGGCGTCGGGCGCCTTGGCCGGGGCCCCCGCCTTGCGGGCCACCTCGACCGCCTGCTGGGCGGCGCCGAGGTCGACCCGGGCGCCGGGGCGCGGCTTGGCCGAGGCGCAGCCGGCGATCGTGAGCGGGGCCAGCAGGAGGATGACGCCGAAGAGCCGGCGGATCACGGCGGTGAGTGTACCACGCGGCTTGGAGGCGTCCGCCGGCGGGCACTATGATCGAAGCAGGCGCATGCGGATCTCCCTCGCCCACAGCCCCGACAGCGACGACGCGTTCATGTTCTACGGCCTGGCGCGCGGCAAGGTGCCCACCGACGGCCTGGAGATCGCCCACGTGCTGCGCGACATCGAAACCCTGAACCAGCAGGCGCGCGACGGCGTGCACGAGGTGACCGCCGTCTCCTTCCATGCCTACGCCTACGTCGGCGACCGCTACGCCCTGATGCCGTGCGGGGGCAGCATCGGCGACGGTTACGGACCGTTGCTGATCGCCGGCGAGCGGCTCTCCGGCTCCGCCCTCGAGGACGGCGAAGCACTCGTGGCCGTGCCGGGCACGCTCACGACCGCCACCCTCGCGCTGCGGCTCTTCGCGCCGCGCGCCCGGACGCGCGTGGTCCCCTTCGACCGCATCCTCGACGAGGTGCGCGCCGGCCGCGCCGACGCGGGGCTGGTCATCCACGAGGGCCAGCTCACCTTCGCCGGCCACGGCCTCCGGAAGATCCTCGACCTGGGGGCGTGGTGGAAGGAGCAGACCGGGCTGCCCCTGCCCCTGGGCGGGAACGCCGTGCGCCGGGACCTGGGCGACGAGATGATGGCCCGCCTCACGCGTCTCGTCCGCGCGAGCGTGCGGTACTCGCTCGCTCATCGCGCCGAGGCGCTGCAGTACGCCCTGGGGTTCGCGCGCGGGATGGATCCCGCGGTCGCCGACCGCTTCGTGGGGATGTGGGTGAACGAGATGACGGTCGACTGCGGCGAGCGTGGCCGGCGGGCGGTCCAGGAGCTGCTCGCCCGCGGCCACGCCGCGGGCCTCATCCCTCGGGCCGTGACGGTGGACTTCGTCCCCGCCTGAGATGCCGCCCCTCGGTCCTCCGGCGCCGTTTCCCGACTCCGAGCTGCCCGGGCTCGACCGCCGGTCCCGGCCCCTCTCCGAGGCGTGGAGGCGGGGCGCCGCGCTCGTCGCCGTGGGCCACAGCGACTGCGAGACGAGCCGGCTGACGCTGCCCTTCGTGGACCGCATCCACCGGCAGGCCGCGCCGGCGGGCACCGTGGTAGCCGTCCTCCAGGACGAGGCCGTGGACGCGCAGGCCCTCGTCGACGAGCTCGGGCTGGACATGCCGGTCCGGCTGGAGGCGGTCCCCTACCCGCTGGCCGCCCGCCTCGGGCTGGCCACCGTGCCGACGCTGTATCTCGTGGATGTCCGGGGCCGGATCGAACGTGTCTCGGAGGGTTTCCGCCGCGCGGACGTCGAGGCCTTCGCCGCCCGGCTCGGGGTCCCCGCGCCGCTGTTCGAGCCCGGGGACGATGCGCCGGCGCTGCGCCCCGGTTGACTGCCCCGCGCCGCCTCGTCGAGGTGACATGGCCGTCGCCCTCCTGACGCTGGCGCTGGCCGGCACGGTGTCCCTGGCCGTGACCATCGCCCTCGGCTATCTGGTCCCCGCCGATGCGGCGCGGATGCGCCAGCACTTCCTCCTCGCCCTCGGCAGCACGACGCTGCTCGTCATGGCCCACTCGTTCATCATGTTCTTCCTCATCGCGACCGGCGTGGAGCTGAAGGACCTCGAGAAGGCGCGGGGCTGGGGCGACTCGTTCCGCCGCCGGACGATCGGGCTCAAGTCGCGGGTCTTCCCGGCGATGACCCTCGCCCTGCTGTTGGTCATCGCCAACTTCATCGTGGGCGCGGCCGCCCACACGCGGGCCGTCCCGGCCTCGATCCACCACGCGACGGCCTGGGTGACGCTCATCGTCTGTCTGGGGGCCCTCCATCGCGAGTACCAGGTGCTCGGGGACAACAACCGTCTCATTGCGGAGGCGGCGTCACGCCGAGAGGACACGGGTTCCGTGAACGGCGGGTGAGCCACCTCACTCTGACCTCCGGCGAGCCCGTAAATAGGCCTCGGAAGCGAAGTTCTGCGGGACGCGGAGAAGCCCCGGCCGTGGCACAGGGCTTGCTTTTCCTGGTCGTGGGAAGGGAGGGTGCGCCTATGACCCGATGGAACCTCGGAATGGCCCTGGTGCTCGGAGCGCTCCTGGCCGCGTGCCAGTCCGCGCCGGACAAGAACGCGGCCGAGCCTCAGAAGAACCAGGACCTCGAGAAGCGGGTGGCGGATCTCGAGCGCAAGGCTACACCGTCGCCTTCTGCGGTGGCGACCGCGCAGCCCGAGCCAGCATGGGAAGCGCAGATCCAGTCGGCGCCGGCTCGCGCCAGCCAGCCGCCGCGCGGGTCGGCCCACGCCTCCACGTCCTCGCGCACCTCGACGATCCCGCGCGGGCACGAGGCGCCGGCCTCCCGGCGCGCGGCAGCCGCCAATCACGGCGCCGAGCCGGTCGTGACATCCCGGAACGAAGCTCCCGATCGCGTCGTGACGCGGCCGGAGCCGGTGGAGCGCCCGGGACAGGCGGCCGAGCCGGGCACCGTGCGCGTGTGGCGTGACGACGAGGACCGCGCCGAGCGCATCAGCATCCCGGCCGGCACGCAGCTCTCGCTGGTCCTGGAAACTCCCGTCTCCTCGGCGACCAGCCGGCCGGGCGACCGCGTGACGGCGCGGGTCGAGAGGGCGACGGGCGAGGATGGCCGCGTGCTGCTGCCCGGAGGCACCGTGCTGAAGGGCCGGGTGCTGGACGCCCAGGGGTCCGGGCGCGTCTCGGGCCGGGCGCGGGTGGCGATCGCCTTCGACCAGATCGTCGTGCGCGGCCGCACGCAGCGGCTCGATACGACGGAGATCGAGGCCGTCGCGACCGACAGCCACCAGCGCGACGCGGCCATCATCGGCGGGGGGACGGCGGCCGGCGCGATCATCGGCGGCATCGCGGGCGGCGGCAAGGGGGCCGGCAAGGGCGCGATCATCGGCGGCCTCGCCGGCGCCGGCGCGGTGCTCGGGACCAAGGGCAAGGAGATCGAGTTGCCGGCCGGCTCGCGTTGGACGGTGCGCGTGAAGGACGGAGTCAGGTTCTAGGGGGCGTCAGTACCTTCATAGCCGGCGCTCGGAGGGGTCGTCATTCCGCTTCGGGCGCCGTTTCCTTTTCCGGCGCCAGCCGCCGGAGCGCCCAGCGCGCGTGCTCCTGCACGAGCGGATCAGCGTCCTCGGCGAGCCGCTCGAGGACTGGCCGATGGGCGGCATCGCCGGAGTTGCCGAGGGCCACCGCCACGTTGCGGAGCAGCCCGCGGCGCTTGGCCCGCTTCACGGCGCTGCCGCGAAAGCGGGCGCGGAAGCCGTCCTCGTCCAGCCGGGCCAGCTCTTCGAGGTCGGGCCCGAGGAGGCCCGCCCGCGGCTCGAACGCCGGCTCGGCGCGGTAGCGGCGGCGCCGGTTCCAGGGGCAGACGTCCTGGCAGATGTCGCAGCCGAAGACCTGCCGGCCGACCCCCTCGCGGGACGACTCCGCGATGGGCCCCTTCAGCTCGATCGTCAGGTAGCTGATGCAACGGGTCGCGTCGAGCACGTAGGGCGCGGGCAGGGCGCCGGTGGGGCAGGCGTCGAGGCAGGCGGTGCAGCTCCCGCACATGTCCGGGCGGGCAGCGTCGGCCGCCAGCTCCAGGTCGGTGACCAGCTCCCCGATGAAGAACCACGAGCCGTGCTCGGGATGCAGCAGGCAGGAGTTCTTGCCCCACGCCCCCAGGCCGGCGGCGGCGGCGTAGGCCCGCTCGACGATGGGTCCCGTGTCGACGTAGGCCCGCCAGCGGAAGGGCCCCGCTTCCGCCTCCAGCCGGCCGGCCAGCCGCTCCAGCCTGGTCCTCATCACGTCGTGGTAGTCGTCGCCCCAGGCGTAGCGGGCGATCCAGCCCGCCTCGGCGGGCGCTTCGGTGGAGTAGGGATGCGGAGTGTCGTACTGCAGACCGACCGAGAGGACCGAGCGGGCCCACGGAAAGGCGCAGCGGAGGTCCCGGCGATGGGCGGCTTGCGAGGTGAGGTAGGCCATCTCTCCGGCGTACCCGCGGGCGATCCACTCCGCGAAGAAGCCCAGCTCCGGAGGCGCCTCGGCGGCGGCGATGCCGGCCAGGTCGAAGCCGGCCTCGAGGGCCAGGGCCTTGGCGCGCGCGGCGAGGGATCGCGGATCCATCGCGGCTAGCCCCTCGGGCGCCGCCCCACCAGGCCGCGCAGGAGGGCGATCTCCTTCTTCCACACCTCGGCCGGCCCCGGCGTCTCCACGACCATCGGCACCGCGCCCAGCCGCGGATCGTTCACGAACCGCGCGAAGGTGTTCAGCCCCAGGAACCCTTCGCCGATGTGCGCATGCCGGTCGACCCGGCTCCCGAGCGGCTTCTGGGAGTCGTTCAGGTGGATGGCCTTCAGCCGGTCCAGGCCGAGCACGCGGTCGAAGTCCCCGATGGTCTGCTCGTAGCCGCGCCGCGTGGAGATGTCGTACCCGGCCGCGAGCAGATGGCAGGTGTCGAGGCAGACGCCGACCCGGTCCGGCTCCTTCACCTGGTCCAGGATCTCCGCCACCTCCTCGAAGCGATGGCCCAGGCACGACCCCTGACCGGCGGTCACCTCCAGCAAGGGCATGGCCGAGAGGCCTCGCGTCCGGCGCCGGACCTCGTCGAGGCTGCGCGCCACCGCGGCCAGGCCCGCCCTCTCGCCCGCCCCCATGTGGGCGCCGGGATGCACGACGGCATACGGGATGCCGAGGGCGTCGCACCGGCGCAGCTCTTCGGCGAGCGTCCGGCGGCTCAGCGCGCGGAAGCCGGGGACGACGCTGCACAGGTTGATGAGGTAGGAGGCGTGGGACAGCACTGCCTTCACGCCGCTGCCGCCGAGGGCGGCCCGGAAGGCGCCCGATTCGTCGGCGGTCATGGGCTTCGCCTTCCACTGCCGCTGGCTGCGCGTGAAGATCTGGATCGCGGTGGCGGCGATGCTGTCCCCGTTGCCCGGGGCCCGGGGCACGCCGCCGGCGGTGGGGACGTGGGCGCCGAGCAGCATCAGGTGCGCACGGCGACGCGGCTCTGCCCGACCCGGAGGGAGAACCGTCCCCGGTCCTCCTCCAGGTGCTCGAGCAGCGTCTGGTGGGGGCCGCGGGCGAGCAGCGCGGTCGCCCGGCCTCCCCGCACGCGGCACTCGAACCGGCCGCTGTCGCGGTTCATGCCCAGCGCCTCGTCGGCCACCTTCTCCACGGTGCCGTCGTCGAGGACCACCCGCGCCTCCTCGCGCTGCTCGTCGAGCACGAGGCTCGAAACCTGGAAGGCCGGGCCCTCGACGTCCACGCGCATCCGCTGGTCGCCGTCCACGATGAAGGAGCCCTGCTCCTCGAAGACCAGGTGCGACTTGAAGTAACGGAGGCTGGGGGGATGGATGACGTGCACGTCCCCCACTCGCCAGGTGCCGTCGGCATGAACGCGCAGGCCTTCGGGCGCGTGCCAGCGTCGCTTGGTCGAGGCCATCTTCCGATTATAGGGGTGGCGCTCGGGCACCCGGGGCAGGGTCGGCTCGGCGGCCTATAATCGAGGATGGGAGGGTTCAACTGGCGCAGGCGACGTTGCCGGTCGCAGCGGCCGCGAAAGAGGAGGTCGAGGAGCGCATCGTGGCCGCCCGGCGTGCGCTGGGCCGGCGGGTGGTGATCCTCGGCCACCACTACCAGCGCGACGAGGTCATCCGCCATGCCGACTTCACCGGCGACTCCTTCAAGCTCGCCCAGCTTGCCGCTTCCCGTCCCGAGGCGGAGTACATCGTCTTCTGCGGCGTGCACTTCATGGCCGAATCGGCCGACATCCTCTCCGCCGATCACCAGAAGGTGATCCTGCCCGACCTCGATGCCGGCTGCACCATGGCCGACATGGCGGGGATCTCCAAGGTCGAGGAGTGCTGGGACGAGGTCACGGCCGTGGTGGGGACGGAGATCATGCCCGTCACGTACATGAACTCGGCGGCCACGCTGAAGGCGCTGGTGGGACGGGAGGACGGCGCGGTGTGCACCTCCTCGAACGCGCGCGCGGTGCTGGACTGGGCCTTCCGGCGCAAGCCGCGCGTCCTCTTCCTTCCCGACCAGCACCTGGGGCGCAACACCGGCTACCGGATGGGCATCCCCCTCGAGGACATGGTGGTGTGGGATCCCTCCGAGAACCGGGGCGACCTCACGGAGGACCAGATCCGGCGGGCGAGGGTCCTGCTCTGGAAGGGACACTGCTCGGTCCACAACCGCTTCACGCCCGACATGGTGGACCGGCGCCGGGCCCAGTTCCCCGGCGTGAAGGTCATCGTGCACCCGGAGTGCCGCTTCGAGGTGGCGCAGAAGGCCGACGCCATCGGCTCCACCGAGGGAATCATCAAGACCATCCAGGAGAGCCCGCGAGGCACCAGGTGGGCGGTGGGGACGGAGCTGAACCTGGTGAGCCGGCTGGCCCGCGAGTGCGCCCCGGAACGGCAGGTGGTGAGCCTCGACGACTGCTTCTGCGTCTGCAGCACGATGTTCCGCATCGACCCGCCCCACCTGGCGTGGGCCCTCGAGAGCCTCGCCGCGGGACGCGTAGTGAACCGGGTCGAAGTGCCGCCGGCCACGGCGCGCCTGGCCCGCGTCGCCCTGGACCGGATGCTCGAGATCCGTTAGCCCTGCCCTAGCCGGCCGTCGCGGACGCCCGCCCCTTCCGGACCGCCTTCGCCGCGTACATCTCCCGGTCGGCCTCGTTCACCGCCGCCATGATGTCCTTGCCCTCTTCGTAGACGGCTAGGCCGGCGCTGGCGGCCAGACCGGCGTCGACGAGCGCCGCCACCAGCTCGTTGCGCCGGGTCTGGGCGTAGGCGCCCGACGCCCCGGGGACGACCACCACGAACTCGTCCCCTCCCCAGCGGACGACGATGTCGGTCGAGCGGGTGTGGCCGCGGATCGTCTCCGCCGCCCGGCGGATCGCCTCGTCGCCGGCGGCGTGGCCCTGGCGGTCGTTGATCTCCTTCAGGTCGTCCATGTCCAGCATCAGCACCGCGCCCTGCGGACCCTCGCGCCCGGAGCGGAGCCCGTCCACGAGGTCGCGGAAGACGCGGCGGTTGAAGCAGCCGGTGAGGGGGTCGGTCTCGGCCAGGATCTTCAGGCGGTGCTCGGCTTCCTGGAGATGCGCGTTGCTCGTGGCCAGCGCGCGCTGGGTCGACTCCGTCACCGTGAGCACCATCCCGAGGGCGAGCAGCATCTGGAGCAGCAGGGTGACGAAGGGGCCGGCCTGGAGCAGGAGCATGGCGGGCGCGTCGGGGCCGAACGAGCCCGCGAAGGCGGCCACGTGCAGGGCGTGGAGAAGGCCGACGAGCGCCAAGACCTGCGCGGTCAGGCGCACGCCCATCCCGGCCAGCTCGCCGCGGGGCCACAGCAGGGCGGCGGCGGCCAGCTCGGTCGCGGCCAGCACCGCGAACTGCGCGGCATGAAGGACGAGCGGGTCGGCGATGAGGACGGGGCCGGCGGCCGCCCATGCGCCCAGGGGCAGGACCATCCAGGCGTAGCGGGTCCGCCGCAGGCTGCCGCCGCGGTAGTGGCGGGCGGCGGCGCAGAGGAGCAGGCCGTGGCCGGCCTCGAGGAAGAGGTAGGCGGCCAGGCTCACCGTCCAGCCCCACCGCAGGGCGGCCAGGAACACGGCCAGCGCCCCCGCCTGGGCGATCCAGGCGGCCATCCAGTCGGCGAGGTAGGGACGCGGGTCGTGCCGCTCCAGCAGCACGAAGAACAGGGCGAGCACCACGCTGCCGGCCAGTTGCGCGGCGGTGGCGATCTCGAACAGAGGCATGGAGGGCGGGCCTCGCGTCGTGCACCAGATTACGCCGCCCCGCGCGCCGCGTCGAGCCCGACCGCCGACCGCCCGCCGGTTCGGAATGACGCACTCGGCCCCACAAGCCGCCCGCGCCGTTGCATGATCGTTGCAGGAGGTCCTGGCCGGCATGCACGCCGCCCTGCGGTTGTCCACCTGTATCGGACTGCTGGCCCTCTCCCTGCCCTTCGCCGTCGGCGCCGGCAAGGCGCCCCCTCCCGGTCCCCGCCGCCTGGAGAACGTGACCGCCCAGGCCCGCGCCGAGTACATCCGGCACGCGTCGGTCTGGCGCCCCACGCGGATCGCATCGATGGACCTGATGCAAGGGCCGCAGGGCAAGGGGAGCTTCTCCCCCGAGCAGCAGCTCACCTGCGACTACGTGACGCCGGAAAAGCCCCTGGCCGGCGACACCCCGAAGTTCCAGTGCGCCCTCTCTCCCGACGACGTCGTGAAGGTCAAGTACGGCAAGGGCAACGGCGAGGTCTACGCCGAGGTCGCCGCGAGCCGGCTCCTGTGGGCCCTCGGCTTCGGCGCCGAGCGGATGTACTCGGTGCAGGTGACCTGCCGCAACTGCCCGATCGAGCCCTGGTTCTGGAGCACCGAGCGGAAGGTGGACCTGACGAAGTTCGAGATCGCCAGCATCCAGCGGAAGCTGGAGGGGGAAGAGATCGCGGTCTCCGGCCAGGAAGGCTGGGCGTGGCCGGAGCTGGACGAGGTCGACGAGCGCGTCGGAGGCGCCCCGCGGGCCCAGCGCGACGCGTTCAAGCTGCTGGCCGTCTTCCTGCAGCACAGCGACAGCAAGGCCGCCAACCAGCGCTTCCTCTGCCTGGCCGACGGGGTCGTCAAGGACGAGGCCGGCAACGAGGACTGCACCAAGCCCTTCATGCTCATCCACGACCTCGGGGTGACCTTCGGCAAGGCCACCTTGATGAACAACACCCGGGTGGACTTCGCGGCGTGGCAGTCGCAGTCGGTGTGGAAGGACCCCGGCCAGTGCGTGGGGAACCAGAGGAAGTCCATGACCGGGACCCTCGAGTATCCGAGGATCGGCGAGGCGGGGCGCAAGTTCCTGGCCGACCTGCTGGTCCAGCTCTCGGACGCCCAGATCCACGACATGTTCGCAGCATCCCGGATCGACCGCACCGACCAGAAGGTCCACGCCGCCGGTGGCGAGCGCCGGGTCACGGTCGAGGACTGGGTGCAGCTCTTCAAGAAGAAGCGGGACGAGGTCGCCAACCAGCGATGCCCGCAGTGAGGCTGATGATGCGAGAACGCGCCGTCCTCCTGACCCTCTCCGGCTTGCTGGCGGGCGCGGGATGCTCGGCGACTTCCAAGGAGTCGCTAGTCCCTCCGCAAACCGTTGAGATGGACGCCGAAACGCTGCGTAAGTTCCAGCACGAGGTCGAGGAGTACGTGGAGCTGCGGCAGAAGGTGCTGACGAAGATCCCGCCCGTGACCACCAAGGCGACGCCGGACCAAATCGCGGCCCATCAGAAGGCCCTCACCGAGGCCATCGTGGCCTACCGGAAGGGAGCGAAGCGGGGCGAGATCTTCGGGCCGGAGGTGGAAGCGGCCGTCCGGCGGACGCTCCACCGGGCGTTCTCGGCTCCGGACGGGCCGGCCCTCATCAAGGAGATCAAGTCGGGCAATCCCACGGTGGAAGGCAACCCCTCGGCACGGGACCCCACCAAGGAGGTGAAGCAGCCCGTCACGCTGACCGTGAACACCTTCTACAACAGCGCGGCTCCCTTCTCATCGGTGCCGCCGTCGCTCTTGCTGAAGCTGCCGCTGCTGCCGGACCAGGTGCGCTACCGGTTCGTGGGCCGGGCCCTGATTCTGCGTGATACCGAGGCCAACGTGATCCTGGACTACATCCCCGAGGTCGTTCCCGACCCGTCCATCCCGAGGTGAGTCACATGAAGCGACCCGCCCTGTCTTGGAACGCCGAAGTGCGCCTGGCGCTCGCCGCCCTCGCGCTGCTCCTGGCCGGCTCGCCCGCCCCGGCCCAGGAGCTGCGCCTTCCGGTGAAGGATGGCTCCATCCGCTTCGCGGTCATCGGCGACACCGGGACCGGCAGCACCGCCCAGTACGACGTCGCCAAGCAGATGATCGCGTTCCACGCCAAGCTTCCCTTCGAGTTCGTCATCATGGTGGGCGACGACCTCTACGGGGGATCCAGCGCCGACGATTACCGGACGAAGTTCGAGCAGCCCTACGCTGCCCTCCTCTCGGGGAAGGTGAAGTTCTACGCCTCTCTTGGGAACCACGACAACCCCGATGAGCGCAACTACAAGGACTGGAACATGAGCGGCCAGCGCTTCTACACGTGGCGCGCGTCGCCGGGAGGCCTGGGCAAGCTCGACAACCCGGGCGTGCGCTTCTTCGCCCTCGACACCAACTACATGGACAAGCCGCAGCTCGACTGGGTGGAGAGCGAGCTGAAGAAGTCCAGCTCGGAGTGGAAGATCGCCTTCTTCCACCATCCCCTCTACTCCTCGGGGCGGACGCACGGCTCCTCCCTCGACCTGCGGGCCCAGCTCGAGCCGCTCTTCATGAAGTACGGCGTCTCCGTGGTGCTCACGGGCCACGACCACTTCTACGAGCGGATCAAGCCCCAGCACGGGATCTACCACTGGGTCTGCGGCGCGGGCGGCTCGCTGCGCAAGGGCGACATCGACCGCGGCACCGGCCTCACCGAGGTCGGCTTCGACACCGACTACTCCTTCATGCTCGTGGAGATCGACGGCACCGACCTGTACTTCCAGGCCGTCAGCCGCACGGGGCAGACGGTGGACGCGGGCGTGATCCACCACGAGCCTTTCCCGGCGTCGGCGGCACCTTCGCCGCTGCCGCCCTCGCCCGGGTCCACGCCGGTGGCCCCCGCGCCAGTCTCGCCTGGGCCGCCCAAGGGGTCGCCCGCGCCGGTCGTTTCCCCGTCGCCCTCGGTCTCACCGTCGCCGCCGGCCTCGCCATCACCGAAGCCCTCGCCGGCGGTCAAGACGTCGCCCACGCGCCGGCGGCCGGCCACGCCGCGGCGATCGCCCTCGCCCCGGCCTTCTCCCAAGCCATCGCCGACGCCCCCGCCGTGAGGTGAGGCTGGACGGGGAGGACGAAGCGCCGTATCATCACAGCGACGAGACGTTTTCGCTGGGGGGGCCCTTCGCGAGGGCTGAGAGGGCGCGCGCCGGCGCCGACCCCTTGAACCTGACCTGGTTAGGACCAGCGGAGGGAAGCGAGGCAGGGGCTGGCCCGAGCTGGAGGGGCCCAGCCCCTTTGCCATTTGGACCCGTCCGCGACGCGAGGAGAACGATGGAGAGGACACGCTACACGGGTGACACGACCACCCAGATGCATCACGCCCGCCAGGGCACCGTCACGCCCGAGATGAGGCGGGTGGCCGAGCGGGAGGAGACCGAACCGGAGACGATCCGGTCCGAGGTCGCGCGCGGACGCATGGTGATCCCGGCCAACGTCAACCACGCGAGCCTCGACCCCATGGGCATTGGCATCAACGCCCGCTGCAAGATCAACGCGAACATCGGCAACTCCTCGATCCACTCCAACGTCGAGCAGGAGCTGGAGAAGCTGCACCAGGCGGTCCACTTCGGCTCGGACACGGTCATGGACCTCTCGACGGGGGGCGGGATCGACGAGATCCGCGCGGCGATCATCGCCGCCTCGCCGGTGCCGATCGGCACCGTGCCCATCTACCAGGTCGTGCAGCAGGTGAACCGGGTCGAGGACATGACC
>Ga0066710_100000109_pt1 | contig 36524 bp, 39 predicted proteins | sample GraSoiAngelo_159_FD_79666 | JGI IMG/M metagenome (GOLD analysis project Ga0066710, IMG submission 79666) | Grasslands soil microbial communities from the Angelo Coastal Reserve, California, USA - 14_1009_16_40cm | ecosystem: Environmental > Terrestrial > Soil > Grasslands | place: USA... | reverse complement strand
CACGTCCGTGTCCGGAAGCGCCGCCGCGTGGCCGGCAATGCGCGCAACCGCGAGAACCCTCGCTCGCCGTTCCGCCGCAGGTGCGCGTTCGAGACTTTCCTCGACGCAGAGCAGGCAGCACAGCGGCCGCTGCCTCTCGCCGGCCAGCTGGTCGGCGGCCTGGTCGACGACGGCCCGGGCAAGGCGGCTGTCGCGCGGCCCGCGGTCGAGGTCCGCGCGCGCGGCGCCGAGACGGCGGCGGACGCGCACCCACCGCTCGGCCGCTGCGTCGAGTCCGAGCTCGATGTCCTCGCGAAGCTCCCGCGTCCAGAGCGTCTCGACGATCGGTGTCGCGATGCACGAGCGTTCCTTGTCGTCGAGCCAGACGAGCGAAGCGTCCGCGAGCGGCGCGAGCAATGGGATGTCGTCGCCCTCGAACTGGAGCGAGATTGCAAGCGCGAGATCGCGCGCAGTCGAGTCGTCGAGCATGCAGCGAGCTTGACACGGCGATCACGGGTCGTCTGTGGCAAAACTGCGCCGATCTCTCCACAGGCGAGCTGGGGATTACGCCGTCGCGTAGATCCGATCGAGCGAGTCGGAAAGGAGCGCGGCCGCGAGCCGCTGACGGAGAGCGTCGAGCTGGTCGCACGCGGCCAGCACGCTCGAGGAAGCGACCGGAAAGTCGGGGTCGGGCAGCGACTCGCGCACTCGCGCCACGAGGACGTCGAGCCGCTCGTCGTGCCACGCCGTCCACCGGTTTCGCAGCTCGAGGTCGAGCACCTCGGTCCACCGCCGCTCGTACTCCCCGTCGTCCAGCTCGTCCGGTATTGCGTCGAGCGCCTCGGCCGTCTCGCCGCTTTCGATCACGCTCCAGACGTCCGTCGCACGGATCGACGACGCGAGCGCGACGATCGGGTCTACCTCCTCGTCTCCGTCTTCGAGCAGCGGAAATGACTCGTCCCAGGGCCGGAGCCGCTCGGCGACACCCGCGACGACGGCGCCCTTGAGCACGATCTCTGCGGCGAGCGCGTCGTTCCCGAAGTCGGCTAACACGCCTTCCCAGACACGGGGATGCTCACTCGCGAAGCCGGCGAGAATCCGCTCCCGCTCCGGCGGGTCGAGCGCCGACAGTCCCTGCTCGATCGCCTCGTCGGTCGGCTCGTCCGGAGCCGCCCGCGCCCAGGCGTCGAATTCCTCCGTGCGGGGCCGGTAGCGCGGGAAGTTGAGCGCGAGCTCGAAGAGCTCTTCTGCCGTCTCCACGCGCAGTCGGGCCAGATCGCGGAGCGCGTCGACGCCGCAGCAACGCTTGACCTTGCGGCCGGAGCCGCACGGGCAAGTGTCGTTGCGCCCGAGCTTCACGTCGGCGTGACCCTACGCCCGCGTCCGGACGGCGTCACGTATTGAAAGTCGTCATTTCCGATCCGCCCGGAGCGCCGCCGTACGAACGCCTGAGAGCAGACGGAACGCGCGTCACGATCCGAGGCCACGAGCTCGTCGTCGCGTCGCTGGATCATCTGATCGCGATGAAGGAAGCCGCCGGCCGAACGAGGGACAAGCTGATGGCCGACTGAGTACCGCACACTCTCCGACAAGTTGCGAGCGCCGCCAGCGTCGTGATGCCTGCCGGCTGAGTCACGCAGCCTCCTCCACGAATCGGCAGAGCGCATTCACCATCCGCATCTGCTCGATCGTGCGGCAGTGGATCTCCAGCAGCTTCGGGCTCGCGACAAGCACGGCGAGCGACTGCGCACGCGAGATCGCCACGTTCAGGCGGTTGCGCGAGAACAGGAACTCGAGGTTACGCGGCAGGTCCTCGCCGCTCGACGTCGCCATCGAGAAGAAGACGACGGGCGCCTCCTGGCCCTGGAACTTGTCCACTGTGCCGATCCGCGCGTTCGGGCCGAGCCGCCGCCGCAGGCACCGCACTTGGGCGTTGTACGGCGTGACGACGAGCACGTCGTTCCAGCCGAGTCGACGCTCCCGTCCGTCGCAGTCCGTGAACGTCCCGCCGATCAATCGCTCGAGCTCGGCCGCGATCCGGTCGGCCTCCTCGACCGATGAGCCTCGGTTCCCCTCGTGCACTACCGGAAGCCAGCGAAGACCCGTTCCGGACAGGCCCGGCGAGTCGATCCGCTGCCGCTCGCACGCGAGGACCGAGTGGAGCCGCCCCTCGTACGAGGTCTCGGAGATGAAGCGGCACACATCCGGGCGCATCCGCCACGTGCGCGAGAGGAAAAGCCCGCGGTCGGGCGGAACGGTGTCCTCGTCGCCGAGCAGATGCTCGAGTACCGACGCCGAGGCGCCGTCCCGATGAATCCCCTGTGACACCTGGCCGAGCTGCTGCGGATCGCCGAGCAGGACGACGTTGCGCGCGCAGGTCCCGAGCGCGAGCGCGTCCGCGAGCGACGCCTGACCCGCTTCGTCGATGAACAGCGTGTCGACGACGCCTTCCATGTCGTCCCGCCCGAAGAGCCAGGCGGTGCCGGCGAGCAGCAATACGTCTTCGTCCGGCTCGGAGAAATGCGCCTGGTTCCCCGAGGTCGTCACGAACGGCCTGTCGTACGCGTCGCCCTTCTTCAGCCCGCGGAACGTGAACCGCTCCTCGCGCGCGGCCGTCTCGATCTCGGCGACGAGGTTGTGGATCGCCTTATGACTCGTCGGCGTTACGCCGACGCGCCGGCCGAGACGCATCAGCCGGACGATCAGCTGCGCGCCGGCGTAGGTCTTGCCGGCTCCGGGCGTGGCCAGCCCGGCCTATCTCGAATAGACGCCCGCAGCCGCATTGTCTCAGGGCGGCGGCGGCGGCGAAAGCGGACGCCAAATCCGATTTATCTGATAGGCTCGAGTCAGTGCCTCGCCTCTCCGCCACCGATGCGGCGCGCTCCTTCTCCGAGCTCCTCAACCGCGTGCTCGACGGCGAGGAGATCGAGATCACGCGCGCCGGTGCGCCCGTGGCCGTGATCGGGCCGCCCCGCGCACGCTTCCTCTCGGCGGATCGGTTCCGGGAGCTGGTCGCATCGGCGCCGCGCGTCGACGACGAGTTCGCGGTCGACCTGGCTGCGATCCGGCGCGAGGTCGAGGCGCCCAGAGAGCCCTGGCCGTCCTGATCGACACCGACGTGCTCGTTGCGCCCGAGCGGGGCGACGAGGGTGCAGGCAGGAGCGCGGGCGACGAGCCGCGCGCGATCAGCGTCATCACCGTGAGCGAGCTCCTGCACGGCGTCCACCGGGCGACCGGCGCACGGCGGACACAGCGGCGTGCGTTCGTCGAGCATCTGCTCGCAGGCATCGAGGCGATCCCGATCACGCAACCGGTCGCGCGTGTTCACGCGGAGATCTGGGCCGAGCTCTCCGCCGCCGGTCGCGTGCTCGGGAACCACGACCTCTGGATCGCGGCAACCGCTCTCACGTACGGACTCGGGCTCGTCACCGGCAGCGCGCGAGATTTCGAACGCGTGCCCGGCCTGCGCCTGCTCGCGGTCTAGACACGGAACGCCATCAGGATCGCGTCCACGTCCTCGCCGGCTCGTTGGTAGTGGCCCTTTCTGAAGCCTTCTCGTTCGAAGCCGAATTTTTCGTACAGCTTGATCGCTGGTTCGTTCCACGGGAAGACATGCAGCTCTAGCTTTCGGACGCCGTTGGCTCGCGCCCAGCCCGCTGCTGTGTCCAGTAACGCCGTCCCGATGCCTTGGCCTCGGTTGGGTTTCGCGACCATCAGGCCTAGGTCTGCTACATGCGACGATGCTGGATGCGTGTCTCTCGCCAGCGACAGGCGCGCTACCAGCTTCCCGTCTTCTGCTTCCGCTACGAAGACTGCGGCATGCGGATAGCGGCGTAGGGCTTTCAGGTAGCGGCGCTCGTCGGCTGGGCTTCGCCACTCGCCGTCTGTTGAGATCAGCCAGCCTTCCGGTTCGCTGCTTACTTCGTCCGCGAGTGCTGTCAGCGCTTCTGCGTCGCCCGGTTTTGCTCGGCGGATTCGGACGCTGATGGCTCTACGCTCCGCTTCCATGGAGTTTCTCCCCGTGGAGCGCTTCGGACGCTTGTCCCGTGAGGACTGAGGTGAGACGGCGCCCGCGGGGGTGGCTCCGGGAGGCCCGACGCCCACGAGGGTGTCGTCCCGCGAGGACTGGTCCATCAGCACGGCGCCGCGTTTCCAGCCTGTTGTTGCTCTTTTTCGATTGAGAGGGGGCTGCGTGCTCGCCGTCGGGATCGATTGGTCGGAGGAGTTCCACCCGGTCGCGCTGGGGCGGCCGGGAGAGGGCGTGTTCGACGTGCGCCGGGTCGAGCACTCGCCGAAGGCGGTCGACGCCCTCGTTGAGCGGATCGCGGTGCTCGAGCCTGAGGCGGCCGAGGTCAGGGTGGTGCTCGAGATGCGGCACGGGCTGCTGGTCGAGCGGCTCTTGGACGCCGGCTACGTCGTCGTGCCGGTCAACCCGGATCTCGTCGCCCGCCGGCGTGGGCCGGCGCGCAAGAAGGACGACACCGAGGACGCGCGGATCGCCTGCCTGCTCGCGCTGGATCGCTTCGAGCGGCTGCGGCCACTGATCCCCCACGGCGAGATCGCCGGCGAGCTCCGGGCATTCGCGCGAGACGACGAGCGAGCCGCGAGGGACGAGCGGCGGCTGCTGAACCGGCTGCGCCAAGAGCTGATCGCGACCTTTCCGGCTGCGCTCGAAATCGCCGGTGCCGATCTCGGCGCGCCAAGCTTCCTGCGTCTGCTCGAGCGTTGGCCGAGCGCTGAGGCGCTGCTGACCGCATCGCGTGACGAGCTGGTCGCGTTCGCCCGCGAGTCCCGCCACGGCTGGCCGGAGCGCTTCGCCGACAAAGTCGTCCAAGCGCTCGCAGCCGACCAGTTCCAGCCGCGGGCCTACCTCGTCCGCGCCAAGGCCGACACGATCCGGCTCAGCGCGTCCCAGCTGCTCGCAATCGGCAAGCAGCGCAGAAGCTGGGAGCGGCGGATGGGTGAGCTGCTGCTCGGCGCGCCCCACCGGGGCAGAGCCAAGCAGCCGCGCGAGGACGAGCGGGGACAGAGCTTCCCTGGCGGCGAGGTCTACCTGAGCTTTCCTGGCCTCGGTGACCGCCTCGCCGCCAGGGTCGCCGGCGAGATCGGCGACCATCCCCACCAATTCGAGTCGCCGAACGCGCTCCAATGCTACGCCGGCAAAGCGCCCGTCACCCGCCGCTCCGGCAAAAGCGAGTTCGTCGTCAGCTGCCGGCTCGCCTACAACCGCCACCTCGGCGACACCGTCCAGCAATGGGCCTTCTGCAGCCTGCGCACCTCGCCCTGGGCACGCGAGTTCTACAACCAGAGACGAGCGACCGGCAAAGGCCACAACGCAGCGCTCCGCGCGCTCGCCAACCGCTGGCTCGAAGTGCTCTGGCACTGCCTGCAAAAGGACGTCGCCTACGACGAAGCCGTCCACACCGCCAACCGCAACCGCGCCCTCCAACAGCTCGCACAAGCCGCCTGACCACACCGAGGTTGACAGAGGGTGTCTCATTCGACTACGACTCCCGCGCCGCCTCGGCGGGGGTCGCCGGCTGCTGCCAGCGCCCCGTCTTCGGCGACTTCTACTGCTGCGACTCCGCCAAAGAACAGGTTTCGGCGGCGCCACTTCACGAGCTCCCAGCCCATTTGCTCCAGGCGTGCGACCTCGCCCGGCTCGACGCCGCCTTCGACATGCAGCACTTCTTCTTCCAGATGGACCCTCGGCGCTTCGATCGCTTCCTCCACTCCCAGGCCATGGCCCACCACGTTCACGACGATTTGCATGATCGCTCCGCGCAACCGCGCTGAGCCTGCACTGCCTACGACTAGGCGCGGTTGGCCCTCTCGCAGCACCACCGACGGGGCCATCATCGACGTCAGGCGCGAGCCGGCTTTCGACGGGCCCGCTAGGTCGTACTCGCCCAGCATGTTGTTCAGGTGGATGCCCGTGCCCGGCACCACTACTCCCGAGCCTGAGCCCAGCGACGACGACAGGCTTGCTGCATCGCCGTTGCCGTCCACCACCGAGATGTGTGTCGTTCCGGACAGCAGCCGCTTTGCCAGGCCGCCGCGGTACAGCGCCGACACGAACGCTCCGCCTCGCAGCTCGGTTTGCGCTCGCATCGCCTCCGCGACCGCGGCCATCGCCTCCGCCGAGCCGGGGCTCCCGTTGCGGGGCTCCAGCGCCCGCAGGCCGTACGCGATCAACACGCCGCCCGACGACGGCGGCGGATTCGAGCGGAACTCGTGGCCCCGGTACTCCGCGGTGACCGGGCGGCGGCGGACGACTCGGTACTCCGAGAGATCGCGCCGCGTGATCAGGCCGCCGTTCGCCTTCACGTGCGCGACCAGCGCCTTCCCGGTCTCGCCGCCGTAGAGCTCCTTCGCGCCGCGCTTGCCGATTCGCTCCAGCGTGCGGGCCAGATCGGTCAAGACCAACCGATCGCCCGCGACAAGCCGCCCCTCGCCGCCGTACATCTCGCGGCTCTCCGGCGAGTGCCTCAGGATCAGATCGAGAATCGCGTGCAGGTACGCCTGCGGCCGCGTCAGCTCCACCCCACCCCGCGCCAGCTCGACGGCCGGCCCCACCAGCTCCGCCCACGGCAGCGAGCCGTGCGCCCGGTGCGCCGTCTCGAGCCCCAAAGCCGTCCCCGGCACTGCCGCCGACGACGCGCCGATCCGGAAGACCTGGGAGCTGTCCGCCTCGAAGACGACGTCGATCTCCTCCATCGGCGCCGCCGCGCCCTGCGCCCCCGCGCCGGGCACGGCCACGAAGAAGTCGTACAGACGCGACCGGCAGTCGGCGCCGCTGTGGACGAGCATGAAGCCGCCGCCGCCCGGACCGGTCAGGGGCGATTCGGCCACCCACGAGACGAACGCGGCCGCCACGCAGGCGTCCACGGCGTTCCCGCCCGCCTCCAGCACCCGAGCGCCGGCGGCCGCGGTCAGCCCATGGCCCGCTGCGATCGCGCCCCGCACGCAGTCCAGATTAACGCCGCCTTCACGAAGTGCCGATACCCTGGCTGTCCGCTCGTCCGTTTCAGCTCGGAGGAAATTGACCCTCGTATCGCCCCAAGGAGCAAGGCGCCTGCTCGACCGGCGCGCAATCGCCGCTGCAGGAGTCGCCACGCTCGCTGTGATCGCGGTGGCGACGACGCCGCAGCTGCTCGGCTCACGCGTCTCGGCGGCGCTCGACGGGCTGCAACGCGCCCAGCCCGGGATGCTCTGGATCGCGGCGCTCGGATTTCTCTTGGCCCTCCTCGGCAACGCGGGCTCGTGGCGCTCCGCGATCCGCATGTGCGGCGGCGACCTCAGCCTCGGGGACGCGAACGCACGCTTCGGGATCGGCTCCGTCGTCAACACCTTCGTCCCGGCCCGCGCCGGCGACGCGGTGCGGATCGCGCTCTTCGCCCGCGCGGTGCCCCATCGCGACCGCCTCTGGACGACGGGTGGCGCGTTCGCCGCGCTGAGCGCCGCACGCGCGCTCGTGCTCGCCGCTGTCGTCGTGCTCGGCGCCGCCGTCGGCGCCGTCCCGCTCTGGCCGGTCGCAGTCCTGCTCGCGCTGGTGGGAGTCGCGGTCGCAGCCGCCGTCTTCGCCCGCGGCCGCCGCGCCAGGACGCACGTCTCGCACGTCCTCGACGCCTTCCGCGCGCTCGGCCGTGAGCCGCGCGCCGGGCTTCGCCTCTCTGCCTGGATCGTCCTCGCCATGGTCGGACAGCTCGCCGCCGGGACCGCGATCGCCGCGTCGCTCGGCGTCCGCTCGCCCGTGACGGCCGCGCTCCTGATCATCCTCGCACTCGACGTCGCCGGCCTCGTGCCGATCACGCCCGGAAACGTCGGCGTGACGAGCGGCGCGATCGCGATGGCGCTGCAGACGCACGGCGTCGCGGCCACGCCTGCACTCTCGGCGGGGATCGCCTTCCACGCGGTCGAGACCGCGACGAGCCTCGTCTACGGGATCGGCGGCGCGCTCTACCTCGCCGGCGGCGTGTCGACCGGCGGGCGCCGGTGGGCGCTCGTGGCGGCTGCCGCGACCGCGTGCCTCGCCGTCGGGGCGGTGTTCGGGATGACCGTCCTCGTCGACGTCGTCTAACCTCCCGACGTGACACTCCGGCGCGAGGCGCTCTTCTCGGCTGCCGCTGCCGGGATGCTCGCGGCGGCGCTCGCGTGGCTCGGACCGCCGGGCAGCGACCTCGCCGCGCACGCCTACCAGCGGACTGTGTTCCTCCACGACGGGTTCGCCGTCTGGAACAACTTCTGGTACGCCGGCCGCTACTCGTTCGTCACGTACTCACTGCTCTACTACCCGCTCGCGGCGCTGCTCGGCATCCGGCTGCTCGCCGTCGCGACGGTGGCGACTGCCGCGTACGCATTCGCAGCGGTGCTCTGGCGCCAGTGGGGTCCGTCGACGCGCTGGTCGAGCCGGACGTTCGCCGTCGTGTGGGCGGGGATCGTTCTCTCGGCCGCGTTCCCGTTCGCGCTCGGCGCGGCGCTCGCGCTGCTCGCGCTCTGGGCGCTGCAGGCACGCGCGCACTGGCGCTTCGCGCTGCTCGCGGCGCTGACGCTCGCCGCGAGCCCGCTCGCGTTCCTGCTACTCGTGCTCGTGATCGCCGGCCCTGCGCTCGCGCGCCGGCGGCCGACCTCGCAGCTCGTCGTGCCCGGCCTCGCGATCGTCGTCACCGGCGGGATCCAGCTGGTCCTCTCGCGCCTCTTCCCCGGCAGCGGCCGCTATCCGTTCTCGTTTGCCGAGCTGCTTGCGGCACTCGTCTTCTGCGTGCTCGGGACGGGTGTGACCTGGAACGTCGAGCGAGCGCGGGTGCTGCGAGCGTTCTTCCCCGTGTACCTCGTCGCGTGCGTGGTCGCCTTCCTCGTTCCGTCGCAGGTCGGCGAGAACATCGCGCGGCTGCGCTACCTCGCGATTCCGCTCGCAATCCTGACGCTCTCGCTGCGCCGCTGGCGGCCGTGGCCGGTCGCCGCGATCGTCTTCGCGCTTGCGTTCTCGTGGAATGTGTCGCCGCTCGTCACGAGCGCGCAGAGCGGCGAGACGCATCCCGACAAGAGCGCGGCCTACTGGGCACCGGCCGTACGGTTCCTCCACAAGCATCTCCAGCCCGGCTTCCGCGTCGAGGCGGTCGACACGGCCGGGCACTGGCCCGCGGTCTATCTCGCGCGCGCCGGGATCCCGATCGCGCGCGGCTGGTTCCGGCAGGACGACTTCCCGCAGAACGAGGTGCTCTACTCGAACCTCGGCCCGCGCGCGTATCTCGCGTGGCTGCGCGGGCTCGGCGTGCGCTATGTCGTGCTGACGGACGCGCCGCCGGACTACAGCGCGCGCGCCGAGATCGCGCTCGTCCGCTCCGGCCGCACAGGGCTCGTGCGCGCCCTCGGGGCGCGCCATCTCGCGATCTACGAGGTGCCGCGGGCGCGGTCGATCCTGACCGGGCCCGGGAATCCCAGGGTGGCCGCGCTGACGCAGAGCAGGCTGCGGCTCGTCCTGAACCGGCCGGGGACGTACCGGCTCGCGGTGCGCTGGTCGCCATACTGGAAGGCGCCGCGCGCGTGCCTCGTCCGCGGCGCCGACGGCATGATCCGCATCCGCGCGAAGCGGTCGGGCGTCGTGCGGCTGCGCTTCGGCGTCGACGCCGAGGGCGCGTTCGCGGCGCTCGCGGGCCGGACGAAGACATGTAACGAGAGCTGACGACGACCAGGGAGGGGGCTGCGGCTCCCCTCCCCGGCGCCGTGTGCTCAGATGAGCCCGAGCAGGTTGTTGAGCACGCCGGCGATCGCGGTCGCGGACGCGTTGCTGTCGAGCAGGTGCGAGACGGCGCAGAGCAGGTTTCCGAGCAGGTTGCCGGGCCCCGACTGCGCAGTGATGTCCAGCACGACCTTGTCGAGGTGCACCACAACCCCGAGCAGGTCGAGGTCGAGCGGGCCGAGCTCGAGGTGGAGCACCGGGCACGAGCCGGGCGACGCGGTGCCCAGCAGCGGCAGGATCAGGTCCTGGCTGATCGCGGTCACCGCGCCGGTGACCGTGTTCGTCACGGTCCCGACCAGCGTGCCGACCGCGGCGACCTGACCGTTCTGCGCAATGAACCGCGTGATCGTGAAGGTTCCGGTGAACGTCCCGGTCGGATCCGTCGTGCTGATCGGGACGGCCGCCGCCTGGGCGGATGCCGGTCGCGCTGCGACGCCTGTCGAGGCGAACGCGAGAACGCCGACGGCCGTGAGTGCGCACACGGCCGCGAGAAGCCGCAGTGACTTCATCGTGGTGGTCCTCCTTCGGGTGGTTGTCCGGGGCCGAAGCCCCAGCCCGCCAGGGCGCGTATCTCTTCCCGCGCTTTATCAGTTTCAAACGGGAAACAGAGCCCGGTCCCGCGCTCGGCCGACTGCGGCCCACGTAGCGAACCGAGGTCGACCGGTCCCGCTCGCGAACCGTAGGAGGGACAGCCTGGCGGGCAATACCACCCCGCGGCGCTGCAGGACCGGTCAGCCGTAGATTAAACCTCGCGCGGGCCCGAAACTTGCGCCGAGTTCCAGCGGGTCGGCCGGGCGCGATCGACATCAGCGGCGCCGCGGCGGCTGCCGACGCGACGCGCGCCGTCCTCGCCGCCGCGCGCGACGTCGGCATCCCGGTCGTCTACGTGAAGATGGAGCACGCGCCCGACCTCTCGGACGTCGGGCCCAGGGAAGGACCGCACTGGATCAAGCATGTGCCGCTGCGGGTCGGCGACAGCGTCGTCGCGCCGGACGGCTCAGAGGGCCGGATCCTCGTGCGCGACACCTGGAACACCGCGTTCCTCGACGGACTGGCGCCCGAGCCTGGCGACCCGATCGTCTCGAAGCACCGCTACAGCGTGTTCTTCGAGACGGAGCTGGACGACGTCCTCCGCAGTCTCGGTGCGAAGTCGAGCCAACCGTGCGCGACGCGATGTTCCGCGACTACTCGTGCGTCGTGCTCGAGGACTGCACAGCCGAGCCGATCGGCGACGGCGCGAACCACGCCGGCTCGCTGCGCGTGATCGAGACGCTCTTCGTCTGGGTGTCGGACGCGCGCGCCGTCTGCGAGGCGCTCGCGGCGCAGGCCCAGCTCGTCTAGTGCCCCTCCAGCGAATGTCCGCCGGCTTCTGCCCCGCGATCACGCGGCGCGCTGCCGCGTCCTCGGCCGCGCCGATAGCTACGGTTATCGACGCTCCCTGCGTCCTTGCATCGCTTGGTGCTCGCGACCCAGAAGCTCGGCAACATCCACTGAAGGGGCACTAGTTCCGCAGGAACGACGGCACGTCGACGTCGTCCGAGTCGGGCATGCTCGGCGCCGTCGCCGCGAACGTCGGCCGGCGCGTGCGGTGGCGGGCACCGCCGATCCCGGTGGCGACGACGGTCACCCAGACCTGGCCGGTCAGCCGCTCGTCGATCGTCGCGCCGAAGATGATGTTCGTGTCCTCGGTCGCCGCCTGGCGGATCGTCTCGGCGGCCTCGTTGACCTCGATCAGCGAGAGGTCGTCGCCGCCGGCGATCGAGAGCAGGATCCCGCTCGCGCCGGTGATCTCCGCGTCGATCAGCGGTGACCGTAGCGCGCGGTCGGCGGCCTCTCGGGCGCGGTTGTCGCCGCCCGAGGAGAAGCCGATCCCCATCAGCGCCGTGCCGGAGTCGGACATGATCGTCCGCACGTCGGCGAAGTCGAGGTTGATCAGGCCGGGCATCGTGATCAGGTCGCAGATCCCCTGGACGCCCTGGCGGAGCACGTCGTCGGCGATTCGGAACGCGTCGAGCATCGAGGTCGACTTGTCGAGCACCTCGAGCAGGCGGTCGTTCGGGATCACGATCGTCGTGTCGCACTCGGCCCTCAGCTCCGCGACGCCCTGCTCCGCCTGTGCCCTGCGACGGGTGCCCTCGAACTTGAACGGCGTCGTCACGATCCCGACGGTCAGCGCGCCGATCTCGCGCGCGATGCGCGCGACGACGGGTGCGGCGCCCGAGCCGGTGCCGCCGCCCTCGCCGGCCGTGACGAAGACCATGTCGCTGCCTCGAAGCGCGTGCTTGATCTGGTCGTAGCTCTCCGCGGCCGAGCGGCGACCGATCTCGGGGTCGGCACCCGAGCCGAGTCCTTGCGTCAGGTCGCGGCCGATGTGGATCTTAGTCGAGGCGTCCGCCATCTGCAGCTGCTGAATGTCGGTGTTCACGGCGACGAACTCGACCTGGTTGATGCCGGCGTCGACCATCCGGTTGATCGCGTTCAGGCCGGCGCCGCCGACGCCGATGACCTTGATCACGGCGAGGTACGCGCCCGAGTCGGGCGAGCGGTAGAGCTGCGGCGGCGGCTCGGGCAGCGGCGGCTCGACGTAGCGCGAGATCGGTGGCTCCGTGAAGCGGCGGATCTCCGGTGGCGGCGGCGTCGGCTCGGGGACCGGCGACGGGAAGCCCGGGCCGGGATCCGGAGTCGGGGTGGGCGGCTCGGGCTGCGGATCCGGCGGCGGGATCGGGCTCGGGTCGGGGCGCGGGGCCGGCGGCTCGGGCACGGAGGCGCGGACGGGCTCGTCCCAGGTCGGGACGTGCTCGACCGTCCGCTCCGGCGGCTCCTCGGGCGGCGGCGCGGAGAGCGGCGGCTGGGCTGCCGGCGGCTGCTGCGGCGCCGCGCCTTCCTGCTCGGCCTGCCGCTGCGCAGCCTCGGTCGCCCGGAACAGCTCCGCGAGCGGACCCTCACGCATGCTGGCGCGTTTGCGCGCCATTCAGTACCTCCTTGGCAAGGTCACGGTACATCGCGGCGGCCTCGCCGTCAGGGTCGTACTTCAGGACCGACTGGCCCTTGACGGGCGCCTCGGCGAAACGAACCGTCTTGCGGATCCTCGTCTTCGTGACCAGTGGGCCGAAGTTCTCCTGCAGGATCTCGACCGCTTCGCGGGAGTGCAGGAGGCGCTTGTCGTACATCGTCGGCAGGATGCCCTCGATCGAGACCTCGGGGTTGAGGTTCTCGCGGATCATCGCCAGCGTGTTCTCGAGCTGCACGAGCCCGCGCAGCGAGAGGTACTCGCACTGCACCGGAACGATGACGCCCGTGGCCGCGACGAACGCATTGATCGTCAGCAGGCCGAGGGACGGGGGCGTGTCGATGAGGATGAAGTCGTACGCCTCGCGCACGGGCACGAGCGCCTTCTCGAGCGCGCGCTCGCGGCCGATCATCGAGGAGAGCGCGAGCTCGGCGCCGGCGAGGTCGATCGAGGAGACGGCGACGGCCACCTCGCCCTCGCGGATGATCTCCGTGATCGGGAGCTTGTGGACGAGCACGTCGAACATCGAGCGCTCGATCTCGTCGGGGTTCCACCCCTGGCTCATCGTCAGGTTGCCCTGCGGATCGAGGTCGATCACGAGCACGCTGTGGCCCTTCTCCGCGAGCGCGACGCCGAGGTTCAGCGTCGTGGTCGTCTTGGCGACTCCGCCCTTCTGGTTCGCGAACGCGATGACTCTGGCCAGTTCTGGACCTTTATCGTTCTTCGCCCGAGGGTTCGGACGTGGGAGGAGACGAGCAAGCGCCATAGGGACTCGTCTTTCGGCTCATCGTAGCCGAGTCCTCTACCGGTTCCGGCTTGGCTACGTCGGTTGGCGTGGCATGGCTAGGCCGTCGCGACGCGCGCGCGGAAGCGCAGGGCGATGTGCCAGGTGCTGATCAGCAGCACGACCGCGGCGCCGGTGACGATCACCATCGCCTGGACGGCGACGGAGAAGGCGATCGCCTCGGTCGTCGGGGCGCCGCTCGCGATCAGGATCGCGGCGCCGGCCCCGGCCTGTGTGGCGGCGCCCGCGGGGGCGATCGGCAGCGCGGCGGAGGCGGCCGTCGCGACGAGGAAGGCGAGCGCCAGCGGGAACGAGGCGCCGCCCATCGCGAGGGCGTGCAGGAGGAGGAAGATCGCCGTGCCTCGCAGCGACCACGAGAACGAGACGAGTAGCCAGGCCGCCCAGGCCTCGCGCGTGCAGTGCGTGTGGTCGGCGACCCAGCGGGCGAAGCGGAACCGCTGCAGCCGCTTCAGCCGGGCGATCTTCGGCAGGTAGCAGATCACGACGGCGGCGGCGATGCCCGCCACGGCGATGAGGAGAAAGCCTGCGCGGACCGCCCACGAGCTCGCATCGGCTGCGGCGACGGAGGCCATCGGCGTCAGCGCTGCGTTGTCCAGCATCCCGAGGACGAGCAGACTCAGGCCGAGGGCGCCGAGGCCCGTGCGGGTGCCGGGACATCTCCTGACGACCGCGACGCGAAGCGCGTCGTCGAGGCGGCCCGGGAGGGCGATCCCGCCGACGCAGGCTGCGCCGCCGGCGCACGCGAGCGCATCGGCGCGCGGGCGCTCGTGCTCGGCGAAGAGCCGCTGCCAGCCCCAGGCCTTGAAGGCGTAGGCGATCAGAAAGAGGAGAAGCGCCGCGGCGACGAGGACCGGGTCGGCGTGCTTGAGCGGCCAGCCGCTCTTGACGAAGTGCCGGGCGCTGACCACGGCGACCGCGAGAAGCACCGTCGCGAACCCGACGTTCGCAACGAGGTGAACTCGACGTGACCGCAGAAGCTTCTGCACCATCCCCATCCAACGTGGCTATCGGCTGGGGAGGTACGGGACTTGACCCCCGACCGGCGTCTCTGTTTTACCCTAGCGCTTATCAGCCGGGCTCGCCGTCCATGTAGTCCAGGTGCTCGAGCCGGGCCGTCAATCCGACGCCCCGGAAGGAGATCTTGTTCGAGCGGGGATAGAAGGCCACGTCCGCGGCGCTCCGCGTCCCGTACACGAGATACGTCAGGCCATTCGAGCCGGCCCGCAGCGCGTGGCCGAAGCCGCCGCCGGGCGGGTGCGAGAGGACGTGGCCGGCGCGGATCGGGTGCTTCTCCGGCGGCCCGCCACCGCGGCTGGGGACGGGCCAGAGCTCGAGCGTCCCGTCGCCGTCGAGGATCACGAAGATCTCCTCCTCGACGGTGTGCAGGTGCGGAGGCGCGCCCTCCCCGCCGGGCGGGAGGACGCCGTGGTGCAGGCCGCTCCGCGTCGCGCCGGCGGTACGGCCGATCGGACGGGAGGAGCCGCCGAACTCCGTGGGCGCGTCCTCCAGCGCAACCACGTTCGCGGGCCGCTCGCCGGGCTCCGGGAACTCGGGCACCCCGAGCTCGGCCTCGTCGTGCCACGGATGGTGATCGAGCGCGCGGACGGCCCAGTCGGCGACCCAGAGGTTCTTGCTCCGCGGCAGGTAGCCGGCCTCGGGCTGGAAGCGCGGGCCGAAGGCGAGGACGTCGAGACCGTCGTCGCCGGCGAGCAGCGTGTGCGCCGCGCCGCCTGGTGCGTGGACGATGCAATCCGCCCGGCGCACTTCGCACGTCTCGCCGTCCTGCCAGGCGAGGCCGGAGCCGCCGAGCACGTAGAAGATCTCCTCCTCGCGGCTGTGGACGTGCGGCGGCGTCGAGATCCGGCCGGGCGTGATCTTGATCCGCTTCACGCCGACGTCGACGGAGCCGGCGGCCGCGCCGAGGTCGTACCAGTCGCCGCCCATCGGCGCGAGCTTCGAGGGGAACGGCTCGAGGTCGTCCCAGTGTGCGATCACTCCTCGCCCTCCCAGTAGTCGAGGCTCTCGATCCGGGCGACGAGGTTTACGCCGCGGAAGAAGACCTTGCCGGAGCGCGGGTAGAAACAGATGTCGTTCGGCTCACGCGTGCCGTACGCGAGAAACGTCAGTCCGTTCTCGCCGGCGCGGAAGGCGTGCGCGATCCCGGTGCCCGGCGGCCGCGCGACGATGTGGCCGCGGCGGACGGCGTGCTCGTTGTCCCCGAGCAGCAGCTGCCCGTCGCCGTCGAGGACGACGAAGAGCTCCTCCTCGGCGGAGTGGCAGTGCGGCGGCGTCGCGAGCTTGCCGGGGCGCGTCTCGTAGACCTTGAGGCCGGTGCGGACGGAACCGGCCGTGCGTGCGAGGTCGCGCCGGCGTCGCGCGACGGTCGGGCCGTCCCTCGCGTCGCCCTCGACGTCGTCGACGTTGACGATCGAGTTGGGACGCGGCGAGGGCGGCGGCGTGTCCAGGTCGCCGACCTTGCCCTCACGCTGGAACGCCGTCGGCCCCTCGAGCACCTGCACGTTGACGTCCATCCGGAGGATTCCCGCGCGCGGCAGATGCGTGGTCGTCGGGAATGAGCGCTCGCCGAACGCGAGCACGTCGAGTCCCGCCTCGCCCGCGAGCATCGTGTGCGGCTTCCCCGACGCGTGGTGGACGAGGCAGTCGCCGGGACCGACCTCGTGCGTCTCGCCGTCCTGCCACGAGAGCGCAGAGCCGCCGAGAACGTAGAAGATCTCCTCCTCGTCGCCCTCGATGTGCACCGGCGACGAGAGCTTGCCGGAACGGACGACGAGGCGCTTGACGCCGACGTTGAGCGAGCCCGCAGCCGTGCCGAGGTCGTAGCGCTCGGAGCCGAGCTGTCCCTCGTCGACGCGTTGCGGCTGCACGTCGTCCCAGTGCGCGATCGTCATGCTTCGACTATCGCACGGGTGACGCGAGCGCCCAAGCGCAGCGCTCCGCAGCGGCCAGCGCGCCGTCGTCGCGCTCGCGGCGCGCCCATGCTTCCGCCTCGTGCACGAGCTCGCGCAGCTCGTCGAGCAGCTCGGCGGGCGGCGCGCCGCGCCGCTCGAGCTCCTCGATCCGCTCGAGCCGTCCGAGCACGGCGCGCGCTTCGTCCACGTCCCGAGGGTAGCCTCGCGCGTGTAACAGAACTGTGCCGGTTCGGGATCGTTTCGTGATCAGTTCGAGCGTGTCGACCGGTCATTTCAGACGGACGCGCGGGCAGAGCCCCCACGTCCTGAGGTCGGCACCGCAAGCGGTGCCTCAGGATGCTTTCGCGCGCAGCCCGGTCGGGCGCCTTGGCCGCTGCCGCAGTCCGAGCAGCGTCTCGTCGAGCCCGGCGATCAGCGCGCGCCGGTCGCCCTGGAGCAGCAGCTCGACGAGTGCGCGCCGGATCACGTCGCCGGCGAGGTCGCGGAGCCGGGAGAACAGCTCGGCGCGGTCGCGTGCATCCTCGCCGAGCAGCGCGGCGGCGCGGACCGACGCCGCCCAGAGGCCGTCGCCGCCGCCGAGCGCGGCGGTCAGCGCGGCACGTAGCTGCTCCGAGCGGAACGGCTCGCCCTGGAAGATGGACAGCTCCCAGCGGTCGAGCGCCTCCGCGAGCTCGTGGTCGTCCTCCACGGTGCCGAGCTTCGGCAGCAGCGCGGCGGCGACGGCGCCGCGGAAGCGGTCGAGCCGCGTCGGCTCCCCGGCGGGCGGTGTCGCGGCGATCGGCAGCGCCGGCCGGATCCCGTACGGGCGCCAGTCGAGCCGCTCGAAGATCACCGGTCCGGCGGCGACCGGGGCCGCGGTCGCGAGCCGAAGCGCCGTGACGGCGTCCGCGAGCTCCGCGGGCGCGTCAGGCGGCTCGGCCGCGCGCCGGTCGAGCGAGCGCTCGAGCTCGAGCACGCAGAGGCGGTCCGGCTCGCGGCCGAAGCCGTGCGGAAGCAGTCCGCCCGCCTCGGGCCAGTGGGCGGCGAGCTCTCCCGTCGCCGCGGCGCGCACGCGGATCTCGCCGCCGAGGTCGACCTGCTCGCCGACGGAGATCCCCACGAGCGGCGCGGCGGCGCCGTACGCGTGGCCCTCGCCGAAGAGTGACGTCTCGAGCTCGAGGTACGCGCGGTCGTACGCAGTGTCGTCCCAGTCGAAGCCGCCGCAGCCCTCGGCGGTCCGCACGAGCAACGGCACGAGCACGCTCGCGTACAGCGCATGCTCCTCGTCCGGTTTGGGGCCGGCGCGCGCGCAGGCGAAGATCGTCGCCGCCGGCTCCGCGCGCAGATCCTCGAGCGCCTGCCGCGCATCCTCGCGCGCGGCGAGCCGCGACGCGCGCGCCTCGACGAACCCGCGCACGAGCGGCCGGTACTCGTAGAGCGTGGGCCGTCCGTACGAGCCGTGCTCCTCGAACGCGAACGGCAGATCGGCCCCGGTCTCGAGGTCGGCCGCGAAGACGGAGAACGCGCCGAGGCAGAACCGCCGCAGCGACTCGTAAAGGTGCGGAGCCTTCATCGCAACCCTCTTCTTACGCGGGTGCGGCCACGTCTCCTCCGCCGGCCTGGCACGTGGCGCACCAGTACGCGATGCGAGCGTCGTCGCCCTGGGGGTGCGACCGGATCGGCGTTCCGCAGCGCGGGCAGGCGCGGCCGGCGCGTCGATAGATCCGCCGCAGCGGACGTGCGCCGCCGACCGACCCGCTCATCAGCCGGTGCGCCGACTGGAGCACGGCGCGCAGCTCCTCGTCCGTGACCTCCGCGAGCGGCCGCCACGGCGAGAGTCGCGCGTCCCACAGTGTCTCCGCCTTCCACATGTTGCCGATTCCGGAAACGAGCTGCTGGTCGAGCATGGCGTCGCCGACGTGCCGCGCCTGGTCGGCGTGCCGCAGCCGTTCGAGCATCGCGTCGAGATCGGGCGGCTGCGCGAGGATGTCCGGCCCGAGCCGTCTGAGCCGCCCGCCGCCGCGGTGCAGCTCGAGTACCGGCCCGTTCCAGAGCACCGCCTCGTGCTCGGCGCCGCGCAGCACGAGCCACGGCCGGCCCGTGCGCGCCGCGCCCTTCTTGCCGACGCGCCAGCGTCCCGTCATCCGCAGGTGGCTGCGCAGCACGAGCCCGCCCTCGAAGCGGAGCAGCAGGTTCTTGCCGACCGCCTCGACCGACTCGAGCGTCCGGCCGTCCAGCCGCTCGACGATCCCTTTGGCGGCCGCGCGCGGATGGGGCGTCTCCACCTCCACGCGCTGCCCGGCCAGCACCTGGAGCCTTTGGGCAGCCCGGTGCAGGGAATCGCCCTCTGGCACAACGCACCTATTATTCCGGGCCGGTGCATTCCTCGTGACGCGCGGACTCAATATCGCCGCGCTTGCCCAGCGAACGGGTGTCGCCCCCGACACGCTCCGCAAGTGGGAGCAACGGTACGGCATCCTCCAGCCCGAGCGCACGCCGGGCGGGCAGCGCCGCTACAGCGAGCGGGACGTCGCGCGGGTCGAATGGCTGCGCGCGCGGCTCGGCGAGGGATATCGGATCGGCGAGGCCGCGCTGCTGCTCGGCAAGGCCGATGTCCCGGCTGCGCGGACGCCGGGCGAGCACGTCGACGCGATCCTCGCCGCGGCGACCGAGGGCGACGTCGGCGAGATCGGCGTGCGGCTCGACCAGGCGTTCGCGCTGCACTCGCTCGACGCGGTGTTCGGCGATGTGATCGATCCGCTCCTGCAAAAGGTCGGGACGCTCTGGCAGGCGGGCCAGCTCAGCGTCGTGCAGGAGCATCTCGTCAGCGAGTCGGTGCGCGCCCGGCTCGGACATCTCGTCGGCGACAGCGGCGGCGGCATCCGCGGCGCGGCCGTGCTCGCGTGCGCTCCCAACGAGCGGCACGAGCTCGGGCTGATGATGCTCGCGATCGCGCTGCGGAACGACGGGTGGTACGTCGCCTACGTCGGCGCGGACACACCGCTCGAGGACGCGCTCGCGCTCGCCGACCGGCTGTCCGCGGCGCTGCTCGGCATCAGCATCTCGTTGCAAGCCCGCATCGAGGAGCTGGAGACGTCGCTGAGGGACGCCGCGCGGCCCGCGGGACTCGAGGTGGTCGTCGGCGGTGCGGCCGCGTCGCCGGAGGTTGCGGCGCGCGTCGGCGGCCGCTACCTCGCGGGCGAGCTGCACGAGACCGTCGAGCAGCTGCGGGCGCTGGCGCACTAGGGGCAGCACCAGGTCCAGCTCCTCGCGGAAGCTCACGCCCGGTTGTAGGGTCTAGTAGAGGGACGACGGCGGCACCGGGCCGCCGCCAGAACGGAAGGTGAGGGTGATGGCAGCAACAGCTACGAGCGTCGTGCTCCCGCCGCTCAACTGGGTGGAGTCGCCGAACGCCTCGGCTCGCAAGCCGGGTGTGGCGCTCGACCTGATCGTCGTGCACGACACCGAGGGCGGCTACCAGAGCGCACTCTCGTGGTTCTCCAACAGGCATTCCCAGGTGAGCGCGCACATCGTGCTCAAGGAGGACGGCTCCGAGGCGACGCAGATGGTTCCCTACTCGAACAAGGCGTGGCACTGCTCGAGCTTCAACTCACGCTCGATCGGCCTCGAGATGGCCGGCTTCGCGAAGAAGGGCTACGGCGAGCACGAGTGGGCGGTCGCAGCGCGCATCGTCGCCTTCCTGCTCCACAAGCATGGCATCCCCGTCCGCTGGGCGAAGAACGGTCAGGGCAGCGGCTTCTGCCGGCACTACGACCTCGGCGCGGCCGGGGGCGGCCATCACGACCCGACGTCGGATGATGCCGTCTGGCAGACGTTCGTGAACCGGGTCAAGCACGAGGTTCAGCGGGGCGGCTTCCGTCCCGAGTGGGGCAGGCACTAGCTCCATTCAACGCCCGGGCGCATGCGGCGGCGCCCGGGCCATATGCGTGGTTGCATTGGGTCACGCGCATCGACCGGTCATTTCAGACGGACGCGTCGGCAAAGCCGTCGCGTCCTGATGACGGCGCCGCAAGCGGCGCCTAGGCGCTCAGGCCCTGAGCACGGCGCGGCGCGGGCCGGCGAGGAAGCCGGCCTCGACGAGCAGCGGCAGCACCTCGTGCTCGGTCACCGGCTCGCCGTCGAAGCGCTCGACCGCAAGGCGCTTCGCACCGCCGGCGCGGACGTACTCGACGAGCGCGGCGAGTGCAGGTCGCAGCCACTCCTCATCCGGCTCGCGGAGCGGGACGAGCGAACGGCCGCCGCGCTCGACGAAGAGCGCGGCCTCGCCGCCTAGCAGGACGACGTGCGCGCCGGCGACGCGCGCCGCGCGGGCGCCGCTGCGCCTGGGCCAGGGAAGCGCAGCACCGTACGGCTGCGCTGGATCGGCGGCGGCGAGGACGAGCGCCTCCGGCTCCTCGCCCTCCTTCGGACGCAGCTCGCGCAGACGCTCGACCGCGCCGGGGAGCGCGAACTGCGCGCCGCCGAGTCCCTCGACGAAGTAGCCGCGCCGGCAGGTGCCGAGCGTCTCCAGCGCGCGCAGGTCGGAGTAGACCGCGCCGTAGCCGCCGGCGATGCCCTCGCCGCGGACGCCGTCGCGGGTGACGATGCCTTGACGCTCGAGCAGCAGCTCGGCGAGCGCGCGGCGTTCCGGGCGGCCCGCGAAGAGCCGGCCCGTCAGCGACCAGCGTCCCTGCGTCGCCGTGATCGCCGCGGCACGCTGGCGGGAGAAGCGGCGCGGGCGCTGCTTCGCGCGGGAGGCCTGGTAGCGGCGGCCGGCCCTGAGCGGTTGCCACGCGTCGTTCGTCACCTCGCCCGCCCAGACGAGATCCCAGAGAGCCGGCAGCACCTCCTGTTCGTCGAGCCCCGCCGCGGCCACGAGGTCGTACCAGAACTCCGCGCTCTCGCCGAGTGCCACGCGGATCCGGTCGTGCGCGTCGCCGTCGGGCGGATCCGTCGACGCCGGCCGGCCGAGCAGGGGCGCGTCCTCTCGGAAGTAGACGGCGACCCGGTCGAGTCCGGCGCCGACCCAGACGACCTCGCCCGAGGCGCACAGCTGGTCGAGCAGCTCCGGCCGGTAGTTCGGGACGCGGCGAGGCAGCACTTCCGACTCCCAGAGCGACACGGGGAGCGCGAGCCCCTGTAGCGGCACGAGCGCCTCGCGCAGCGTCGCGCGCCGGTCGATCCCGTGCCAGTGCGGCAGGAAGCGGCCGAGCGCCGCCTGCTCCGCCGGCTCGACCTCTTTGCGCAGCGCTGCGAGCGACGCGCGGCGCAGCCGGCGCAGGACGTCGGGGTCGCACCATTCGCGCTCGGTGCCGCCCGGACGGAGCTCGCCGCGGACGAGCTTGTCCGCGAGCTCGAGCTCTCGCAGGACCGGCTCGAGGTCGAGACCGTAGCGCTCGTTCAGCTCGGCGGTCGTGAACGGCCCGCGCCCCTTCGCGAAGCGCTGGACGACCGACTCGAGCGGGCGCTCCGGCGACTCGAGGAACGCCTCGGGGAGTCCGCCCGGCGGCATGATCCCGAGCGCATCGCGGTAGCGGCCCGCATCTTCGGCGGCGATCAGCCGTTCCTCGCCCGCGAGCCGGACGAGCAGCGCGCGGCGCTCCGCGAGGAGCGGCTCGGCCAATTGGGGTTCGTACTCGCCCGGACGCTGGTCGCCTCGCAGGCGCAACAGATCGTGCAGCTGGTCGGGGTTCTTCGGATCGCCGCGCAGTTGCCGCTCGACCTCCTCGAGCGCGTCGCGGTCGATCAGCTCGCGCAGCTCTTCCTGTCCCAGCAGCTCCCGCAGCAGGTCGCGGTCGAGCGACAGCGCCTGCGCGCGGCGCTCGGCCGGCGGCGTGTCGTCCTCGTACATGTATGTCGCGATGTAGTCGAAGAGCAGCGACGCGGAGTACGGCGACGCCGATGCGGTCTCGACGTCGACGAGGTCGATCTGCCGCGTTCGCAGACCGTGCAGCAGCTTCTTCAGCGACGGCAGGTCGAAGACGTCCTGCAGGCACTCGCGGTACGTCTCGAGGATGACCGGGAACGAGCCGTAGCGGCGCGCGACCTGCAGCAGGCCCTGCGCCTTCAGGCGCTGCTGCCAGAGCGGCGTCCGCTCGCCGGGCCGGCGTCGCGGGATCAGGAGTGCACGCGCAGCGTTCTCGCGGAAGCGCGCGCCGAAGAGCGCGCTCTGGCCGACCTCCGCGACGACGAGCTCCTCCAGCTCCTCGGGCTCGAGCAGCAGCGCGTCGGACGACGGCGGCACGTCGGCGTCCGGCAGGTGCAGCGCGATCCCGTCGTCCGACCAGATCGACTGCACCTCCAGGCCGAGCGACTCGCGCAGGCGCGCGCCGAGCGCGAGCGCCCACGGCGCGTGGATGCGCGCGCCGAACGGCGTCAAGATGCAGACGCGCCAGTCGCCGATCTCGTCGCGGAAGCGCTCGATCACGACCGTGCGGTCGCTCGGGACGGCGCCGGTCGCGGCCTGCTGCTCCTCGAGGAACGTGAGCAGGTTCTGGGCAGCGCGGTTGTCCAACCCTGCCTTAGACAAGCGAGACAAGCTCGCCTGTCTTGTCGCGCCAAGGATCTCGCGCGAGAACTTGCCGATCTCCGCCCCGAGCTCGTACGGCCGGCCAACGCCCTCGCCCTTCCAGAATGGGACCGCGCCGGGCACGCCCGGAGCGGGCGAGACGAGAACGCGGTCGCGCGTGATCTCCTCGATCCGCCACGAGCTCGCGCCGAGGAGGAAGACCTGTCCTGCGCGCGCCTCGTACACCATCTCCTCGTCGAGCTCGCCGACCCGGCCGCCGCCGTCGACGAGATGCACGCCGTACAGGCCGCGGTCGGGGATCGTGCCCGCGTTCGTGACGGCGAGCCTGCGAGCGCCCTGCCGCCCGCGGACGACGCCGGCCGTGCGATCCCAGACGATCCGCGGTCGCAGCTCGGCGAACTCGTCCGACGGATAGCGGCCGGCGAGCATGTCGAGCACGTTTTCGAGCTGCTGCCGCGAGAGGTCGCTGAACGGGTACGCGCCGCGGACGAGCTCGTGCAGCTCGTGCACCTCGATCTCCTCGTCGGCGCAGATCGCGACGATCTGCTGTGCGAGCACGTCGAGGGGGTTCCGCGGGATGACCGTTTCCTCGATCTGCCCGACTTGCATCAGCTGCGCGACGACGGCGGATTCGAGCAGGTCGGCGCGGAACTTCGGAAAGATGCGGCCCTTCGAGACTGCGTGCAGCTCGTGGCCGGCGCGACCGATCCGCTGCAGGCCGCGCGCGACCGACTTCGGCGACTCGACCTGGATCACGAGGTCGACGGCGCCCATGTCGATCCCGAGCTCGAGCGATGACGTCGCCACGAGGCAGGGGATCGCGCCGCGCTTCAGCAGCTCCTCGATCTCGAGCCGCTGCTCGCGCGCCAAGGAGCCGTGGTGGGCGCGCGCGATCTCTCTCGGCGGCGTCTCGCCGTCCGCCTCTTCCATTCCTGCCAGCTCGTTGAGGCGCAATGCGAGCCGCTCCGCGAGACGGCGGTTGTTCACGAAGACGATCGTCGAGCGGTGCTCGCGGACGAGCCGCAGGATCTCGGGATAGATCGACGGCCAGATCGACGTCGTCGGCGCGTCCGATCCCGTTCCCGCGATCCCGTCGCCGATCGCTGCCGCGCCGCCGCCGAGCTCGCGCATGTCCTCGAGCGGGACGACGACCTGGAGATCGAGCGGCTTCGAGACGCCTGCGTCGACGAGCTCGATCGCGCGGCCGCCGGAGACGAAGCGGCCGATTTCCGCAAGCGGTCGCTGCGTCGCTGACAAACCGATGCGCTGCATCGGTTTGTCCAGAAGAGCGTCCAGACGTTCGACGCTGAGCGCCAGATGAGCGCCGCGCTTCGTTCCTGCGACTGCGTGCACCTCGTCGAGGATCAGCGTCTCGACGCTCTTCAGCATGTCGCGCGCCTGCGATGTCAGCAGCAGGAAGAGCGACTCGGGGGTCGTGATCAGGATGTCCGGATGCGAGCGCAGCATCGCCGCCCGCTCCTTCTGCGGCGTGTCGCCCGTTCGGACCGCGACGCGCAGGTCGGACTGGAGGCCGGCGAGCGGCCCGCGCAGGTTCCGCTCGACGTCGTAGTTCAGCGCCTTCAACGGCGAGACGTAGAGCACGCGCAGCCCGGCGCCGGGGCCGACGGCGCTGAGACGGTCGATCGCGTAGAGGAACGCGGCGAGCGTCTTTCCGGAGCCGGTCGGCGCCTGGATCAGCGTGTTCGCACCCGACGCGATCACAGGCCAACCCTTCTCCTGCGCGGGGGTCGGCGCGGCGAACGCGCGCTCGAACCACGTCCGCGTCTGGGGACTGAAGACTGAGAGCGGATCCACCACCCTAGGTTAGCCGCGGCGGGTGGCCTAGGATCGGCGCGTGTTCCTCGCCGTCTGGACCGGCTCGATGGCCGCGATGATGCTGCCCGGAACCGTGCCGCTCCTGCGCCTGGACTATGCCGTCACGCGGTCGCGGGCGCGGACCGCCCTCGTCGTCGCGGGCTACCTCGCGGTCTGGGCGGCGCTCGGCCTCGCCGCGCTGCCGCTCGACGGCGTCTTCATGGGCCGCGGCCGCTGGCTCCTCGTCGCCGCGCTCGGCGCGGCCGCCGCGTACCAGCTCTCGCCGCTGAAGCGCCGTTGCCTGGCGCGCTGCCGCGCGCCGCTCGGTCGCGTCCTCCACGGCTGGCGCGACGGCGCGCTCGGCGCGCTCCGGCTCGGCGCGGCGAACGGCGTCTGGTGCGTCGGCTGCTGCGTCGGGTTGACGGTCGCGCTGCTCGCGCTCGGGATGATGAGCCCGCACTGGATGGCGGCGTTCACTGTCGTCGTCACCGCGGAGAAGACGGCGCCCGTCCTGCTCAGCCAGCCGCTCGCCACGGGACTCGCGATTGGAGCCGTGGCGTGGGCGGTGTGAGCTACGACGTCCGCGGGTCGTACTTCGAGTCGTGCAACTGCGAGGCGATCTGTCCCTGCCGCACGATCGACGGCGTGCGCGGCGGTCGCTCGACGTACGGCCTGTGCTTCGGCGTGCTCTCCTGGCGGATCGACGACGGCCGCGTCGGCGACGTCGACGTCGGCGGCCTCTCGGCAGCGCTGACGTACCGGTACGACGACGACAAGCCGGGCTCGCCGTGGGACTTCGTCATCCACGTCGACGCGCGCGGCGACGAATCACAACGAGCCGCGCTGGCGGATCTCTTCGCCGGCCGCGGCGAGGGCGGCCATCTTGCGGCGCTGCCCTGGATCCGCAAGGCGGCGCATCTGCTCGACGTGCGGGTGAGCGCGATCGAGATCGACGACGACAGCGACGGCCATCGGCTGCGCATCGGCGACGCGATCGCGGTGCGCGCCGCGAGTCCGGTCGAGACGGATGCGTCGGTGGCCTGCATCGTCCCTGGATACGAGCGGCCCGGGACCGAGCTCTACGCGGACACGCACGTCGTCGCCGACGCGCCGTTCGCCTGGGAGCTCACCGGAACCTGCGCGTTCGCGAGCGACTTCGCCTACGCCTCCGGCTGAGCGTTTGGGCGCAAGGCTCGGCGGCAAAACGGGCTTCGTGGAGCTCTACCAGGCCGAGTGGTGCCCGCATTCGCACAACGTCCGCCAGCGGCTGACCGAGCTCGGCATCGACTTCATGGCGCGGCAGGTGCCTGCCGATCCGGACGAGCGCATGGAGATTCCCGTCCTCGTCACGGACGAGGGCGACCGGATCCAGGGGGAGGACGACATCCTCGCCTACCTCGACCGCTTCGCCGAGCCAACAGATGCGGGCGAGCACAGGGAGAAGTCGAAGGAGAAGGTCGAGAGCTTCGACGCGTAGAATCCGCTCGTGCCCGACCGGCTCTATTTCACGGACGACGACGCGGCGAACGAGCTGATCGCGACCGACCCGTTCGCGCTCCTGATGGGGTTCGCGCTCGACCAGCAGGTGACCGTCCCGACGGCGTTCACCGGACCGCTGAAGCTGCGGGAACGGCTCGGCACGCTCGACGCGAAGCGGATCGCGACGACGGATCCGGCGACGCTCGAGGAGCTCTTCCGCCAGAAGCCCGCGATCCACCGCTTCCCGGGCTCGATGGCGACGCGCGTTCAGGATCTCGCCGCGACGATCGCCGACGAGTACGACGGCGACGCTTCGCGGCTCTGGACGGAGGCGGCCGACGGCGCCGACCTCAAGAAGCGCATCGCCGCGCTCCCGGGCTTCGGCGACATGAAGATCCGGTCGCTGACCGCCGTGCTCGCGAAGCGCTACGGCGTCGCGGCGGCGGCGGAGGTCGCGCCGACGCATCCGACGCTCGGCGACGTCGACTCGCCCGAGGCGCTCGCGGAGTACCAGGCGAAGAAGCGCGCGTACAAGGCCTCGCTGCGGGCGAAGACCTGATCCAGGTCCGCACGCTCGCCGACGGCGCGCAATCTGCCGACGAGATCGCGCACGGCCTCCTCGAGTTCCTCGACGGCGCTCAGAAGACGCTGGACATCGCGCTCTACGATCTGCGGCTGCCCGGACCCCTGGGCGACGCCGTCGCAGGCGCCCTCATCGGCGCGTCGCAACGCGGTGTCGCGGTCCGGCTCGCGTACAACGTCGACCATGGCAAGCGGCTGCCGCCGCCGCCGCAGACGATCCCGGAGCTTGTCGAGTCGCTGCCGGTACCGACGCTGGGCATTCCTGGCGTTCCCGACCTGATGCACCACAAGTACGTCATCCGCGACGGATCGACGCTCGTGAGCGGCTCGACGAACTGGACGCTCGACTCGTGGACGCGCGAGGAGAACGTGATCGTAACCGTCGAATCGCCCGAGCTCGCCGCGGTCTTCACGCAGGACTTCGAGCAGCTCTGGACGACGCGCGACGTCTCGAAGAGCGGCAAGGTGCCGACCAACCCGCTCGAGATCGGCGGGGCGGCGGTGCGCCCGTGGTTCTGTCCCGGCCGCGGCGACCGGCTCGCACACCGGATCGCGAAGGCGATTGGCTCTGCACGGCGGCGCGTGCGCATCGCGTCGCCGGTGATCACGTCCGGCCCGATCCTCGGCACGCTTGCGGAGGTCGTCAGCGATGCGCGCGTCGACGTCGCCGGCGTCGTCGACGTAACGCAGATCCACGAGGTGATTCACCAGTGGCGCACGAACGGGACAACCGGCTGGAAGGAGCCGCTGCTCCGGACGGCCCTGACGCGTGCGCCGTTCTCCGGCAAGCGCTCGACGCCGTACGCGCCGGGCGCCGTCCACGACTACATGCACGCGAAGGTAACGGTCTGCGACGACGTCGTGTTCGTCGGGAGCTTCAACCTCTCGCATTCCGGGGAGCAGAACGCCGAGAACGTGCTCGAGATCCCGGATCCCGCGCTCGCGGAGCGCCTCGCGACGTTCGTCGACGAGATCCGCGGCCGATATCCGGCGGTGGAGCTGCCGTCGTGATCGCCTCGTTCCTCGCCGCCGTCGTATTCATGGGCTGTCCGGTCTTTCCGGCCTCGAACCCGTGGAACCAGCGCGTCGACTCGCTGCCCGTCGCCGCAGACTCCGCGACGGTCGTGCGGTCAATCGGACTCGACGCGCCTGTGCACGCGGACTTCGGCTCCGGCCTCTACGAGGGCAGCAGGATCGGGATCCCGTTCGACGTAGTGACGAGGAAGACGCCGCGGTCGCGCGTTACGTTCGACTACGCGGACGAGAGCGACAGGGGCCCGTACCCGATTCCGCGCGGCGTGCACATCGAAGGCGGCGGCGACCGGCACGCGCTGCTCTTCGACAGGAGCGCCTGCCGGCTCTACGAGCTCTATGCGCTCCAGAAGACGGCGGGCGGCTGGCGCGCGGGTTCCGGTGCGATCTTCGACCTCCGGAGGAACGCGCTGCGGCCGGCGGGCTGGACGTCGGCGGACGCGGCGGGCCTGCCGATCTTTCCCGGGCTCGCACGCTGGGACGAAGCGGCGCGGGGCTCGATCAACCACGCGCTGCGCTTCACCGCGCGCAAGACCCGCCGCGCGTACGTCTATCCGGCGCGCCACTATGCGAGCGACTCGAACGACCCGAGCCTGCCGCCGATGGGGCTACGCGTGCGGCTGAAAGCGAGCTTCGACATCGGCGGCTACCCGCCGCAGGCGCGCGTCGTGCTGACCGCGCTGAAGCGCTACGGGATGATCCTCGCCGACAACGGCGCGCCGTGGTTCATCTCCGGCGCGCCCGATCCGCACTGGTCGAACGACCAGGTGCACACGCTTGGACAGCTGCACGGGAGCGACTTCGAGGTGGTCGACACCTCGTCGCTGCCGCGCTCCTAGAATGAGAGAACGACCTCGCCGGCCGTGACCTGCGGCGGACTGACCGCCAGATCCGGGAGGTTCTCGCGGACCCACTCCGCCGCCTGCCGCGTCGAGTCCTTCGCGCCGTTCTCGTCCTCGTACACGCTGATCGACGTCGCCTCGCCCTCCGTCGTTCGCACGAGGTAGTACGCCTTGAAGCCGCTGATCCCGGTGATGATCCGCTTGACGTCGCTCTCGCTCCGGACGAGCGCGTCGACGAGGTCGGGACTTCCTTCGTACTGACGGACGATCGCATACATGGTTCCTCCTTTTCGGGCGTTCGCCCGGCTACGCGCGAGTCTCCCACGTTTCCGGAACGGCCGTCGAAGGCCGCTCGCCCCGAAGCGCGGTTCGCACCGCTTCGACGGCGTCGGCGATCGCCTTGCGCTCGGCCTCCGCGCTCTGCCAGGCGGCATGCGGCGTGACGATCAGGTTCGGCAGCTGCGGCACCTCGGGCGGCGGCTCCTCAGGGAGGACGTCGAGCGCGGCGCCGCCGAGGTGGCCCTCACGGAGAGCGCGGACGAGCGGGTCGAGCTCGACGACGCGGCCGCGCGAGGTGTTGATCAGCAGTGCGCCCGATTTGATGCCCGCGATCTCCATCGGCCCGATCAGGCTGTCCGTCTCGCGCGTGAGCGGCACGTGCAGCGTGACGACGTCCGCGCGCGCAAGCAGCTCGTCGAGGGCGACGCGCGGGACGCCGACGTCGCGCACGTCGTTCACGAGCACCTCGCACCCGAGTGCAGCGAGCCGCCGCGCAACGGCGCCGCCGATGCGCCCGTGACCGACGATGCCGACACGCAGCCGGGCGAGCGTGCGCAGCGGGCCGGCGGCACGCGGATCCCAACGTCCCGCTCGCACGTCCCGGTCGAGCGCCACGACGCCGCGCGTCAGCGCGAGCAGCAGCGCGAGCGTGTGATCCGCAACCTCCTCGACGCAGTAATCCGGCACGTTGCACACCCACACCCCGCGCGCCGCGGCCGCATCGACGTCGATGTGGTCGTAGCCGATCGTCCCGGTCGCGACGACGCGCAGCCCCGGCAGCGCGTCCATGTCGTCGCCCGTGACGGGGAAGGCGGGCATCGTCAGGATCGCCTCGACGTCTTCGCGCGGCTCGCGCACGACCGCCAAACCGCCGAGCGCGTCGTCCGGATAGAGCGGCGAGAGGACGAGAACGGTCACTCGACGAGCGCGAGGAAGCGCCTCGTCCGCTCGTGCTCCGGCGCCGAGAAGAACTGCTCCGGCGGCGCCTCCTCGATCACGACGCCCTCGTCCATCATCAGGATCGAGCTCGCGACGTGGTGCGCGAAGCGGAGCTCGTGCGAGACGACGACCATCGTCATCCCCTCGTTTGCGAGCTGCTCCATCACGTCGAGCACCTCGCGCACGAGCTCGACGTCGAGCGCCGAGGTCGGCTCGTCGAAGAGCATCGCCTGCGGCCGCATCACGAGCGCGCGCGCGATCGCGACCCGCTGTTGCTGGCCGCCGGAGAGCTCGTCGGGATACTGGCCGGCCTTGTCCTTCAGTCCCACGCGCGCGAGGAACTCCGTCGCCTGCTCGCGCGCCTCCCGCTTCGGGAGCCGCCGTACCTCCGTCAGCCCGATCATCACGTTGCCGAGCGCGGTCAGGTTCTGGAAGAGGTTGAAGCGCTGGAAGACCATGCCGACCTCGCCGCGCCCGGGCCGCCGTCCCTCGAGCGAGACCTGGCCGGCGTCCGGCTCCTCGAGCAGCGCAAGGCAGCGCAGGAGCGTCGACTTCCCCGAGCCGGACGGGCCGATGATCACCTTCACCTCGCCGCGGCCGACCTCGAAGGTGACACCGCGCAGCACCTCGAGGTCGCCGTAGTGCTTGTGCACTGCATCAGCGCGCAGAATCGCGTCGCGACTCATCGCGCGTCGTGCGAGACGGCGGGAACCGCGGGCGCGGCGACACGGCGGCGGCGGCCGGCGGAGGTGAACGTGAACCGCCGCTCCAGCCGGCTCTGGAGGAGCATCAACACGCTGACCATCGCGAGGTAGTACACGAGCGCGGCGCCGTAGACCTCCGCAAACTTGAATGCGACCGACGCCTGCTCGTTCGCGGCGGTCAGCAGCTCGTGCACCGAGATCACCGACGCGAGGCTGGTCAGCTTCAGCAGCGTGATGAACTCGTTGCCGGTCGGCGGGATGATGATCCGGATCGACTGCGGCACGATCACACGGCGCAGGATCTGGCGGCGCGACATCCCGAGCGCGCGGCCGGCGAGCTCCTGGCCCGGATCGACGGAGAGCAGGCCGGCGCGGATGATCTCCGACATGTACGCGGCCTCGTTCAGCGACAGCGCGACGAACGCCGCGAGGAACGGCGTGAACCAGCTGCCCGCGAAGACGGGCCAGAGCTGCGGCAGCGCGTCCCAGATGAAGAGCAGCTGCAGCAGCGTCGGCGTCGCGCGGAAGAGCCAGTTGTAGAAGAAGACGAAGCCGCGCACTGCGCGCAGGCGGCTGCTGCGTCCGAGCGCGAGCAGAAAGCCGATCACGATCGCGACGGAGATCGACGCGACCGTCAGCCCGAGTGCGAGAAGCGCTCCCTTCCAGTACGGCCCGGAAGAGAGTGCCTCCCAGAAAACGTGCGTATCGAAGCTCGCGACCACGCGCGGCCCAGTGTTACTTCACGTCTTGCGCCGGCAGCTTGTACTTCGCCGCCAGCTTCGACAGCGTTCCGACCGACCTCAGCTTCGCGACCGCAGTCTTGAGCTGCGGGCCGATCGCGTCACCCTTGCGGTAGTAGATGCCGAACGCGTCCTGCTGCGGAAACAGGTAGGCGATCGCCAGCTTCCCGGGATGCTTCCCGATCTGGTACGCCGCCGAGGTGTCCTGCGTCAGCACGGCCTCCGCGCGCCCGAGCAGGAGCTGCGCGACCGCGTCCGTATCGCCGGGATAGCTCTGGAGGCTGAAGCCGAGCTTCGACTTCAGGCCCTTCAGGTACTCCTCGTACTTCGTCCCGGCTTGGACGGCGACGTTCTTGCCCTTGAGGTCGTTCGGCGTCTTGATCCCCTTCGGGTTGCCGGCCTTGACGAGCAGGACGCGGTGCGAGTGCATGTAAGCGACCGCGGGGAACTGCTTCGTCCGGTCGGGCGTGATGAAGATGCCGCTGATGACGGCGTCGCACTTCTTCGCGCCGAGCGCCGGCAGCAGTCCGGGGAAGGCAGTCTTGACGGGCTTCGACCCGCCGCCCCACTGCGTGCCGATCGCCTTCGCCATGTCGATGTCGAACCCGACCATCGAGCCGCTCGTCGTCGCGGACTCCATCGGCGGGAAGGTCGGGTCCGTGCAGAACTTGAGCGACTGCCCGGCCGCGCCCGCAGAGACCGGGATCGCCAGCGCGGCCGCGACGGCCAGCACGATCGTCGTTCGCTTCATTGACTCCTCCTCGACCCAGGAAAGTGTCCGAGCCTAACGCACCGGCAGCCACCCTGAAACCTCGCGGACGAAGCCCGGGTCGATCGCGTGCGGCAGCGGGTACTCGCGGTAGAGGAGGTTCTCGTCGCCGAGCCGCTCACGGGCCTCACGCGCGAACTCGACCGGGATGATCGGGTCGTAGATGCCGTGCCCGATCGCGACCGGCGGCCGGTCGTCGAGATCCGGCTCCCAGGTCGCGACGGTCGGGATGAAGCCGGAGAAGGCCGTGATCGCGGCGGGCCTCGGCCGGTCGCTGCCGAGGCCGAGCGCATAGCTCATCACGGCCCCCTGCGAGAAGCCGCCGAGGACGGTTCTCTCCGCCGGATAGGGCAGCGAGTCGAGCCATTCCAAAGCGAGCCGGTAGGACGCGGCGAAGGTGTCCGGGTCGGGAAAGCCGACGCGCGGGACGATGTACCAGTGCGCGCCCCCGGGCGAGAGCGGCAGCGGTCCGCGCGGCGTGTAGCCGTGGAGGCGCCGCTGCGGGTCGAGCGCGTCGAGGAGCGGGTAGAGATCGTGCTCGTCCGCGCCGCGGCCGTGGAAGAGCACGAGCGCGCCCTGCGGCTCGCCGGCCGCGGGCCGCTCGAGCGCCTCGAGCGTCACTTCCGCGTCCACGTCTCCCGTGGGTTCGGCAGCGGCGTCAGGACGGGCTCGATGCGCGAGCGCAAGTGTTCGAAGTTCGGCGGCAGCACGAGCTGCTCGCCGAGGTGCTCCGGATCCTCGTCCGTCGCGAAGCCGGGCCCGATCGTCGCGAGCTCGAAGAGCACGCCGCTCGGCTCGCGGAAGTAGACGGAGCGGAACCAGAAGCGGTCGATCACTGGCGTCGGGTGCGCGCCGGCCTCGGCGACGCGTTCCCGCCATGCCTCGTGCTCGTCCATCTGCGTCGCCCACGCGACGTGGTGGACGGTGCCGGCGCCGGGACGCGCGGCCCACGCGGGCGCCGGGTCGTAGCGGTAGAAGCTGCCGCGCTCGTCGCCGCGCACCTCCCACTCCGCGTCGGCGCGCGGCTGGAAGTCGAGCGCCTGCTCGAGCAGCGCGCGGCTCTTGTCCGGGTCGTAGGCGTATGCGCGGACGGAATCGAAGCCCTCGATCGCCCAGTAATGCGGGATTTCGGGATGCTCGGCGATCAGCGGTTCGTCCTGCGTCTCGACGACGGCGAGCTCGAGATTGAGTCCCTCGGGATCGTCGAAGATCAGGCTGCCCGGCGCGCGCACCGGATAGATCTCTTCCGCGGCGAGGCGCTTCTCCCAGAAGGTGATCGCGTCCTCGTTCTTCACGCGGAAGGTGATCCGGTGAACCATGCCGCCGCCGGCCCGGCCCGGGTCGGCGCCCGGGTACTCGAAGAAGGTGAGGTCGGATCCGGGATTGCCCTGCTCGTCCGCGTAGAAGAGGTGGTAGACGGTCGGATCGTCCTGGTTGACCGTCTTCTTCACGAGCCGCAGGCCGAGAACGCGCGTGTAGAAGTCCAGGTTCCTGGGCGCGTCGCCGGTGATGCAGGTGATGTGATGGATCCCTTCGAGCTTCATCGCGCACCTTTCTCGGGGGTTCGTTTCGGAGTATTGCCGCGATAGGCTCCGTTACGCCGTGCCGACAGACCAGTACCACGAGCCTCCCGACGAGCTCAGCCGCGAAACGCGGACCTTCGCGCGGATGGTCGCCTCGCTGCAGGAGGAGGCGGAGGCGATCGGCTGGTACGAGCAGCGGATCTCGGTAGAGCCGGACGAGCAGGCGCGCGCGATCATGGACAACGCGCAGCAGGAGGAGTTCAAGCACTTCGCGATGTCGCTCGAGTACCTGATCCGGCGTACGCCGAAGTGGCGCATCGCGCTGCAGAAGGTGCTGTTCACCGACGGCGACATCGTCGAGCTCGGTGAGCAGGCCGAGGAAGCGGAAGACCAGGTCGACTAGGACACGCCGGCGAGCAGGAACGCGCGGCTCTCCTTGAGCATCTCGCGCGCGATCACGAGCCGCTGGATCTGGTTCGTCCCCTCGTAGATCTGCGTGATCTTCGCGTCGCGCATCATCCGTTCGAGTGGATACTCCTGGATGTAGCCGTAGCCGCCGAGGATCTGCACGGCGTCGGTCGTGACGTCCATCGCGGTGTCGGTGCAGAAGAGCTTCGCCTGCGCGGAGATCTTCGTCAGCTCGTCGTCCGGCGCGCCCTCGTCGACCATGCGGCCGAACTTGTAGAGCAGGCCGCGGGCGGCTTCGCACTTCGTCTCCATGTCGGCGAGCATTCCCGCGACGAGCTGGTGCTGCGCGATCGGCACGCCCATCGTCTCGCGCGTCTTCGCGTACTGCAGCGCGTAGTCGGTCGCGCCCTGCGCGATGCCGAGTCCCTGGGCGGCCACGCCGGGGCGTGAGCGGTCGAGGATGCGCATTGCGATCTTGAAGCCCTCCCCCTCGGCGCCGAGGAGGTTGCCGCGCGGGATGGGTGCGTCCTCGAAGACGAGCTCGCCGGTGGTGCTGCCGCGGATCCCCATCTTCGGCTCGACACGCGTGACCTCGAAGCCGGGCGTATCGGCCTCGACGACGAACGCGGAGATACCGGCGTGACCCGCTTGCGGATCGGTCTTCGCGAACACGGTGTAGAGCTGCGCGACGCCGGCGTTCGTGATGAAGCGCTTCGAGCCGTTGAGGACGTAATGGTCGGCGTCGCGCGTCGCCGTCGTGCGCATCGCGGCAGAGTCGGAGCCCGAGCCGGACTCCGTCAGCGCGTACGCGCCGAGCCACTCGCCGCTCGCGAGCCTCGGGAGCCAGCGCTCCTTCTGCTCCTCGGTGCCGGCGAGCTTCAGGCCGAGGGAGCCGAGTTCCTGGACGGCGAGGATCAGGCCGCTCGTCGCGCAGACCTTCGAGACCTCCTCGATCGCGACGAGGACGAGGAGCGTGCCGGTACCGAGCCCGCCGTATGACTCGTCGAAGAGGAGGCCGAAGAGCTCGTGCTCGCGGTAGAGCTCGACGACGTCCCAGGGGAACTCATGGCTTTCGTCGATCTCGGCGGCACGGGGCGCAATCCGCTCGCGCGCGAGCGTGCGGACGAGGTCGCGGATCTCGCGCTGCTCGTCGGTCAGCGGATCCCAGGCCACGCGCTGAGTGTAGTTCGCGACGAGGAGCCAACCCCTGTCCGATCAGAACATGACTGGGGCAGCCCCTGGCATGGCTACCGCGGTATCGTCGGCGGCGGCCATGTCTGCGGGAACCGGATCGACGTTTCGGCTCGCGGACGCGCGGCTGCTCGGGTACGCGGAGCAGGGCGATCCGGAAGGGACGCCCGTGCTGATGTTCCACGGGATCCCGGGGTCGCGGCTGATCCGCCATCCCGACCCGTCGACCGCGCAGCGGCTCGGGATCCGGCTGATCACGTTCGACCGGCCGGGGATCGGGCTCTCCTCGCCAAAGCCCGGCCGGCGGATGCTCGACTGGCCGCGCGACGTCGCCGAGTTCGCGGACGCGCAAGGAATCGACCGCTTCGCCGTCCTCGGCTGGTCGGGCGGCGGCCCATACGCGCTCGCGACCGCGCACGAGCTGCCTGACCGCGTGACGCGCGTCGTGCTCGTCGCGCCGGTGACGCCGCTCGCAGGCACGACGTTCACGCGCGAGCTCTCCCCCGACCTGCGACGACGCGCGCGCATGGGCCGCCTCGTCCCGTGGCTCGTCCTCGCTTCGGTCGCCCGCGACGCGCGTGCGTTCAAGCGCGACCCGAAACGCGCGCTGCGCGACGAGTTCGGTCGCGGTGCAACTGTCGACCGCCTCGTGCTCGACAACCCCGAGCTCGAGCGGATGCTGATCGACAGCCGGCACGAGACGTTCCGTCAGGGAACGCGAGGCATCTACGCGGACGCGCTCCTCTACCTGCGCCCGTGGGGGTTCGACCCCGCGGACGTGAAGGTGCCGATCACGCTCTGGCACGGGGAGAGCGACGAGACGCTCTCGCCGGCAATGGGACGCCATTTCGCCGACGTGCTCGCCGGCAGCGACGTGACGTTCGTCCCGGACGAAGGCCACATGGTGTGCCTGTCGCGCTGGGAAGACGTCATCAGCAGCGCGGCCTAGTGCTGGTCGTGGAACACGGCCTCGACGTTGTGCCCGTCGGGGTCGAGCACGTACGCGGCGTAGTAACCGTCGTGGTATTCGGGCCGCTCGCCGGGTGCGCCGTTGTCCGAGTAGCCCGCCGCGACGGCGACGCGGTGAAACACGTCCACGGTCAGACGATCCGCGGCCGGAAACGCGAAGTGCACGTTCTTCGTCGGCTCACCCTCGACCACGGAGAAGGTCCCGTGCTCGGCGAGGAACTGAACGCGGTCCGGCGGCCGCACGCGCACCTCGAATCCGACGACCGGTGCGATCGTCT